>Ga0180121_10000757_pt1 | contig 13597 bp, 15 predicted proteins | sample AntDrymUQ5402106_2_FD_129676 | JGI IMG/M metagenome (GOLD analysis project Ga0180121, IMG submission 129676) | Polar desert sand microbial communities from Dry Valleys, Antarctica - metaG UQ540 (21.06) (version 2) (version 2) | ecosystem: Environmental > Terrestrial > Soil > Desert | place...
CGTCGACCGCGCGGTCGCCGCGTTCGCGAAGGTCGGCCGCGCGCTCGGGGTCGTGTAGTGGTCGCTTCGGAATTGTCCCGCCGCTCCGGCGTCGAGCGCTGATGCGCGCGCTCGTGAAGAGCCGGGCCGAGCCGGGGATCTGGCTGGCCGAGGTCCCGCGCCCGGCCATCGGCCCGAACGACCTCCTCGTACGCGTGCGCGCGACCTCCATCTGCGGCACCGACCTGCACATCTGGAAGTGGGATGCCTGGGCACAGGAGACCATCCGAGTCCCACGGGTCATCGGGCACGAGTTCATGGGCGAGGTCGTGGACGTCGGCAGCGAGGTGGGCGGCTTCGAGCGCGGTCAACGCGTCGCGGTCGAGGGACATGTCACCTGCGGGCATTGCCGCAATTGCCGCGCGGGCCGGCGCCATCTGTGCCGCAATGCCGAGGGGATCGGGATCCAGCGCGACGGCGCTTTCGCGGAGCTCGTCGCAGTCCCGGCGGTGAATGCGTACGTCCTTCCGGCCGGGATGCTCGATGAGATCGGCGCGTGCCTCGATCCGCTCGGGAACGCCGTGCACAGTGCGCTGTCGTTCGATCTCGCCGGCGAGGACGTCCTGGTGACCGGAGCCGGGCCGATCGGCTGCATGGCCGCGACCGTCTGTCGGTTCGTCGGCGCGCGCCACGTCGTCGTCACGGACACGAACGAATACCGTCTGGGGCTCGCGCGGAGGATGGGCGCGACTCGCGCGGTGCTCTCCACGGTGGACCTGCGCGAAGTCATGAAGGACCTTGGCATGACCGAGGGGTACGACGTCGGCCTCGAGATGTCGGGCAACCCCGCTGCGCTCCGCACGCTCCTCGAGGTCATGAACAACGGCGGCCGCGTCGCGCTCCTCGGCATCCCGAGCGAGGAGGTCCCGATCGACGTGAACCAGGTCATCTTCCGCGGGCTCGTGCTGAAGGGGATCTATGGCCGCGAGATGTTCGAGACCTGGTACCGCATGGGGACCATGCTCCAGAGCGGCCTCGACATCAGCGCGGTCATCACCCACCGCTTTCCCGCCGAGCGCTACGAGGAGGCCTTCGAGGTCGTGCGCTCGGGCCAGTGCGGCAAGGTCATCCTGGACTGGACTGTCTAGTCCCCCTCATGTCTTGACAGGCGGGTCCAAACGCCTTATACAACCCCGAGGTTATACAACTGAGAGGTTATGGAGTGGTAACGGGCGACCGGCTCGACGCGACGTTCGCAGCCCTCGCGGATCCGACGCGGCGCGCGATCCTCGCCCGGCTGGCGTCGGGCGAGGCGTCTGTCACGGAGCTGGCCGCGCCGTTCGCGATGAGCCAGGCAGCGGTCTCGAAGCACCTGAAAGTGCTCGAGCGCGCGGGGCTCATCTCGCGCGGCCGCGACGCGCAGCGGCGCCCGTCCCGAATGGAGGGCAAGGCGCTCGCCGACGCGACCGAGTGGCTCGAGCGCTACCGGAAGATCTGGGAGAACAACTATCAGGCGCTCGACGAGCTGCTGGAAGAGCTGACGCGCGACGCGACGGAGCGCGGACGCAAGAAGCGATAGGGGAGTACAGAGATGACGACCGCAGGGACCATGCAGATCACCTTGCCCTCAGACCGGGAGATCGCGATGACGCGCACCTTCAATGCGCCGCGCAGCCTCGTGTGGGACGCCTGGACCAAGCCCGAGCTGCTGAAGAGGTGGATGGGAGTCCGCAACGACTGGACCTTCGCGGTCTGCGAGATCGACCTCCGCGTGGGCGGCGCCTACCGCTTCGTGTGGCGCGGGCCAGAGGGGGACATGGGGATGGGTGGCATCTACTCCGAGGTCGCTCCACCCGAACGGCTCGTCAGCACCGAGAAGTTCGATCACGCCTGGTACCCCGGCGAGGCGACGAACGAGATCGTGCTGCTCGAGCGCGAGGGGAAGACCGTCTGCGCGACGATCGTGCGGTACGAGTCGAAGGAGGCACGTGACGGCGTCCTGCAGTCGGGCATGGACCAGGGCATGAGCGAAGGCTTCGACAAGCTGGACGAGGTCCTTGCGGCGGAGGTGCAGAAGTGACACAGAAGATCACGACGTTCCTCACGTACCCCGACCGCGCCGAGGAGGCGGCGAAGTTCTACGTCTCGCTGTTCAAGGATTCGAAGGTCCTGAACACCACGCGTGCGGGCGACCAGGTCATGAGCGTCGAGTTCCAGCTGGAGGGGCAGCGTTTCATCGCGCTGAACGGCGGTCCATCCTTCAGCTTCGCCCAGGGCATCTCCCTCTACGTCTCATGCGAGACCCAGAAGGAGATCGACGAGCTCTACGGAAGGCTCTCGGCGGGCGGCTCGGAGGAGCCATGCGGCTGGCTCAAGGACAAGTTCGGCGTGTCGTGGCAGGTCGTGCCGCCGGTCCTCGGCGAGCTGCTGGGGCACAAGGAGCCGGCGAAGGCGCAAGCGGCGCTGCAGGCCATGCTGAAGATGAAGAAGATCGACATCGCCGCCCTGAAGCGCGCTGCTGCCGAGGCGTCGTAGGCGAGCCCGAGCAGGCGAAGTCAGCGAGGGTCGCGGGGATATTGAGAGGTCAGATGAGAGGCTCCAGCTCCATGAGCGAGGCGATGCGCTCATGGCGCTGGCCGCCGCCTTGCCCGCCGAGCAGGAACGTGCGCATGCCGACCTTCTTCGCCCAATCAAGCACGACCGGTGTGTCGTCGACGCAGACCGCGCGACGCGGATCGATCCCGATGTCCTCGGAGATCGCGCGGTAGTAGTGCGGGCCGCTCTTCCAACGGTCGACGAGATCGCACCCGTAGGTCCGGTCGAAGAGCTCGTGGATCCCCAGCGCGGAGAGATAGGCGCCGATCTCCCATGACGGCTGGCCCGTCGCCGTGAACAGCGTGTAGCCGGCGTCGCGCAAAGCCTGGACGGCACCGACCGCATCGCGGAGCGGCGCGCGCACCTGCGATGCGCAGGCGCGATGCGTCTCCTCGGCCATCGCCTCGACGTCAGCCGGCACCGGGACGCCGGCGTGCTCGCACATGTCGGCGAGCCACTGCGTCCGTGCTCCGAGATGTGCCTCGCGCGACCCCTTTCGCGGGCCTGCCTTCCGCTGTGCCTCCTGTACCCGCTTCGCCCAGAGGTCGAGCGCGTAGACGTCTGCCGCTGCCCAGCTCTCCGCGGAGCCGCCGAGCTTCGGCATGAGGTGCCGGGCGACGGCCCGCTGCCACTGCGCGGGCATGACCTCGCCGTCGAGGAGGACACCCATCGCATCCAGGAACACGGCTTTCGTCTGCATACCGGCCATCATCGCGCCCGTGGCACCCGCGCTGCAGGGGACTGCTCGCAGAACACTCAAGGAGGCGCGTTGATGCCACACCAGAAGGATCACGTCGATGACACCGGGTGGTCGGAGGCCGGCTACAGCATCGGCCGCGAGCTCCGAGGTGAGTACGCCGGCCGGCCATGGTCCGACGTCGAGCCGCAGTTCCGACGGCGCTGGTCCGAGCAGCACAGCGACAAGCCCTGGGACCGCTTCCTCGATCGCGCGCAAGAGATCTGGGACGAGGTCACGCTCGAGCCGGGCGCATCCCCGAAGGCCGGAGATCCGCGCGGTCACGACGAATCGTCGGGACGGTGACCGCGTAGCATCGACCAAGTGAAGACGCGCCTCCTGCGGGCGGATGCGCCCGGCGCGGTGGAGGAGGCGGCGGCCGCTCTTTCGCGTGGGGAGCTCGTCGCCTTTCCGACCGACACCGTGTACGGGCTCGCGGCCGGACACGACCACGTCCGCAAGCTCTTTCTGGCGAAGGATCGCCCGAAGGACAAGCGCATCCCGGTGCTGCTCTCCTCCGCGTCGAACCTCGACGCGAGCGCGATGGTGACGCCGGCCGCGCGGGCGCTCGCGAACCGGTTCTGGCCCGGCCCGCTCTCGCTCGTCCTCGTCGCGCCGCGTCGCGGGACGCTCGCCTTCCGCGTCCCCGCGAACGACGTCGCCCGGCGGCTCATCGCCGCGAGCGGCGGAGGGCTTCCGGTCACGAGCGCGAACCGCTCGGGGCAGGGCGACTGCCGCACCGCCGAGGAGGTCTTGGCGCAGCTCGAGGGCCGCATCAGCCTCGTCCTTGACGGTGGCCCCGCGACCGGTGGCGTCCCGTCCACGGTCGTCGATTGCACGACCGACCCGATCAAGATCCTGCGCGAGGGCGCGATCACCACCGCCGAGATCGAGGACGCGCTCGCGAACGTCGAGGCGTACTCCTGATGGCGACGACCTAAGTGCGCATCGGCCTCGCGGCCGACCATGCGGGCCAGTCGCTGAAGCGCGGCCTTGCCGAGCACCTCCGGGGGCGGGGTCACGAGACGGTCGACTACGGCGTCAACTCCACCGACCCCGTGGACTATCCCGAGCATGCCGCCAAGCTCGCGCGCGCGGTCGCGTCCCGCGAAGTGGAGCGCGGCATCTTCACCTGCGGCTCAGGGATCGGCCCGATGATCGCGGCCAACAAGATCAAGGGTGTGCGGGCCGCGGTCGTGAGCGACGAGTGGTCCGCCCGGGACGCCGTCGAGCATGTTGACGTGAACTACCTCACGCTCGGCGAGCGCGTCATCGGCGTCGAGCTCGCGAAGAGCATCGTGGACGCCTACCTCGCCGCGCAGGTGCAAGATGGCCGGCACCGGCGACGTCGCGAGCAGATCGCCGCCTTGGAGGGCACACCGTGAGCGAGATCGAGCACGTGGACCCGGAGCTGTTCGCGGCGATCGAGGGGGAGCGCAGGCGTCAGGTCGAGAAGATCGAGCTCATCGCGAGCGAGAACTACACGAGCGCCGCGGTCCTCGAGGCGGTCGGCAGCGTCCTTACGAACAAGTACGCCGAGGGCTATCCCGGGAAGCGGTACTACGGCGGCTGCGAGTGGGTCGACGTCGCGGAGTCCCTCGCGATCGAGCGCGCGAAGGCGCTCTTCGGTGCCGAGCATGTGAACGTCCAGCCGCACGCGGGCGCGCAGGCCAACATGGCGGCCTACGCCGCGGTGCTGCAGCCGGGCGACACGATCATGGGTCTGGCGCTCGACCACGGCGGTCATCTCACGCACGGATCGCCGGTGAACTTCTCGGCGCAGCTCTACAAGGTCGTCGCGTACCACGTGCGCCGTGAGGACGAGCTCCTTGACTACGACGAGATCCAGCACCTTGCCCGCGAACACAAGCCGAAGGCGATCATCGCCGGCGCGACCGCGTACCCGCGCTTCTTCGACTTCGAGCGCCTCCGCGCGATCGCCGACGAGGTCGGCGCGCTCCTCATCACCGACATGGCCCACTTCGCCGGGCTCGTCGCGGCGGGCGAGCATCCGAGCCCGGTGCCGTACTCGCACATCGTCACGACGACGACGCACAAGACCCTGCGCGGTCCCCGCGGCGGGATGATCTTGTCGAAGGCCGATTACGCGAAGGCGATCGACAAGGCGGTGTTCCCGTACTCGCAGGGCGGCCCGCTCATGAACGTCATCGCCGGCAAGGCCGTCGCGCTGAAGGAGGCGGCGACGCCGGAGTTCAAGGCCTACGCGAAGCAGATCCGCGCCAACGCGACGACGCTCGCCTCCTCGCTCACGAAAGAGGGCCTGCGGCTCGTGTCCGGCGGCACCGACAACCACCTCATGCTCGTCGATGTCCGCCCGCTCGAGGTCACCGGGAAGCAGGCCGAGAAGGCGCTCGACGCCGTCGGGATCACCGTGAACAAGAACACCATCCCGTACGACCCGCAGAAGGCCGGCACGGCGTCCGGCATCCGCGTCGGCACGCCTGCGGTCACGACCCGCGGGATGCGCGAGCCCGAGATGGAGCGCATCGGCGCGCTCATTGCTCGGACGCTCCGCGCGAAGGGCGACGAGGCGGCGCTGCGCGACATCGCCACGGAGGTCTTCGAGCTCACCGCGCGCTTCCCGGTGCCCGGGATCACGCCCGCGACCGCCCGGCGGTGACGGAGGCCGCGGGGCTCTTCGTCTCCGCCCATCCCCTCGTCCATGAGAAGCTGACCCGGCTCCGCGACGAGCGCACACCGCCGAAGATCTTCCGCGAGCTCATCGCCGAGATCGCCACGCTCGTGCTCTATGAAGCGACCAGCGACCTCCGGCTCGGCGATCACGACGTACGCACGCCCCTCGCTCCTTATAGAGGAGCACGCCTCGCGGAGGCAGTCGGCCTGGTGCCGGTGCTCCGGGCCGGGATCGGCATGGTCGAGGCCGCGCTCGAGCTGATCCCCGAGGCGCCCGTCTGGCACCTCGGCCTGTTCCGGGACGAGCGCACGCTCCGGCCGATCTCCTACTACAACAAGCTCCCGTCGAGCGCGCCGGTGCAGGTCTGTCTCGTGCTTGACCCGATGCTCGCGACCGGCGGCTCCGCGGTCGCGACGGTCGACGTGCTGAAGAAGTGGGGCGCCCCTCGCATCAAGTACGTCGGCATCATCGGCGCGCCGGAGGGCGTGCGGGCGCTCACAGCCGCGCACCCCGACGTGCCGATCCACCTCGCGGCGCTCGACGAGCGCCTGAACGAGAAGGGCTACATCGTCCCGGGTCTTGGCGACGCGGGCGATCGCCAGTTCGGCACTGGATAGCCACGTAGCGAACGCGCCCCGCGTGCGGATCACCACGCGCGGCGTCCGGCCGGAAGGCGGTGCGTGGATCATCCGCTGGACCGTCGCGAACGACGGTGACGATCCGCTCCTGATCCTCCGCGCGGTGGCCCCGCACAGCCGTTTCCGCGCCGACGAGCAGGAGGTGGCCGCCGACATCCCCGCGGCCGGCGAGGCCGAGGTGTCGCTCCCCGTGCACGTGCATCACAGCGGCGACGATGTGGAGGACGCGTCCCTCATCCTCGACGCGCGCTCTGGAGGACTCGACTGGCGGATCCTCGCGCACCTTCGGGTCCGGACTGCTGACGGGATGCCACAGCCGCGCACCGAGCGGATCGACGTGCAGCAGGGGGGCGTCACCGAGAGCTGATCTCCGCCCTATCGTGCTCGGGTGACCCCGGCGGCCCTCCTCTTCGTCCTTTCGACCCTGCTTGCGTTCGGGCTCGCGATCGCGGTGTCACCGGTCGTCGCCCGGCTCGGAACACGTCTCGGGATGCTCGACATGCCCGGCGGCCGGCGTCGGCATCCCCATCCGATCCCACGGCCCGGCGGCCTGGCGATCGCATTCGCCTTCGGCGCGACGATCTTCGTGTTCTGGGCCGTCGACCGCATCGCGGGCGGGCCGTTCCTCATCCCCGCGGAGGTCCGCTCGCCTCGCTTCACTCTGACGGCGCTCGCCGCGCTCATCGCCGTCGTGGTCGGCTTCATCGATGACTGGCTCGAGCTGCGCGCGAGGTGGCAGTTCCTGGGCTACCTCGTCATCGCGGCGGTCGTCGTCGCCGCGGGGATCACGGTCGAACGGGTGAACGATCCATTCACCGCCGAGGGGCTCCTCGAGCTCGCGCCGCCGATCGCCGTCGGCTTCACCGTGTTCTGGATCGTCGGCATGAACATCGCGCTGAACTTCATCGACGGGCTCGACGGCCTCGCGGCAGGCGTCTGCGCGATCGCCGCGTTCACGCTCGGAGGCATCGCGCTGATGCCGCAGATCGACGAGCCATTCGTGGCCTGGATGGAGTTCACACTCGCCGGCGCGCTCCTGGGATTCCTGCAGTTCAACTTCCATCCGGCGCGGCTCTTCCTCGGCACGACCGGCGTCGCCTTCGTCGGCACCATGCTCGCGGTGCTCTCGATCTTCGGGACCGCGAAGGTGGCCGCGGTGCTCCTCGTCCTCGGCGTCCCGATCATCGACACGTTCTACGTGCTCGTGCGGCGCGCGCTCGCGGGCAAGCCGCCGTTCGCGCCAGACCGGAGCCACTTTCACCACCAGCTGCTGGACGTCGGCCTGTCGCATCGCCGCGCGGTGCTCCTCATCTACGCGATGACGATGGGGCTCGCGACGATCGCGGCGCTGACCTCCGGCCGCACGCAGCTCGTGACGTTCCTCGGCGTGGCGGTCCTCCTCGGCATCGCGGTCGTGGCGCTCGCGCAGCGGTCCTCGAAGGCCGAGGAGCTCGATCCCGCGCTGTACCCGGAGGACGGGGACGGCGTCTAAGCAACGGGCGCGTCTCCTCACCGGGACGTGCTCCTGGACCGACCCGACCCTCATCGACTCCGGGTGGTACCCGGACAAGGTGAAGGACAAGCCGGATGAGCGCCTCCGCTTCTACGCGGGGCGGTTCCCCCTCGTCGAGAACGACGCGTCCTACTACGCGCTCCCGGGTCCGAAGCAGGCCCAGCTCTGGACCGACCGCACCCCCGACGGGTTCGTCATGAATTTCAAGGCGTTCGCTCCGATGACCACGCACCCGACCGACCCGAAGCGGCTGCCGAAGGACCTGCGCGAGGCGCTCCCGGCGGAGGCGCAGGCGAAGAAGCGCGTGTACCCCAAGGACCTGCCGAAGGACGTCCAGGACGAGATCTTCACGCGCTTCTGGGTCGCGCTCGAGCCGCTGCGGAAGGCCGGGAAGCTCGGCGCCATCCTCCTCCAGTACCCCGACTGGTTCGTGATCTCGCGGGACAACAAGCAGGAGATCCTCCGCGCGCGCGAGCGGCTGCCCGACGATCGCATCGCCGTCGAGTTCCGTAACGCGACCTGGATGTCCGAGCGCAACCGCGACGAGACGCTCGCCTTCCTGCGTCAGCACGGGCTGAGCTACGTGGCCGTCGACGAGCCGCAGGGCTTTCCGTCGAGCATCCCGCCGGTGCACGCGGTGACGAACGACGAGCTTGCGGTCGTCCGCTTCCACGGACGCAACGCGGAGACCTGGAAGGCCCCCGGTCTCACGGCGGCGGAACGCTTCAACTATCGGTACTCGGTGGACGAGCTGAAGCAGTGGGTCCCGAAGATCGAGGAGCTTGCCCGCGAAGCGAAGGAGGTCCACCTCCTCATGAACAACTGCTACGGCGACAAGGCGGTCAAGAACGCGGAGGAGCTGGGCGCCCTCCTCGACGCGGGGCGGGACAGCCTAGCTCTCGATCAGTTGGTAGCGCGCTCGCTGTTAACAAATACCGGTCGAATGGAATGACTGGCATGAGCTGGTGTACCGCAATATGACGACATCAACGGCGTGAACTACATGTATCCATGAGGAGCTTCCCCCAGCGTCGATCCGCCGTGCTCCTGAGCGTGCTATTACTCGCGGCCTGCGTGCCGACGGCCGTCAAGGCGGACATCGGCGACCAATTGCTTGACACAGCACCGACACTGACCGATCTCGCGAGGCGCAGCGAGGTCATCGTTGTCGGGAGGATCGTCCGCGAAACCCACGAGTGGAACATGGCGCGCGGCGCAGATCCTGCGGTTGAGTCGGCGACAAAGATAATTCTCGCGCAGACGTATCTCGTCGCGGTCGAGACGCCGCTAAAGGGTGTGTCAGCAAAGGAGATAACGATCGCGGTGCCGAAGGCACGCGGCCTGAAGGGCTATCCCCTTAGGCCCGAGGAACGGTGGAGTCCGCCTGCCATAGGTCAACGTTACGTGCTGTTCCTCCTACAGAATCCGGGCACATCGGTCTACGGACTCCCAGCGGAGCCAAGCCGCTTCCGTTTGGGGACCGACGCCGTCGTTGAATCTCGTTGGCCCGACGCGGCTCGGTACTACCCAGCACGACCTTCGCAGTTGTTCATCCAAGACGTCGTCGAGGCAGCAAGGACGAACTAGGAGTCACGCGCTAGATCTAGCGGGCTAGCATCGCGGCGTGCGCCACCGTCCGCTCCCGGACTTCGTGCCGACCGAGCAGATCCGCCAGATGGCGCACACGACGCGCCGCTACTCCGGCCCGTCGGCCCTCGCGTTCTCCCCCGACGCGCGCACCCTCGCGTATGTCTCGGACCGCAGCGGGACGTACTGCGCATGGACGATCCCGCTCGCGGGCGGCCAGCCTTCTCTTGCGCTCGCGGTCGATGGTGGCGCGGTGCGCAGCCTCTGCTGGTCCGCGTCCGGCGATCTCATCGGTGCGGTCGACCGCGGCGGGACCGAACGGTGGCAGCTGTACGTGACGCGTTCGGACGAGCGGATCGAGCCGCTGTCCGTCTCCGACGGCGATGCGGTCCAGCACCTGCTCTCGTGGAACGCCGCCTCACCCGACGGCCGCTCCCTCGCGATCTCCAGCAACGCACGCGAACGCGCCGATGTGGACCTTGTCGTCGTGGACACGAAGACAAAGGAGCAGCGCCCGCTCCTCACCGGTCCGTACTGGCACGTCGCCGGAGGCTGGTCGCCCGACGGTAGCTCCCTCCTCGTCATGCGGGTGAACGACAACACCGACCAGACGCTCTTCCGGGTCGACGTCGCGAGTGGCGAGGCGACCGAGCTCACCAGGCATAGCGCCGACCAGGACATCCAGAACGTGCCCGCCGGCTGGGATCGCGACGGACAGGCGCTCGCCATGAGCGACGCCGGACGGGAGCAGCTCGCCCTGGTCGCGCTCGCGCGCGACGGCGCGCGGCAGCCGGTCGACGAGCCCGGCTGGGACGTCGAGCTGGCGGTCTCCTCGACCGACGGGCGCGTCCAGGTCTGGTCCGTGAACATCGATGGCTACTCGACGCTGCGCTGGCGGCGGGACGGCGAGGTTCTTGGGGAGCGCGAGCTACACGGCGCGTGCGAGGACCTCGTCGTCGCGGCCGACGGATCGCAGGCCGCCTTCGTACGGCAGTCGCCGGTCGAGCCGTCGCAGATCTGGGTCCTGGACATGCGCACCGGCGCGGCGCGACAGCTCGTCACGACGCGCACGCCGATCGACCCCGGCGAGCTCGTCCAGCCCGAGCTCGTCCGCATCGCAGGCCCGGACGGTCCGATCCCGGCGTTCGTCTATTGGCCGAAGAACGCGACGACAAACGAGCGACGAGCGGCTTTGCCGCGAGCAGGGGCAGGGGCCCCTGCGTCGCGAAGCGACAGTCCGCAAGAGCGGAGCGACGCGGCGAGGCCGCAGGCCGAGCGCGAAGAGCAGGGACGCGTGCCGGCGCTGCTGTACCCGCACGGCGGACCTGAGGCCCAGTCCCGTCCGGCGTACAACCACGTCCTCGGCCCACTCCAGGCGCTCGTCCAGCGCGGGATCGCTGTCGTCGTGCCGAACATCCACGGGTCGACCGGCTACGGACGCTCGTGGCAGATCGCGATCCACAAGGACTGGGGCGGCATCGACCTGCGCGACCTGCGCGCGGTCGCCGACTGGATGGCGACGGAGCCTCGCTTCGACGCGGACCGTCTCGCCGTGTACGGCGGCTCGTACGGCGGGTTCGCGACCCTCCTCTGCGTGACGCAGATCCCCGACCGCTGGCGCTGCGCGGTCGACCTGTTCGGCGTGGCCAACCTCGTGACGATGATCGAGACGAATCAGCCGAACTGGCAGCGCTTCCTCCGCCGCTGGATCGGGGATCTCGCGACGGACCGCGAGAAGCTCGTGGCGCGCTCGCCGATCACGCACATCGACAACGTCCGCTGCCCGATGCTCGTGCTGCAGGGCGCGAACGACCCGCGCGTGCCGAAGAGCGAGTCGGACCAGGTCGTGGAGCGGCTGCGCGCGCGCGGGCAGCGCGTCGAGTACGTCGTGTTCCCGGACGAGGGGCACGGCTTCACGAAGCGGAAGAACCAGGACGCCGCCTACGAGAAGATCGTCGACTTCCTCACCGCAGAGCTCGTCGGATGACGGAGCGGGCTCCGCGCTTCGAGCAGTTCTACGCCGTTCGCCGGCTCCAGGTGCTGTCCAATCTCGCGTTCTCGCCCGATGGCGAGACGATCGCGTATTCCACGGACGCGTCGGGGCAGTTCAACCTGTGGACGCAGCCCGTCCGCGGCGGCTGGGCGACGCAGCTGACGACGTTCGAGGACAAGGCCGTGCGCTGGATCCGCTGGCTCCCGAGCGGCGACATCCTCTTCTTCGCCGACATCGGCGGCGACGAGAAGTACCAGCTGTACCGCGTCGGCGAGCGCGGTGGCTGGCCGGAGCGCATCACGAAGCACGACGACGTCCAGTACTTCCCCGGTGAGCTGTCGCCCGACGGCAAGCTCTACGCCTTCAGCGGGAACGAGCGGTCGCGCGCGGACGTCGACGTGATGATCTACGACACGACGACCGGGGAGACCAGGGTCACGCTCGCAGGCGAGGGCTGGTTCAACGCGGGCCGTTGGTCGCCCGACGGACGCACGATCGCGGTGACGCAGCTGGTGTCGAACACCGACCAGCACGTCCACCTGCATGACGTGAAGAAGGGCACCTCTCGCGACCTCACGCCCCATGAGGGCGAGGAGAAGAACTACGGGGTCGGCTTCCGCCACGACGGCTCGGGCGTGTACCTCCTGACCGACCGCGGGGGCAGCCACACCTGGCTCGGCCTCGCCGCACTCGACTCGCGTGAGCCGCAGCCGGTGTGGCGCGGCGAGTGGGACGTCGAGAACGCCGACCTCTCGGCATCCGGCGGCCGTCTCGCCTGGAGCGTGAATGAGGACGGCTACTCGGTGCTGCACGTCCGGGACGAGGCGAGCGGCGTGGAGCTCCCGCTGCCGCCGATCCCGCGCGGCGTCGTGCAGGACCTCGTGCTCTCGGCGGACGGGCGGAAGCTGGCGCTGAAGCTGACCACCGGTGCGCGCACGCCCGACGTGTACGTCGTCGAGCTCGACTCGGCCACGCTCAGGCAGATCACGTACTCGTTCCTCGGCGGCATCAGCGTCGAGGATCTCGTCGAGCCGGAGCTCGTGCGCGTGCCGGGGGAGGGCGGCGAGATCCCGGCGTGGCTCTTCCGGCCGAAGGGAGCGCAGGGGCGGATCCCCGCCGTCCTCTACATCCACGGCGGTCCCGAGGCCCAGGAGCGTCCGATCTATTCGGGCCTGCTGCAGTACCTGCTCTCGCGCGGAGTGGCGATCCTCGCGCCGAACATCCGCGGCTCCACCGGGTATGGCCGCGCCTGGCAGGTCGCGATCCAGCGCGACTGGATGGGCGTGGACCTCCGCGACCTCCGCGCGTGCGCCGAGTTCATGAGGTCGGTCGACTGGCTCGACCCGGAGCGGCTCGGCGTCTTCGGCGGGTCCTACGGCGGCTTCGCGACGCTCATGTGCGCCACGCGTCTCCCCGAGTACTGGGCCGCGGCGGTCGACATCGTCGGCCCCTCGAACCTCGTGACGTTCACGAAAGCGGTGCCGCCGACCTGGAGGCGGATGATCCGCGATTGGGTCGGCGATCCCGAGACCGAAGCCGAGATGCTGTTGGAACGGTCGCCCATCACCTATGTCGACGACATCCGCTGCCCGCTGCTGGTCATCCAGGGCGCGAACGATCCGCGCGTCGTCAAGTCCGAGTCCGATCAGATGGTCGAACGGCTGCGCGGGCGCGACCACCCGGTCGAGTACCTCGTGTACGCCGACGAGGGCCACGGCTTCACGAAGCGAGCGAACCAGGTCAGCTCGGGGCGCGCGGCCGCGGACTTCCTCCTGCGCCACTTCGGGATGGGCGGGGTCGACCCCGCTTAGAGGTCTACGGCGCCGTCGCGATCAATCGCTGGAACCGTTCGGGGGCCTGGACGGAGAAGCCGTCGACGTGGTGCGACAGCATGTTCGTC
>Ga0180121_10000758_pt1 | contig 13594 bp, 7 predicted proteins | sample AntDrymUQ5402106_2_FD_129676 | JGI IMG/M metagenome (GOLD analysis project Ga0180121, IMG submission 129676) | Polar desert sand microbial communities from Dry Valleys, Antarctica - metaG UQ540 (21.06) (version 2) (version 2) | ecosystem: Environmental > Terrestrial > Soil > Desert | place...
ACCAGTCTGCGAAGCTTACCTGATAAATTCAAGGTACTTGTTTATGCAGCGCTGAATTAAAATTAAAAATAATGACCTATACAAAGGGCAGGATATTTTATTTTAAATTAATTATCCTGCTACCATCTCTTTTTTCGATGCTCCCTGCCGTTGTATCTGCTCAGGCTTATCAGAAACTGCATGACAAAGCAATTGTGGTAGACACTCACAATGATGTGCTGTCAACCGTCACTATGAAAGGCATGAGCATCGAAACCGATCTTACAGGCAAGTCACATTCAGATATTGCAAGATTTAAGAAAGGAGGTATTGATGTTCAGGTTTTCTCCATCTTTTGTGATGAACGATTTGGAATGGGAAAAGCATTTTCCTACGCAAACCGGGAAATAGACTCCCTATATGCCATTGTGAACCGTAATCCGGATAAGATGATGATCGTAACGAATTATAAAATGTTTCGCAAGGCAGTAAAAAGTAGGAAAACAGGCGCAATGATCGGAGTGGAAGGCGGACACATGATTGAAAATGACCTTGCCAAACTGGAGGCGTTGTACAACAGAGGTGCACGTTATTTGACACTCACCTGGAATAACTCCACCTCCTGGGCGAGCTCCGCAAAAGATGAAGTGAAAGGAACGGTACCAAATCCTGTCAAAGGTTTGAATGAATTTGGCATACAGATCGTTCGTAGGATGAACGAACTCGGTATGATGATAGATATCAGCCATGTTGGTGAACAAACGTTCTGGGATGCCATCAATACAACTACCAAACCTGTTATTGCATCGCATAGTTGTGCATATACGTTATGTCCTCATTTTCGTACGTTGAAAGACGATCAAATCCGGGCAGTTGGTAAGAACGGTGGCGTTGTCTTCGTAAATTTTTATTCCGGATTTATTGACAGTACCTACGAACAAAGAATATCGGCATTTCACAACAGGCATAAAATGGAAAAAGACTCCTTGCTAGGACTGAAATGGCCAGATTACGAGATCAATGAATGGATGGCGCAAAAATATCCAACGGAAGCTCAATCGTTAAGACCATCGTTGTCAATGCTCATTGATCATATCGATCATATCGTAAAGCTTGCAGGTATCAATCATGTTGGACTTGGTTCTGATTTCGATGGAATTGAATCTGCTCCACTAGGATTAGATGATGTAGCCAACATGCCTTTGATAACAAAAGAATTGATAAATCGAGGCTATTCAAAAAGAGATATACACAAAATCCTGGGTGGAAATTTTATAAGAATCTTCAAAGCGAACCAGAAAGGAATTGGTAATTAATAATTAGTAATTAACAATTTTGAATAATCAGTCTTTTATGAATCGAGGAATAGAGACAATTGTTAATTGTTAATTATTAATTATTAATTATTAATTTATAACTCCTCAATAGTCCATCAACCTGCCAACTAACTCCTCAAACCTTGCATTCGCCATAAAGTTTTTCTCCAGTGTGATATTAAATGGTATAGGCGTATCAAGAGAACCGCAACGCATCACCGGAGCATCCAGGTATTCAAAACAATTCTCCGCGATCCAGGCTGCAATCTCCCCGCCAAGTCCACCGGTAAGCGTGTCTTCATGCAACACAATCACTTTTCCTGTTCGCCTGACTGCTGCACGGATAGCTTCATAATCAAGTGGCAGCAAAGAGCGCAAATCCAGTATATCAATTGAAAGTTCCTTTTGTTGCTTTGCGAATTCTATTGCCCAGTGTACACCACTGCCATAAGTAATAACAGAAAGATCTTCTCCTTCTTCAACAATCGCTGCCTTACCGATCTCGGTCTCATAATAGTGCGGAGGAACAATCCCACTAATACTCCTGTAAAGCGCCTTATGTTCAAAAAACAATACCGGATTTGAATCATTGATTGCGGCGATCAGCAAACCTTTTGCATCTGCCGGGTTCGATGGATATACCACTTTTAAGCCGGGTGTGTGCACGAACCACGCCTCATTACTCTGACTATGAAATGGCCCCGCACCAACTCCTCCACCTGTTGGCATCCTGATGACTACTTCAGCTTTTTGCGCCCACCGGTAATGAATTTTTGCGAGGTTGTTTACGATCTGGTTAAATCCCGCCGAGACAAAATCTGCAAACTGCATCTCCACTACCGATTTGAATTGTTCGAGGCTGAGGCCCAATGCTGCACCAATGATCGCGCTTTCACATAACGGAGTATTGCGAACTCTTTCCTTCCCGAATTTTTCAACAAAACCCTCAGTTATCTTGAAAGCACCTCCGTATTCTGCAATATCCTGTCCCATCAGAACAAGATTAGCATGCTGTTCCATTGATTGACTTAATCCTTCCTGAATTGCATCGATAAATCTTATTGGTTCACGTCGTTCACTTACCTCTGTAAATCGTGCACGAAAATTTGTTCTGGGTGCATATACATCTTTCAACTCTTCTTTCGAATCAGGACGTAATTCAGAAGCGGTAAACCCAATTTTCAGTTCCGCCTCTATTTGCTCTTTCATAGTCGATCTACCTGATTCCACTTCTTCTGCAGTCAATATTTTGGAAGTAATAATATACTTCTCGTATTGTAGAACAGGATCCTTCTGTTCCCACATTTCAAATAAATATTTTGGCACGTACTTCGTACCACTTGCTTCTTCATGTCCGCGCATGCGAAAGGTCATGCATTCCAGCAGGTATGGTTTGTGGTGTTCGATACAATACGCTCGCACACCTTTTATGGTATCATAAACAGAAAGCAGGTTATTGCCATCGATGCGCAATCCTTCCATCCCATATCCTCTCGCCTTTTCTATCAGGCTTTCACATCGGTATTGCTCCGATACGGGTGTACTCAGCGCATACCCATTGTTTTCAATGATAAATATTACCGGCAGGTCCCACACTGCAGCAACATTCAGCGCTTCGTGAAAGTCCCCTTCACTCGTCCCACCTTCACCTGTAAATGCTACAGAAACTTTTTCCTGCTGGCGAAGTGTAGTTGCCAGCGATACACCATTGGCGATTGTAAGCTGTGGGCCAAGATGAGAGATCATCCCGCAGATATAATGTTCTGCCGATCCAAAATGAAAACTACGTTCCCGTCCTTTACTATAGCCTTCTTTCGCACCCTGCCACTGCTGAAATAATTTATGAAGTGGCATTCCGCGGGTGGTGAATACACCCAGGTTCCTGTGCAATGGCATGATCCATTCATCCGGCTGAAGGGCAGCTGTTATTCCCACTGAAATTGCTTCCTGCCCGATGCCGCTAAACCATTTACTGATGCGCCCTTGTCGCAACAGCAGCAACATTTTTTCTTCAATAAGCCTCGGGTATAAGATCTTTTTATATAGTTCAACTAATTCCTCATTGGTCAGGTGCTTACGGTCAAATTGCATATTTTCAAAGGTAAAGGAGATTGTGTGAATCGGTTATGTTTCACGCAAAGGGACAAAGGTCCTAAAATATAAACCCGTTGAAGCTTGCCTTATGCTTTGCGTGAAATATCTTTCTTATCCTTAAACAACAGCGAGCTGACGATGGATAACAACAAACTAAACAACAAGGCCCACCAGAAACCATCTACTTCGAACCCGTCGATGAAACTATCGGCGATCAGGATTATCAATGCATTGATCACAAAAAGAAAAAGGCCCAGCGTTACAAGTGTGAGAGGAAGGGTTAACAGGATGAGAAACGGCTTTACAATAGCATTGAGAATGGCTAGAACGATCGCCAGCACGATGGCACTCCAGAAACTTTTGATCTCTATTCCTGAAAGAATATAGGAAAGCCCAAATGCAACGATGGAGGTGATGATGATGCGAAGGAAGAAATTCATGAAATTAAAAATTAAAAATGCAAAATGTAAAAGTAGGAAAGTGAGATTTACACAAATGAATGTTTAATTTTAAATTTTGTATTTTCTCCTCACACCACCACTAACTGATAAAACTCTTCTGTCCGCAGGTATTTGTTTGCGAGTTCCATCAATTCTTTTGCACTGACGGTCTTGATAGTCTGGATCCCATGATAGAAATAATTCTCATCAAGGTCATTCAAAATAAGATTCTTCCACCTGGCAGCCACCTGGAATGGGCCGTCCAGGTCTCCCAGTATAGTACCAATCATAAAATTTCTGGTCATCAGCAACTCTTCTTCATCAATTTCTTCCTCACATAATTGCTTCATCTCCTTATAAATCTCTGCGATGGTCGCTTCGCAAACATCTCTTCCGGCTTCCGTACTGATCATCCAGCCGCTTTCCTGCACATGGTTCAACAGGTAACTATAAATGCCGTAAGTATACCCTTTGTCTTCCCGGATATTGCCCATAAGTCTCGATCCGAAAAATCCACCGAACACATTATTCAACACCATCACTTTCTGGAAATCCGGGTGGTGGCGATTTGGAAAATTTCTAGCAATACGTATTGCTGATTGTACTCCTAAGGGATCATTCAGCACCTGAGTTTTCTTTTCAGCGGCGCGTTGCAGTGTATGATTAATGGTGTGCGTTCCTGAACGGTGGTTTCTCAATGTAAGTTTGCCGAAATGTTCATCAAAACCGGCAATAAGGTCATGTGGAAGTTTACCCGCGACAAACAATACGCATTTTCCATGCTGGTAATTTTCTTTGTAGAAGTCAAGCAAATCTTCGCGTGTTAAAGCAGCATAATCTTCCAGGTTATTATAGGTGCCGTATGGATGATCCTGACCAAAGAGTTGTGCATCTATCAATCTGCCTGCCACAAATTCACATTTTTGCAGGCTTACTTTTAATCTTTGTTGAGAATTCTGTATATGGATATCAAGTTCTTCCTCACGAAAAACACTATCCGAGATAATTTCAGCAACGACAGGAAGTAATTCGTTTATGTGTTTGTTAAGGCAATGAAGTACGATTTCGGAAGTTTCACTGTAACAACTCCTATTGAGATAGGACCCGTAATACTCAAAATGCTCATTGATCTCAAAAGCAGTCTTGGCAGTAGTACCATTCTTTAGAAGGTAGTTGCAGGCCGAAGCCACCGCTTTTTTGTTTTCAAACCAATTTCCTGCGAAGAATACCCAGTTTATCATGATCAACTCCTCTGTACCAATATTTAGAGCATACACTTCCACCCCATTCGCCAACACGTGTTTTTCACATAGGGGTAAAACAACATTAAAATCTACTGCATCTTTAATGATGGGAGGTACTGCCCTGTTCACTCCTGGTAAAACTCCGCGTTGTTTTTGTTTTGCTTCTACTGTCATATCTGCCAATCAAAAAATTAATTCTCGCTGTAATAGCAGAGTGTATTGGAATTGTTTACGTCAAAAATGGTTTTACTGTACCGAAGGATATCCTCTGCGGTGACAGAAAAATATTTTTCCCGGTCATCATTGAAAAGCGAAGCATCTCCAAGCAATTCATAAAATGCAAGGCTGTTTGCTCTGGCCATAACACTCATGTCTTCAAAGGCAATGGCAGATTCTGTTTTATTTTTGATCTTGGTGAGTTCTTTTTCGCTGATGCCATCCTGCTTAAGCCTGGTCAATTCATCTTCGATTGCTTTTTCTGCGTCTTCCATTTTAACACCTTTCACCAGCTTTCCTTCGATGGTAAGCAGTCCTTTATCTACAGATCCGAAATGAAAACACTCAATGTTGCTGAACAATTGTTTCTCTTTGACCAATGCCTGATATAACCTGGATGAACCTCCTCCACCCAACACTTCGGTAATCAGATCGGCTACATAATATCCATGATCCAGCCGGTTGTCCATGTGCCAGCATTTGTATAATGCGTCAAGCGGCACTTTGGCCTTCACCTCCATTCTTCTGGCAGAAAGCTGTTTAGGTTCTTCCATCCCGGGTCTTATATATTTCTCACCGGAAGGAATATCTCCGAACCAGTTATTGATGAGAGGAACCACATCCTCTTTTTTCACATTCCCGGCAACTACAAGAATAGCATTCACCGGTTTGTAGTGTTTGGAGAAGAAATGCTTTACGTCATCAAGCTTCGCATTTTCAATGTGACTGAGGTCGCGGCCTATGGTCATCCACCTGTATGGATGCGACTGGTAAGCCATTTCACGCATTTTGAACCAGACATCTCCATATGGCTTATTAATATAATGTTCTTTGAACTCTTCACTCACTACTTTGCGTTGTACGTCTAAACCTTTTTCACTGAATGCAAGTGATAGCATCCGGTCGCTCTCGAGCCAGAAAGCCGTTTCAATATTTTCGGCGGGCAACTGTATATAGTAATTGGTTACGTCATTACTCGTATAAGCATTGTTCTCTCCTCCGGCCATCTGGAGAGGTGTTTCAAAGTCAGAAACATGTTGGCTCCCACTGAACATCAGGTGTTCAAACAGGTGCGCGAATCCTGTTTTCTGCGGATCTTCGTCCTTTGAGCCTACATCATACATCACATTCACTACAGCCATAGGCGTTGAGTGATCTTCATGAATGATTACTTTCATTCCATTGCTCAGCGTAAATCTTTCAAATTGTATCATACATTCTTCGGGAATTGGCAAATTAACGACAACTTGAGGAAGAAAAAGTTCGTTGGGAATTTTAGATGTCAGATTTGCAATTCAGATTTATAATAATTCTAACCTAAATCTGCCGTTACTGACTCCTATAACACACTTTTCACTTTCAGGGTCAATATATAAGGTTCACCATCACGAAGGATCAGGATCTTCAGCTTTTGTCCCGGTGTCTGCATCAGGTTTTTATATGCTTGTATGTTCTGGCTGAAATTGTTTTCCACTGCGGCGATGACGTCTCCGGATTTAAACCCTCCATCTTCAGCCGGAGATTTTGGCATTACATCTACGATTCTGATTTCACCATCAATTACATACATCCCTAATCCCGTATAGGAATAATCGAACACATCCTTAAAATGTGAATTGGGAGTCATATAAATATCTCTTTTGTCGTAATTGATAATCAGGTTGAAACGACGGAGGAGATCATTTCCGATCAGTCCGCCCAGGTAGGGATAAGAAGTGACATTGTATTCGTCGTCAAAAATATAAGTAGGCACCTTTTTGAAACGATATGGACCAATCTTTACCTGCTTTATAACACCCTGACGCATAGGAGCCTTCCCTCCCAGGCCTTCGGCCTGCGTAATAAACCATTTTCGTTTCGGATTGATGAAGTTACTGTCTGAAACAAAATCCGACGATAGCAGTAAGCACATCCCGGCTCCAGTATCAAAATAAAACCGGGTGTTCAAGTCACGTTCATCCTTCAATGCCGCATTGAATACAGGAATGTTGATCAATAAAGGCCTGAGGAGAAAACCACCACGGGGATACCGCATGGTTCCTTTCGACCAGACATAAATTTTAGAACTGTCATAATTTATTTTGATAATATAACGGGACAAGAAACTAAACCCGATAATACCGTCTATCTTCTCCCCATAAGCACTCGTAAGAACATCGTAATCATTGATGTGGAAATTCATGCTGTCTATCGAAAGACCGGGTATATGTAAAGAATGATTGTAAGCAAATTTAACCTGCCGGATACCTGCAATGCCACGAATAGTGCGGTCGCTCAATTCAGTCTTAATCTGTAAATGGAGCGCGGTCATTGAATCAAGGGAAATCCCACCGCTGCCTGTATCCAGAATGAAATTCAGTGAGTCCGGGTAATTACTTACTCTTGCTTTCAGGGTAATTATTCCGCCAGTCAATAGTTTGAACGGAAAGGTCGTCAGGAGTTTAGAGGGAGGTAAAACAAATTCCTCCTGAGAGTGCACGAATGTTGCGGATAATAGCAGTAAGCAAAGCAATCGGGGTCGAACAAACATGAATAAGGATATTTTTCCCACCGGGAGCTGGAGTCCAGTCCCTCGTTCAAATTTACGATAAGTTAATTCAATTCTATCTTACTGATGTACCACTGATGTAATTGAATAATTAGGCAAGAAACAAATCATCCTGTAGTACTTTTACACTCTAGAATTATTTAATGCAGGATCAATTATATCGAAAGGCACTACACTTCGAATTTCTTTCAGTAGAGGAGGGGATTGAACTGTTTGAAAGTGCTCCGCTTGCGGACGTTATGTATGTTGCGAATGAAATGCGGAAACAACAGGTACCGCATGGAAAAGTTTCCTGGATTATTGACCGGAATGTAAACACTACCAATGTTTGCATAGCCAACTGTAAATTCTGCAATTTCTATCGGATACCCGGTCATCCGGAATCATACATCACTGATATCGAGACTTATAAACAGAAAATCGAAGAAACCTTCCGCTATGGAGGAGAGCAGTTGTTGCTTCAGGGAGGACATCATCCCCAACTCGGACTGCGGTTTTATGAAGATCTTTTCAGGCGCCTGAAAGAATTGTATCCCATGTTGAAATTACATGCGCTCGGTCCTCCGGAAATAGCCCATATTACCAAGCTGGAGAAATCTACACACCGAGAAGTGCTACAAACCCTGAAAAATGCCGGGCTGGATTCATTGCCAGGTGCAGGGGCAGAAATTTTGATAGACCGCGTCAGGAGGTTGATCTCAAAAGGAAAATGCGGCGCTCAGGAATGGCTCGACATCATGCACGAGGCGCATAAGCTGGATCTTACCACCTCTGCGACTATGATGTTTGGTCATGTGGAAACGATCAGGGAAAGATTTGAACACCTCGTTAAGATCCGTGAAGTACAATCCCGAAAACCTCCGCAAGCCAAAGGTTTCCTTGCTTTTATTCCATGGACTTTCCAGGATTCAGATACATTGCTAGCACGCATCCGCGGTGTTCATAATCTCACCACACCAGAGGAATATATCCGCATGATCGCTTTGAGCCGTATTATGTTACCCAATGTGAAGAATATCCAGGCTTCCTGGCTCACGGTTGGAAAACAAACAGCCCAGGTGTGCCTGCACGCAGGAGCCAATGATTTTGGTTCCATTATGATTGAAGAAAACGTGGTCAGTGCAGCAGGAGCACCACATCGCTTTACCTATCGGACCATTCAGCAGGCTATCACGGAAGCTGGTTTTGAACCTCAACTCCGAAACCAGCAATATGAATTTCGCGAGGTTCCGGAAATGATAGAAGAACAGGTTATCGATTATTAATACTTGTCAGAAACTATAATCCAGGAGCTGGCAAAATCCCGAGTATTACTACCTTTATTATTTTGATGAAATAAACCCCTAAAAATTTAAATTTCTCTCCTGATACTCAATAGAATGCAGGATTTGGAGTTATAACTCCACAGCATCTTATCGAAATCCATGAAAAGCCTTTTCAGGAGACTGATTCGTCCCGGTATAATCTTACTAGCACTACTTTTATTAGTTAACTTCTTTGGATATTACCTGAAGCAGGCAAGCTCCAATAAGAGCGAAACTCTTGTAAGAATTGTTGAAAAGTCTTCCGCTCAACGAATGCTGTTACAGGAAATCACTAAAGTCGCATTATTATTGAATTTCCGTTACCAGGGCTATGGACGTGATTCAATGAGGAAACTCCTGTTTGATGCAGTCATCTTACTGGAAAAAAATAATGCTTACCTGCAGCAGGTTACCGGCACCGCCGGAAAAGAAGCAGGGATCAATAATTTACACATACGTAACCTGCTTGTCAAATCACAATCACACCTGGCATCAATCGTCTTCATCAGCAAACAGCTGATTAACATAAATCCTGAATTAATCCATCAGAATGAGAAAGTATACCTGAAAGACCTGGTATACCATGAACTTCAGTTGAAACCATTACTCGACCAACTGGCAAATGAATGTTCATCCGTGATGAAAAAAGAAATGATACAGGCATCGCGGCTGAATACAGGCAAATTCTTATCGTTGATTTTTGCCTTGCTCTGTCTCACCTTGCTTGTATTAGAGCCGGTTTTGAAAAGCAATAAAAAACATTTTACCGAATTGCAGCAAGCGAGAAATGAATTATTGCAAGAACAGCAATACCTCGCGTCAATTTTGAATTCGCAGACAAATTACGTAATACGAATAGACAGAGACGGGAATCTAACGTATGCAAATCCTGAATTTTTGAAAGTATTTGAATATGAAGAAGCGGAATTGAAAGGCATGCCTTACTATATGAGCATTTACCCGAAAGATATCCCACGCTGCCTGGAGATAGCTGAGGAATGTTGGAAAAAGCCCGGGATCATCCACAAACTGGTGATAAGAAAACCAATCAACAAGACAGATCGGTTTCTTTGGACAGAGTGGGAATTCATTGCGTTGCAGGATAAGAGTAGAGGTGTACATGAAATACAGGGGATCGGTGTGAATGTTACTGATAAAGTGCTGGCCGAACAAATGCGGGAAGAAGCAATTATCACTTCTTCGTACGCAATGGCCTATGCAAAAATGGGAAGCTGGAAACTGAGCTTTCAAACCCAGGAACTAGAAATGAGTAAAGAGCTGCTGAATATAATTGAATTCGAAAGCACTCAGTCGGAAATAATGACGCTTGAAAATTTTCTCAAAAATTTTGTAATTCCCGAAGACCAGACGCTTGTATTAGAAGAATTGTCAAAAGCACTACAGAATCGTGAAACAATAGGCTATGAAACCAGTTTTGTATTTCGGATAAATACAATAACTGGCAACCAACGGATCATTTTTGTAAAAGGAAAAGTAATTGACCATGAGAATTGTTTTGGTATTGCGCAGGATATCACGGCACAAAAAGAAGCTGAGCTCGCTTTGCAGAATAGTGAACAAAAGTTCAGGCTGCTTGCAGAACATTCCGAAGACATGATCACTGAAAATCTCCCCGATGGACACTTACAATATATTTCACCGTCCGTGTATAAAGTATTGGGATTTATGCCTGAAGAAGTAGAGGGAGACCTGATCATGAACTATGTTCACCCGGATGACCTGCATAAATTCGTGCCTACGGAAGAAACTCCTTCTCTTAAGGAAACCGACTCAATCACCATCCGGTACAGGATGAGGAAAAAAAATGAAGATTATATATGGCTGGAAACAATCATCAAACCGGTGATTGAAAATGAAGAGGTAGTGAAATTGATCTGCACTTCCAGAAACATTACAGAAAGAAAAAGAGTAGAATCGGAGCGGGAACAACTGATTGTTGAAATGCGACAGTCTGAAGAACTATTGCGTACCGTTATAAATGCAACACCTGACTGGATTTTTATTAAGGATCTGGGACATCGTTTCCTATTAGTGAACCAGGCCTATGCAGATAACATGCATATGGCTCCTCAGGAGTTTGTAGGAAAGAACGACCTGGAGATCGGCTTTCCGGAAGAATATGTAAAAGGAAATCCTGAAAAAGGTATTCGGGGATTCTGGGCCGATGACAGGGAAGTAATGGATCTTGGAATAACCAAATTCAATCCGGAGGAACCTTCTATTATCGACGGGATACCCCAGGTGCTTAGCGTAGTAAAAGTTCCATTAAGAGATTCGGATGGATTTGTCTGGGGAGTACTTGGCTTTGTGCACAACATTACCGGATTGAAAAAGGTAGAAGAAAACCTCCGCAAAAAAGATCAGTTGCTGCAAGCGGTTTCAGAAGCAACGCATCAATTGATCATTAACAATAGCCTCGAAACAGCAATCGGTGAGGCGATCCAATTGCTGGGGATCAAAATGCAGGTTAATTCGGTAAACGTATATAAAAATCATTTCAACAACAACGGGCGCAAATGGCAAACAAGCCAGATGGTACACTGGGATGTACAATCAGGTGAGTTGGTCACACATAACCCACAAATGCAGGAGCTTGATCTTTCGGAAGAATCAACGATGATGCATTGTCTTAAAAGAGAAGAAATTTTCTGTAGTGCCCCGGAAGACCTGAAAGACGGCAAGATCATCCAATACTTTAAGGAACCGGAATTGAGATCCCTTGCGGTGATCCCCATTTTCACGCTGAATACATTCTGGGGGTTTGTAAGCTTTAGTGACTATACCACAGTAAGAGAATGGACAATCACAGAATTTTCAATTTTGCAATCTTTCGCATCAACGCTTGCCGCTGCGATCGAAAGAAAACAAATGGAACAGGAACTTGTCCTGGCAAAAAATCTTGCGGAAACAGCCAGCCGTGCAAAAAGCGAATTCATGGCAAACATGAGCCATGAACTTCGCACCCCCATGAATGGTATCATTGGCTTCACCGATCTGTTGATGACAACAGAATTGCAAAAATCGCAGCGTGAATACATGGGAAATGTGAAGAAGTCTGCATATGGATTGCTTGAAATTATCAACGACATACTCGACTTCTCAAAACTGGAAGCAGGAAAATTGTATATAGACAATACGCTTTTCCGGTTGGATGAACTTGTGGAAGAAACGGTGGATATTCTAACCGTGAAAGCATTTGAAAAAAACCTGGAGATGATCTGCTATATTGAACCGAATCTTCCTTCTCAGTTCATAGGTGATCCCGTGAGGATCAGACAGGTGTTGGTCAATCTGCTGGGTAATGCAATTAAATTCACGCAGGAAGGAGAAATTGTGCTCACTGCTTCCAGTGCCGGCCTGGTATATACAAAAGATGAAAAGCAATTTCTGGATATCCAGTTATCGGTTAGAGATACCGGAATTGGAATTCCCAAACAGAAACTGAATAAAATCTTTGAAAGTTTTACACAAGCCGATTCTTCCACCACGCGTAAATATGGCGGAACAGGGCTTGGACTTACCATTTCAAAAAGCCTTGCAGAATTGATGAAGGGTAATTTAACTGTACAAAGTGAATTTGGTGCAGGTAGTGAATTTACTTTCCACCTGCCTATGGAAGTGCATAGCATTGCTTCGCAAATTTCAGGCGATTATAAACCTCCATTGAAAAATGTATTGATTGTCGACGACAATCAAACGGCCCGTCGAATGATGCAGCAGCTGTTACATTTTTTTGATATACCCTGTGAAATGGCCTGCAACGGAATGGAGGCATTGATTAAGATCGGAAAAAATTTGCGTGAAGGAGTGAGGTATGATCTGATCATTACTGATCATCACATGCCTGAAATGGATGGATTGCAACTGACAAGGGAAATAATTGATAAGACAGGGAATTCATTGCCTGTAATTTTGATGCTCTCTACACTAGAAAAAAATCTTTACCAGCATGAAGCAGAAAGGGTAGGTGTGCAGAAGATCTTAACCAAGCCCGTGAAAATGTACGAACTGTATGCATTGCTTTGCGCGATGTTTTTCCATGTGAAAGAAAATGAAAAAGTAAGAGAAAAAGCAAAGGCCATTGAAAAAATAACAGATGCGGCAACAATAATGGTGGTGGAAGATGATCCGATCAACATGATGCTGATCTCTGAAGTGTTACGCAAAATGGGATTCGATGTGATCAAGGCTGAAAATGGGAAAAAAGCGCTTGCACTAATACCATTATACGAACCGGTGCTGATCTTTATGGATGTGAATATGCCTGAAATGGATGGATACGCCACTACCAAACTTATCAGAAAATTGCCGTCGCCTCATGGCTCCTTACCAATTATCGCACTTACCGCAGACGCTATGCAGGGCGACAAGGAAAAATGCATCGAAGCAGGAATGGATGATTATGTTTCAAAACCTTTCCGTCTGGAAGAAA
>Ga0180121_10000759_pt1 | contig 13591 bp, 14 predicted proteins | sample AntDrymUQ5402106_2_FD_129676 | JGI IMG/M metagenome (GOLD analysis project Ga0180121, IMG submission 129676) | Polar desert sand microbial communities from Dry Valleys, Antarctica - metaG UQ540 (21.06) (version 2) (version 2) | ecosystem: Environmental > Terrestrial > Soil > Desert | place...
CGAAGCATCGGGCCATAGACACGCTTCGTCGTGGCAAAATGCTCGACCGAAAGCATGTCCAAGTGGGCCACGACCTGGAGCTCCAACAGGAGACGGCCGTGCCCGACCTCGACGCCGCACTCGACGACCATGTGGGCGACGATCTCCTGCGGTTGGTGTTCATATCCTGCCACCCGGTCCTTTCCCGCGAGGCCCGGGTGGCGCTGACCCTCCGTCTGCTTGGCGGCCTGACGACGGACGAGATCGCGCGGGCGTTTCTGGCGCCGGAGGCAACGGTGGCGCAACGGATCGTACGGGCCAAGCGCACGCTGGGGGAGGCGAAGGTGCCCTTCGAGGTGCCACGGGGCGAGGAGCTGGAGGCGCGGCTGTCATCGGTGCTGGAAGTCCTCTACCTGGTGTTCAACGAAGGCTACTCGGCCACCGCGGGCGACGACTGGGTGCGCCCCGCGCTATGTGAGGATGCGCTCCGCATGGGTCGCATCGTGGCCGAGCTGGTGCCGCAAGAGCCGGAGGCTCACGGTTTGGTGGCGCTGATGGAAATTCAGGCCTCGCGATTGAGGGCGAGGGTCGGTCCTTCGGGAGAGCCGATCCTGCTGCTGGATCAGGACCGGGGGCGGTGGGACCGTCTTCTGATCCGCCGCGGTCTTGACGCACTGGAACGGGCCGAGGCGCTGGGGAGCGGCTACGGCACCTACACCCTCCAGGCGGCGATCGCGGCGTGCCACGCGCGAGCACGCACGGCGGAGGAGACCAACTGGATCCGCATCGTGGCCCTCTATGAAGCGCTCGCCCGGCTGACGCCCTCGCCGGTGGTGGAGCTGAACCGAGCGGTGGCGGTGAGCATGGCATTCGGCCCCGAGGCCGGCCTGGACTTGGCGGACACGCTGACTTCGGAGCCGTCGCTCAGGAATTACCACCTGTTGCCCAGTGTCCGCGCCGACCTGCTGAAGAAGATGGGGCGGTTGGAAGAAGCCCGCGCCGAGTTCGAGCGGGCCGCGTCGCTCACCCGTAACGCGCGCGAGCGGGAGTTGCTGCTGGCGCGGGCGGTGGCCTGCACGGCGGGCTGAAGCGATTCCTCATTCCTGATTTCCCCGCCGAATAAGCATGGCCTTGAACAGCACTTCGGCACGGCGACCAATCCCCAGCTTCCTGAGCCGCTCGATGGCCCCAAAGAGAAGTGGCCGGCGCTTCCATATCAGAGTCTCCAGATGGCGCTGGGGCACGGCGCCGAAGCCGAGCTTAAACTCGTCCACACCGCGACCCGCCTCCTGCCCTTTGGAAATCAGCATGCCGAAGTTGTAGCTGGCCATCCCCCGCTCGAGACTCTCCCGAATCGCCTCGAACTGCAGCACATGGCTGGGGCTGTGCTTCTCCGCGCCGTCCACATAACCCCCGTACACATAGGTGGCACGCTTGCCCACATGGACGACGAACGCCGCCGCGAGAAGCTGGTCATTGAGAAAGGCCCCGTGAACCGATCCCAGGCCATGATCGATGACGTGTCGCAGGACCGGCTCGAGGCCTGCCCACGGCCGAACATCGCTGAACGACTTCCGCGTCGCCGTGGCGATCCAGGCTGCGTACGCCCTTTCAAGGTCTTCAGGAGCTGTAAGGTGACGGACGCTCAGCGACGCGGCCACGGCCTTCCTGATCCTCCCTCGGGTTCCGTGGTTGAACCCCTTTCTGATCTGATCGATCGATCGACCTTCCAGCGGCAGGACGGCATCCGCGGCTCCGGGCGTCAGGGCTATCCGGTGGCTCCGGCCCCGAAAGGCAGCTATCACGTCCTGGTGGACCTCCCCCTGGGGACAGTCCCGGATGACAACTGCCATGCTGCCGGCCTGCTTTGCCAACTGCTCCACGCCGGTGACGAAGCCATCCGCCCACGCCCCTTCCCACTCGAGAAAAATCGGGCCATCCAGGCATTCGGTTACTGTGGCGTAGGCCAGCGGAACGGTATAGGACCTGAATAGCGCTCCCCCGACGAGCCGATCTCCCTTCCAGCAGCCAACCGTCGCACAGCGGAACCCGTAGCGTGCTAGCGGTTCCATCCACCAGAGGCATTGGTGCCGATGGGCCACCCGTGATCTGCTCGCAAGGTCATCCCATGCTTGTCGCTCGGCATCCGTGGTTACCGCCCCCACCCGCAACGGGGAGGGCATGCTACCGGCCGGCGACCTGAAGGGTCACTTTGGTGTACTCACGGCCGATGTAGTCCAGCAGCGCGTAGATAAAGAGCACCAGCCCGGCCATCTCGAACATTTCTTCGGCGGTCACGATCAAGTGGTAGGTGAGGTCCTTTTCCCCCGGCAGGGAGGCGTGCTTGGCACTGACCGCTTCTATCCCGATGGCAGCGCCGACGAAAACTGCTCCAGCCAGCAGGAACAGCCGCGACGTTCTCCGGGGGAGAGTCGCCAGGAAACGCAGATAGCCCAGCGCCAAGAGAATGACGCAAACACCGGCCGGCACAATCCAGGCGTAATACAGAAACCCGGTGGTGCCGAAAGCGTTACGGAGGGGTTCGATGGATCGCTCATGGAGCTGCGCGGTCTCATCCAAAGACAGAAACAGAAAAACCAACGACAGAATCAACCAGTGTGCGACATAGCTCCGTTGTTGGTGACGGGTCACCGCGCCGATGGCGGCCAGCAGCAGGGAACATAGCAGAAGCAATGACGCCGAGTACCAGGCGGGAATGTTGCCCTCTTCGTCAACCCATATCAGGCGAACGACGCTGTCTCTAACCTTGCTCAGAACCGGATCATGCAGCGTCACAAAGGAGAGAAGGGTTGCTCCCAGGCTTGCCGCGATGAGTATCACGACTACCAAGCCCAGGGCGGCGGCGCATCGCTTTGCGGAAACTGAAATCGCGACCTCCATCGATACTCGGCTCCTCATGGTGCGGGTCCGGCGCGGGCTATGGCCCAAAGAGTAGCAGCACTGATCGAACACATGACGATCGGGATGACCAGGAGCTTCCAGAGGGAGCGTCCCTCGGCCAGGAGCAGCAGACCGAGCGTACCGAGCACCGTCGGATCGGGAAATACGCCGAAGAGCTCGGCCTGCTGCCAGGAGCGCCCGGTCAGCGGAGCGAGCCAGGGATAAATCGCGAGGGCCGCGACGAACAACGTCAGCCCGAGGGCGTCCGCGGGGTCTCGCCTGAGCGAAAATCGAAGGTCTCGTCGAAAAATGCCAGCCCAGAGGAAGAGGAGGGCTTCGATTGCGAACAGGCCGGCAAGACCGCGGGCGGCCCAGTTGATGGTCGCGTATCTCTGCCAGAGGAAGGCCCAGGCGACACCGGCCCAAAGAAGGCCAAGGATGCCCGCAACAATACGGCCCTGCCGCACACCCGGCCTTCGGAGCAGCGCGAGTATGCCAACACCAAACGCCAGGGCGAGCAACTGGGCCGGCCAGATAGCCTGGTTGTGACGCTCGAGCATTCGATAGTAGGTGCGCGGCGAGAACAACAGGAGATCCGAGAGACGGTAGGTCAACCAGTCCCGCATCAGAGCCCTTCGACGTATGCGACCATCCGGCGCCGCTCTGACGAATCGGGAAGCCGGCCAGTAGCCGCAGCCATGTTCTCCTTCACATGCGCGACCTGGCTCGTGGCGGGAATGGCACAGGTGATGACCGGATGCGACACGATGAACTTGAGAAGGAACTGGGCCCAGCTCGCCGCCCCAATCCCTTCGGACCACTGCGGTAGCGGGCGCGCTGCCAGTGAGCGAATCAGCGCTCCCTGCCGGAAGGGACGGTTGGCGATCACGGCAATGTTTCGTTCCTGAGCCAGCGGCAGGATCCGTTCTTCTACCTCGCGGTCCAGAATGTTGTAGGTCACCTGCACGAAATCGATGGACCTCGTCGCCATGATCTTCTGCACCTCCTCGTGGCGCCGGCCCTCGGAAGTGGTGATGCCCACGTAGCGCACCCGGCCTGCCGCCTTCATATCCAGCAGCATGGGAAGATGCTCCTCCCATGCCAGCAGATTGTGCACTTGAAGGAGGTCGAAGCGGGGAACGCTCCAGTGGCGACGGGATTCTTCGATCTGGCCCGGACCTTCTGAGCCGGAGGAGATCCAGACCTTGTCCGCCGAGAACAGGCTTGGCGGCCGGCCCAGTTTTCGGAGTCCGTAGCCGATGACCGCCTGCGAGGAGCCGTACATGGGTGACGAGTCGATCAGGCGGCCGCCGGCGGCGAAGAAGGCTCGCATCACGGCAGCGCACTCGGCCCGCAGCTCGGGGTCGTTTCCCACGTTGAAGGTGATCCAGCTACCCAGCCCGACGACCGGGAGCCGCTCGCCGCTGGAAGGGATGGCCCTGGAGAGAGTGCCGGTCTGGGCCAGCCCCACCAGCGGACCAAACAGGGAGGAAGCGGCGGCGGCGGCAGCGGCGCCGAGCACCGCACGGCGGCTGACCAGAGTTTGGCGTCCCATCTATGCCCTACGTCGCGGGCTCCGCGGCGGTTTTGCTTTCCGCGCCGGGCGGAGGGTCTCGAGGAACGAAATCAGGATGTCGAGGTTGGATCGCAGCATGGCGGCACTCTGGGCTCCCTTCGCCAGGCCGAACGAGCCCTCGATCGAGGCAACCACGAACGGGGCGACCTTTCTCGGGTCCACATCCTGCCGCACCGTGCCCTCGGCCTGGCCACGCTCGAGATGCTTGGCCACCGAATCGATCCAGATGTCGAATGTGGCCTTTACCCGCTTCCGGAACTGCTCGTCGAGGGGGGACATTTCCTGGGCCAGGTTGTTGAGCGGGCAGCCGAGCTCGACTTCTCGGGGCGTGAGGCCGCCCGCTCGTCCCCGCAGGACCCGCTGGAGTGCCGTGACTGGGTCGGCCGCTGGTGGCTCGAGTGCCCCCCAGCGTTCCAGCAGCAGCCCCTTCACGACTTCGTCCACCACGGCGTATCCCAGCGACACCTTGTCAGGGAAGTAATGGTACAGCGCCCCCTTGGTCACTCCCGCCTTGGCGAGAATGGTGTCCAGGCTGGTGGCCTGAAATCCGCGCCGGTAGATCTCCTCGAATGCGGCCTTGAGCAGCTTGTCCCGCGTGACGTCCGATGCCCGCGAGCCCATGTAACATCTCCGTTTCACAGTGGGAGCCGGTCTTGACGCGGCCCGGATTGAAATATACATACCAACCGGTTGGTTTGGAAGCGGAAGCGAGAACGCTACTTTCTCTGAAAGGGTGGCACCTCATGGATCACACTGTCGTGCATTTCGAGATTCCGGCCGATGACCCGGAGCGGGCGGTCAAGTTCTATCGCGACCTTTTCGGCTGGGAGGTGAAGCACATGGGCGGGCCAACGGATTACTGGCTCGTGGAGACGGTTCCCACCGATGGCGAGGGGATGCCCACGCGCCCAGGTGTCAACGGCGGGCTCATGCGGCGGATGATGCCGGGCCAGGTCCCGGTGAACTACATCGCGGTGGAGGACGTCGACGAGTTCGCCCGCAAGGCCGAGCGGTTGGGGGCAAAGGTGGTCGTTCCCAAGATGCCGGTCCCCGGCATGGGGTGGTTCGCCCAACTGACGGACACCGAGGGGAACATCTTCGCCATCTGGCAGCACGACATGGCCGCGGCCGGCGTGGGCGCCGCGGGCTGAACCACAGCATCACACCACAAAACGACCGGAAGGGGGATGCAGTGCTAGGAAATACCGATGCGATAGCCACCTGCGCCGTCAAGAACATCGACGCAGCCAAGAAGTTCTACGAGGGTACTCTCGGACTCTTGCCATTGCCGGCCGAGGAGAAAGGCGTCATGGCCTACAAGACCGGCAAGTCGAGCATCGTGGTGTATGAGTCCCAGTATGCCGGCAGCAACAAGGCTACGGCGGTCACCTGGGCGGTCCAGGATGTCGAGGGTGAGGTTCAGGCTCTCAAGGCAAAGGGAGTTCGGTTCGAGCATTACGACCTGCCCGGCTCCACCCGCAAGGGCGATGTGCACGGCACCGGCAAGACGAAGGCGGCGTGGTTCAAGGACCCTGATGGGAACATCCTGGCCCTGGTCAGTGGGTGAGCTACGATCGGTCAATCGTAGAAGGCCCACTGCAGCGCGCAGTCTGGAAAATCGCCTGGCCCACGATGGTGACCAATATCATCGGCGGCTTCCAGGGGATCGTGGATCACGTGCTGGTGGGCCATCTGGTGGGGTTCAACGCCAACGCGGCGATCGGCGTAAGCTGGCAGATTCTTCTGGTCGTCATCGTGTTCATCTCATCGCTCTTTACCGGGATGAGCGTCCTCGTGGCACGGTTCGCCGGCGCCGGCCAGGAGGACAAGGTGAATCGGGTGGTCTACCAGGCCTTTCTCACCACCATCGGGCTCTCGCTCGGCGTCATGGCGCCGCTGGGGTACTTCGCGTCGCCCTGGCTGCTCGATCTGGTGAACGCCGCCCCCGCGGTGAAGGCCGAGGCGCTGCCATTCCTGCGGATCATGTTCGGCTTCAGCATCGGCATGCTGCTGTTCTACATGCTGAGCGGGGCGTTGCGCTCGGCCGGCGACGCGCGGACACCGATGATCCTGGGCGTCGCGTTGACGGTGCTGAACCTGGTGCTGAACGTGATCTTCATCCGCGGCCTGGGTCCGATTCCCGCCTATGGCACCGCCGGATCGGCTATGGGAACGGTGGTGGCGTCGGGTGTCCTGGGACTGTACTCCCTGTGGAAGCTGTGGCGCGGAGGCTGGGTGGTTTCCTTTCCTCGCGGCCGCGGCTTCGGTCCCGACTGGAGCATCATCCGCTCGCTATTCCGGTTCGGGCTGCCCGCCGGCATTCAGGGGATCGCGATGAACGTGGGCGGGGTGTTCATGCTGGCCTTCATCGGGTCGCTGGCGCAGAGCGCCGCCGCCCAGGCGGCGTTCGCCGTCTCTTACACCCAGCTGTTCTCCCTCATCACCTGGACTTCGGTCGGGCTGATGGGGGCGGCCGCAACCGTAGCCGGCCAGAACCTGGGCGCGGGGCACAGTCTCAGAGCCGAAAAGGCAGTGCACACCGCCGCCGGCTACGGCCTGGCCGTCGCCGCGTTCATCGGAATCTTCTTTCTGATCTTTCCCCGGCAGCTGCTGGCCATCTTCGGCATGAATGAGCCCGCTGTGGTCGAGATCGGCACCGGGCTTCTGCGGGTGTTGAGCGTATCCGGCCTCCTGGTCGCGGTGGCGCTGACGTACACCGGGGGGCTCCAGGGCACCGGCGATACTAAAGGCCCGCTGTACATCTCGATCGTCTCCCAGATCATCGTTCCGCTGGGCATCTGCTTCGTCATCCAAAAGACGGGGTCGCTCGATCCCATCGATATCTGGGTGGCCATTCTGGCCGGCCACGCCACCCGGTGTGGCCTGAGCGTGGTCCGTTTCCGACAGGGGAGATGGCGTACCATCGCAGTGGACATCGAGCCGGGCCCCGCAGGCCTGGACCCCGAACTATCCTAGGAGTGCACCCGCATGCCTTACGTAGATGGCTTCGTCCTACCGGTGGGTGTTCTCCTGGATCGTCTTCAGATCCCGGGCCCACCGCGACTCCGTCAACGCTAAGGTGATGAAGGACCCGCGCATGGCCAAGATGATGGCGGACGGCGCCATGCCGTTCGACATGAAGCGGATGGCGTACGGCGGCTTCAAGGTGGTGGTCGATCTCTGAACCAGCCGGTTCCCCGGCCCCGCGGGCGGGTAGGCGGGAGTGGATCGGGCTGGCAGTCATCGCGCTGCCGTGCCTGCTGTACTCCATGGACCTGACGGTGCTGAACCTCGCCGTGCCGTACCTGAGCGCCGATCTGAAGCCCAGCAGCGCTCAGCTGCTTTGGATCGTCGACATCTACGGCTTCATGATCGCCGGGTCGCTGATCACGATGGGGACGCTGGGCGACCGCATCGGGCGGCGGCGTCTGCTGCTCATCGGCGCCGCGGCATTCGGCGCTGCCTCTGTGGTGGCCGCGTTCTCCAACAGCGCCGAGATGCTGATCGCTACCCGGGCATTGCTGGGGGTGGCTGGCGCCACCGTGGCGCCGTCCACGCTGTCTCTGATCCGGAACATGTTCCTGGACCCTCACGAGCGCACCGTGGCCATCGGGGTCTGGGTGACGAGCTTCTCGATTGGCGGTGCGGTGGGCCCGCTCCTCGGCGGGGTGCTGCTGGAGTATTTCCCCTGGGGCTCGGTATTCCTGCTGAGCGTGCCGGTGATGCTGCTCCTGCTCCTGGTGGCGCCGGTGCTGCTGCCGGAGTTCAAGGACCCCAACGCCGGGCGGCTGGACTTGTTCAGCGCCGGCTTGTCGCTGGCGGCCGTGTTGCTGGTGATCTACGGGCTCAAGCAGTTCGCCCAGGACGGCCTGGGTTGGCCCCCGGTCCTGTCCGTCGTGGCAGGCGTGGCCATCGGCACCGTGTTTGTGCGGCGCCAGCGCTGGCTGGCGGACCCGCTCATCGATCTCGGGCTGTTCCGCAATCCGGCGTTCAGTACATCCCTGGCGACGTACACGCTGGGGACGCTGGTGGCGTTTGGATCCTACATCTTCATGGCGCAATACCTCCAGCTCGTGCTGGGCCTGCCCCCGCTGAAGGCCGGCCTGGCGACGGTGCCGTCCATGGTCGCCTTCATCGTGGGCTCGCTGGTGGTGCCCGGACTGGCCCGGCGGGTCCGGCCGGCGTACCTCATGGGCGCCGGCATGGCCATCGCCGCCGCGGGTTTCGCGCTGCTCACCCGGATCAGCGCCACCGGCGGGCTTTCGGTGTTGATTGCGGGATCGGTCATCTACTCGCTCGGGACGGCTCCCGTCGTCATTCTCGCCACCGATCTCATCGTCGGGAGCGCTCCCCCCGAGCGGGCCGGCGCTGCCTCCGCGATCTCCGAGACAGGTGCGGAGCTGGGCGGCGCGCTGGGCATCGCCATCTTCGGCAGTATCGGGACGGCGGTGTATCGCGCCGCGATGGGGAAGGTCGCCGGCGGCGCGGTGCCGGCCGGAGAGATGGAGGCTGCCCGCAGTACCCTGGGCGGGGCAATTACGGTGGCGCAGGAATTACCGGGGCAAATAGGCGCCGAGCTGCTGAGCACTGCCCGGGAGGCGTTTGCGCATGCCTTTCAAATCACCGCCGCGCTGAGTGCGGTGGTGGCTCTGGGGACCGCGATCGGAGCCGTTGTTATGCTCCGCGGTGTCGGGGCGGGCTCCCCGCCACAGAAATCAGAGCCGCAGTCAGCAAATATCTCCCCGGTTGAGCCTCGCTAAATCTCACGCTCCAAGACACTTGCATCAGACGGTACCCGACCAGCTTTACTGTGCGTGCAGTCACATCCCCAAAGTGGCCCAGAGGGTATTCTCCCAGCTGTCTCAAGTACCCATGAGCACTCGGCAAACCGTTGCCGCATACGCACCGCAAAGGAGAGTGGTAATGTCGATGCGAATAGTCATGGCCCGGGCCGCCGGTGGGCTGGTAATCGCCCTGGGCGCCGGCCTGAATACGATGCAGGCGCAAGGAGTGGGGACCGATCAGCAGCTGGTCACCCAGGTTGCCGCGAGCAATTTGCTGGAAGTGCGGCTGGGACAGATCGCGCACTTGAAAGGTGCCAATGTCTCGGTCAGGGAGTTTGGGCAGCAGATGGTGAACGAGCACAGCGCCATGCAGAAGCAGTGGATGGGGGCGGCAAAGAACAACCGACTCACCTTCAAGGCCGATCTGAATCCCAGCCAGCTGCAACAATTCGAAAGCCTGAACAAGATGACCGGCGCGGAGTTCGATCGGGCCTACATGGATGCGATGATCCAGAACCGCCGTGCCAACCTGAGCTCATTTCAGTCGGAGCGAAACGGGTCCCACTCGAGCGACGTCCGCCAGCTCATCGAAGCCGGGATGCCGGCGATGCAGCAGCACCTGAGCCTGGCCCAGCAGGTCGGCGCGCAGGTCGGCGTCACCGTCACGGCCAGCGGTCCTATCCCGCCCGCGGCGGGCGCCACCCAGCCGACTCAGCCAGTCCAGCCAGCCCAGCCAGCCCAGCCGAGCCAGGCGTGGCAGAGTGTCAAGGCAGACAGCGCCTTTATTGTTTCGGTGAACGCGTCCGATTCGGCGGAGCTGCGACTGGCGCGCCTGGCGGACACCAAGGCCTCCGACGCCCAGGTCAAAGTCTTTGCCCGGCGGCTGATGGACGACCACGGCGCGTTGGAGAAGGAGTGGCGCGGGCTGAGCACCAGGAGTGGCCTGCCGGCAGCCTTTTCCTTGAACCCGCGGCAGCAGAGGCAGATCCATTGGCTCGAAGGGCTGAGTGGCGCCGAGTTTGATCGAGGCTACGCGTCGGTGATGGTGCAGAACCACCAGGAGAACGTGAACTCATTCCAGACCCGGGGTCGCGCCGCGCAGTCCACCGAAGTGCGGCAGCTCGTCAGCCGCAACTTGCCCGCCGTGCAGGAGCACCTGAAAATGGCTCAGGATCTCTCGACCCGGCTGGGCGGCGCCACCATGCCCACCAACGTGGCTGACGACATGGACACCGATAAGAAGGGGAACGTCAACGGCGACGCCAAGTTCATTCGTAATGTGGACGCTGATCATTTCCTGGAGATCCGGCTGGGGCGTCTGGCCGAACAGAAGGCCAGAGACGAGTCGGTCAGAGAATTCGCGCGCGAGATGGTGAAGGACCACACCTCGCTGCAGACCCAATGGACCTCCATGGCGTCGAGCAACGGAATGAAGTTCAAATCGGGCATGGGCAAGCGCCATAAGTCCAAGCTCGACCGGCTCGAGAAGCTGTCCGGCCGTGAGTTCGACCGGGAATACATGACTCTGATGGCGCAGAACCACAAGGACTATCTCGACTACTTCCGCAAAGAGGGACGCGCTGCCAAATCGGCGCCGGTGCGGCAGGTGGTAAACCGGACCATTCCTATGCTGGAGCGGCACATCAGAGACGCGAAGCAGATAGGCGGCACGGTGGGGGCCGACACCACCACGTCACGTTACGGAAAGATCTCGGCGAACTAGCAGGGCTTAGTGTAGTCGTCAGTAGAGAGGGGCGCTTTCGGGCGCCCCTCTTTTTTATGGCGATTTCGGCAGTTCTCCCTCCCGCGCTGCCACCCGAACAACACCTTTGAGACGGATGCGACCGGCTACGTCGGTGAGCACTACCCTCAGGTCGCCCGGAGACTCGGGAGTGAGCTCGAAGTCGTACGTTTCGCCTACCCCGATCATCAACCGCGCCGGTCGGATAGCGGCCTGCGTCGCCGGGAGATCAGCGCCATCCTTGGCCATCGCCCGCCACCGGATCGGCACCGTGTCGGCCCAGCAACGCAAACCTCAGGGGAGCCGTGGCGCTGATATTCATGAGCCGGATGCGATGAGCGGTCCGTAGAGTCCCGAGCCCAGCTGGCGTTCTTCGTCGAAATGGGAGTGGTATATGAAGGTGCCGGCCCGGGGCTGGGCCAGGACGGCGGTCCCCAGGACAGCGCAGCGCATCTCCATCCTCTCGTGAACGGTGTACCAACATGCTATGGAATTCCGCCTTGTCGAGAGGAGGCCGAATTTGACCGCAAGAATGTGAGTGCGGGGACCGCTGGCAAGCCTTAGACTTAGGCCCATGAGCAAACTCGAACTCGCGGCCGCCACCGAGCGGGATCCCCGCTGGGCCGCGGTGCTGGCCCGGTCGGCCGATGCGGACGGCTCCTTCTTCTACTCGGTGAGGACGACCGGCGTCTACTGCCGCCCCTCCTGCGCGGCCCGGGTAGCTCGCCCGGAAAATGTGCGGTTTCACGCCACGCGCCGGGATGCGGAACATGCGGGGTTCCGACCGTGCAAACGGTGCAAGCCAGACCAGCCCTCGATCTCGGAGCGGCACGCCGCAACGGTGACCGAGGCCTGCCGTCTGATCGAGACCTCGCCGACCGTACCACCGCTGGAGCAGCTCGCCGCGCACGCCGGGATGAGCGCGTTCCATTTCCACCGGGTGTTCAAGGCCATCATGGGGCTCACGCCGCGGGCGTACGCGGCCGCCCACCGAGGAGAGCGTATGCGACAGGAACTGGGGCGGGGCGGCAGCGTCACCGCCGCGATCTATGAGTCGGGATACAACTCGAACGGACAGTTTTACGGCGAGTCTCGACAGGTGCTGGGCATGACGCCCACCATCTACCGCACCGGCGGCGCCAATGCCGACATCCGGTTTGCCGTGGGAGAGTGCTCCCTGGGCTCCATCCTGGTGGCCCGGAGCGAGATCGGCGTGTGTGCCATTCTCCTGGGCGACGACCCCGATGCCCTCGCGCGCGACCTGCAGGATCGATTCCCCCGCGCCACGCTCATCGGCGGCGACCAGGAGTTCGAGGAGCTGGTGGCGCGCGTGGTCGGCTTCGTTGAAGCGCCCAGGCTGGGGCTCGACCTGCCGCTCGATCTGCGGGGCACCGCGTTCCAGCGGCGGGTATGGCAGGCGCTCCAGGAGATCCCGGCCGGATCCACCGCGAGCTACGCCCAGATCGCGGCACGGATCGGCGCCCCGAGGTCGGTGAGGGCGGTGGCCCAGGCCTGTGCCGCCAATCCGTTGGCGATCGCGATCCCGTGCCACCGCGTGGTGCGCACCGATGGCGGGCTGTCGGGCTACCGCTGGGGGGTGGAACGGAAGCGGGTGCTCCTGCAACGCGAGAGCCTTACGCCTCTCCCATCACCAGCCCCTCGATCGTATGCGCCTGCACAATCGGTTCCAGCTCAGTCACCACGCGACACGTCAGGTGCCGCCGGACTTCGTCCGGTAGGCTCTGGTAGAAATCGCGGGTGAACTGCAGGTCGTCACGGTCGGCGTTGCTGGCAGTGGGGGCGTCGGCGCCGAGCACCAGGGCGGGCCGCGACGTGTTGGAGCGGTTCGGGGTGCCGCGGTGGATCGTAAGCGCTGAGCGGGCCGAGATGTCGCCCATCTTCGGCATCTTCAGCTGGGCCCGGGCCTCGTAGCGCGGATAGAGTGATTTGGGCGGGAACATGCCGTGCTGGAATTCCTCGGGATAGTCCCACTGGGTGCCGGGCGCGATCTCGAACGGTCCCATGTCGGCAGTAACATCCACCGTGGTCATGTTGAACGCGAGCGAGTCGAGGTGGCGTCCGGTCAGCGTCTCATCGGGTGAGGGGAAGTCCCGGTGCCACGGCTGGTACATGGCGCCCGGTTGCGGCACGTCGAAACCGATCTCCACGATCTTGTAGTCGGGTCCGAGCACCGCTTCGCAGACGCCGGTTACCCAGGGATGGGTCACCAGGTCGAGGAACCCCCGAATTCCTTCCGGATGTATCTCCACGTAGTAACGCTTCGGCCCTCGCCCGACCGCGCCACCCGGTCGCTTGAGCGCTTCCTCGAACAGCACCTCGATGTCTTCGCCGAGCCCTCGGACCCAGTCGCGGTCGAAGGCGCCCTTCGTGCCGACGATTCCGTCGCCGTAGAGCGCTCCCATGACGGCGGCGGTCTCAAGCTGAAGCGGAGCGGCAACAGTGGTAGTGCTCATAGAGCTCTTTGGGTTTGCTGTAGGTGGGGAGGGTGCCTCTATCGTAAGAGATCGTACCTCAGAAGGGTAGTGTGAGAGAGTTTTCTGCTGTGGAAATGTGAGGAATGTTTAAGTCTGGGGATAACAAATTTGCCTC
>Ga0180121_10000760_pt1 | contig 13574 bp, 9 predicted proteins | sample AntDrymUQ5402106_2_FD_129676 | JGI IMG/M metagenome (GOLD analysis project Ga0180121, IMG submission 129676) | Polar desert sand microbial communities from Dry Valleys, Antarctica - metaG UQ540 (21.06) (version 2) (version 2) | ecosystem: Environmental > Terrestrial > Soil > Desert | place...
AATTACACCCGACGAAGAGTAGGCGTCCGCGAACAGCTCGAAGAACCGCCCGAAGATTGCGATCCCATTCCAGAGTTGATCCAGGTCGAGCTTCTCGTTGGGCGAATGGAGTCCATCGTCAGGGAGACCGATGCCCGTCAGGATGACGGGTGCCCCAGCCAGGCCCAGCTCGGGCACGATCGGGATTGATCCTCCCGCCCTCACCTGCACCGCCTTCCTCCCCTCGACCGCCTCGAAAGCCTGGTCCAGAATCTCGAACGCCGGGTGAGACACATTCACCTGCACCGGGTTGCCGCCGTGAAGCAGCGTGACCTTGACCTCGGCCCACTCCGGAGCCAGCGCCGCGACGGCGGCTTGCAGCGACTGTCCCACTTCCTCGAATCCCTGGCCCGGTACCAGGCGGAGGCTCACCTTGGCCGTGGCCTGGGCCGGGATGACCGTCTTGGCGCCGTCGCCCGTGAAACCGCCCCGGATGCCATGGATCTCGAACGTCGGCAGAGCCCACACTCGTTCATACACGGTCCGGTCGGCAAGGCCGGTCAGGGTCTTTGCCGTGACCTCATCGGCGAGAAAGCGCTCGCGGTCGAAGGGGAGCTGCTTCCAGGTATCCAGCTCGTGCTGGGTGGGCGGTTCGACCGCCTCGTAGAGCCGCGGCACTCGAATCTCACCGTTCTCGGCCTTGAGCTGGGTGAGAATCCGGATCAGGGCCTCGATCGCGTTGGGGGCGACGCCCCCATAGGTGCCGGAGTGCAGATCGCGCTCCAGCGTCCGGACGGAAATTTCGGCATAACAGAGCCCGCGGAGAGCCGTGTACACGGCCGGCCACCCGGGCGCGTAGTACGACATGTCGCACACCAGCGCCGCATCGGCCGCGGTGCGATCCGGCTCACGGTGTAACAGATCAAAAATGACCCGGCCGCCACACTCCTCTTCACCTTCAAAGATGAAGTTCACGTTCAGCGGCGGTCGCCCGTCGGCATCAAGAACCGCCTGATAGGCTTTGAGCAGGCAAAAGACCTGACCCTTGTCATCGGCGGCTCCGCGCGCGAATAGCTTGCCATCGCGCACGGTTGGAGTGAACGGAGGGGTCGTCCACTCGTCGAGAGGGTCGGGCGGCTGCACGTCGTAGTGTCCATAGATCAGCAGCGTAGGCTTCCCGGGAACCCTGGGACTTTCGGCCCACACGACCGGATGCCCGGGGCCCTCGACGAGGGCTACCTCGGGGCAGCCCAGCTCTCGCAGGTGGGTCCTAAGCCATTCGGCCGCTCTCTGGCAGTCGGCCGCATGGGCCGGCAGGGCGCTGATGCTCGGAATCGAGAGAAACTCGTTGAGCTCCTTCAGCATCTTGTCTTGCCCCTGGTGGACAAAATCCTCATTCATCGTGTACCGCCTCCTCCAGCCGCGCGTACGCACTGTCGCCCTCCACACCCGCCATCAGCGTCTCCAGCGCGCTGACGCTCCGGCGAACGTCCCGCCCATGCCGCTCGAACCAGCGATCGAACAGATCCAGCCGGGTGCGGTAAATCCGGGAACCGATCAGCTGGGCGTTGTTGATAGGCCGCTCGGCCAGCCGTCCCACACGAAAGCTTCGAAACCGCTGCCCGACCGGCCCCATGAGCTGAGCCCGGGCCCAGGCAGCAGCATCCCGCCGGCCTGCCTCGAGCGCCGCGGAATCCGGCCGCTGACTGTAGACCGAATCCAGCCGCCGAACCAGGGCCGAGTAGTAGTCGCCCAGCACGATCTCGTCGTGCCACCGGTTGGCCGCGTGTTGGGCGTTGGTCCTGTCGCCCCGGTCCCGAAAGAAGGCCTCCGCCGAGCGGTAGCCGACCAGCTGGGCAAAGCTCTCGTTGAACGGAGTGGCGCTCTTTACGTACAGCGTGTTGTGCGCGATCTCATGGAAGACGGTAGCCGCCAGCTCTACCGAATCACCCGAGATGGCGGTAGAGAGCAGCGGATCTTCGAACCAGCCCAGGGTGGAGAACGCCCCCGACGGCCGGAGGTAGACGTCGTAGCCTTTGGCCGTGAAGCGGTCCGCCTCACGCCTGGCGGCGCGTGAGTCGAAGAACCCCTTATACGGGATTCGCCCGACGATGGGATACTTCCAGGTGTAAGGACAGATGCAGTCCTTCGGAGCCGCCTGGAGCACCAGCAGCAGGGTGTCCCGCCCCACGTCGGAGTAGGTGGTGTACGTCTCTTTGGCTTCGAGGCCCAGCCGCGCGGCGTAGTCACGGGTCTCGAGCACCAGGCCCAGGGTCTGGCGCAGCACCGGGTCGGTAGAGCGGTTGCGCACCAGCTTGGCGATCGGCCGGCGCGACTGAAGAATCCGGGTTTCCTCAAAGCCGGCCCGGGTGAGGTACCGAACATCCTCACTGGCCAGGTAGGCAGTGCCGTACCCGGCAAACAGTGCAGCGACCAGGGTGAAGAAAACCATTCGCCTCACCGGATCCGGACCAAAGCGATACGGGGCTGGACCGAGGAGGCAACCGGCTCCTGGCCAGAGGGAGCGGTGAGCCGCAGGTCCACGGGGGAAGCCCCGCCGGGCTGGGTGACCAGGACGTGGCGCCCCGAACCTGCCCGCAGCACGCCGGTGCGCGAATAGCCCACACCGTTGGTGGCGTCCGGAACCAGCGGGAACGGCCGGGCGATGGAGTCCGCTGCCGCCCGAAAGTTCCAGGTCTTGTACCGCAGCCGAGGCGAGGCGGCCTGGAAACCCGGCAGATCGTCGAGATAATTGGCGAGCTGCCACTCTGGAATCAGGACCTGGAGGGTCTGGCCCGTCACAGTCTGCACGTTGGCGACGCCGGTCAAGTTGGTGGCGACCAGCTGCCGGGTCAGGTCGGTCCCCAGTAAGGTATCGGTAGCAAACTGGTCGGCCAGCCATCGGACGAAGAGCCAGTTGGCGCCGCGCTCCGCCAAGTCTCCCGAGGAGCTGCCAGGCTCGACCAGGAAAGCGTCCTCGGGGGCGGACAGGTAGTCGAGCGCGTTCTCGAGGTCGCCCTTGATAAAATCATTGACACATGAGGCGCTGACCGGGCATTCGACGGCAGGAATTTGACGGCCACCCAGCTCCTCGGCCAGGTGCGAGAGTCCCTCGTTCAACCAAGTGTCCTCCGAGGGGCCGCCACGCACCAGCACATGCTGGTTGAAGCTGATCATGTGCTGGAATTCGTGAATGAAGGTGGCCGGAAGGCGCGAGCGGGCGAAATCCGGGGAGATATCGCAGCTCAGGTTGCTGGGATCGGGCACCAAGCCGTAAAAGATCTCGGCCGCATTCGATCCGGGGTTACCGCTCGACCGCGGCAGCAGATCGGCCCCGAAGAAGTAGCCCAGGATCACGCTACCGGTGGTGTTGCAGTCGGGGCTGAGTGCGTTCACCCGATGGGTCAGCAACACGATCACCACCGCGTTGCCGTCCACGTCCGACTCGCGGCCAAACGCCACCGTGTCGATGGGGTACAGGTAGTCGTCGAAGAGCGTGCCGACCTGGGCGAGGTCTGCATCGCTGTAACCGCCGGCTGGCGCGTCATTGTCGACGAAGATGGCCACCCGCTGGCCCACCGCTTTGGCGGTTGCCGTGGCCTGGGTGAACGCATCGCATTGCCGGGTGGTGCAGACGTCGAAAGTGCGCTGCTCGCCGGGAACCGGCGGCGCGGAGCTGACGGAAGCGGTTCTCGCCTCGTCGAAGAGTGCCCGTGACGGGCTCCCGGCAAGTGCCCGCTCTCGCCGGCGCAGCATGCGATGAAAGGTCTCGGCGGGCTCGGCCTGCCGGAACGCCGACAGCCGGGCCGACATCGGTGCCGGCGGGCTGGCGGTAGCGAGCGCAGAACCGGTCAATGCGTATGGAGCGGAGACCCCGTTCTCGGTCTCCTGGCCTTCCGTAGCCAATGCCACGTAGAGATGCTCCGCTCCAGCGCCAGGCGGCGGAGGCAGGCGCACGCAGGCGTCATCCTGAATCGGGTTGAGAACCCGGTGCTCGCCCACGCCCAGGGCTTCGGTGCTCCCCGCCGTACATACCAGGGAGGGAGAGTTGCCCGGGCCGCTTCCGTCACTACAGGCCGGCAGGAGAAAGCCGGCAACGGCTGCTGTCAGAATCGAGCGCACACTTGGCACCAGAGGAGCACCCCGGGTCAGCTGAGAGAGGGGAAACGAGCACCGGAAGGACTACGCCGACCTAGCAAAATAAGACGCCGCAACGGGTTTTGACAATCGCACAACCTGCCGGTAGCTTCTCTCCGTGTCCGAGAACATGCGGCTGTCGGCGGTCAGATTCGGTGCGGACGGACTGGTGCCGGTTGTGACCCAGGAGAGCCGTTCCGGCGATGTCCTGATGGTGGCCTTCGCCAACCGGGACGCCCTCGAGCGTACCCTCTCCACTGGTTTGGCTCACTACTTCAGCAGATCGCGCGGCGTCCTCTGGCAGAAGGGCGAGTCCTCCGGCCATATCCAGCGGGTTGTGGAACTCCGCCTGGACTGTGACGGAGACACCGTGCTGTACCGGGTCGAGCAGACGGGCCCCGCCTGCCACACCGGCACGCGGACGTGCTTCTCCACGGTGATCGGGCGGACGGGCAGTCAGGGGGACGGCGGCGCCGCCGAAGCTGATCCCGGTGGCCACGTGCTGAGCCGGTTGGCGAGCACCATCGCGCAGCGCGACTCGGAACGGCCCAAAGGCTCCTATACGGCTGAGCTGTTGGCGGCCGGTGTGGGAAAAGCCTCCCAGAAAGTGGGCGAGGAGGCGGTCGAGGTGGTGGTCGCGGCAAATTCGGAGGACGACGAACGTCTCGCGTCCGAGGCGGCCGATCTCCTCTATCATCTACTGGTGCTTCTGCAGGCACGCGGAGTCCCGCTTGACGCCGTGTTGCAGGAGCTCGATAAAAGGAAGAAGTAGTCACGACTAGCATGTCCTTCGTCCATCTCCACACCCACAGCGAATACTCCTTGCTCGACGGGGCCAACCAGATCCCGGAGCTAGTCGCGCACGTCAAGAAGCTGGGCATGGACAGCCTGGCCGTCACCGACCACGGCAACATGCACGGGGCCTGGGAGTTCTACGAGCACGCCAAGTCGGAGAAGATCCGGCCGATTCTGGGCTTCGAAGCCTACTTGGCTTTCGGCTCGCGGATGGCGCGAGAGAAACCGCAGGGAGCGCCGGCGCCCTACAGCCACCTGGTCCTGCTGGCCCGGAATCGAACAGGCTACCGGAATCTGGTGCGGCTCACTTCGATCGGCTTTACCGAGGGATTCTATCGCCGGCCCCGGATCGACCGGGAGGTGCTCGCGGCCCATTCGGAGGGAGTCCTCTGTCTGGCGGCGTGCCTGTCAGGTGAGGTCGCGCTGCATCTGCGCCAGGGCAGGTTCGAGGAGGCCCGAAAGAGCGCGGAGTGGTTCAGCCGCACTTTCGGTCCCGAGGGGTTTTGGCTGGAGGTTCAGCAGCACGGGATTCCCGAAGAGCGCGCCGTCACCGAGGGCATGCTGCGTCTGGGCCAGGAGCTGGGCCTGCCGGTGGTGGCCACCAACGACGCGCACTACCTGAGGCGCGAGGACGCCGAGGCGCACGACGTCCTGCTTGCCATCGGCACCGGCAGCGATCTCGACGACCCCAAGCGTTTCCGCTTTACCGGCCAGGAATCGTACGTCAAGTCGGAAGCGGAAATGCAGGCACTGTTTCCCGAGCACCCCGAGACGCTGGCCAACACGGCCCGGGTGGCGGCGCTGTGCGAGTTCGACTTCGAGAAGCGCTACTTCCTGCCGGAGTTTCCCCGTCCAGCCGAGTATGACACCGACGAGGCGCTGCTCAATCACCTAGCCACCACGGGAGCGGAGCGGCGCTACGGCGCGCCGCTGTCACAGCAGGTCCAGGAGCGGCTGTCCTACGAGCTGGGCGTCATCAACACCGCCGGGTACGCCGGCTACTTTCTCATCGTCCACGACTTTATTGCGGCCGCGCGTGCCCGGGGGATTCCGGTGGGGCCCGGCCGCGGCTCGGCCGCGGGATCGCTGGTGGCCTATGCCCTGGCCATCACCGACGTCTGCCCGCTCAGGTTCGACCTGCTGTTCGAGCGATTCCTGAACCCCGAGCGGGTGTCGATGCCTGACATCGACGTCGATTTCTGTTTCGAGCGCCGGGGCGAGGTGATCGAGTACGTCCGGGAGCGTTACGGGCGCGCCAGCGTGGGGCAGATCGTCACCTTCGGAACTATGAAGGCCCGGGCGGCGGTTAAAGACGTGGCGCGGGTGCTGCGAATCCCTCCGGGCGAGGCAGACAGGATTACCAAGCTGATTCCGTCAGGGCCGGCCTACAGTTTGCCGATCCGGGAGGCCGCGGCGAAGGTGGACGAGCTGCGAGACCTGGTGCGCGACAACCCATCCTACCAGCGGCTCATCAAGCTCAGCTCCCGCATTGAGGGCATCTCCCGCCACATGTCGGTGCACGCCGCTGGCGTGGTGATTGCCCCGGGTCCCCTGTCCGAGTACGTCCCGGTGTGCACGGCCCCAACCAGGGGTGCCGGTGCGGCGGCGGACGGTGAGTCCATCATCACCCAGTATGAAATGGGTGCGCTGGAAAAAGTGGGCATGCTCAAGATGGACTTGCTGGGGCTCAAGACCCTGACGGTCATCCACGACGCGGTCCACATGGTCGAGGCCCGCTCCGGCACCAAGCCGGACATGGAGACACTCACCTTCGACGACCCTCAAGTGTACGAATTGCTCCGGCAGGGTCGTACTGCCGGCGTCTTTCAGTTCGAGTCTCCGCTGGCTACCGATACCCTCCGGGCCATGCGGTGCGACCGATTCGACGACCTGGTGGCGTCCAATGCCCTGCTGCGTCCCGGCCCGCTGGATGCCGGCATGCACACCGTCTTCATCCGGCGGAAGCTGGGGCTGGAAAAGGTCACCTACCCCCATCCCGCGCTTCAGGAGGTGCTCGAGCCGACGTACGGCGTGATCACCTATCAGGAGCAGGTGATGCGCATCGCCAATGTGCTGGCGGGCTTTAGCCTGGCCGAGGCCGACGTGCTTCGCAAAGCAGTGGGCAAGAAAGACCAGGACCTGGCGAACAAGGAGGTCGCGAAGTTCGTGGAGCGTGCCGTGGCGCAGGGACACCCCAGGGCGATGGTGGATGAGCTCGGCCGGCAGATCGTGACCTTCGGCCGCTACGGCTTCAACAAGTCGCACTCGGTGGCCTACTCGGTCCTTTCCTACCAGACCGCATGGCTCAAGGCCCATCACCCGGCCGAATTCATGGCGGCGCTGCTCTCGTCCGAAATCGGGAACACCGATAAGGTGGTGCAGTACATCAATGAAGCCCGGGAGCTGGACATCGAGATCCTGCCGCCGGACGTCAACGAATCGGGGTTCAAGTTCACGGTGGTGGGCGACCGGCGCATCCGCTTCGGTCTGGGCGCGGTACGCAACGTGGGCGAAGGAGCCATTGCTTCTATCATCGAGGGCCGGCAGCAGGGGCCCTATGTGTCGCTGGCGGAGTTGGTGGAGCGGATTGATCTCCGGCTCTGCAACAAACGTGTGCTGGAGTCCCTCGTGGCAGCCGGCGCCTGTGATTCGCTCGGCGGGCATCGGAAGCAGCTCATCGAGGCGCTCGAGTCCTCATTGGCCGAGGCGCAGCTGCTGCACGAGGAGCGCGAGGCGGGACAGGGGTCGCTGTTCGGCGAGGTCGGGAACGGCGGGAAAGACGGGCCAGACGGGCCAGACGGGAAAGACGGCAAGGATTACGCGGAGTCCTTCGTACCCGCCCTTCCGGTCCTTCCCGACGTTCCCGCGTGGACCGAGGCCGAACGCCTGACGAAGGAGAAGGAAGTTTTGGGCTTCTTCATCTCGGGTCATCCGCTGGAGCGCTACCGCCACGAGGTTGAGCTGTTCGGCACCCGGACCACCGCGACGCTGGGCCAGTGGGGCGAGCAGCAGGTGAGCGTGGCCGCGGTGGTGACCGCCGTGAAACGGCAGATCTCCAAAAAGACGGGGAAGGAATATGCCCGTCTGGTGCTGGAAGACTTTCACGGGACGGCCGAAGCGATTGTCTTCCCTGACGCGTGGGCCAAGCTCAACGCAACCATTCTGCCTGATGCCGCCTTGCTGCTCAACGGTGGCTACAGCGACCGGGACCGGGGCGAGGATCAGGCGCCGTTCATCGTGGAAACCGCACGGGCCCTCGGCGACCTCAAGACCTCGGGCGCCGTGGCCCTTTCCCTCAGATGGCGCTCTCCGGCGGCACCGGAGCCTTCCGCACTTCAGGCCGCCGCCGCCCTGTGTTCGGCCCACCCCGGTCCCACGCCGCTCTATATTGAGTGGAGCGATGGCAACGGGGAGGCGGTTCGGCTCCGCTCACGGCGCGTCCGCGTCGCGGCGGAAGACGACCTCGTTCGGGCGTTGCGAGACCTGCTCGGGACCGAATCCGTCCACTACGTCAAGGCGGGGTGACCCCGATGCCTTCTGCCTATACCCTGGACTTCGAGAAGCCGCTCCTCGAGCTGGAGCGGCAAATCGAGGATCTCAAGCGGATCGGCAGTGAGCGGCAGATCGACATCGAAGGCGAGCTACAGGGCCTGGAGGGGAAGCTGGCCGCCCTCCGGGCGGACATCTACCGCAGTCTGACGCCACTCCAGCGTGTGATGGTCGCCCGGCACCCGCGCCGGCCCTACACGCTCGATTACCTCAGCACCATCTTCACCGACTTCATCGAGCTGCACGGCGACCGCCTCTATATGGATGACCCGGCCATCGTGGGCGGGTGGGCCCGTCTGAGCGGGTTATCGGTGATGGTCATCGGCCATCAGAAGGGCCGGGACACCAAGGACAATCTGAAGCGCAACTTCGGCATGCCCCACCCGGAAGGTTACCGGAAGGCGCTTCGGTTGATGAAGCTGGCGGCCAAGTTCGGGGCTCCGGTGATCACCCTCATAGACACTCCGGGCGCGTACCCCGGGTTGGGCGCGGAAGAGCGTGGACAGTCCGAGGCCTTGGCTCGCAACATCATGGAAATGTCGGCGCTGCCCACCCCCTGCGTCGCCGTGGTGATCGGCGAAGGCGGCTCGGGCGGGGCGCTGGCGCTGGGCGTGGCCGACCGGGTCCTGATGCTGGAAAATTCGGTGTACTCGGTGATATCACCCGAGGGTTGCGCCGCCATCCTCTGGAAAGACGCCAGTCAGCGCGAGCGCGCCGCCGAAGCGCTCAAGATCACGGCGGAAGATCTCCTGCGGCTGAAGCTCATCGATGAGATCGTCAAGGAGCCAGTTGGGGGCGCGCACGTGGACCCAGACAGCGCCGGCGAGGCACTTCGAGAGGCGCTGATTCGTCACGTAACCGAGCTCCGCAAGAGCAAGCCTGATAAACTGGTGCGCCGCCGTGCCGAGAAGTATGCGGCCATGGGCGCCTTCACCGAGGCATGATGCCGCAGACCGTTGAAGTTCGCTTCAAGGGCACTCGTAAAGCCTACTTCGTGTGGGACAATGACACCGACCCGATCCGGGTGAAGGACTCGGTGGTGGTCGAGGTCGAGCGCGGGCGGGACCTGGGGCGGGTGACGTCCACGGGAGACACCGCCGACAAGAAGTGCGCCAGCAGCTGCTCAGGGTGCTCGGTGGGGGAGGCCGCCGCCGAAGAAAAGGCCCCGCCCAAGGCGGTGGTACGGCGCGCGACGGGCGATGATCTCAAGATTCACCGGGACATCCGGGGATCGGAGGAGGACGTCCGCCAGAAGGTGATCCAGCGGGTGAGAGCGCACGACCTGCTGATGAAGGTGAGTGACACCGAGTGGCAGTGGGACCGCAACAAGCTGACGATTTACTTCACGGCAGACAAACGGGTCGACTTCCGGGCCCTGGTGCGAGACCTCGCGTCGTTGTTCCGTACCCGCATCGAGCTTCGCCAGATCGGTGTGCGGGATGAAGCCGCCCGGCTGTCCGGTGTGGGCCGCTGCGGCCGGGAGTACTGCTGCTCCACCTGGCTCAAGGAGCTCTCGCCGGTCAACCTGGGACTCGCCAAGGACCAGCACCTGTCGCTCAACCCCTCACAGATCTCGGGAGGCTGTGGCAGGCTGCTCTGTTGTCTCAAGTATGAGCACGAATTCTACGTGACTGCACGCAAGCGCTTTCCCAAGGAGGGAAAGACGCTGAGAACCGCGGTGGGGCCGGAAAAGGTCATCGCGGTCGACATCTTCCGGGAGCGAGTGTTCCTGAAGCACGAGGAACACGGCTCGCGCATCATCCCCCTCCTGCAGCTGCGGGAGGAAGTCGAACGGCTGGGAGATCTGTTTCCCACGCCTGATGCGCGGCCGCGCCGAGCTACTTGACCTCGAAGTCCTCCGACTCGACCGGCTGGCCGTTCAGCAGTACTTCGACCTTGTATTTTCCCTTGGGCCATCCGCCCGGCTTCGAGATGTGAAATTCGGTGACGTCCTCGCCGGCGGCTGCGATGCTCCGGCTGGATTCGTCGACCACCTGCCCATCTTGGAACGTCCAGCGCGCCAGAAGCGCGGCGTTCGGATCGGCCCCCTTCGTCTCCACCACAGCGTAGATAACGTCGGTCGGACGGAAGGCATCGGTCTCGTCCGTGAGACGTTTGTCGGCCCCGATTGAGCGACCCACCTTCAGATCCGTCACCTTGGCTACGGCGGCGGTCTCCGCGCTGCTTCCGGTGTCGACCGTGGCCGTGTTGTCCTTCTTGCTGCACCCCATCGCCACCAGCGTCACCGCCAGCAATCCGGCTCGGGCCGCAATGGTTAAGTCGTACCGACGCATGATGGCCCCTTATCCCTGGGGGAGGTTCAGAACCTGTCCGGGATGGATCAGGTCCGGGTTCTGGATCTTGTCACGGTTGGCTTCGAAGATCCGCTGCCATTTGGAAGCATCGCCATACTCCCGCTTGGCGATCTTGGAAAGACTGTCGCCGGCGACCACAGTGTACGTCCGCTGGCTCCCTACGCTCTGCGATGCCGGCGCGGTGGAGGAACTGCCGCTCCGGACGTCGGAGAAGTCGGCTTTGCCTTTGGCACTCTTGCCGCCGTTGCCAAAGAGCTTGTCGAGAACGCCCATGCCTTAACCCCCTGAGGAAAGTGTGATGCTCCGCAAGCAGTTAACACGATGGGTCGGGACTGGGCGGTGACCTGCGGCACAGAGGCTGAACCGTGCTTCCTGGGGGTGTAACTTTCCCACCCACGCCTGAGCGGAGCACCGATTGCCGAAATTCTACCTGACCACCGCGATCGACTACTCCAACGGCGACCCCCACCTGGGGCACGCGCTGGAGAAAGTCGGTGCGGACTGTATCGCCCGGTACCGCCGGCTCCGCGGGGATCAGGTGCACTTTCTCATGGGCATGGACGAGCACAGCCAGTCGGTGCTGCAGGCCGCGGCCCGCGCCGGCGTCCCGCCGCAGGAGTGGGTGGACCGGATGGCGTCCCGGTTCGCGGAGTTCTGGGCCCGTCTCGAGTGCAGCAATGACGACTGGATCAGAACCACGGAGCCGCGGCACTTCCGGTCGGTGACGGAGCTGCTCCGGCGCATCCAGCGGCTGAACCCGGACGATCTGTACGTCTCAGAGTACGGAGGGCTTTACTGCACCGGCTGCGAGGAGTTCAAGCAGGAGAGTCAGATTGTGGACGGGCACTGCATCGAGCACCCCACACTGGAGCTGATTCCAACCCGCGAGCGCAACCATTTCTTCCGCTTGAGCCGCTACGGCGACCGGATCCTGGATCTCATCTCCAGCGGGACCCTACGAGTCGAGCCGGCAATCCGCCGCAACGAGGTCGTTCGCCTGCTGCAGGGGGGGCTGCAGGACATCTCCGTATCTCGGCTGCGGCAGCCATGGGGCATTCCCTTCCCCGGCGACCCGGACCAGACGGTGTACGTGTGGTTCGATGCGCTGATCAACTATTTATCCGCCACCGGCTTTCCGGAGCCGGGCTACGAGCAGCGGTGGCCTGCCGACCTCCATGTCATCGGCAAAGGCATCACCCGTTTCCACTGCGTCATCTGGCCGGCCATGCTGCTGGGCGCCGACCTGGCCCTGCCGCGAGAGGTCTGGGCCCACGGCTACGTGCAGTGGGAGGGAACCAAGATGTCGAAGACCGCCGGAACCGCGGTCACCCTGGATGAAGCCATCGAGCGACATGGTCCTGACGCGCTGCGGTATTTTCTGCTGCGCGAGGTGGGCTTCGAAGCCGACGGCAACTTCACCTGGGAACGATTCGACGAACGCTACACAGCTGACCTCGCGGACGGCTTCGGCAATCTTGCATCACGAACCCTGGCCATGCTGGCGAAGTACCGAGGCGGGGTGGTGCCGTCCGCCGCCGGCGCAACGTCGCTCGATGAGCTGCGCCAGCGGGCGCTGGCGGAGTACGTGCTGTTTATGGACGCGCTCGACCTACGTGGCGGAGCCGAGGCGGCGTGGACGAGTGTCTCTGCGGCGAATCTGTACGTGCAACAAACTGCACCTTGGGCACTCGCCAAGGCGGGCAAAGACAGTGAGCTCGATCAGGTGCTTACTGCGTTGGCTCGGGCGCTCTGCAGCCTGGCGATCATGACCGCGCCGTTCATGCCCGCGAAGGCTCAGGCGCTTTGGGAGGATCTGGGAATGGAAGGAAACGTGGCCGATGCAAAGTGGACGGCCGCGGAGAACCCGGCCGCCGACGGGCGAAACACCAGGAAGGGGTCGGTCCTCTTTCCCAAGCCCGCGACGGTGTAGAAGTTACCGGTAGCACGTGCGAAACTACTTGACAGTGAAAGAGTTATCATCTGTTTCTGCCCTTGACAAGGGCGATCCAAAAGGGGCACCTTGAGTTAGCGGGGGAACCATCACTTCCCCCGAGGGCCCCACAATTGCAGAATTGGGGCGGTTACCTCGGTAGGTGACACACCTGACATTTTTCGAGGCACGGTTTCATGGCCAAACGCCGCTGGACTCTTGTGCTCGTCCCCCACGGGTCGGAGCCCTCGCGCATCGTCGAGGTCTCGTACAGCGTGCTGCGGGTCGCTGCCTCGGCCGCGGCGGGATTGCTGGTCCTAGTTCTTCTGGCCGGCTACGCCACCGTCTCGCACACCTCCGATCTTTCCCGTACCGCCAAACTGCAGCAGGAAAATGAGACGCTCGCCCGGGAGCTGGGTGAGCTGAACGGCCGGCTTGCCACGCTGGCCGATACGCTCACGCGAATCTCTCAGCGGGATGCCCGTATCCGGGTGCTCGCCAATCTCGAGCCCATCGATCCGCAGGTGCAGGCGGCCGGCATCGGTGGTCCCGCCGCAGATCTCGGGCTCATGGGCGTCACCGGCATGGCGCGGCGCTCAGCAGAAATCCGGATCGATCTTGGCGCGCTGATCCGCCGGGCCAACCTTCTCGCCACGTCGTTCCGGGAAGCGGCCGACAGCCTTGCGTATCATTCGGCCCGGCTCGCCGCCACGCCTTCGATCATGCCCACGCAGGGTTGGCTCTCCAGCGCATTTTCTTCCATGAGAGCACACCCTATCCTGCACACGGCCCGGCCGCACGAGGGCATCGATGTGTCGGCTCCCATGGGCAGCCCCATCGAGGCGCCCGCGGCAGGCGTGGTCACCGAC
>Ga0180121_10000761_pt1 | contig 13571 bp, 13 predicted proteins | sample AntDrymUQ5402106_2_FD_129676 | JGI IMG/M metagenome (GOLD analysis project Ga0180121, IMG submission 129676) | Polar desert sand microbial communities from Dry Valleys, Antarctica - metaG UQ540 (21.06) (version 2) (version 2) | ecosystem: Environmental > Terrestrial > Soil > Desert | place...
CCCGCCCCGGGTCGGGTCCACCACCAGCAGCTCCCGCCCGCTGATCTCGATCTTGTCGCCGTGCAGAAGCGGGGTGGGGTCGGAACCGAGACGCACCCCATTTACCCGAACCTCTGCCTCCCGGTCCGCAGCGCGAATCGCGGCTGCCCCCGCCTGCATGCCCTGCACCACCGCATGCCGCGGCCGGACCCCCGCCCCCGCCAAAACCACCGTGCTGTCCGAAGCCGAACCTATGACTGTCTCGCCGGCGGCGATGGGGTAGCGCTCGCCGTCGATTTCGAGATGGATCATCGATTGGTCCCGAGGAGAAAGTCGAGTGCCGTGTAACGTATCGCGCGACGCATAACCATGCAAGCAAACTGAGTTTAGAACGGCTATGCGATCTTTCGCTCCTCCTGCCCCCTCAGTTGAAGCTGGTACAGGCGGTGGTACAACCCCTGAAGGGCCAGGAGATCGCGGTGGCTGCCGCGCTCCCGGATCTCGCCGTGCTGCAGCACCAGAATCTCATCGGCGTGGAGTATCGTGCTGAGACGGTGCGCCACCACCAGGCTGGTGCGTCCCGACATGAGCTCGGCGATGGCCCGCTGGATCTGTCCCTCGGCCTCCGCATCCACCGAGCTGGTCGCCTCATCCAGCACCAGAATGGTGGGATCCAGCGCCAGGGCCCGGGCAAAGCTCAGCAGCTGCCGCTCGCCCACGCTGAGGCTTCGGCCCCGCTCGCCCAGCCGGTGACCGTATCCCTCAGGCAGCCGCTCGATGAAGCGGTCGGCCCCCACCCGGTGCGCCGCCTGGCGCGCGGCGTCCGGCGGGATGGCGGCATCGAGCGTGAGGTTGTGCTGGATGTCTCCCGCGAAGAGGAACAAGTCCTGCTGCACAAAGCCGATCAGCGATCGGAGGTCGGAGGTGGTCAGCTTCCGGATATCCACCCCATCAACCAGGATCCGGCCTCGCTCGGGGTCGTAGAAGCGCAGCAGCAGATTGACGATGGTGGTCTTCCCCGCCCCGGTATGCCCCACCAGGGCAATCGTCTGCCCGGGCGAGGCCGTAAACGAGACATCCCGCAGAACCCAGGGGCCCTCCGGACTATACCGGAACCAGACGCCCTCGAAACGCACTTCGCCCCGCACCGGTTGCGCCAGCTGGGTCGGGTCCGACGGTTCCCGCACGCTGATCGGCTGGTCGAGCAGCGCGAAGACCCGCTCCGACGAAGCCATGGCGCTCTGGAGCAAATTGAACTTTTCCGACAGGTCCTGCAACGGCTGGAAAAAGCGGCGGCTGAGCTGAATAAAAGCGGCCAGCACCCCGACCGTGATGGTGCCGCTCAGCGCCCGCAACCCGCCGTAGTACAGCAGCAGCGCCATCGAGACAGCCGTGAGCAGCTCGACCACCGGGAAGAAGATGGCGTAGATGGTGATCGAGCGCCGGTGCGCCTCGAGGTGGTCCTGGTTGAGCTCGGCAAAGCGCGCCGCCGAGTCGGCTTCCCGCCCGAAGAGCTGCACCACCCGCATGCCCGAGAGCCGCTCCTGGAGAAAGGCGTTCAGCCGGGCGAGCCGCACCCGGATGTCGCCGAATGCCTGGCGCACCCGGCGGCGAAAGATCCGCGCGGTGAGCCACACCAGCGGGATGACGGCGAAGGTAACCAGCGCCAGCCGCCAGTCGATCCACAGCATCATTGCCATGATGGCCAGCAGAGTAAACACGTCGCCGAACACCGTGACCACCCCGGACGAGAACAGCTCGTTCAGGGTCTCGACGTCCGATGTCACGCGGGTCATCAATCGTCCGACCGGATTGCGGTCGAAATAGCTGATGCTGAGACGCTGGAGATGACCGAAGATCTGCATGCGAAGATCGTACATCACCCGCTGGCCCAGGTACGTGGTCAGCAGGGTCTGCCCATACTCGACCACGAACTCGAGCAGCAGCGCAACCAGAAACAGCACCGCCAGGGTGCCTAGGAGTCCGGTATCGCGGGCCGGAATGGCGACGTCGAGCGCCCGCTGAGTCAGCACTGGTCCCACCAGCGCCAGCCCGGCGCCGCACAGCAGGAGCAGCACCGCCAGCGCGGTGAGTCCGCGATAGGGTCGGAGGTAGACCAGCAGCCGCCGGAGCAACCCGGAGTCGTAGCGCTTGTCGAATACCTCGTCCTGTTCCATGGACGCGTTACCCCGCCGGCTCAGCCAGCGCGGAATCATCCACGCCCTTGAGTCCGCGGCGCACCCAGCCCGAGAACACCACGAAGCCGACCGCGATGGTGAGGTAGCTGAGCGTCAGCCGCCAGATCAGGATGTAGATCGGGGTCAGCTCACGCGGGACGTAGGAGGACATGACGGCGGCGGACAGGACTTCTCCCACACCCGACGCCCCTGGCGTGGGTGCAAAGTAGAGCAGAAACATCACCAGCGTCTGCACCAGCAGGATGTCGACGAAGTTTGCGTGCAGGCCGACGGCCCGTAGGGCCACGTAGCCGGCCAGCAGCTTATTGGCGTGGGAGGGGCCGGACAGAATGGTAGCCCACAAGAGCGCCAGCCAACCGCGTGGGCTGTTGAAGGCCACAACGCTCTCATGGGCGTGGTCGATACCGGCGCGAAGCTTCTCCAACCGGTCCGCCACTCCCCGATGGCGCCGGCCGATTGCCTCGGCGGCGCGGTGGAGCAGGTCGCGCACCATCCGGGGAAAGAACATCACCACCGCCATGAGCACGCCGATGGCGGCGATGATCATGAGGCTGCCAAGAAACAGGTCGTAGAGCGACAGGCCCAGCACGTTGCCCCGCTGACCCAGGGAGCGCCCCGCCCCGAAGAACACCGCGAGCGGGCCCGCGATGGCGAAGAACAGGACGGTAGCGACGAAGCTCATGAACGTCGAGGTAACGGCGACCGGCAGCGGCACGCCGTACCGTCGCATGGTGTACATGGTGGTGGGACCCGCGCCGGAATTGAGCGGCGTGATGTACCCCGCCCATGCACCCATGCCCCCGGCCAGAATCAGCCCCTTGAGCGGCGGCCGGGGATAGATGTGGCGCGCCACCACCCACAGGCGCAGTCCTCCGCCGATCCAATCCATCGACGCCAGCCCGGCTCCGGCCAGCACCCAGATCCATTCCACGCGTCTGAAGCCGGCGAGAAATGCAGGCAGGTCGTTGCCGTAGAGGAGTGTGATGCCCCAGCCGGCCAGCGAAGCGACGACGAAGATCTCGAAGCCGCGCAGCAGGAGCTTGGGAGTGAGGAGAAGGGGCATCGAGGGGGGAAAATAGCGCCTTCCCGGCTATTTTTCGACAATGTCTCAATCGGTCATTCGTATCGTGAACGCCCGGCAGAACAACCTGCAGGGCATTACCGTCGATCTGCCGCACCGCGCGCTCATTGTTATCACCGGGCCGTCAGGTTCCGGGAAGAGCACCCTGGCGTTCGACACGCTCTACGCCGAGGGGCAGCGCCGCTATATCGAGTCCCTGTCCACCTACGCCAAGCAGTTTCTCGACCGCATGCCCAAGCCGCTCGTGGACCGGCTCGAGGGACTGGCGCCCGCGGTGGCCATCGAGCAGCGCAATCCGGTGGTATCCAGCCGCTCTACGGTCGGCACCGCCACCGAGGTTTACGATTATCTCCGGCTGCTCTGGGCCCGCATCGGGAAGTGCCATTGCCGCGTCTGCGGAGGGCCGGTTCGGCGAGATACGCCCCAAGGGGCGGCCGACACCGTCCTGGCGCAGGTGGCCGGCCGGGTCCAGGTCTGCTTTCCCCTGCCGCCCCTGGCGCGGCTGACCCACGCAACGGTGGTCGAGAATCTCCGCGCTCTGGGGTTTATCCGCGTGGTGTGCGACGGAGCCCCAATTCACCTTGATGAGCTCCCCCCGCACCTCGATCTCACCCGGGCGGAGGAGCTGTTGGTGCTGGTCGACCGGCTGGAGTCGGGCCCGGCGTCAACCGGCCGTCTGGCTGAGGCTGTGGCCACGGCATTTCAGGAGGGCGAGGGAGTCGCCATTGTCCTGTGTCACGACCCGGCCGGACGCCTCCGGTTCACCGAGTTCCCCGCGTGCAGCAGCTGCGACACCCAGGCAGCGACGGTAACACCGGCGCTGTTCTCCTTCAACAATCCCCGTGGGGCATGCTCCCACTGCAACGGGTTTGGGGCAGTGCTGGAGTACGACGACTCGCTGATCATCTGTGATCCGGAGCGGAGCTTGGCCCAGGGTGCGATAGACCCCTGGACCAAGCCCCGGTACGAGTCGCGCCGCCGGATCCTGATGGACTTTGCCAAATCTCTCGGCGCCGATCCGAACAAGCCCTGGTCCAAGCTGAAGCAGGCCCACCGCAGGGAGCTGCTGTACGGCCGCAAAGGACGCTTTGTGGGCATCCACCATTTCCTGAAAGGGTTAGAGGAGAAGCGCTACAAGCAGTACATCCGGGTCTTCCTGCGTCAGTATCAACTGGCCAAGAGGTGCGTGGAGTGCGCCGGGAGCCGGCTCAATCCCGATGCTTTGTCGGTCCGGATCGGAGGCGCGGACATCGGCGGGATTGCGGGGCGCTCGGTGGACGCTATCAGCGAGTGGTTGGGAACTCTGTCGCTTACGCCCTGGGATCGGTCTGTGGGGCAGCTGATCATCGACCAGCTGGACGCGCGGCTGAGCTTCCTGCGGGACGTGGGCCTGGGCTACCTCAGCCTGGACCGGCAAACCCGCACGCTGTCGGGGGGAGAAGCACAACGGATTTCGCTATCCAACGCCCTGGGCTCCCATCTGGTGGATACGTTGTATGTACTTGATGAGCCCTCCGTCGGATTGCACGCGAGGGATACCGATCGTCTGCTGTCCCTGCTCCACCGGCTGCGGGACGCGGGCAACACGGTCGTGGTGGTCGAGCATGATCTTGCGGCCATCCAGCAAGCCGACTTCATGCTCGAGCTGGGCCCCGGATCGGGCGAGCACGGCGGACGGGTGGTGCACGCCGGTCCCGTGGATCAGGCCTCTGCCTCCCTGACGGGTCAGTATCTCACCGGCAAGCGTCGCATCGGGGTGCCGAGCGTGCGGCGTCCCACCGGCCCCCAGTGGCTGCGGGTGCGCGGCGCCGACCTGCACAACCTGAAGGACGTAGACGTCGACATCCCGCTGGGCGCGCTGACCGCCGTCACCGGCGTCTCCGGGTCGGGAAAGAGTACCCTGCTGCACGATGTGGTGTACCGGAACCTCGAGGCCAAGCTCCGGGGGGAGCATACCGCCAAGTCGCACCTGGGCGAGCCGGTGGGGCAGGTGACGTCAATCACCGGTTGGGAATTTCTGAAGGACGTGCTACTGGTGGACCAGTCTCCCATCGGCCGGTCGCCCCGCTCCAACCCCGTCACCTACATCAAGGCCTTCGACGAAATTCGGGAGCTGTTCGCCAATCAGCCGCTGGCCCGGCAGCGGAAGTACACCTCCGCCACCTTCTCGTTCAATCTCCCCGGCGGCCGGTGCGAGACCTGTGAAGGCGCCGGCCACGTGCAGGTGGAAATGGTCTTCCTGGCCGATGTGTTCGTGCCCTGCGAAGCCTGCGGTGCGAGCCGGTATCGGCGGGACGTGCTCGATGTCAGGATCCAGGGAAAATCGATTCACGATGTCTTGCAGTGGACGGTGGACGAGGCGATCACCCGCTTCCGGCACCAGCCCAAACTGGGGGCTGCCCTCTGGCAGCTGCAACAGGTCGGCCTGGGTTACCTGCGGCTAGGGCAGCCTGCCACCACCCTGTCCGGCGGCGAGGCCCAGCGGCTCAAGATCGCCCGGGAACTGACCCAGGCTGGAAAGCGCGAGGGTCGAAAGCTCTACATCCTGGATGAGCCCACCACCGGACTCCATCTCGACGATGTGCGGGTGCTGATGCATGTCCTCGACCGCCTGGTCGATAGCGGACACACCGTCGTCGTCATCGAACACCACCTCGACGTGATCAAGCGGGCCGACTGGGTCATCGACATGGGGCCCGATGCGGGGGACGCCGGCGGCCGGGTCGTGGCTCAGGGAAGGCCCGAGGAGATCGCCGAGGCGCCCGGTTCCCACACCGGCCGCTACCTTCAGCCGCTGCTGTCACCGGCCCAAGCGGCGCTCGCCGGATGACGGTCGATCGCCGCGGCTTCCTGGGCCGGTCGGTCTGCGCCGGAGGAGCCCTGCTCGCGCCATCACTCGCGGGGCTCATCTCGTGCGGCGTAGTGCGGTCCGGCGGCCGGGACTCGACTTCCCGCTCGGCCAGGACAGGTGAGGGCGGCTACGGTCCGTTGCTCCCGAGCCGGGATGTCGCAGGGATTATCTCCATCCCCGCAGGGTTCCACGCGGCGCTGCTCAGTACCTCCGGCCAGGAGATGATCGGCGGGAATGTGCCGAACGCGTTCGACGGGATGGCGGCCTTCGCGGCCGGTGCAGGTAGAGTGCGGCTGGTGAGGAACCATGAGCTCCGCGATCCGCCCGCGGCAGGGTCCCGCCCGTTTGGAGACCAGCCGTACGACACACTCGGCCCGGGGGGCACAACCACGGTGGAGGTCCGGGTAAGCCCAGATGGGGCAGTCGAACTGGTCAAGCAGTTCGCCAGTCTCACCGGGACCAGCGTCAACTGTGCCGGGGGCGCTACGCCCTGGGGAAGCTGGATCTCCTGTGAGGAGACGGTGGCGGGAACCGGCGAGGGATGGACCCGAAACCACGGTTACGCCTTCGAGGTTGCCGCATCGTCGGATGGGGCGGTCACGGCCCAGCCGCTGCGGGCCATGGGCCGTTTTGAGCACGAGGCGGTGGCGGTCGATCCGGGCACCGGCTGGGTGTACCAGACGGAGGACCGGAGACCCGGCGGTTTCTACCGCTTCAGAGCCGAGCATTTGGGACAGCTTTCCCGCGGAGGCGCGCTCGAAGCGCTGGCGATCTCGGGGCACCCCGGACACCTCACCGGCACCGACCAGCCCCTGCTCACGCCGCGAAAGGTCGAGTGGGTCAGCATCGATACGCCGGACTCGGATTCGCCGAGCCTCCCCAGCGGATTCGTCTTCAATCAGGGACTGGAGAAGGGTGCCGCTCAGTTCGCCCGCCTGGAAGGCTGCTGGTACGGCGACGAGAGCATCTACTTCAATGCTACGGCAGGCGGAAATGCGGGGGCGGGGCAGGTCTGGCAGTATCACATCGCGCGGCAGGAGCTTCAGCTGATCTTCGAATCCCCGTCACCCCAGGTTCTCAACAGCCCGGACAACATCTGCCTGAGCCCGCGGGGAGGGATCCTCATCTGTGAGGACGGCGTGGGTACCAACTATGTCCGCGGCCTTACCCGGGACGGCGCCGTTTTCGATCTGGTTCGCAACAACATCAACGCCATCGAGTGGGCCGGCGCATGCTTCAGTCCCCAGGGGCGTACCCTCTTCGTCAACATCCAGGGGAATACCCATCCGCTCGAAGATTCCAACGAACATAAGGGAATGACCTTTGCCATCTGGGGTCCCTGGGAATCAGGCTCGCTCTAGCCCCGCAGCACTTTCCCGCAGCAGGTTCCACAGCTCGGTGACATGCTCCCGCTCGGTCTGCCTCTGACCGATTGCCACCCGGATGACATAGCGTCCCGCCAGCCGGGTGTGGGTGAGGTGCACCCGGCGCGTCGCGTTAACTGCAGACAGAAGCGCCGCGTTCAGCTGGTCGAGCCGGGCGTCCCCGAGCTCCGCGTTGGCAGGGTTGTAGCGAAGGCAGACCAGTCCCAATGGCACAGGAGCCATCAGCTCGAAGTCGGGAGACGCCTCGATCCAGCCGGCCAACTCATGCGCCAGCGCTACGTGTTTCCGAACCACGGCCTGTAGACCACTGACGCCGTAGCTCCGGATGACAAACCACAGTTTCAAGGCGCGAAAGCGCCGCCCCAGCTGGATTCCCCAGTCGCGAAAGTTTGCGACCTCAGCATCCACGGAGGTTCGCAGATACTCGGGCGTCAGCTGGAAGGTTCGCAGCAGGGCGTCCGTGTCCCGCACGAAGTAGGCACTGCAGTCGAAGTTGACCAGCATCCATTTGTGGGGATTAAGCACCAGGCTGTCGGCATGCTCGACCCCCTGGAAGAGACCGCGGTGTTCGGGCACGATGGCGGCTGTTCCGGCGTAAGCCGCGTCAACGTGCAGCCAGACGCCGTGCGTGCGGCACACCTCGGCGATGGGCTCGACCGGGTCCACTGCGGTGGACGACGTCGTCCCCACGGTGGCCACGACGCAGGCGGGGATCAATCCAGCCTCGATGTCACGGTCCATCATCTCCGCCAACGCGTCCGACCGCATGGAGTATCTGTCGTCCACCGGCACCCGGCGGAGCTGCTCCATGCCATATCCAGCCAGCTTTACCGCCTTATCCACCGAGGAGTGCGCTTCCCGCGACGCGTAGACCACCAGGCGGGGCCGGCCCTCCGTGACGCCCTCGCGCCCGGTGCGGTAGCCCGTGGCGCGCTCCCGGGCGGAGAGCAGCGCCACCAGGGTCGCGGTCGAGGCGGTGTCCTGAATAACCCCGGTGAACTCCTCGGGCAGCGCCAGCATCTGACGCAGCCAATTCATTGTGAGCTGCTCCAACTCCGTGGCCGCCGGCGACGTCGCCCACGACATGCACTGGGCACCCAACGTGGCGGTCAGCATTTCCGCCAGCACCGAGGGAGGACTGTTGTTGCCGGGGAAGTACGCGAACCAGCCCGGATGGTTCCAGTGGGTCATTCCGGGAACGATGACGTCGGTAAAGTCCTGAAATAGCCGATCGAACGGCTCTCCTTCAGCCGGAGGCGAGTGCGGCAGACGCCGGATGATGTCCCCGGGTCGCACGTCGGCTGTGACCGGGAGGGCGCTGACGTCCCGCATGTAATCGGCCATCCAGTCCACCAGCTGGTGGGCGTGGCGCCGGAACTCGTCGGGCTGCATGGGAGGGAAGATGGCTATCGATAGAGAGGATGGAAGGGCGAGGATTATCTTACCGCTCGTGACCAGCGCCTTCTGGTAGATGATTCTCGCGCAGCTGTTCTTCGCCGGGATGAACGTCTGCACCCGGCTCGGGGGGGAGCACCTTCCGTGGGCTGAGGTCGGTGCGGCGCGTTTCCTTGTCGGTGCGTTGCCACCGCTCCCATCTTCGTCGCCATGCTCTCGGCGCCGCTGCTCGGCGAGCGGGTGGGAGGCCGGGGTGACGGTCGCCGCGGCGCCTTGCTTCTTCTCGGTGCGGGTCTCACCGGGGGAGGAGCCCAGATTGCGATGACCCGCGCGTATTCGCTGCACCGGGCCGCGCCCCTGGCCGCGCTGTCGGGGATCGGCCTCGTGCTTACGCACCTTCTGGCGATCCCGGTATTCGGCGACACGCCCACTCTGTGGCAGTTGGGCGGGTCCCTGCTCGTGATCGGGGCGAGCCTGCTGCTCACCACCAGTGCCGAGACTACCCCCGCCCCCGTCCGTTCCTCCAACTGACCACGGTATGTTTTGAGTGATGGCGACCGATCGCTCCCTGCTGATTGTAAGGCCGGACGGCCTGGGCTATGACCCCATGGCGGCGTGCACGCACCTGTCCCGAGTAGATCCGGCCATGGCTGAGTTGATCGCCCGAGTGGGCGAGTTCACCATGCGGCCGGCGCCGACGCACAGCCTGTTCCGGGTACTGGTGCGGTCCATCGTCTACCAGCAGCTCTCCGGGCGAGCAGCTGAAACCATACTGGGGCGAGTGGTGCGGCTCTTCGCGCCGAAACGCTTCCCCACCCCGTTGGACCTGCTCGAGATCTCCCCGGAACGGCTGCGGGCCGCCGGTCTCTCGACCGCCAAGACCGCGGCGCTCAAGGATCTGGCCGCTCGCGCGCTCGATGGCACCGTGCCGGCACTCTCGCGGGTCCGCCTGATGGAGGATGAGGAAATTGTGGAGCGCCTGACCGCGGTCCGGGGTATCGGTCGATGGACAGTTGAGATGCTGCTGATCTTCAAGCTGGGACGACCCGATGTACTTCCGGTCGGGGATCTGGGTGTACGGAAAGGCTTTGCCCTGACGCTCGGCAAGCGCAAGCTCCCCGAGCCGGCGGCCATGAGCCGGCGAGCAGAGCGATGGCGCCCCTACCGAAGCGTGGCCAGCTGGTATCTTTGGCGCGCGCTGGAGCTTTGATCTGGAGCGAACATCATGACGCCACTGGAACAGGGGGGCCGGTTGTCGCCGAGCCCCGAGGCTGTGGAGACCGTGAGGGTGACTCTCAGGCGCCTGGGGTTCGGCGTGAGCGAGGCAGACGCGCGCAGCCTGGTGGACGCGGTGCTGGCAGTGGAAGGCCCGAGGTTGCTCCTCCAGCTGCGCGGCAGCTTCGAGAACTCGCTGGAGATCATTCGCGATACAGCGGAGTCGGCGCTTGGCACCGTGAGGGACCGCCGGGTCGAGCGTTCAGACCAGTTGGGAGGTGGCCGCCGGCCGATTGCCTCGCGGCGGCCGCCGGAATCTGTGGACGAGGAGCTGGACGATGAGGAGCGGCGGCCGGTGTTCAAGCGGCCCCGGCGGTAACTGTGCCAACGCCCTTGACGCGAGCTCAGGAGTCGTATCTCACGCTGTCCCGCTGTCCCGGTCGACCCGGTTGAGCAGCTTCGCCACATCCTCGCGCGTCAAGCCAACGTCCTCCAGCATTTCCGCGGTACTGGGCCGGCTGAAATCCTCCCGTCTGGCTTCAAAAATCAGTTCGTGGGTCTCGGGAGCATCGAGCGTCTGATGCTGTCGCAGCACCCACCCGCTCTCATCCACGAATAGTCGTAAGGCGTGGTCCAGCGAGTCGAACACGTTCTCGCTCCAGCGTCGGTCTCGAGGATGCCAGAAACGGGTATGCAGGTTGGGCGATCCTGGCCCCGCCGGCCCTTCGACTTGCCGGGTGATCACAACGACCCAGTGAACCCGCCCGGGACGATCGGAGAGCAACGGGTCGGCCGCCGCCTGCACCGCGGGCGTCGGACCTTCCGTTTTCTCGTATTCCAGCTGCCTGTCAATCATCGGATCGCCCCCCGCGCTGGCGAACTCAGTTCCGGTCCTCTCGGAGAATCGCGTAGAGGACCACGTCCTCGTACACACCCCACTTTCGCACCCGCTCCCGGAGCAGACCCTCGCGCTGCATACCGCTGTGGAGCAGGACCTGCCCCGCGGCCGGGTTCCGTGCCATATGATGGGCGCAGATGCGATTCAGGCCCAGCTGCTCGAAACCGAACCGGATGACTGCCCCGGCCGCTTCGCGGGCGAACCCCTGACCCCACCACTCCCGGCCGATCCAGAAACCGAGCTCGGCCTGCAGATGCTCCGGGTCGATGTTCCGGAGCCCGGCGCTGCCGATCAGCGCGGGCCCGGGCGCCAAGCGGATGGCGAAGTTGGTGGCCCGGCCCCGCACCGACTCGCGGCGCTGGTGGCCGATCCAGGCAAGCGCATGATCGAGTTCGTATGGATGGGGAATCGACACCGTCGTGTCGGCGACCTCGCGAGCGCCCGCCAGGCGCTGCAGCTCGGGCGCATCGCCGGGCTCGAACGGGCCGAGCACCAGGCGCGAGGTGTGGAGCGTAGGTGTGGCCCTCACGCGGCGTCAGAAGGCGTCGCGCTGCGCCTGCTCGATCTTCTGTGCCAGCTCCACCGCTGCCTCCCGCAGTGATGTAAGCTCGCGGTGCCGGCCACTAAGCGAGCCCGCGTGCAGGTCAGTGCCTAGGCCGCGGCACATCTCGGTGGCGCGCCGGATGCGAAACTGTTCCTGGAAGCCCTTCGCGTCCGCGCCCCCGCTCGCGCTCAGCAGGCCCCAGAGGCGGAGGCGCATATCGTCGAGCGCGCTCTTGAACTGCTCCAGCCCCTCCACCGGCGCACGCCCGAGCGCCAGGCGCACTTCAATGGCACCCAGTGTGGAGTTGAGGGTGGCCATCTGATCCGCAAAGCTGGGCTCCGCCATAGATCCTCCCTCCACGAGAGCGACCTGGGAGATGCGGCCAGATCTGCTGTCAGGCAGTGCCGGCCGCGATCAGTTGACCCAACGAATGGAAACAAGGTCGAACAGGTCCCGCCGAACGTCAGAAAGCGTCGCCGGAGGTGCCCGACTCGCGCCGCGGCTCGGAGTCGCCACCGACCAGCGTGCTCCAGGACATCTCATGTCCCTTGCGTGCACCCTTGGGCGTGACCTTCACTCCCTCGGGCGAAATTGCCACCGTGTACAGCTTTCCCTCGAGCTCCAGTTCTCGCTTGATCGTCTTGTCGAGTTTTGTAGCCATTCCGCCCTCAGGTTCGGATGAGGCGCCTAGCGGCGCGGGTCCCCCCTCGGTCCCAATCGGGTCCTGCCAAGTATACGTTCCTATAGGCTCCACCGGTATTCTCTGTCTGCCCTCTCAATTCCGGGATACGATGACCATCGATCCGCTGCTGGCCCTGGCCTCGTTCGGGATCGGCATTGTTGTCGGGCTCACCGGCATGGGCGGAGGTGCGCTGATGACGCCCGCACTGGTGCTCTTCTTCGATGTTGCTCCGCTGACCGCGGTGTCATCCGACCTGGTCGCGAGCGCGGTGATGAAACCGGTGGGATCTGTGGTCCACCTCCGCCGCGGCACCGTGCACCTCGCCCTGGTCAAGTGGCTGTGCATCGGCTCGGTGCCGGGGGCCTTCAGTGGAGTGCTCATTGCCCGGGCCCTCGGCACCGGGCAGCAGGTGCAGGACACCATCCGGACGGCACTGGGCATCGCCCTGCTCCTGGCCGCAGCCGGGCTCACCGTTCGTGCCTACCTCCGGCTGGTCGAGCGGGCCCGGCATCGCGACGGGAAGGCCGAGCCGTTGCCGCAGGGCCGCCCATCAGTCAACCTGCGGCCGCTTCCGACAGTAATAGTAGGTCTCGTCGGTGGGGTTGTCGTCGGCATTACCTCGGTCGGATCGGGATCGCTGATCATCATCGCCCTGATGGCCCTGTATCCCACGCTCAAGGCGAGCGAGCTGGTGGGCACCGACCTGGTCCAGGCGGTGCCGCTGGTGACCTCCGCAGCTCTGGGGCACCTTCTGTTCGGGGACTTCAAGCTGGAGCTGACGACGTCGCTGCTGCTGGGCTGTGTGCCGGGCGTGTGGTTAGGGGCCCACCTTTCGGCCCGGGCTTCGGGAGGGCTGGTTCGACGGGCGCTCGCGTTTATCCTGCTCGCCTCTGCTCTCAAGCTCCTGAAGGTTTCCAACGCTCACACCGGCATCGCCCTGGCTTTGGTTTTGGTTTTTGCCCCGCTGGCGTGGATGCTGGTTCGGCGACGCCACGGGTTCCCCGCGCTCGCGCGGAGGCCTCCCCGCTGACCCGGGGCGGAGCCAGGAGCGCGCCCCCGGTTGCCCCTGGCACTCGAACCGGCGGCAGCGAGTGCTGGTGGAGGGAATCGCTTTCTTGTCCAAGCCCTTCGACCTGACCGAGCTGGCTCGCACCGTCAGGGAGGTGCTCGATAAGGCGCAAGTTCCCCGATAGCGACAAACAGAAAACGGGCTGCCCGGATGGGGCAGCCCGTTGTGCGTCCGAGCATTGCGTCTTCAGCTCCCGAGGAGGGACTCGAACCCCCGACCCGGTGATTAACAGTCACCTGCTCTACCAACTGAGCTACTCGGGATCGTCGGCGCG
>Ga0180121_10000762_pt1 | contig 13562 bp, 9 predicted proteins | sample AntDrymUQ5402106_2_FD_129676 | JGI IMG/M metagenome (GOLD analysis project Ga0180121, IMG submission 129676) | Polar desert sand microbial communities from Dry Valleys, Antarctica - metaG UQ540 (21.06) (version 2) (version 2) | ecosystem: Environmental > Terrestrial > Soil > Desert | place...
ATCCGGTGTTGACAGGCTTGAAGGCTTTGCGCTCTGAGGCATACGGATGAAAAAGAACCAGAGTACTGCGGCGAGGAGCAGAACAAAGACAACAGCGTAGACGGCGCTTCGCACTCAGGCGAAAGTATGCAGGAGGGCCGGGCGTGACTGCGCAGCGTCCTCGCCTGCGGAAGTGGCAGCGATCCGGAATATGACAATAACTTCTGACATTTCCATCACCAGTCCTCTCGTCCACGACGAACATGAAAATTCGCTCGATCCCCATCCTGCTGGTAGCGCTCGCTCTCTGTTCATTCCAGTCGCAAGCGAATGCCCAGACCTCTTCCGGTCTTGAGGCGGTGCAGCGGAATCTGATCTCACTCACAGTAGCCGAATCCGCAGATCGAACCAGCCCACGTGTCCGGGCATCGCTCGAGTCGGTCGAGTCTTCGGCGCGGCAGGCCACGGCTCCCGGTTTCCTTCTTGCCGACGGCAGCTGGTCGGACATCAACTACAAAGAAATTCCAACGGGAACCTGGGGACCGTGGGATCACGTTCGCCGGCTCACGCAGATGGTCCGCGCCTATCGGACTCCCGGCCAGCTTCTCTACCGCGATCCGCGGCTTCGCACGGATATCGAATCCGCGCTCCGTTTCGTTCCCATGTTCTACCCCGCAAATAGTGAGCGTCCCGGCAACTGGTGGTTCTGGGTCATCGGAATTCCACTCGATCTCGGGCCAGCGCTCGTCCTGATGGAGGACGACATCTCCAGGCCTGTTCGCGATGCCTGCCTCGCTTCCCTTCAGGCTCACATCGGCTACGCCCCGGGCCTGACCCCAACCTATTCGACTCTCGATGGACAGAATCTGGTCTGGTCCTCGTTCAACCATCTGCATCTGGCCCTGCTCACCGCCAGCAGCAGCCGGATGAAACAGGTCCGGGATTCGTTTGCGCGGGCAACCCTCCGGACGACTCGTGACGGCATCCAGGCTGACGACTCGTTCCAACAGCATGGACCGCAGCTTTACACCGGCGGTTACGGCGGAGGGTTCGCCAACGATGTGGCCCGCTATGCACTACTTACAAATGGAACGGAATACGCGCTGCCTGCGGCCAATGCTCAGATCTTCGCCGACTATGTAGCCAATGGCGTGGCCTGGTCTCTTTTTCACAACTACTTTGACGTCTCCGTCATCGGCCGTGAGGTAGCCCGCCCATCCACGAGCGGTTATCACGGTCTGGCGGCGCTTCTTCAGATGTCGTTTGTCGACTCGACCCGCAGAAACGAGATCACCGCATCGGCCAGGAAAATGCTTCAGAGCTGGGGCGGCACACTGACTCCCGATCTGGCGGGTCTGGCAGCTCGTGTCGAGGCTTCGGCCATCGCAGCGTTCTGGCCCTCGGGCCATCGCCACTACTTCGAATCCGACTACACCATCCATCGCCGCCCGGCCTACTTTGCCTCGATCAAAATGATCTCCACCCGGACTCGCTCGGGCGAAAGTACCAATGGAGAGAATCTGCTCGGGGCACGTCAGTCCGACGGACGCTTTCATCTGGCCACGCGAGGTGATGAGTACTCCACCGGCGAGGTCTGGCCGACCATGGACTGGAGCCGGTTACCCGGCGTTACTGTTGAACAGCAGCCGAACGTGGCGGGCTCCGACTACGGCCCTGGCTGGAGGACGTTCGTCGGCGGAACTGGAGATGGCAAGAATGGCGTTTCGGCCATGGATTTTCTCGCCCGCGGTTCAAGCTTGAGCGCAAAGAAAGGGTGGTTCTTCTTCGACGATTCCATCGTATTTCTGACCACTGACATTCGAACCGGTTCACCGTATGTTGTTGAGACCATCGTCGATCAACGCCCGATCCGTTCATCCGCTCCCATCCTTCTGGACGGGATTCCTCGAACGTCAGATCCTCTGAGCGCAGCACTCCCCAATGTCCGCTGGGCTGCCGCCGAAGGGATCGGATACTACTTCTTCGACGGAACACCTCTGAAGGTGAAGAGGGAAACGCGAACAGGTTCGTGGTCCGATCTGAGCGGAAGCAACGAGTCTCGAAGCGTATCCAACCCCATCCTGACCCTATGGATCGATCACGGCACGATGCCCGTCAACGGCAAGGCCGCCTACGCTGTGGTGCCCAACATGGATGGCCCCGGGATGAGCCGGTGGGCTGCTTCCGCTCCGCTCAGCATTCTGGCCAACAATGAGAACGTGTCGGCGGTCCGGAACAACCGCGACGGTGCCACGGGCGTCATCTTCTGGATTCCCGGCTCGATCGACGGAATCTCAACAGACACGCCCATGGTCATCTACCGCACTGACGATAAGAAGAACATGCAACTCTCCATTGCCGATCCTAATCAGGGAATTGGGAGCATGAAAGTCACGCTGCAGGGCCGGTTCACACTGGTCGCATCGGATCCTGCCGTTCGAATGACTTCTGATGGATTCTCAACTTTTCTCGAAATTCCCCGCTCTGCGCGGCCAGTCCAGGTCACACTCGCGCACGGGAGAGGACGTGCCCGTGCAGTCCGTCGATAAACCCAACCGAACCCATCCGTGAAAACACGGCAAGCGGGTTGCTATTGGGCTTGTGACGGACCTGTTGTCCGAGGAGGAAAAATGAAGCAAGAGAAGACCGGAACTACGGTCAAGACAATCCTGGCGACTGCTGCCCTCGTGTTGATGGCAGCGTGTAGCAGCACCAGCACCACGACCACGGATACCGACCCAATGACCAGCGACTCGGGTGCCACGATGAGCACCATGGGAAGCGCCACCAGCGCGTCCACAGCGGCCGATCCTGCAGGACCACCCAGCCGCGTCCAGAGCCCGGTCGGTGCGCAGCATCCCAGCAGCGTCGCCGGCGGAGCCGGTAACGCAAGTTCTTCGGGAACCAACACCAACCTCAACAGCGGTATGTCGACGGTAACAACCACGAGCACGCTCACCGAGAGCAATGCCCCGGTCGTGGAGACTCAGATCTACGTTCCGCCACCCCCGACCCCGGTTGCGCAGGTTGTAATCGAGGAAGATGAAGACGAAGAGCCCGTGGTCACTACAACCCGGACCATGACCCGCAAGGACTAATACCAATTCACCGAGCGAGAGGGCCCGCTCTCTCGCTCGGTGCGTTCCTGGTTCTGAATGCGCGCACTCCTTCTGACACTGCTGCTGGTCGTTCCCACGGCCGCCCGCGCATTCGACACCGAATCGCGAGGCGCAGCCTGGCCCAATGGCACGTCGTTCAGGACGCTCTCCGACATCGGTAAGGGCATCGCAGTTATTTTCAGCCCCGACCTCGCTCCCGCCGGGAATCGTGTGCTCTACCAGCGCCTCGGTTTTCTGTACTTCGAGAATCCTGACTGGCGTCTGGTTCTGGACCTGCTCGCTGCACACAATCGGCAGCACCCCGATCGGACCATCACAACTCTTCTCCTGGAAACCCACGGGACGAACGGAAACGGTCTGAAACTCCAGTCGGGAAAAGAGCCCGAGCATCAGCGATCCTATGTTTCCGCGGGTGCGCTTCAGGAAGAGCTCGACCGGCTTGGAATCACAGCAGTGTTCGTGAGCGCCTGCAACGCCGGGCGCCTTTTCCGCCCGGAGATCTATCGAACGCTGAACCGCGATCCCGGCGATCCGCTGTTTCTTCCGGCCACGCTGGGCATCATTGATTCATCGGAGCGCTTCGATCCCGAAGCCAGCAGGGTTCGCGTGTTCCGCCGCAGACAGAGCAACCTGGAAACGCTGGTGCACGGAAGGATCGACGAACTCTCAGCTCTTGGACATGCCGCCTTCGCATCAAATCGCAAGTCGCTCTCGCAGCCGTTCGCCGTCTCGACCATGCTGGTACAGCTTCTGACCGGCGACCCTTCGCTCGAGCTCACATCAGCCGGGCATACCGAGATCCGGTCCCGAGCCGATCTCACGCCCCAGGAGAGCGAGCGTTTGTTCGAGACATTTCTCAAACTGGTCGATCAGATCGCCGCTCGTGAAACGACCACCGTGGCAGGTCTTTCCGCCGCTCCCTGAGCTGAACTGAACTAGAGGATTGGGCGCACACCCATCGCTGGGCATGGTGTTCTGAAGAATTTCGCTTTTCGTCATTCGGTCGGTGAGCTTGAATACGTCAGAGACGTCTGCTCTCGATTTTCCTACGGGTCGTAGAGTCTCAGGTCGTGTGCTAACTTTATTTCAATGGTAGATCGCCTACCGACGCTAACAGACGACGACCTAATCACGCCCGAGGTGGGGCCTTGGGCCGAAGACAAATATCAACTTGTTCGGTGCTATGCCACTATTTTCGCGAACGCGATGGCGACGAAGTGGCCGTCGATCGCGTATGTAGATCTGTTCGCCGGGGCGGGCCGGTCTCTACTAAGAGACGCGAAACGAATAATCCCTGCGTCGCCGCTCCTCGTTTTGAACATCTCTCGGCCTTTTTCCAAGTACCTCTTCGTCGAACTCGACCCTGAAAAAGCCGCCGCGTTGAAGTTACGAATCGCCTCCACCAGCGGACAAGCCACCGTGATCAACAAGGATGCGAATGCCGCTGTTGATGATTTGCTTCAGCAGATTCCGCAGGGCGCACTCGTCTTTTGCTTCGCCGACCCGTACAACCTTGAAGCGCTTCGCCTTGAGACATTAAGCAGGATTGCTCACGGCTGTAAGACGGATTTTCTTGTGTTGCTCGCCTCAGGTATGGATGCTAATCGGAACATCGACAAGTACTTACACCCGAGCGACCCAGTGATTGCTTCTTTTACTGGTTCTAGTGATTGGCGGTCGCGGTGGCCGCACGACCGTCTCGGCTTCGGTGATTTTGTAGCGGACGAATTCGGCCGACGGATGCAGTCGATTGGGTACCTGTACGATGGGTTGGGAACACGAAAGAGATCGCAAACAGCAAGAATTCGGCACTGTACCGGCTAGCCTTTTTCAGCAAGCATCCACTCGGCACAAAATTCTGGGAACAGTGCCGAAAGTACACTAATTGGCAGAGAACTCTTTTTTGAAATGGCGTTGGGAGGGTGCAATGTCGATACACAGCAAAATCGAGTGGACGGATGCAACCTGGAATCCGGTGCGGGGTTGCACCAAAATCAGCCCGGGCTGCAAAAACTGTTATGCAGAGCGCTTCGCTGAGCGATTTCGAGGTGTAGCCAATCATCCGTTCGAGAACGGATTCGATCTGCGGCTGATACCCAACAAGCTGGCCGAGCCACTTAGCTGGAAATCATCGAAGAGGATTTTTGTGAACTCGATGAGCGATCTCTTCCATGTCGATGTTCCGGACGCGTTCATAGAAAAAGTCGCTCACACGATGCTTCGAGCGGACTGGCATATCTTCCAAGTCTTAACGAAGCGAGCGGACAGGCTCGCAGGCTTGCTATCAACGAAGCTCAGTTCAGCTGCAAGTGCAAATCACATATGGTGGGGGGTAAGCGTCGAAGATAGGAAGCACGGACTGCCCCGCGTGGATCAGCTACGCTCGTCCGCTGCCCGGACGACCTTCCTGTCCATAGAACCGCTTCTCGAGGACTTAGGAATGCTTGATCTTGCCGGGATCTCGTGGGTGATCGTGGGTGGAGAATCGGGCCCCCATTCTCGCACTATGCAACCTGGGTGGGTCGAAATCATTCGTCTCCAATGCGTAGAACAGAATGTTCCTTTCTTCTTCAAACAATGGGGCGGCACTCGAAAGAAAGTCGCTGGGCGGATACTAAACGGACGTACATACGATGAGATGCCCCGTGCTGCGGCAACGCTCACCTGACTGCGCGACTAAATAAGGCGCTGAGTCCGCAAGCTCGCAGGGGAAGTTTTGATGGGCCTGCGAAGCAAGCCAGTCGAACATTGCAATCGTTCTGTTCGGCCACGACGGCCTTACGATCCTGGATCCCCCTGAACGATGGCTGTGGCGCGATCGACTTCCCGCGCAAAGCCCTCAATGGTTTTGGAGACCACGCCCACCTGCTGCTCTGCTTCGGACCAGCGGCGTAACTCGATCGCTTCCCGCACCGCTGGAAGCGTCTTCACCCCATATCCCGTGTACATGCCCGGAGCGTAGATCTGGTGCTTGTACCAGGGGCGGCCGGGCAATCCCTGAGCCGTGGTGAGTGATCGCTCCCCGGTCATGAGGATGGCGTCCAGTTCTCTGCGCCCGTTCTCTGAGAGAGCCTTGCCCTCCCGCTCACGCACCGCGGAGTCATAACGATCCGCTGCATCCTTGAGAGCAGCCGCCGCATTCTGCAGGGGAGCGAAGTTGAGATGGGGAACCGGTACTTTCGGCTTCGGCGCAACATACTTTTCGTTGGGATCGCGCCACGCTTCCAGAGACTTGTCGGTAATCTGCCGGTTGAGCTCCACCGTGTCATCGCGCATGGTGTCGGTCAGCTTTTCGACCTCGCGAACATACTTGCCGACCGTTTCAGCGAAGTTGGTGAACTCGAAGGGCAGCACATCGGCCTCCGAAAGCCTGAGCACGATCCGGCCCGCGACCTTGGCCAGCGCGATTCCGTACTCGAACTTCGGATCGCCGAAGCGGCTGTAATAGTCGAACGAATCGTAGATGGAGTGATAGGACCCGCCGCCGTCCTCGCCGCCGAAGCCGATACTCAAGGATGCGACGCCGAGGTGCTGGATGAAGGGAGTGAAGTCGGAACCTGAACCCAGGGCCTCGATGCGCTGGTCGGCACGGTTTCTGGCGTCGGTGCGATTCTCGCCGGTTTCCTCGACGATGGCCTTGGCCCTGCGCCGCTCGGCGACGGAGATTCCCTTCTGCGGATCCTTCACATCGCGGGAAACCTGATTCACGAGACGCTCCAGCGTGTGCGATCCGGCGGCGTAGAGAAACCCGCGACCGTTGGAATCCGAATTGATGTAAGCCACGGCCTTGCGCTTCAGCTCCTCGCCATGAGCTTCGGCCCACTCGGTCGAGCCCAGGAGGCCCTGCTCCTCGCCGTCCCAGGCCGCATAGATCAGAGTCCTCTTCGGACGCCATCCCTGCTTTGCCAGCTCACCCACCGCCCGGGCTTCCTCCATCAAAGCCACCATGCCGCTGATCGGGTCGTCGGCGCCGAAGTTCCAGGCATCGTGATGATTTCCTCGAATGATCCATTCATCCGGTCGGGTCGAGCCTTTCATTCTGGCGATCACGTTGTGGGCAGGAACGAGCTTCCAGTCGAAGGCAACCTTCAGATGGACGATGGCCGGCCCAGGACCGAGGTGATAGGTGATGGGAAGTGCGCCCCGCCAGGATTCGGGAGCGACAGGACCGGCCAGGGCACGAAGCAGCGGCAGCGCGTCCCCGTAGGAAATGGGAAGCACAGGAATCTTCGTGAGCGTCGGAGCATCTTTTACCGCCAGCCGTTTAGCGTCTTTGGTCGCGCCAACGCCGGGGGTCAGAGGGTCGCCCGCGTACTGCGGCATGTCGGCGACCGAGCCCCTTTGCGCTCCCAGTTCATTCCGGAATGAGCCCTTGGGATAGACATCGCCCTGAAAGTAGCCGTCGTCGCGCGGGTCCGAATAGATGATGCAGCCGATCGCACCCTTCTCGGCCGCGACCTTGGGCTTGATGCCACGCCACGATCCACCATAGCGGCTGATGACGATCTTTCCTTTGACATCGATCCCTCGCCGCTCCAGCTCTTCGTAGTCCCTGGGAATCCCGTAATTGACATAGACCAGAGGACCGCGCACATCGCCGTCGACCGAATAGGCATTGAACGTGGGGAGCAGCTCGTCGCTGATGGACGAGGTGGAATCCTCCTTGAGCGACGGCTCCGCCAGGGATGCCACGAACTTCTCCGGCGCCGTCATCTCCAGAAGCCTCGTTTTCGGCGTGGGAAACAGGACGTCGAATGTCTCGATCGACGTGTCGTAGCCCCAGGACCTGAAAAGTTCGGCGATCAGATCTGCGTTCTTCTTTCCTGCTGCACTCCCCAGGTGGTGCGGACGAGCCGTCAGCTGCTTCATCCAGGTCCTGAGGTTTTCTTTCTGCAGCTTCGAATCGAACTGCGCTTCCAGCTTTCGCTGTTCAACAGCGCGGGCATCGCTGAATCCCAGAAGACTTCGATCCCCGGCCGGAGCTGCATGGACCAGGCTGACGGCGAACACGACGAGCGTGGAAGCAAGCGTTCTTTTCATGGCCGGGGATTGTGAGGCAGGAAGGAGGGAAGAGGCAACAGGCAACAGGCAACAGGCAACAGGCAACAGGCAACAGGCAACAGGCAACAGGCAACAGGCAACAGGCAAAGATAAATCGGCGTGCGAAATGCACCACATTTTTTTGCAGCGTGATCACGAGCACCGATCACTGACCACTGACCACTGACTACTGACTACTGACCACTGACCACCGACCACCGACCACTGACCACCGACCACCGACCACTGACCACCGACCACCGACCACTGACCACCGACATATGACCTCTCGCACTCTCTATTGCCTGTTGCCTGTTGCCTGTTGCCTCGTCTTCTCCTGTCACAATGACGTCGTGCAGACCACCACGACCCCATCTGAGCAGAAGCGGGTAGACACGGACTTCGACCTGATCATCGCCGGCGGACATGTCATCGACGGCACGGGCGCTCCTCGGGTTCGTGCCGACGTGGGAATCAAAGGAGACGCCATTGCTGCGATCGGGGATCTCAGCAAGGCTCGAGCGGCCCAGACGATCGAGGCGCGAGGAAGCGTCGTCGCTCCGGGCTTCATCGATGTTCTCGGCCAGTCCGAGGGGGCGGTTCTCATTGATCCGCGGCTCGAGGGAAAGGTCCGGCAGGGTGTGACCACTGAAGTCACGGGTGAAGGACACTCGCCGGGCCCCATCAACGACGCCATGGCCGCCGAGATGAATCGGACCCGCCCCGCGGGCTTCCCCGAAGTCACCTGGCGCTCTCTGGCCGAATACATGAAGACCGTCGAGTCGCGCGGGTCGGCCATCAACTTCGCGTTCTACGTCGGTGCCACCAATCCGCGCGAGATTGTCCTGGGCAGCGTGAACCGTGATCCGTCGCCGGCCGAAATGGAATCGATGAAGAAACTCGTCGACCAGGCCATGCTCGATGGCGCAGTCGGACTGTCAACGGCGCTGATTTACGTTCCTGCTGTCTTCGCGAAAACCGAGGAGATCATCGAACTGGCGAAGGTGGTCGGAAAATATGGTGGGGGATATTTCACCCACATGCGCAGCGAATCGGACGACATCGATTCAGCGATGAGCGAGGCGTTCAGGATCGCGCGCGAGGCCGGTGTTCCTCTCAACATCTATCACCTCAAGATCGGCGGGAAGCACAACTGGGGAAAGATGAAAGGAATCGTGGCCCGGATTGAAGCCGAGCAGAAAAAGGGGCTCGACGTGAAAGCGAGCGTGTACCCGTACATCGCCACGGCCACCGGGCTGTCGGCTCTCGCGCCCAACTGGGCACTCGAGGGGGGATACGACGCCTTCCTGGCCCGGCTGCGGGATCCCGCCCAACGGATGAAGATCTCCGACGAGATCCGCAGCTCATCGTTCTACAAACGGATCAATGGCGCTGACGGGATTCTGGTCCGGCGCGTGCCGAATCCGAAGTTCGTCCAGTACGAAGGGAAGCGACTCCGCGCGATTGGCGAAATGATGAATGAGGACCCCATCGAAGCAGCCCTCAAGCTGTTCGAAGCCGGGCCGTCCTCACCAACGGCCATCTACTTCTCCATGAATGAAGAAGACGTCATGACCGCGCTGAAGCAGCCCTGGGTCTCGATCGGCGCTGACTCGGGAGCCGTGGTCGGCGAAGCCAGAAAGGCCGGAGCCCATCCCCGCGCTTACGGAACCTTCCCCAGAATCCTCGGGCACTACGTGCGTGACGAGAAGCTCTTCTCCCTCGAGGAAGCGGTCCGCAAGATGACCACCGAAGCCGCATCCCGCGTTCACATCAGCGATCGAGGCGCGCTGAAAGTCGGGATGAAGGCAGATGTTGTGGTTTTCGATCCCGCCACGATCAAGGATCTCTCGACCTATGAGAACCCGCACCAGATGTCAGTGGGAATCTCGGACGTCGTTGTAAACGGGGTTCTTATCCTGAGAAAGAACGAGATCACCGGAAAGCTCCCTGGAAGGATATTGCGCGGAAAGGGGTACCAGCCCTAGAGTCAAAGGCTTAGGACCGATCGCAGGAATTGAGCCGCTTCGGCGCTGCGAGATACCAAGGTAGGCCAACACATCAGGATTGAAACTCCAGGGGGCTTTGGAATCTACACCGTTCGACAGACACGAGTCGTCCATGAAACGGACACGCGCGTCCTGGCTCAGCCCATCCGCGGAAGCTTCCTGACCCTCATCACCTGCTATCCAGTCGATCAGATCGTGCCCGGAGGACCGCTGCGCTACGTGGTCATTGCCGAAAAGGTATGAAGCCCCAATTCGCATGCTCTCTGTTGCCTTTTGCCTGTTGCCTGTTGCCTACGCTTCCTACTCCCGCTTCGGCGGCAAACCCTTGACCTTGCTGACGCTCACCTCGGCCAGGGCGCGGACCATTTTCCGTCCGTCCTCGCTTGCCGATTCATAGGTGCGGCACAGAAGCTGGATGTGGTCGTCATCCTCGCTGGAGGGAACCGTAAATCCGTCGGGGGGCTGAGTCGGCAGCGTCGTCGAACGCTTTCTCCAGCTCTTCCCATCGAGCTTGTAAGTGTCAAAGCCGCCAATGGTCGTTGTCTCTCGCTTTGTGCGAAACGGGGAGAGGGTCAGATCACCGGTGTCCTGCACCGGAACCGGTGGCGCGTTCGGGGTGGTTGATTGCTTCCTGACCTGGTCGGCCGTGATGCCTTTCCTGGCGCAGGTCGCGATCAGCAGACGGAGTCGAGCGTCCGAATCGCCTGTAGCCTGTTTGAATCGTATGCCGGAGTGAAACGCCTTCTGGCCACGGTGTGGATTGTCCGGATCTTTCCATGGATTGGAAGAGGTGTAGACCACCTCAACCTCCAGCTCGATCATGCCGGACTCAGTGTAAAAGACGAGCGGAGCAATCTCGTTGGCCGTGGTCGGCTGGTCATGTTCGATCATCGAGCCCAAAACGCCGACATCGATGATGATCACGGCCAGCTCACCCAGCTTTCCCGGGATCGGCGGGTCGAGATCGAACCGCTGAAATTGCCGTCGGTCGGCCGGATTGCTGCTCATGGGGGGATTGTACTTCGTCGAGGGGGCGAAGCTGAGCTATCAGCTATCAGCTTTCAGCTCTATAAGCGCAGGCAGCCTCCGAGAGCGTCCCCTTGCTCCAAGCCGACAGCTGATAGCTGATAGCTATTTTTACCTTCTGCCGCCAAAGATTCCGCCAAGAACCCCCGAGCCCAGGCGTGCGATGTCGTCGACGATCGAACCGTCGTTGTTGCCATCAAAGATCTTGCCGAGCCCGGATGCTGCAGGTGCCCTGCGCTCGATTTCTGCACGTTCGTTGTTCAGAACCTGGGGCAACTGCTGAGTTCCGATCCCCTGCTGCTTTTTCATGCGTCCAAGAGCCCCCATGATTAGAGGCGCGAGCATGATCAGAAGCTGGCCGACCTGCTGGCCGTTCAAACCGGTGGCGCGCCCCACGCCCTGCTCGATGGGGTTGCGACGTCCGCCGAGGATGTGGCCGAGGATTCCGGCGCCAGCGCTGGCTGCCGGATTGCCGAAGAGGCCGGAGATATTGTCGAAAACACTTCCGTCATGTTCTCCCAGGGCCATGTCCAGAGCCTGAGCACCCTGAGGACTGGAAGCATTGCTGGCGAGGCCATTCAATAGAAGAGGAAGCGCCATGGATATGGCGTTGGAGGTGGTGCTCGAATCGGTACCGAGTTGCTGGCTCATCTGGGTGAGGGCACCCCCGCTGAGCTGCTGGTTCACGAGATCGAGGATGGAGCTTTTATTGGTCTGCATAGGGACTCCTTTCGTTTCGCGGGATTACAGAGCGGGAAACGTGCCCGACAGGAAGCTATCAGCTGCCAGCTCTCAGCTTTCAGCCTCTAATTGCTGACAGCTCAGGTAGCTTTAACATTTTCGAGCTGTAAGCTGAGAGCTGACAGCTGATAGCTCTTCGATTACTGCCCCTTCAGCATCCCCAGCTGCCACATGAGAAAGATCCGCTGGTCGGGGCGCCCAGGCGGGCGCCCCAGCCCGGCTCGGGTTCATAATCTCCGCATGCGAATTCTCAGAACTTTTCTGCTGACCCTTTTCGCCGCCCTTCCGACTCTTGCTGATGAAACTGCCGATCTTGCGGCGGCCAGGAAAGCCTTCGAGGCCAATCTGAGCGCCATCCGCAATCGCGATAAAGAGGCCTACCTCGCCTCCTATCTCCATGCCGAGTCACTGATTCGCACCGGACCGACGGCCTTCTCGCTGGGATTCACCGAATTCGCAAAGCAGGCAGGCTCTCAGTGGCCCGATACCTTCGACGCCAGCGATCTGAATCTGACCACCGTGCGGCCCGGCATTGTCTACGGCACGTACCGATATCGCGTGCGCTACGGGAGCGACGAGCACAGCGGCATCTCGGAACGACTTTTTCTGAGTACACCGGACGGTTGGAAAATTGCGCTGACCACGGCCTTTGATGGACCGCAGGGAACGCCCGCTCCTCCCCGAGCCATCACCGGTGCCACACTCATCGACGGCAACGGCGGCCAGGTGGTCAGCGACTCGATTGTCATCACGCGTGACGGGAAGATCGATTGCGCAGGCACCCGCGAGCAGTGCCCCGTGCCAGCCGGCGTGACCACCATCGACGCCCGCGGGATGTGGGTCACTCCCGGGCTCATCGACGCACACGTCCACTTCTCGCAAACGGGCTGGGCAGACGGACGTCCGGACTCGGTCGACGTCCGGGAAACGCATCCCTACGAGAAAGTTCAAGCCGACCTTCAGAAGCGGCCGGAGTTGTTCGCGAGGTCTTATCTTTGTTCGGGTGTCACCGCTGTCTTTGATGTCGGCGGGTATCCCTGGACCGAGAAACTCGGCGCCCGTTTCGAGAGCGACACAACCGCTCCTCGTGTCGCTGCCGCAGGACCGCTCCTATCCACAAGGGATCACTGGGTGAACCTGGCGTCCTCTCGCCAATTCATTCATATCAATGAAGAGAAAACGGCGCGAGGAGTGGTCCGCGAACACGCTGCTCATGGCGCGGCTGCGATCAAAGTCTGGTTCATCGTCGCCGCCGATCTTCCCGTCGACAAATCAGCACCGATCGTCATGGCCGCGGGAGACGAAGCGCGAAAGGCAGGGTTGCCCCTCATCGTCCATGCCACGGGGCTGGACGAAGCGAAAGCGGCTCTTCGGGCCGGCGCGAAGCTTCTCGTGCACAGCGTGTGGGATGCTCCACTGGACGACGAATTCATCGATCTGGCTCGGAAGGCGGGAACGATAGTCACACCCACACTGACGGTCGCACGCGGTTACGTGCGGATGGCACAGTCGATCGCCGCTCGCACCGTTCCCGCGATTGACGACCCGAACGGCTGCGTCGACCCGCACACGAAACGGAAGATCCAGGAAACAGCCGAACTGCCCGGTTCTCCCATGAGCGAACCGGAAGCCCTGGCGGCGCGAGACC
>Ga0180121_10000763_pt1 | contig 13557 bp, 14 predicted proteins | sample AntDrymUQ5402106_2_FD_129676 | JGI IMG/M metagenome (GOLD analysis project Ga0180121, IMG submission 129676) | Polar desert sand microbial communities from Dry Valleys, Antarctica - metaG UQ540 (21.06) (version 2) (version 2) | ecosystem: Environmental > Terrestrial > Soil > Desert | place...
AAGGGTGAAAAGGCAGGGTAAGAGCCTACCATTCAGAAAGAAATTTCTGAGATTGATAAACCTCATCCGGAGCAAGACCATGTATAGGAAACTGAAGTTCTGTCCGCTTCTTTAAAGTTTCCGGGGTAGGTCGCAAAAAGCTTGACAGTAATGTTAAGATAAGATAAATGATTGTCTTCAATTTGAAAACAGAATCCGGCTTATTTGATAGAATAGAGATCTTTTTTAGGTGAATGGTCACTATTCACCATTCACTATTCACTATTCACTATTCACCATTCACCATTCACCATACACCATTCACCATTCACTATTCACCTTTAACTATTCACCTTTAACTCATCTCGAGCATTCTCTGAAGCGGCTTCAAAGATCTCTTTAATAAATCTTCGGAAAGCGTAATCTCCGGTTTTCTGTCTCGCATACATAAATATAGTTTCTCGAGCGTATTTAACTTCATATAAGGACATTCGTTGCAGTTACAATTCGATTCCGGTGGCGCCGGAATAAATATTTTCTGCGGATTTTTAAGCTGCATTTGGTGAATGATGCCGGGTTCGGTGGCGACGATGAATTCGTTTTCGGAAGACTCGGTGACGAACTTAAGTAAAGCACTTGTAGATCCGATAAAATCTGACTGACTTAGAATTGATTCTTCACATTCAGGGTGAGCGATAAGCACTGCTTTCGGATTTTCGAATTTTAGTTTAGTAATTTTCCTGTCACTGAAAGTTTCATGAACAATACATGAGCCCTGCCACAAAACCATTTCCCTTCCTGATTGCTTTATCACAAACTTACCGAGATTTTTGTCCGGGGCAAACATTATTTTTTGATCTAAAGGAATTTGGTTAACTATTTTAACTGCGTTAGAGGAAGTACAAATAATATCTGAAAGAGCTTTTACTTCTGCAGAACAGTTAATATAACTTATAAGAATATGATCAGGATACTTTTGTTTGAATTTCTCAAGAAGTGTTCCGGGACAGCCCTCCGCGAGTGAACATCCTGCGTTCAGGTCAGGTAACAGAACAAGCTTATTAGGATTAAGTATCTTCGCTGTTTCCGCCATAAAATGAACGCCGGCGAAAACTATAATATCAGCTTCCGTCTTAGCTGCCTGCTGTGAAAGCTGCAAGCTGTCACCGACAAAGTCTGCTAGGTCCTGAATCTCCGATTCCTGATAGTAATGAGCAAGTATTACCGCGTTCATTTCCTTTTTGAGCTTTCTGATCTCGGCTTCAAGGTCTAACGAAAGGTCCATGGGTGTTACGCCTTCGATTCTTAATTTTTGTTTTATTGGGATTTCTTTAATGTCTGTCATAGTAATGTAAAAATAAGAATTATAATTTTTATTATTAAACCAATTATTAGCAATAAAATTATACTTCTCACTTGCAAAATTATTCTTCTTTTGTAAAATTACTGGAAGAATTCTTTGAACTCAATAAGATCTAACTTTATGAAAGTGTTACTCATTCTATGTCTATCCTTCGTTCTAATAAATTATAAAATCTATTCTCAAGAAGACATAAATTATTATAAACATTTTTGTGAAGATTTAATAAAAGAAAAAAAAGGACTTGCTGAATATTTTTCCCGTCAGGAAATAGATAAAGCAAATCGTTTAGAAATCGGTTATACCGATGTTGAATATAAGTTGTTAATATCATACGACATTGAAAAAGAGATTAAAGATAATATTGCAAAAAATAATTTACCGTATGATATTTTTGTAAATAATATAAATGACAGCATAACTTGTGTCAATTTTTCATTAGCCGTTAACAATTATTTGAAAAGTTTTTACTTCCTAAACGGGAAATTAATTTCCCCATTAACATATTTTTGCAGTGATTGGAAAGAGTCGGAATCTAAATATTTCGAATTTTATGTTAGCGATACTCTATATTTCAACAAGTTTTGTAAAACGTACCTTGATAACTTTGTTGACAGCGTTCTTAAAACGTTAGAAGTTTCAGATTTTGATAGAAGATCGCTCTCTAAAGAAAAGATCCTGTATTATATGTGCCGGGATGAAAATGAAATTGAAAAAGTTACAGGGTTTAAAACAAAAGGTTTATATGTTTTATCAACAGATGCAATAGTTACTACTTACAATTGCCACTTTCACGAAGTAGCTCATTTGTTGATGAACTATAAACTAAAATCGCTTCCTTTGTTTACGCTTCCTTTTATGCAGGAAGGTTTTGCAGTGGCAATGGGAGGAAGAGGGGGTTTGAGCTCAAATGTATTAATGAATATCGGATCCTTCATAATTAAGAGCGACTTTATTGATTATAATTCTATTCTAACAAAAAGCGATTTTCAATCGGAAGATCCTTCAATCACTTATCCTGCTTGCGGGTGGTATAATAAAGTTCTAATGAGCAAGTATGGCATAAATGAATACTTGAAATTTTATAAACAACTGAGCGGGAACTCTGAATTTGTGTCAGGTCTTGATACAAATAAAATTAAATCTTCGATTTCGTTTCAAGCTCTTACCCCGTTTAGAAAAGATTATACTCCTGCGGAAGGAATCTACTTTAATATTAATGAAAAAACCGGAAGCAATATCTACAAAGGGAGGGCTGGTGAAATTTATGAAACCAAAAATTTTTATCGTTTTAAAATAAAAAACCCCATTTTAATTTCTGAAAATTCTCTTATTGAAAATTATGTAAGCAAAAAGTACGAAGAAGTTTTTCCAGGCAGGAAATATAATGGAGAAACATACTTATTGACTGTGAGTCCAAAAGAAGTAAAACTTTATAATCTGTATAGTAATGACCTGATAGTTTCATATGATGAAGGCTTTTCTTTAGAAAGGAAAAAACTTGTAAACAATTCTTTATATGAATTTTATATTAAGAAAAATATTTTTAAAGAAGGGTTGCTAACAATGAAAATCGAAGAATAAAATTTTTTTACTCGTTTATATAATCATACTTCAAAGCTAACTTTCTCCAGCTTTCATCCATTGCAAATTTATAATCCGCTTTGATCCTGTGCAAGAAATAATGCGCATAGACCCTATCGAGACGCCACTTATCTTTATTTGCAAATTTTTTTGTCAGTGAGCCGATAAAGAATTTGAATAAATTGGGAATATGAGAGAACAATATAAGTTTTAACAAAACATTTTTCGAATTTTCATTTTTCCTGAAGATAGTAAAGCTATCGCTGTAGCCCTGATTACTGAATCTTCCATTAAGATATTTCTGTGTCATTCTCGATTTAGGTATGAGATGATGCGAAACAGCATCGCCGACATAAGCAATGTTATACCCCGCTTCCAGAATTTTTATACTCAATCCTGTTTCGCCGTCGCCTACTAATTTTTCTTTTTCGATGTCAGGATTGAAACCGCCGCATTTAAAAAGAACTTCCTTCAAAATTGCCTGATGACAGCTGTATATTCCAAGATCATATGAAGCTATAATAAGTTTTTCTGATTTTTCAATTAGACTTAATGGAGCATTCTTAAAATATTTTGTGAGCCATTTCGGAGGTTCAAATTCCCATTTCGGTAAAACTTTTCCTCCTGCAATTGCAATATTATAATTCATATCAAAAACTTTTACAATGTTAACCAGCAAATCTTTATCCGCTTCCATATCATCATCTGTATAATACAGAATTTCACCATTAGAATGCTTTGCTGCTGTATTCCTCGCAAAATGTGCTCCTTGCCTTTCCTCAAGAATATATTTTATAGCCACATCTGACTTTAATTTCCATTCTTCAACGATTGCTCTTGTGTTGTCGCTCGAATTATTATCCGACACTATTATCTCAAACTTATCTTTTGGATAAGATTGATTTATACAACTATCAAGCGTCATTCCTAAACTTCTCGCCCTATTGTAAGTAGGAATTATTATAGAAACATACTTGAAAACATTATTCATTAGATTAATTTGGTTTGGGATGAGCAAATTTACTAAAAATAATGCAAAATTTAATTAGATAAATTTAGAACTAATTGTAGCGGTGATTCCTTTCATTCAGATTTTATTTTATATAACACTAATCTTAAACGCTGTTGATTCATAAGAACATTCGTTAAAACGCTTACAGAGATATTTGCTTAGCATTAATATAAACACATCCGTCCAAAACGCTTTATTGAAAAGAATGGAAGATTTTACTTTAGATATTGAAATCGCAGAAAAACTTCTCCGCTATGCTTACTTAAAAAGTGTATTATTACCGCAAAGGTCGCTAAGAATTCGCAAAGATTTCAAAGGGAAAAAATAAATTGTCAATTTTTAAGAAATAATACTTTGCAAACTTTGCGATAACCCTTTGCGAACTTTGCGTTTAATTTCTCGTTACCTTCTTAAGCTATACAGGAAAGCGTCAGGGGGATTGGTTCTAAACTGCAAAATTTTATTTGGAAAATAAATTTTAATTAAATAGTTTATTACTCTATAAAATTATTTTGAACACTACTGAAATATAAATCTAATTGCTAATATAATTTAGTTTAATTTAAAATATATTTTCAATATTATGAAATATGAAAGCAATGATTCTCTCTGCAGGTTTTGGAACAAGGTTGGTACCTTATACTGATAGCCTTCCTAAAGCTTTGATCTGTCATAAAAACCTGCCAATGATAAATTATCAGATTGAGATGCTGAAAAAATATGGTGTCCGTGAAATTATTGTAAACGCCCACCATCACTATCAAAAAATTGTTGATTACTTTGCAAAAAATAATTTTGGGATTGATGTGAATGTCATAGTTGAAAATGAAATCCTCGGAACAGGTGGCGGTATTCTCAATGCTTCGAATTATTTGGAGAATGAAAAGTTTTTTATATCGGTGAATGTCGATATAGAAACAAACATGAACTTGCCCGCTATGATACAGTATCACAAATTATTCCAGCCTTTGGCTACACTGGCGGTTCAAAAAAGACCAACCAAAAGATATCTTGAGTTTGATGGTGAAATGAACTTAGTAGGAAGAGAGACTGATAAATCAGATAAGAAAAATCTTTATGCATTTAATGGAATTCACATTATTTCAAACGAAATTTTTAAGAAAGATCTTAAGGTAAAGTACGAAGATATACTTAATATTTATTTCGATTTAATAAGAAATGGAAATAGCTTTCTTCGGGGGTTTGACGCACGTGACAGCTCTTTTAAAGATCTGGGAAAGTTAGAAAATTTAATAATTTGAATTTTAATTTACCGCTTCAATTCTCTTTACATCCGGAATTTCCTGCATTAGAGCTCTCTCAATTCCTGCTCTTAATGTTACCATGCTTAGAGGGCAACCTTTACACGCGCCGAGAAGTCTGACCTGTACAATTCCTCCTTCTAAGATATCAATAACTTCTATGTCACCGCCATCAAGCTGAAGATAAGGTCTTGCCTTTTTTAAAACATTCTCAACATTTTCCATTGTTAATTCGACCATCATTATCGGCACCATTCAATATAATTTCAAATATGATTCACTCAACTTTTTTCATGCTTTCTTCTATCGTTCTCGCATAATCAAGTTTCCAGACTCCATCCTCTTTCACAGAGTATAATTCGGAAGTATTCTGATCTTTAGTTTTGATAATAACAGCAGCTTTGTCTCCATCTTTTTTTTCATCGATAACTTCAAAATCCATTCCCATCATTCCCAGTGAGCTGACATTCGAAACGCTCTTTTCGAAATACTCCTTGCCACTCTGATTCCTGTTTTTAGCAATATCGTCATACATTTTCTGAGAACCTTTTGACAAGTAATTCCAAGCTTTTCCCGGATTTTGCTCCTTCAATGCGGCAACAAAATCTTTTACTGAGTTTGACGGAGAATCTGAACCGCCTGACGAGCTGCATCCATAATAAATGGTAAGAACAAAGATTATTGTTATTACTATTATCTTCATTTTATTCAATTAGTTTGTTGAAAAATGTTTTGGAGTTACACTATATTTCTATCACTAAGTTTGAAGATTGCTTTGATACTGCGTTCATAAAATTCACTTCATTAATAAGTTGTTTTGAAATTGAAGTAAATATTTTAGCCGCTTCCGAATTCGCATCTCCTGTCACTATAGGAATTCCTTCATCACCTCCAATCCTGACTTTAGTATATATGGGAATTTCCCCTAAAAGTTTTACTTTATGTTCTTCGCTCATTTTTTTTCCTCCGTCTTTTCCAAAAATATATTCTTTGCTGCCATCGGTATTTTGATAATAACTCATATTCTCAATTATCCCCAGAGTTGGAACATTAACTTTTTCAAACATAATCAATCCTTTTCTTGCATCAGCAAGTGAAATGTCTTGTGGAGTTGTAACTATTATTACAGCCGTTAAAGGAATTGTCTGACTCAGAGTCAATTGAATATCTCCTGTTCCTGGGGGCATGTCAAATAATAGAAAATCCAGTTCACCCCACACTACATCACCCATAAATTGCTTCAGGGCGCTTGAAGCCATAGGACCTCTCCATACTACAGCTTGTTTTTCTTCCATTAAGAACCCTATCGACATTACTTTGACCCCATACTTTTCCAGGGGAACAAGTTTGTTTTTATCTCCGATCTTCGTTACGCCGGGCCTTGAGTTTATTCCGAACATTAGCGGAATAGAAGGTCCGTAAATATCTGCATCTATTAATCCGACTTTCGCTCCCTGCATTGCAAGAGTAACCGCAATATTCACTGCAACGGTGGATTTACCGACTCCTCCTTTTCCTGATGCAATTGCAATTGTATTTTTGATTCCCGGCATTACTGAAGATTTTTTCGAATTCTTATGCTCGGTAATACCGGTTGTAAAATTTACATTGACGTTTTCAAGTTCAGGTAAAGATCTTTTGAATTCATTTTTTATATCTTCGACTGCTTTTGTTTTAATGTCATCGCTCACTTCGGAAATTCCCAGTCCGAGTATAAGGTTTTTGCCGTTTAAAGAAATGTTTTTTACAAAGTCCAGAGTAACATAATCAACATTGAGAACGGGTTCTTTCACATTTGAAAGTATTTCTTTTATTTTTTCTTCTGTCATTTATTAAATTCTCGTTGGTCAAATTACGAAATCTAAAAGTATGGATAAATGAAATTAAAATTAATTTTTATTTTTACATTAACATCAAATTATAATTTGATTAAATTATGTCCGATCAAAATTTATTATAAGGATTTGCAATTAAATAAAAAAGCGAAGGCGTCATTATTTATATTAATTGTGTCTGCTATCTTCTGGCTTGGTGCAATAAATGTAAGATTTTTTATCGGAAATCAGCTTCTCAATTACGATGAGTTCAATTTTAGAACAAGTATTCCGCCTGATGAAGAGAACCAAATATTCAAAATGATCTCGGATTCTTCTATTTTGGTAATGATCTTTTATTCTATTGTGCTCATCTCTGCGATCCTGTTCATTAAGAACAGTAAGATAAATATGAAGGAAAATCCCTGGGCGCTGATGAGCGCCATGCTTTTCTTCGTATTTGTTCCTGTAGAACTTTACACCTCATATATTGACTTAAAGTTTATTTTTCTTTTTAACCAGCGTCCTGCAAATCACGACCAGCTTTTAAAATATTTCGGAGAACGTATTGGATTTTTGCGCGGAGTACCATGGATTGCTGTAATGGGCTATTATACAATTATCTGGCTAGCAGTTTTTAAACCACTTAAAAAAACATCCCAAGAGCTTGCAGAAGAAGAACGGAAAATCCATGACAAACATGACTATAAATATATTTTTCATGAAGAAGACGATCTTGCAATTAATGAATATAAATAGACACTAACGTCGGTCTGCAAAACTTAAAATCTTTTAACATTCACAACTCTTGCCAAAAGTAATTAAGAAATCCGTACCTCCCGTTAACGATGAAAAAAAAGATTTGCTTATTAAAGAGCTGGTGGAAGTACTTGATAAACTTGGATTCTCTGTCCGAGTAGAAAAAGGTTCATTTAAAGGAGGATTTTGTCTGTTAAGAGAACAAAAGATTTTCTTGCTTAATAGAAACCTTGAGCAGGACAAAAAAATAAATGTATTACTAAAAAACATCTCCGGGATTGGAGTCGAAGGGCTTTATTTAAAACCTAACATTAGAGATCTGATTGACAAAGAATCCGGCAGTGAAAAATTACTCTGAGAATTCAGAGCAGAAACTCAAATGAAAGTTACTATCCTCGGGACAGGGACTTCTCAGGGCGTGCCCGTCATAGGTTGCAGCTGCGAAACCTGCTTATCCACGAACTCAAAAGATAAAAGATTAAGAACTTCAGCGTTTATAAATATCGACGGATTAAATCTATTAATAGACACATCTATCGACTTCAGGCAGCAAATGCTTAAGAATAAAATCAGCGACATAGATGCCGTCTTATATACTCATCACCATGTAGATCATATAAACGGATTGGATGATCTGAGGCAGATCACGCAAAGGCATGAAAAGTATATTGATCTGTACGGAAATCAAACCACCATAGATGAGATGAAAATTACGTTCAGATATGTTTTTGATGAAGAATTAATAAAATTTAATTCAGTTCCACTTGTTAAATTCCATTACATTCAGAATGAAAAATTTAAGATCGGGCAGATTGAAATTATTCCTGTCGAATGTTTTCACGGTAATTTAAAAATTTTCGGATACAGGCTCGGTGACTTTGCTTACATTACCGATTGTAGTTCCATATCCGATGAAGAATTAGAAAAGCTACAAGGATTGAAAGTACTTGTAATAAACGCACTTCGCATAAGACCTCACCCGACGCATTTCAATTTACAGCAGGCAATTGAGGTTGCAAAAAAGGTCAAACCAAAGAAAACATTTTTTACGCATTTGACTCATGATATTCTTCACGATAAAATAAATGCTACTTTGCCTAAGGGAATTGAACTAGGATATGATGGAGTAGAATTCAAATTATAATTTATGAAAAATACACTGATCACAGCTGCTACTGAAGCCGGTAAAATTCTGAAAGAAAATTTCGAAGGAAATTTTAAAATATCGAGCAAAGATGTTCTTTCAAACATTGTAACTGAAATTGACAAAAAATCTGAAGAAAAAATTATTGAAGTGATTCGAGCTGATTTTCCCCACCATAATATTCTCTCGGAGGAGGCAGGATCATTGTTTCAGGAATCGGAATACAAATGGATTATCGATCCGATAGACGGAACTGTCAACTATGCACATTCCATTCCGTTAACCTGTGTTTCAATTGCACTGGAAAAAAATGGTGAAGTAATTATGGGAGTTGTCTTTAATCCGATGTCAAATGAATTTTTCTTTTCGGAAAAAAGTAAAGGCTCTTATCTTAATGATGAGAAAATTTCTGTTTCATTAAATGATAATATAAAAAAAGCTTTGCTTGTAACAGGTTTTCCTTATGATTCAAGCAGTTACATTCCGGACCCGGTTGCTGTATTTAAAAAGTTTGTCATGATAGATGTTCCGATCAGGAGACTGGGCTCAGCCGCGCTCGACCTTTGCTGGACTGCCTGCGGACGGTTCGATGGATTTTGGGAATACAATCTTAATTCGTGGGATGTTGCAGCAGGATTTTTAATACTCCTCGAAGCCGGCGGTAAAGTCACGAAATTCAGCGGAGAGAAATACTCGATCTATGGGAAGGAAATACTTGCTACGAACGGATTGGTTCATAATGATATGATGGAAATAATTAATGGTTAATCAGTAATGAATTTTTGTGAATGAAAAATGAATTATTAATTTAGAAAGGTGTGATGAAACAAATCACCACACCTTCTAATTATATCTGTCGATCAGATTAAAACCACTTAATTCACTTAACTAACTTAACTAACTCAACTAACTTAACTAACTTAACTAACTTAACTAACTCAACTCCCTTAACTAACGCTCCGCCACAGCGGATTACTTAACCAAAAGCATTTTCTTTGTCTGAATAAATTCTTTCGACTCCATTCTGTAATAATAAATTCCGCTTGAATAATTTGCCGCATTAAAGGTAACTTCATATTTGCCCGGTTGTAATTTTTCATTAACTAAATTTTCAACCTTTCTTCCAAGCATATCATAAATTGTTATATTAACGTCTTCGGTTATTGCGACATCAAATTTTATAACGGTTGAAGGATTGAAGGGATTAGGATAATTATTTTCTAGGTTAAATCTTTCAGGAACTTCTGATGAAATTATATTTATACCGACAGTTACTCTTACAAATGTTACGACGAATGTATTTTGTGCCGTTGCTGAATCAACTCCGTTATATGTCCATGCTCTCCAAGTACATCTGACAGAATCACCGATTGTTCCAAGAGTCTGAGCGAGTGAATCAAGAAAACTTTTTCTAAAACTAACAGCCGTATCAGTTCCTCCATTATCACTGTTATAAATGTGATCAACTCCACCCGCTCCTATTTTTCTGATTTTAAGCTTATACCTTAACGATGGATGGCTTCCTGAACTTCCCCAGACAAATTGCTGAATAGAAGTATTTGATGAGTTAGTCTCTATCCTTGCAAAATTAGGAGGCGACAAAACTGAAAACGCATTGTAAGATAATATTATTCTGAAGGTCGCATCACTTGTATCTCCTTCAGCAGGGTTTGACGAGTTTAACACTCTGACTTTTGCCTGGTTTGTATATCCGATGTAAGGAATTGTCCAGTTGAATTCCCTCTGCTGAGCAGGTACATTGTTCTGAACAGTAATCCATGAAGCGCCGTTATTTGTGGTGTACTCCAGATTAACATCTCCAGTATTTGAAGAACCCCAATAAATTTTTGCATTAGCGAGCGTCCTGAAAGTTTCGCCGCCATTGGGATAAGCAGTAAGAATTGGTCTGTCATATACAGTAATACATACTGCAGCTTCTGCTGAATTTCTTATCAATGCTTCCGGTTGTGGTCCGAAATCCATTATAACAGTTCCTCCCTCAGTATCACAATAGCTCATTATTGTTCCAACAGAAGGATGCGGTGTACCGGTACAACCTCCTTCAAGAATGTAACATGTATCAATAGGACCGTTAACCCATCCGCAATTATGAGTATGAGGCGAACCGAAATTATGCCCTAACTCATGCGTTACAACTACTACATCATATGAGTAAGCTGGAAGTGGATTAATTACACCGGTAAGTGCGCTTAGCCCGTAACCGAATCCGGTGTTACACAATACATTAAGATAGGCTATGCCACCGACGTTCAGACTTCTTCTGGTTAAAAGGTGAGCAACAACTCTTTGTACACTTCCTTGGTTTGTGGCCCACTCAACTCTGAACTGATCAAGTAATACAAAACCATCCGGCGATGTGTATGGATCCTGAATTGTCCATATTCTAAGATATCCCACTGTCAATTTTATATTCATATCCTTAATGTAAACTGCTGAAGAAGCGGACATTATTGCAAGTGCGTATGCAGTTGCATTAGCAGTGCCTCCGTATGCATTGTGTGTAAAATAATCGACATCAATCGCGATCTTAGCTTCCAATAGATTTGTAGTTGTGTTGTCTGAGGTCTGATTTTTGAATTCTCTCATTTTTTTCAGGACATCATTCGGTACATCGAAAATTTCAGAGCCGCATTTGAAATTGTTTCGGGATTTCATTTTGCTATTCTGAAATAAAATGTAGTCTTCCGTTTCATTATTGTTCGCGTCTTTAAGAGCTCCAAGAACATAGGTTTCCTTTTCCGATTTCATAAGGCCGATTACTTTATCGTTGTAAAAGGTAATTGATACCATAGAATTATGTGCACCGCTAACTTTTCCTTTATAGGATAATACAACGTTTCTCAGATCAACTTCTCTTTCTCCGTTTAAAGATTTTTCCACGATTCGTGCATCCGGCGCGAGGACTTCAAATCTTTCAAGGCGGACATTAACCGATTGAGTTTTTGAAACCGGAATTCTCAGGTTGAGAACATTATCTCTGCTGTCAAAAATTGTTCTTAAAACTTCAGAGTTAATATTAAGTATTACTGCATCATCAACTACTCTTTTAAAATCCGCAATGGGATTGTCAGTCTTGGCTGCATTATAGTGGAATAACTCGACACTATTATCCTGTGCATAAGTAGTAGTAAAAATGACTATAGCTAAAATAGTAAAAATAGTTTTCATATCGCTTGATTTGTTTAAGGAATTTCATAATAAAAAAAAAGTAGGAATTAATTTCTAACTCCTACTTTAATTTTCTCTTTTTAAAAAAATTACTGCATGTTCGGATCTATGTCACAGGAAAATTTCAGATCCTTTTGTGGCATATCGGGGTCATTTGTAAATATCATTATATGCTTTTCCTGATGTCCTTCTCTTCCCTGTGTATTAAATGTTACTTTAATCTCTCCGCTTTCACCTTTTGCATATTCATTCTTACCGCCCGTTGTAGCGCCTGTGCAACCGCATGAAGGCTGGACTTTTTCAATTATTAATATTGATTTACCTTTATTGGTAAACCTGAAAGAATATTCAAGCTGTGGACCTTGAGAGACTTTTCCGAAATCATGATACTCATCTTCAAAAAGTATTTTTGAAGTGCTTATTGATGCCGAAATCTTTGAATTGTTAAATAAGAAAAACATAACTGCGGCAATGACAAACATTCCTGCCACGAAATATCCTGTCTTTGCTGCTTTTGATTGAATGAAGTTACTCATTGTTGAATCTCCTTGTGAATTATTATTTTAGATTTAATGAAAATTATTATTGATGCCGCTAATAGAAGAATGTCTTCTATAATTCTTTGTAAAATATCACTTTTTTGATTTGCATTTTCAAGTTCTTTTTTGAGTTCAAAACATGCGCAGTCAATGTCCAGTCCGCGGACATATGCCTGTCCCAAAGCAATAATAAACAAAACCAGTAATATGATTATAATTAACGAACTCCCTCTGATGAAAATTCCGAATATCAAAAATAATCCTGCTACCAATTCTAAATATGGAATTGTAATTGCCATAATATTAATAAACATACCCGGAAGAAATTTATAATTGTATATCGCTTTAGAAAACATTTCCTGATTTAGCAGTTTATCTAAGGAGGCATATACAAAAATTCCGCCGACAATTACCCGTATTGCTATTAGAAAATATTTATTTGATAAAAAATTCATATGAAAGTATTTATTGCTCTATGGGATATCCCAATTGTTTCCATTCCTTATACCCTCCAAGATAAATTTTTACATCGTCAAATCCTATCCTAGCCATTTCGTACGCATTATCAATGCTAATTTCACAGGAATCACTTCCGCAATATGAAACAACTGCCTGATCCTTTCTTATATCTTTCATCATCTCATTTTTTTCTTCTTTAGTTTTATCTTTGAAAACTTTATAATCGATATTGATGGCTCCTTGAATATGACCCTGCTGAAACTCCGCCGGCTCTCTTCCATCAACAAATATTATCCCATCATCAAAAAGTTGTTTTGCCGCATTGACGGGAATATTTATCGGCTGGTAAAATCCGGCTTTGTTTAATTTACCTCTTTGTTTTTTAAAATCATCGGATTTTGTTTTCGAGCTGTCAATTAAAAATCTTTCACTGTCATCCCTTATTAAAGCAATACC
>Ga0180121_10000765_pt1 | contig 13543 bp, 14 predicted proteins | sample AntDrymUQ5402106_2_FD_129676 | JGI IMG/M metagenome (GOLD analysis project Ga0180121, IMG submission 129676) | Polar desert sand microbial communities from Dry Valleys, Antarctica - metaG UQ540 (21.06) (version 2) (version 2) | ecosystem: Environmental > Terrestrial > Soil > Desert | place...
AGACTTAGAAAAAATGCATACGATGCAGGAAGAGAGATGATCTGGAAAAACGTTGGAAAGAGCTATACCGAGATTTTTCAAAAAGCATTGGAAAACTTTAAAGGTTATTCCACCTCTAAAATTATTCCTGCAAAATACAAGTTTCTGCCTGAGCTACCTGAGGTGAATACTAATCATCTGAAAAATCTAACAGATTCTACAGGAATCTTACAACACGCAACTTATTTTATTCCAAACCGCAATGAAGGATACTGCACTGATGATAATGTCCGAGCTTTATTAGTCGCAATTTTACATAAACATATTTTTAATGACGGATCAGTTAATTCTCTGATCAATATTTATTTAACATTTGTCTATCATTCGTTTAACCGCGAAAATAATTTATTCAGGAATTTCATGTCATTTGACAGGAAGTGGCTTGAAGAAGCAGGATCGGAAGATTGCAACGGGAGAGTAATTTTTGTTTTAGGATACATCATAAAAAACCAGCCTTTCAATTCTGTTCTGACTCTGGCAAAATCATTATTTGATCTAAGCATTCGAAGCATAAGTGAATTTTCTTCGCCTAGAACCATTGCCTACACAATTATAGGTTGTGTTTTCTATTTGAAAAAATTTTCCGGGGCAAGAGATATCAAAAAAATATGCAAGACACTTTCCGAAAAATTACTTAAGTACTATAATACGACAGCTGAACCGGGTTGGCTATGGTTTGAAGAATATTTAACCTACGATAATGGACGCCTTTCGCAGGCATTACTTATGTCCGGTACTTATTTTAACAATGAACAATATACCAAAGCGGGAGTTGATTCATTAAAATGGATGTATGGTGAACTGTTTGATAAAAAAAATAATTATTTATCTCTGGTTGGAAATGACGGATGGTATTTTAAAAATAAAACTAAACCTAAATTTGACCAGCAACCCATCGAAATACCGGCGCTAATCGATGCCTGTTATCAGGCGTATTGTATTACAAACGACGAGAAGTGGATTCAGAATATAGGAACTTCCTTCAGCTGGTTTTTGGGAAATAATGACAGGCAGGAACCTTTGATAGACTTCACTTCAGGGGGATGTTATGACGGTCTGACATCAACAATGATAAATGAAAACCAGGGCGCAGAGGCTACAATAAGCTGGCTTTGGTCGCTTCACAGAATGATAAGAATTAGTCAAGAACTACAAATTAAAAAATGAATCCAGAGAAACTAAATTTCAAAGTGCTCAGAAAATTAATCTATGAAACTTTCGATCAATTCATAGATGACAAAGGTTTCAAGATGGCAGCAGCATTATCTTATTATGCTGCCTTCTCCCTGGGGCCTTTACTTATGATTGTAATCTCTATTGCCGGACTTTTTTTTGGTGAGGATGCTGCCCGAGGAGAGATCTCTAAACAAATGACTAATCTTGTGGGAAAAGACGGCGCAGAAATGATAGAGACAATTGTCAAAGGCGCATCAAACATAGCCACAGGAATAGTTGCAGGCATTGTAAGTATAATTTTTCTGATTCTTGGTTCCGTTGGGGTTTTCCTAGATCTGCAGGAATCACTGAACATTATCTGGGGAGTCGAGTCAAAACCAGGCAGAGGAATATTGATGTTCTTGAAGAACCGTCTGATTTCTTTTTCAATGGTAATTGCAACAGGTTTTTTGCTCATGGTCTCACTGGTTATAAACTCGATGATATATTTATTATATAATTATTTCGGAGATTATATAGATTCAATATTTCCTGCTTCTGAAGCGATCAATCTTATTACTTCATTTATTGTAATCACTTTACTGTTTGCTCTTATATTCAAATATCTACCCGATGTAATAATTTCCTGGAGATACGTCTGGCTTGGAGCAATTATAACTTCATTACTTTTTTCCATTGGAAAATATTTTATAGGTCTATACCTGGGTAACAGTTCCTATAGTTCTACTTACGGTGCTGCCGCTTCTATCGTAATATTATTTATCTGGATTTATTATTCAGGTCTTATCATGTTTTTCGGAGCTGAATTCACGCAGGTTTACAGAAAAAGATTCAGTAAAGTGGAGTTGAAAGCTGATGTTGACGGTATCATAGTCCCGAAGGTGTCCGAGCTTATAAAGAAATCTATGGAAGGAGACAATGAAACTGTTAAAAAAGAACTTGATAAAATAAAATCACCCTGAATGTCAGACTCTTCTGCCAGATAATGTTATAAAAGGAAATATCTATTAAAAATAATATTACCATGAAAAACTCTATTCTTTTAAAAATTTCAGCCGGGATAATGATGGTGATCGGTGTAGTAAATCTGCTAAAGGGATATCGCATTCTAACCGGAATTGAAATTCTTCCTGATTCTCCACTAACAGCAAGTGTAACAGAAATGCGAATTGCAGGAATTGCAACTCTCATTATTGCCGCATTATTGATATTAGCTGGAATTTTTCTTTTTCAGGGAAGATCTGTCTGGATATTTTCCGTTTTTGCAATTATCGCATTTGTTGTTATAAGTATTATTGACTATTCTTTAATTGAGGGCGAAGCGTTGGCTACAGGGGCGGTAATTGACATAACATTTGGTCTCATAGTTCTGATCATTATTTACCTTGGAAAAAAACGAGATGCAAATGTGGTTAAAGAGTAAGTGTGAAGTGATATTTCGGGTAATATAAAAATTAGAACTGCAAAACAATTCAAATGACCTCCTTTCATAATAAATTAAGTTCACTAAATTTAAGTCTGGAAATACTAAAAAATTTTCACAAGGTCTTTTCTGAAAATTAAAAGACAACCCAGGAAAAATTTAATGGCAAATGAATCAAGAATTACCCTGGATACAAAAAAGATTCGAGAAGGTGTGGCTGATCCAAAACAAAGCGCTAAGTCAGTCAACCTCGTTTATGTTAATAATAGCCGGCCTGGATTTACCAGAAAACGTAAAGGGAAATCATTTGATTATTTCGATGGAAATAAAAAAGTAAAAGATAAGATCGTTTTAGAGCGCATCAAAAAATTAGTCCTTCCTCCTGCATGGGAGAACGTATGGATTTGCAAACTTCACAATGGTCATCTTCAGGCAACCGGAATCGACAAGCTTGGCAGGAAACAATACAAATATCATTCAAACTGGAGCTTGGTTCGCAACCACACAAAGTTTTACCGTCTTTACGAATTTGGAAAACAATTACCCGGCCTTCGTCTACAAATAAAAAAAAATTTATCACTTCCCGGGTTTCAAAGGGAAAAAGTTCTTGCAGCATTATTGAGTATACTGGAAAGGACAAATATAAGAATAGGGAATTCGTTTTATGAAAAACTTTACGGATCATTCGGGCTTACAACTTTGAAGAACAGGCATGTAAGTATAAACGGAATAAAGATCATTTTTTCTTTTAAAGGGAAAAAAGGAATTAATCATCACGTCACCCTGCGGAGCAAAAAACTGGCAAATATTATAAAGCGCTGTAAAGAAATAACCGGAAAAGAATTATTCGAGTATATCGACGATAAAGGCGAGATACAGAATATTGATTCGGGAATGGTAAACGAATTTATCCACACTATGACCGGGGGGGACTTCACTGCAAAAGACTTCCGCACCTGGGCAGGAAGTGTCCAGGCAATTATTGCATTAAAGGACCTGGGCGGGTACGAGAGTGAATCTGAAATGAAGCAAAAACTTCCACAAATGTTTGATCTCGTAGCAAAACAGTTGGGAAATACAAAGGCAGTCTGAAGGAAATATTACATACATCCTCTTATTACAGAGCTGTATGAAAAAAATAATTTAGAGAAATATATTTGTAAGCTTAAAGTATCAAATGCAGATGAAGATCGAATCGGTCTGTCTCAGGAAGAAAAGGTCTTAATGAAAATACTTAAAATTAACTGAATTACACTTTACGCTTAACTCCGACTCAGTTTTTTTTTTGAAGAATTTTTTTTCTTTGTTTCTCCTTTTTCACTCCTTGTTTTATTGACAGTCGCCATAGCTATTCTTTTGGCGGCCTGTTCGGTTCTACCTTCTTTCCTTTCACTGTCTAGAACATGTTTGTATTGCCTTTTTCTTTTTTCTGGCAATTCACTTTTTCTTTTTTCGGCAGCTTTGTGCTGTGATTGAGATTTCATGTTAAATTATTTTAGACTTTAAAAATGAATATGAATGTTCTTAGTTTGAACAATTGTAATATATTCCAAGAAATAATAATTCTTAACTAGGCTTCTACTTCACATCAGCAATTAGTCAAGCGGTCCCAAATGAAAGAATATTCCTACAAGCATGACTATTCCTAACAAGCTAATACAAATTGCTGCCAGGAAAGGCAATGAGATCCTTTTCTTAAGACCCTCGACTTGCAATTCTTTTTCTATCAATTTATGTTGAACGCTGGCTGCAATTAAAAAACCAGTTCCAAGAATTACCAGAATCACACCAAAATTTTGGGCAGCCTGGTTTCCTCCCGGGAAGCATGCTGTCTTTATGCAGATCTCTAAAAACTTTGAAAATTGTGAAACCGAAACCGATTAATGATAAAGAAGTCCTTACCCACGCCATTAAAGTTCTTTCCTGTGCGAGAATTGTCCTTTCATGTGCTAACAAATTCTCCTCACTCCTTGCAGGATCTTTTTTATTAATTTTTTCTTTTGCCACAGGTATAGCCTAATTTAATTATTGATGTTACGTTTTATACACTTAAAGGACTGCATTCTAAGTACCCTAATTCTGTATTTACATATTATCATAAGGAGATTAACAGATATGCAACCAGATTTTTCATCTGAGACTTAGCTTAGATAGCTTCATCTTAAAGTCAATAAAATATATTTGGCTTCAATTCATATGCCATTCTGAAATTTTGAAAAGGCAAATTTTGAACACCATTAATTAAATTTTTTTAGATAAAAAAAATTTACAATTGCGAAAATGGTTTTTTTTGACATAAATGACGATTTTAAGATCGAGGTTAAATCTTCGTGGCATGAAAGTAACTAAAATCAGATAACATAAATTCAAAAGACCGAATTGACTTAAAATATTATGTTTTTATAGGAAATAAATATGTAAACACCTTACAGGTATCGCGCGCCCAAGTTCTTCAAATTCTTCATTATGTTAGTGCCTTTTCCGAGGACACCTTCGAATAAATCTCCAGTCTTTTCAAGTCGCTTAAAAATTGTTTTAATATTAAAATCTTCAGGTAAAAATTTCTGATTAAGTTCTTTCCATAAGAGGGGAGTTGAAACTGGTGCGCCCGGTTTTGGCCTTACACTGTAAGGAGCAGCCAGTGTTTGTCCTCTCCTATTCTGCAGATAATCCACATAAACCTTCCTTTTTCTTTTTGCGGGACTTCTTTCGATGCTTGTAATTGAAGGAACAAGCTCATGAGTAAGATTAGCAATTACCAATGCAAATTCTTTTCCGATTTCATAGTCATACTTTGCGCTCAGAGGTATGTATATATGAATGCCTGTAGCTCCGGACGTTTTACAATAACCTGTTATCTCTCCTTTATCTAACACTTCCTTTACAGCACGCGCAACTTCTACCACCTTTTCAAAAGAAATATTTAAAGGATCGAGATCGATTGCAATATAATCAGGATTATTTAGATTTTTTGTTGTGGAAAACCATGGATTGATCTCTATACAGCCGAGGTTAGCCATGTATGCCAGAGTAGCTTCATCGCTGCATACAAGGTAGTTTATATTTTCATTGTTGGACTCTGAAAATACTTCAACTGTCTTTACCCACTCAGGTATAGTATCAGGCATATTCTTCTGAAAAAAGCTCGGACCATTGATCCCGTTTGGATATCTGTTAAGAGATTCCGGACGGTTCTTCAAATAAGGGAGAATATATTTTGAGATCTTACGATAATAGTTTATAAGATCGCCCTTTGTGATTTTATCTTTTGGGAAATATATTTTAACAAGATTTGTTAATTTTATTTCTTTTTTATTTACCGTTATGACCTCTTCCATGATTTTTAATTTATTTTATCAAGCGCTCTAAATTTTAACCTTTCCATAACCTACCTTTTCTAATTGGAGGACAGAGAGGGTTTCTCAAATTTTTTCTATCATCACTTTTTTTGGAGATTTATCTTTTCTCAACCCATAAATACCGGGTGCCTCATAATGTTAACCAGTGTCAATTCGAAAAACTTAATCTCACAAAGCAATTCAGGATTAAACCAGGTCATCTGCATATTTATTTCGAGAGTTATCAAAGGTGGATTTACTCTACTCAGCTTGACAAACAACTTATATATTTCCTGCAGACTTTCTTCTGCAAATCCCGTCCCTGTGTGTTCGACATTTACCAATTTCTTTCTTTTAAAAACTCCAGGTATTAGTGAACCAAGTGTTTACGGCTTCCTCGAGGTGCAGTATATCCGCATATTATCGCCTCTTGTCTTTTTTTAGTTTTTATCTTCAACCATGCTTTAGAGCGGGCGTTCATTATGTCTGCTCTGAATCATTTTTCCTATAATTCCTTCAAGGCCTTGTTTAGAAACTGTCTTAAAAAGTTCTTTCCCTTTGCCTTCAATGTGATCACTGTAAATTACCCTATTTTGATTTAGAAATAAGTTCTTTCAGAAAATTCTTTCTCTCTATGAGTGGGACATCTTCGAGATCATTTCCATCATACCATAATATTTCAAATACATAATATAAAATATTTCCTTCACGGGTCTTCTGAAAATTCTGAAGCAGCTGAAAATTAGGATTATTATCAACTGTTACTACCTCTCCGTCAAGTACAACATCATGCTTTATTTTTTTTAACTCTTTTGCGATTGTGGAAATTTCCCCGTATATGAATTCAGATTTCTGGATGTAAGTTCAGCTTCATTATCTTTAATGCCTGCTTTTATTCTATAACCATCGAATTTAATTTCAATGAGCCAATTATCGTGAATGGTTTATCTGTAAGGGTTGCAAACATGGGTTTTACATTTTGCGGGTAAGGTGATACAGAACTCAACATTTATTTCATCAGCTTTTCTGTTTTTAGGAGTTTTTTTTACTCTTAACTTTAAGCTGTTCGACAGTTTTTTTTGAAATTACGGATTTATCTTTAGGAAGTATATCCACCTTGCCGGCATACTCATCTTTTTTCTTTATCAGAAGCCAGGACTTATCATCTTCGCTTTTAATTTTACCAATGCAAATTCGCCTTCGAGTTTTTTGCCGGCAAGAACAATTTTAAGATCACCTTTTTTAAGCATCGTATTCACTAACTTTTCGTTATCCTTTTTAAATGCAGTTCCATCCATAGGAATATAATACCCGTTATCCCACACAATTACTTCACCTGCTCCATAATTTCCCTCGGGTATTACACCTTCAAAGTTTTTATAATCGAAAGGATGATCTTCAACCATGATTGCCAGTCTCTTATCGGGGGGATTCATCGAGGGACCTTTCGGTACGGCCCAGCTTTTTAAAACTCCATTCATCTCCAAACGAAAATCATAATGAAGTCGGGTTGCCGCGTGCTTCTGAACAACAAAAATTAATTTGTCCCTTAAAGACTTTTTATCTCCTTCGGGTTCTGAAGTTTGTTTAAAATCTCTCTTCTTTTTATAAAGTGATAAGCCCAACTTTCAAATTATAAATTTCAAATTATTAATGGTAAATTACTACTAACGGTTAACTACTTCAAAAACCTCTCCCCGGCCCTCCCCGCAAGCAGGGAAGGAGATGTCTTTCTAACTGCTAACTTTCTAACTGCTAACTTTCTAACTGCTAACTTTCTAACTGCTAACTTTCTAACTGCTAACTGTCTAACTGCTAACTGTCTAACTGCTAACTGTCTACTGTCTACTGTCTAACTGCTAACTGTCTAACTGTCTAACTGCTTAAGCTGCTTTTTTCTTTATACTTGCCTTCAAAAGAGTCATTAAGCTCTTTGTGCTTGTCAGTTTTGGAGCTTTGCCGGTAGGTTTTATCTTTTTTCCGTTTGCTTTTAACTCGATGATATTCATAAGGTCATCATGATACGTGTCCTTATAGTCTTTGGGATTGAATTTATGAGAAAGCTGTTTGATCAATGTAATTGCCATGTCAACTTCTCCTGCTGAAATATTTTTTGAAGAGGGAATTGAAAGGTCTTCATCACTTCTGACTTCGTCCGCATACCTCATTTCATTTAAAATTATTGCATCATTAAAGAGTTTTATTACACCGATATGTTCGCGGTTCTTTAAAACAAATTTTGCAATTCCTACCTTTTTCGATTTTTTAATTGCTTCTCTCAAAAGTGCATATGGCTTTGTGCCGGATTTTTCAGGCTCCAGGTAATATGGCTTTTCGTAATATACAGAGTTAATTTCATTTTCATAGACAAAATGGATAAGATCAATGGTATGTGTCTTTTCAACGTTTACGTTTTCAAAATCTTTATCGGTTAGTATCACGTAATCTCCTCCGTTATATTTATAACCTTTCACAATATCTTTATAAGGAATTTCCTTACTGTCTCCTTCGCAGACTCTCATATATTTTACATGACAGTGATCACTCTTTCTGAGCATGTCCAGATCAAGTGTGTTAGAATGTGAAGCTGAATATAGTTTTACCGGTATGTTTACCAGTCCAAAACTTATAGCTCCTTTCCATATTGCTTTCATAAGACTTATAATTTTTTTTTATATTCTTCTAAATTTGAAATTGCCGGACCGTTAATCACTTCCCCTGTTGCAGAAAATCTCGATCCATGGCAGGGGCAGTCCCATGTTTTTTCAACGGAATTCCATTGAACGACACATTTCAGATGAGTGCATAATGCGGAAAATTTATAAATTTTTCCGTGACTATCTTTATATACTGCCACTTTATCCAGCCCGTTTCTCAAAATGCTTCCTTCACCTCTTCCTATTTCAATGACGTCAGATACATCTCCCGGTGTTAGCAGGTCGGCATATTGACTTAAAGTATTTATTCCTTCCTTTATATACTCTGGTGCGGCCTTTAAAGTAATTCTTTTTGGGTCGTATAATTCTGCCCATGGATTGTCTTTTCCGAGAATTAGGTCCGTTAGTATAAGCGCTGAAAATGTTCCGTGTGTAATTCCCATTCCTGAATCACCCGTTGCTATATAAACATGTTGGTTGTTTTCCGGATCCTTTCCAATGAAACTTAATCCATCTGCAGGCTCCATTACCTGACCCGACCATCTATATTTTAATTTACCTAAGTCTTTAAAATTTTCATTTGACCATTTCTCAAGACAGTCAAATCTTTCTTCCGGATTTTCTTCTTGTCCTGTCTTATGATCTTCTCCGCCAATAATTAAATAAGTTTTTCTTCCGTTTGTGAAAGTTCTTATGTAATGATATGGTTCTTCATTATCCCAATACAATGCTTCGGGTATCGAACCTTTGTTAATTTCATAACATACAACGTAAGTCCTGTACGCAGCCTGTTTTAAATGAATTGAGACATAATCACTGATAGGGGTATTGGTTGCAACAATCACATCTTTTGCTCTGATCGTAAACCCGTTTTCTGTTTTAACCTCTACAATTTCTCCATCCTTTATCTCTGTTGCTCTAGTGTGACCGAAAAGCAGGCATTTATTTTGTTGGATCCGGGTTATTAACCCGTTCAGATATTTCAAAGAATGAAATTGCGCCTGGCTGTAAAATTTCAGAACTGAATAATTGGCGAAGCAATCAAGCGGAGATTTTACTTCCATTTCAACCTTGACTCCCGCTCTCAATGCTGCATCAAACTCTTCTTTAAATTCATCAAGCTGGTCAGGATTGAAAAACAAATATCCATCAACCCTTTTGAAATCGCAGTCAATATTTTCTGAATTAACTATTTTTTCAATTGTGTTTATTGCTTCAGTCTGGCTTTGTGCTGCAAGCAGGGAAGATTTTTCACCGTGAAGTTTTTCAATCTCAGCATAACGGTCATCGATCGCATTTGTAATATGGGCTGTAGTGCGGGAAGTTTCTCCCATCCCAATATCCTGCTGGTCGATAATAATAATTTTTTTCCCGTGAAATGATAAAAGATAAGCGGAGGTTAATCCGGTAATGCCTCCGCCAATTATACATATATCTGTTTCAATGTCCGATGAAAGAGGTTCAAACTTTGGTAACTCCTGCTCAAGCCATATAGATGATGTTGAAGAAAATTTATTTTTCATTATACTGTAATCAGTGAAATATTTTTTATTCCTTTTTGAATTCCCAAGCGCGGAGAACATTAACAGAATCCTTTGTATCGACATTAATGTCTTTTCCCGCATAAGGGTTGTCGCTATCTTTTGAATCTGTCAGCCATTTGGCATTCTTTAGTCCGGATGAACTTACAGATTCAAGTTCATAAATTATTTTACCCGGAATTCCATATCTCTGAATAGCTTCAGTCAACGATGCAGTCAATTTTTTGAACCATTCACGTTGTTCGGAGAGTGTATTTGTAGATTCAATTATCTTTTGATACTTCATAATCTTATTTCCTTCGGTGCTCCAGTTCTTATCTATTTCATCGTTTGATTTATCAGCTGCCTTTGTCACAACTTCAAGCATCTCAATTGCATGTTTTTTGGAATCAACTGAATCATTATCCGTTAACTCTTCTTTGATTTCAATATAATGTTCAAAAACATCTTCCAGATTATCATGCAGGTCTTTTGAAACATTTTCGGGAATGATAACTTCTTTTACAACTACAGTTTTAAAAAGTGTATCTTCCGGCAGGAGTTTATTTTTTAAAGTATCCAAGTCTTTTTTGACAGAGTTTCTTACTGTGTCTATATCTTTTTTTACATTTTCTTTATCCCTGTCTGAGCAGGACAATGAGAAACTGAAAAGAAAGATAATCGCAAAGATTTTTTTGTAAAACATTTTTACCCTCCTTAATTTATAATCAACTATAAACTCTTCTTTTTTTATTCCCGTTTGTGGCACCGGGATTTTGTTCTATCTTTTTACTTTTCTTAGTTTTTTGTGTAAGAACTTTTTTGTCTTTGATAGGTTTTGTTTGTTTAGTCTGCTTTAACTGTTCAGTAATTGGAAATCTTTCATCGGAAGGGAATTTCTTCTGAGACTTTAAGTCGTAATCGATTTGCTCAATGGTTTTCTCGACAGACTTTGGCTTTTTCGTCATTTTAAATTTTATTATTTTATTAAAGGATATTAATATATCAGTCAATCACTGGCTCTGCACATATTATGCCAATGATTTATTTAAAATAAAATGCTAATTTGTGCAAAAACTTTAGAAGCTTAACAATTTATTTATGACATAAATGGCATAGATTATTAAATTTAAAACCCATTAATCAAAGAATTACGTAATTATTTGATAATAAAATTCAATTAAAAAAATATCAGGAAACAAGGAAGATAACAAAATGAGATTCTCTATTCCCTCATTAATCATTTAAGGATTGTTCGTGCACAAAGAATTTTCTAGTAGTACGATATTGATAAAATTATAATATTTCCATAGCAGTTTTTAACTTATTGTAAATCAATCATAATTCACAATTTAAATTTATGAAAGCTCTCAGAAAATTCGTACATAATACTCTGCAAAAATTGGACTATAAAATATCTAAAATACCCACAAAATCTAATAGCTTAAGCACTAAATTAGCCGAAGGATATCCGACATGGTTATCAGAAGCACAGGAAGCAGGAATGGATGTAAACGATTATATCACTTTTAAATATGGTGCGCATAATGACTTAGAGAAAATTTTGTATCCTTATCTAATAAATTTATCAAATCCTATTATTTGTGAGTTGGGTATTGGGACAGGAAGATATTCCAGAGAAATTGCAGAGAAATTAAGTGAACATGAAAATTGGAGTTTATACCTTGTGGATCATAGTCCCTGGATAATAGATTTTAATGAGCGGTATTTTAAAAGTAATAAAAATATTTTTCCTTTATTGAATGATGGTAGAACTCTTCCATTTCAAGAAAATGATTTTATAGACATAATATTTAGCAACGGCACTTTTATAGAATTAAATTTGCGAGAGATCTATTCATATTGCAGGGAATTTCGCCGCGTTTTAAAAAAGAATGGTTATGTTATGTTTAACTTTATTGATATTAATTCCCCGGAAGCATGGGAGTTTCTTGAAAAAGAGTCAAAAGTTAAACATAGTTGTTTTACTTATCATTCATTTGAGACAATTAACGAAATATTAGTACAATCAAGTTTTGAATTTATTAATCGCCTGCAGGTAGGTCCATCCCTCTTTGTATTTTACAGAAAAATCGAAAATAAATGAAATCTATTCAGCTTTTCTATTTTATCATTTGAATTTATCCCAAAGTTGCTTAATATAAAAACAACAATAATTAATCTAAAACAGGTGAAATCTATTTAAATCACCATACTCTCAATAGTTTTAATCATAATTTAATTTATAAACTTAAATTAAAAATTATAAAAAACATCTTATGGTTTATTGCCATTACTTAAAAAATCTCATACCAAACTAGATTCCTACAGATAAAAGAATATAGAAATTGTTATTCAATATGAATAATTATGAATTAGTTTTGTCAAAAAAGTATATAGAACATATTCCTGGAGACTTTATGTTGAATCTATTGAAGTTGGAAATTAATCTTCATTATCTAAATTCAGATAACCTTAAAAAACTTTTAGGAGGATAAATGAAAAATCAAGTACAATTCTTAGCATTTTTCATCCTGTTTGGGTTCACCAGACTTCAAGCACAGGTGACTCAGCAATGGATCGAAAAATATGATGGATCTGGAAATGGTGTTGATAGGGCTAAAGCTATGGTTCTTGACGGTGGATGAATTTAAAAATTGGCTCGCATAAGTGCTCACTTCAAATTTCTGAAACTCGATTGCGAAAGAATTGCAGGAGTATTATATTAGTAGAGGCAGTGTACTACCGTATATTATCAATTTAACAAACAATTGGAATTTTTCCGCCTGTTCAAGTCGGAAGAATATTTTCACATTTAATAACTCTTAAAAATCTAAATATGGACCTAATTTGCTTTTCACATTTGAGGTGGGATTTTGTATTCCAGAGACCGCAGCATTTACTGACAAAATTTTCTATCTCCTACAGAATCTTCTATATTGAAGAACCTTTGTTCGATGCGCAAAATGATCACATATCAATTGTAAAGTATAATGATAAAATACACATCGTAAAATTGCATCTACAAGGTAGCAGTCAGGAGCCAGAAGTATTTGGCAGGCAACAAAGGTTACTTAGTTCTCTATTCAGGAAAATGGGTATAATAAAATATATCTTTTGGTACTATACTCCAATGGCATTGCCGATCAGTGAGGACATGTCACCAGATTTGATCATTTATGATTGCATGGATGAGCTCTCAAACTTCCGATATGCACCCCCCGAGCTTAAAGAATTAGAGTCCCAACTTATTTCAAGAGCACATTTAGTATTTACCGGTGGTAAAAGTCTTTACAATAAAAAGAAAAACCTGCATGACAATGTTTATTGCTTTCCAAGCAGCATAGATAAAAATCACTTTGGAAAGTCGCAATATTTTATTAAAGATCC
>Ga0180121_10000767_pt1 | contig 13535 bp, 9 predicted proteins | sample AntDrymUQ5402106_2_FD_129676 | JGI IMG/M metagenome (GOLD analysis project Ga0180121, IMG submission 129676) | Polar desert sand microbial communities from Dry Valleys, Antarctica - metaG UQ540 (21.06) (version 2) (version 2) | ecosystem: Environmental > Terrestrial > Soil > Desert | place...
ACAGGTAGTTCCCTGTGCTACCTTTCGGGAAGTTATTAAAGTGGCAGAAAATAAAAAGGAAAGCGACGCTGCCGTGATGGCCATAGAAAACTCAATTGCCGGCAGCATTCTGTCAAATTATAATCTTTTACAGAAAAGCAATTTAAAAATAACAGGGGAAGTATATCTTACCATCCGGCAAAACCTTTTGGTAAACCGCGGCGTAAAACTGGCTGATATCAGGGAAGTACATTCTCATCCCATGGCCATACAGCAATGCCTTGATTACCTGGATAAATACAATTGGAAACTGGTTGAAACAGAGGATACCGCGCTCAGCGCGAAACATATTCACCAGCACCGAAGCAAACATGCTGCTGCCATAGCAAGCAAACTGGCAGCCGAATTATATTCTCTCAAAATCATCGCACCCAATATTCATACACTGAAACAGAATTATACCCGGTTTCTGGTGTTGCAACGGGCATCCGACAACATAGTCGAAGTGGGTAACAAAGCATCCGTAAATTTTCATACCGACCATTCGAGAGGAAGTCTTGCACGGGTACTCACGGCAATTGCGGAGGGAGGAATCAACCTGAGCAAGTTGCAAAGTTTTCCGATTCCCGGAAGTGATTGGAAATATTCCTTTCTGGCGGATATGGAGTTTGAATCCATGGAACAATTTCATACAGTCATACAAGCCATTCAACCCTTAACCGAACATTTGAAAATATATGGGGTTTACAGAAAAGGGAAAACGATCTGAACAGAATGATATCATCATGACAAACGGTCCATTAAATACAGACATTCAAACAGGAAAAACGGAAAGCAGTGTATCTGCCCGGTTATCTGGTATCGGTGAATATTATTTTTCAAAGAAGTTGCGTGAGATTGAAGAATTAAATAAAGCAGGCAAACGAGTCATTAATCTTGGAATCGGGAGTCCTGACCTTCCGCCACATCCGGATGTTATCAAAATGCTGCAACAGGAAAGTGCAAAGCCCAACACGCATGCCTACCAGGGTTATAAAGGCATTGCACCCTTACGGGAAGCGATGGCTGCCTGGTACCGGCAATGGTATGGAGTTACCCTTGATCCGGCAACAGAGGTGCTTCCTTTGATGGGATCAAAAGAAGGTATCATGCATATCTGTATGACATATATTGATCAGGGAGATTATGCACTCATTCCGGATCCCGGTTATCCCACTTATCAAAGCGCGGTTTCACTTGCGGGCGGAATTCCATTAACGTATGAGCTTACACGTGAGCATGACTGGTTTCCTGATTTTAATGAACTTGACCAGAAAATTGCTGACCTGCGAAAACAGCATAAAAAAGTAAAACTGATGTGGGTAAATTATCCGCATATGCCCACCGGTCAGCAGGCTTCCCTGGAAGTATTTGAAATGTTGATACGATTTGGAAAAACAAATGGCATTCTGATCTGTCATGACAATCCTTATAGTTTCATATTGAATGACAAGCCCCTTAGTATTTTATCCGTAAAAGGAGCATTGGAAACCGCGCTGGAATTGAACTCACTCAGCAAAGCACAAAATATGGCCGGATGGAGAGTGGGTATGATGATGGGCAGCAAAAACATCATTGAAAACGTGCTGCGTTTTAAAAGCAATATGGACAGCGGCATGTTTCAACCCATTCAAAAAGCGGCGATCGTTGCGCTATCACTTGGCGCGGAGTGGTATGATCACCTGAACAAAACATATCGGGAGAGAAGAAAAAAAGCAATCCAATTACTTATTCAACTAAAGTGTACAATCACGGATAAGCAGGCAGGATTGTTTATATGGGCGGCCATTTCTGATCGTTATCAAACCGGTTACGAGTTGAGCGATGATATTCTTTCCAAGTGTAAAGTTTTTATTACTCCGGGCGGGATTTTTGGCAAACAGGGAAATGGATACGTCAGGGTTAGTTTGTGTAGTCCGGTTGAACAATTTGATGAAGCGATTAACAGGATCGGTGTGGATTGATGCCATGTTATTAGTAGTTAGCATGCGAAAATCATGATCATAAATATTCAGGGGTTATGAAAGTTACCATTATAGGCATTGGTTTAATTGGCGGATCAATGGCGATTGCTTTGCGGGAAAAAGGTCTTGCAAAACAAATCATCGGCGTGGAGGCCAATGCAGCACACGCTGAACAGGCGATCGCATTACAACTCGTGGATGAAATTAAAACACTGGAATCCACCGTCCGTGAAAGTGATCTCATCATCCTGGCAATACCAGTAAATAGTGGAGAAAACATTTTACCTAAAATCCTTGACCTGGTAAATAAGCAGGTGGTCATGGACGTGGGATCTACAAAACTGTCTATCTGTGCTACCGCTGATGGTCACCCGAATAGGAAAAGATTTGTTGCTACGCATCCGATGTGGGGAACCGAATTTAGTGGTCCGCAGGCTGCCATTCCTGGAGCCTTTATAGGTAAAGGGGTCATCATCTGCGATAAAGATAAAAGTGACGCTGATGCATTGACGTTAGTAGAAGAGGTTTATCGTACCATTGGCATGCACCTGTTGTATATGAATGCGGCCGCGCATGATCTCCACGCAGCTTATGTGAGCCACATCTCCCACATTACTTCGTTTGCATTGGCAAATACGGTGTTGGAAAAAGAAAGGGAAGAAGACGCCATTTTTGAAATGGCCAGTACGGGTTTTGAAAGTACGGTGCGTCTGGCGAAAAGTAATCCGGACATGTGGGTACCGATTTTTATGCAGAACCGGGAAAATGTTTTAGATGTATTGAATGAACACATCAGCCAGTTGAAAAAGTTTAAGAGCTGTCTGGAAAAAGAGAATTATGATTTTTTGCAGGAATTAATTGTGAATGCGAATAAGATCAGCAAAATTATAGGGTAGGAGAATAGTTTGAATATGCGCCTTTACAGACTATTAGAAAAAGCATTCGAATGTTTAGTTTCTACAACTTATTCATTATTCAATGTGTGGGAAAAGGCTGTCATTATTTATTTTTCTGCCCCTTAGGGGCAGGATATTGGTAGAATAAATTGTTCGCTTTTAACAGTCCCGTAGGGACGGGATATTAAGAATCGATTCAAACCGTAAAAATTTAATGCGCGGAACATTTAGAAATATTAAGTCCCTACGGGACTGAAGCCTTCGGTGGACTTTTCTACCAATAGGTTGTTCACATGGGACAAAGTTTTCATCGTACTGCACTGATTGAGAACGCAAATAAAATCCGTAGAATGACAGGATAGGGAACAGCCGGGCGGAGGCATCAATCTGAAATCCGAAATGAGATCAGTAAAATAATCGGATATAGAAACATTTGAACCTTGATGTTTTTATTAACAGAAACTAGAAAAAAATACCCTATTTCCGGTAAAAAAGTTATGTAAAAAGAGGATGCTTGATTCTTTCAGGTATATGGGCTGGATACGCAGGTTTTTTTTACATTTTTTTTAATGATTAATTGCATGAATTTGAGTAACTTACCTCTGTTTGCCATACAATAGTATCAATGATCCTGAGAAACCAATGACATCACCACAAAATAAATCCTTACAGAAAGCATGAACCATCAGACAAGTCCAGCTCGCTGATGTCGACAGTTACGATTGTGGGTTCTTTAAAGAAGCAGTAAAAGCATTTTAGGAATGAACATGCCTTACAATTGTGAACGATGGCGAATACCTATCGCAATTGAATAGTTGTCGGATGTAATTCTTCTCGACATATATATGCCACACTAAAACGGCTTTGAATGTTTATCAGAAATATCCATTTCACATCTAATTTCTCTTCATTTAGATCAAAAAATTGTAGATCCCCAATATGAGCAAAATTATAAAACAGGATAAGGATGAGCTGCTTAATATCCGTAAAGAATTGGCGGTTCAAAAAGTAGAGACAGAAAAACTTGCAGAAGAGCTGAATACTGCAAATAAAGAGCTTCTTTTCCAGGACAAAGAAAAAGGAAAAAGGGCAGCGGAGTTAGGAATCGCTAAAAAAGAACTTGTTTTTGAAGATGCAGAAAAAGGAAAAAGAGCGGCGGAACTAGGAATTGCCAATATTGAACTTGTATATCAAAAAGATGAAAAGGAAAAACGTGCGGAGGAATTAACCCTTGCAAATAAAGAGCTTGCCTATCAAAATAAAGAGAAGGAAAAACGGGCAGCGGAATTAAGCATTGCCAATATAGAGCTCGCCTATCAAAATGATGAGAAAGAAAAAAGAGCGGAAGAATTGACGCTAGCCAATAAAAAACTACTCTTTGAAAACAAGGAAAAAGAAAAAAGAGCAGCTGAGTTAGTGGTTGCAAATGAGGAACTCGCATTTCAAAATAATGAGAAAGAAAAACGGGCCGCAGAATTAATCGTTGCGAATAAGGAACTTGCCTATCAAAATAAAGAGAAGGAAAAACGGGCAGCGGAGTTAAGCATTGCCAATATAGAGCTTGCCTATCAAAATGATGAGAAAGAAAAAAGATCGGAAGAATTGACGCTCGCCAATAAAAAACTACTCTTTGAAAACAAGGAAAAAGAAAAAAGAGCAGCCGAGTTAGTGGTTGCAAATGAGGAACTCGCATTTCAAAATAAAGAAAAAGAAAAACGTGCCGCAGAATTAATAGTTGCCAATAAAGAACTTGCCTATCAAAATAAAGAGAAGGAAAAACGGGCTGAGGAATTAAGTATTGCCAACATAGAACTTGCCTATCAAAACGATGAAAAGGAAAAGAGGGCAGAAGAATTAATCACGGCTAACAGGGAACTAAAACAGGCAGAAGATGATATTCGTAAGCTAAATGATGAATTAGAACAAAAGGTAATAGAGCGTACTGCGCAGCTCGAGTCGGTGAACAAGGAACTTGAATCTTTTTCCTATTCTGTATCGCATGATTTAAGGGCTCCGATCAGAGCCATCAATGGATATACAGGAATCTTAATGGAAGATTATGCCTCCAAATTTGACGCTGACGGAAAAAAAGTTCTTCACTCCATCCGGCACAGTTCAAAGAAAATGGGAGAACTGATAGATGATTTGCTGGCATTTTCCAAATTAGGAAGAAAACAGGTAACGGTTTCGGACATCAATATGAATGCTCTTGTTACATTGGTAAGAGAAGAAATATTATTAGAGGACGATAATAACATACCTGAGTTCAAAGTGGGTGTGCTTCCTGCGGCTAAAGCAGATCAGTCACTCATCAAACAGGTATGGATTAATTTAATTTCCAATGCCATCAAGTATTCGAAGTATAAACCAAAAACCAAAATTGAGATCGGGGCTTATGAAAAAAAGAACCAGGTAGTTTACTTTATAAGGGATGACGGAGCTGGATTTGATATGCAATATTATGATAAACTTTTTGGGGTTTTCCAGCGCCTGCATTCGCAGGAAGAATTTGAAGGCACAGGCATTGGACTGGCAATCGTGCAAAAAATAGTGCAGAGACATCACGGAACAGTTTGGGCAGAGGCAAAACTGAATAAAGGAGCATGCTTTTATTTCAGCTTACCCAATATAACTTCCTAGTTACTTGCTTATACAATTCACAAACAAAATTCAACCGGATAAAACCTTACATTAAAAAAATGAATTACGATAACATTGAGATTTTATTTGCCGAGGATAGTATGGATGATGCTACACTCACCATTCGTGCTTTGACAAAAAGCGGTTTTTTGAATAAACTTCATCATGTAAAAGATGGAACCGAAGCGTTGGATTTTCTCTATTGCAAAGGCATTTATGCTTCGCGAAATCCTGACTGGAAACCTAAGCTGCTATTACTGGATCTTAAGATGCCAAAAGTATCAGGAATGCAGGTATTGGAGAAAGTAAAATCTGATCCGGATCTCAAATCGATACCTATAGTTATCCTTAGTTCCTCTCAGGAGTATCCGGATATAGCAAAGTGCTACGCCCTTGGAGCAAACAGCTACATTGTAAAACCTGTTGATAGTGATAACTTTTTTAATGCTATAAAAGAGATGGGCATGTATTGGATGATATTAAGTCAGCCAGCCAGTTAATGCGATAGACATTTAAAACTTTCCCCGATTAAAAGTTTTAATTCTATCACGAACGGATGGATATGTAATATATAAGTTGATATGTTATTGTTTAATTTTGAATCGCATAAAATTGAAAAGCGCTTAAAAAAATGATCACACATCTGACAACTTATTTTTTCGTAAAGAAAGATACATTTGATGAAGGGAGGCGAGGTTGTAAGTAAAAAAACGATTATGCCCGGCAGATAATTAACTAGTTTAGAAAATGACAGCCGAACTTAAAATACTTATTCTTGAGGATAATCCCATAGATGCTGATCTCATTCATCGCCAATTAAATAAATCCGGATTGTCCTTTACTTCTGAAATCGTTCACACCCGTAAAAATTATGAGTATGCGCTTGACAACTTCAATCCGGATATAATATTATCCGATTATTCACTTCCGGGATTCGATGCAGTTACAGCCTTCCGCATTAAACAAAATAAATTTCCGGATATTCCTTTTATTATTGTTTCCGGTATAATCGGAGAAGAAAATGCAGTTGAACTTATTAAGAATGGGGTTACGGACTATGCGCCAAAGAATAGGCTAATCAGCTTAGCCCAAAAAATTACCAGAGCCTTAAAAGACACGAAAGAAAGTAACGAAAAAAAAAGCATTGCTGAAAAACTGGCAAAACAAACAGCAGAATTAATCGCTGCCAACAAACAACTTCTTTTTCAATACGAAGAAAAAGAAAAGAGAGCGGCTGAACTGATCATTATTAACAAAGAACTTCGCGCCTTTTCCTACATTTCCAGTCACGATTTGCAGGAGCCATTACGAAAAATACAACTATTTGTCACATACCTACTTAACAATGAGCATCAAAATTTGTCGGACAAGGGTAAGCATAGTTTGAAGCGAATGGGACTGGCTGCAGCAAGGATGCAACAACTTCTCAATGATTTACTTGCCTTGTCCCACGTTAGTACGACGAAACTTCAGTTTGAACACATCGACCTGAATATTATAGTTGAGGAAGTAAAAACAGAACTCACAGATATCATTCAGGAAAAACGTGCAACCATTGAAGCCACTAAACTATGCCCTGCCACCATCATTACATTTCAGTTTCGCCAATTGCTGGTCAACCTGATTAGCAATGCAATAAAATTTTCAAAACCCGATGTACCGCCACATATAATGATAAGCGGCATTATTATAAATGGTAGTGACTTAAATAATCAAAAGTTATTACCTGGTAAAAATTATTGCTTTATTACTGTCAGGGATAACGGCATCGGATTTGAATCTCATTTTAGTGAGCGTATTTTCGACGTGTTCCAAAAATTTCACAATAAAGAAGTATATGGGGGCACAGGTATGGGCCTTGCTGTTGTAAAGAAAATTGTAGAAAATCACAAGGGCATTATCACAGCCACAAGCGAATTAAACAAAGGTACCACATTTGATATTTATATTCCGCAGGAGGCATTTCCGTAAATATATTCAGCAAAGGGAGGCCGGATATCTTATAAACATAAGTTTACACGCTCTCAATTTCCGGGGCTGACATAACAAAAATGCTGGACTTTGAGAATTGTTGGACTTTGATAATAGGGAAGAATAATGGCATTAGCATCGGACCATTATAAAAAAGGAGTATCAGACTATTTATATTTTTATCGTTGCATCAAATGTGCCCGATGCCATTGAATGAAAAAAAGGAACCTGTTGAAATATAGTCACAAAGGATATCCATATGATTTTAGAACTTTGCACGGAGTGATGATTAATCTTAACTGTAATTGTTCATATTGAATTTCTGCCCTTTCTGTTCGAGATCAATCATGCGCAAAACTAACCGGGTTAGCCTGAAATCCAAAATGGTTAAAGGCCTGAATAGTAGTACCTTTGCGCAAAAATTTGGAATGATATGATGACATTTGAAGGATTAGGTTTGGAACCCAGGCTTATACAGGCAACTGATGCACTTGGATTTACAACCCCCACACCGATCCAGGAAAAGGCAATTCCTGTATTGCTTAGTGGTACCAAAGATCTGGTGGGCTTGGCACAAACAGGTACAGGAAAAACGGCTGCTTTCGGATTACCCTTATTGCAACTAATTGATACGAAAGATAAATATCCGCAGGCATTGGTGATTTGTCCAACCCGGGAATTGTGTATCCAGATCGTGAATGATATAGAACTTTATAAAAAATTTATTCCCGGGATGTTTGTGCTGGCAGTGTACGGAGGAACTCCCATTGGTACGCAGATCCGGGAACTGAAAAGGGGGGTACAGATTGTAGTGGCTACTCCGGGACGATTAATTGACCTGATCGAAAGAAAGGCAATTGATCTGGTTCAGATAAAATATGTGGTGCTGGATGAAGCCGATGAAATGTTGAATATGGGATTTCAGGACGACATCGAATTTATATTAAAAAATACCCCCAAAAGAGAGGCAACCTGGCTTTTCAGTGCTACTATGCCACCGGAGATCCGCCGGGTAAGTAAAAAATACATGAATCAACCCGTGGAGATTACCATGGGTAAAATGAATACAGCCAATATTGCGGTAGATCATCAGTATTATGTAACCAGCGCCCAACATCGCTTTGAAACACTGAAAAGAATTATTGATTTTAACCCGGGCATTTACGGAATCATCTTCACAAGAACGAAAGCAGATGCCCAGCACATTGCGGAAAAGCTGACAAGAGAAGGGTATGATATAGATGCGTTGCATGGGGATCTCACGCAACAACAACGTGATAAAGTGATGGGTGAGTTTCGGGAAAAAGCTCTGCAGATCCTGATAGCAACGGATGTAGCAGCCAGAGGAATAGACGTTCAGGGAATTACACATGTGATCAATTATGAACTTCCTGATGACGTGGAAGTGTATACACACCGGAGTGGTCGTACGGGAAGGGCCGGAAATACAGGAATCTGTATGTCTATTGTGCATACCCGTGAAATCGGAAAACTGAAACAGATAGAACGAATGGTGCAGGTGCCTTTTCATAAGTTGGAAATTCCAACCGGGAAGGATGTGTGCCGTAAACAGTTTTTTTCTTTTATTGACAAACTGTTGAAGGCAGACATCAGCCATGGAGATTATGAAACCTATGTGCCCATGCTGCAGGAAAAATTCGCCGACGTCAGTAAAGAAGAAATTTTGAAAAGAGTGGCCGCAACAGAATTCGATCGGTTCCTGAAATATTATGAAAACGCTGAAGACCTTAATGTACGGGAAAGGCAGAGGGATTACAGAGACCAGGGTGTTTTTCAGGATGGCGGAAGAGAGCGTCGTGAGTTTGTCAGAAGAGATACACGTGGGAGGGAATTCGGAGGAGGGAATGGCAATAGTGAGTTTACCAAATTATTTGTAAATCTGGGTACGAAGGATGGTTTTTACAAAGCGAGTTTTTTACAATTTATTTTAGATATGAGTGACCTTCCAAAGGAAGTATTGGGGCGGATCGATATGAAAGAGATGAATAGCTGGATTGAGATCGACAACGCTGCTGCGACAAAAATGATCAGAGCAATCGATGGTAAAAATTATAAGGGTAGAAGGATACGGATGAATGATGCCAACAGCCGTTAAAATATAAAAAGTAAATAGTGATATGCAAATGACCCAAACAACATCCATGAAGGAAAGGGTACAGGAAAAATGGAATAAAAGACCGCTGGTGATTTCCGGACCCTGCAGTGCTGAAACCGAATCACAAGTATTAGAAACCGCTACACGGCTTGCAAATACCGGCATGGTCGACATTTTACGCGCGGGAATCTGGAAGCCACGTACCCGTCCGGGAAGTTTCGAGGGCATTGGTACCAAAGGCCTTCCATGGCTACAACAGGCAAAGAAAATTACCGGTCTCCCCACCACCGTTGAAGTGGCCACAGGAAAGCAGGTAGAAGACGCACTTCATTTTGATGTTGACATTTTATGGATTGGAGCACGCACAACCGTGAATCCTTTTAGTGTACAGGAAGTTGCTGATGCTTTACGTGGAGTAGATGTTCCGGTAATGGTGAAGAATCCTATTAATCCGGATCTTGAATTATGGACGGGTGCTGTTGAAAGGGTAGCAAAAGCAGGCGTCAAACAGATTGGCCTGATTCACCGCGGATTTAGTGCTTACGGAAATACCGAATACCGGAATGCACCAATGTGGCACCTGGTGATTGAAATGAAAAGACGCAATCCGGATATGATGTTGATCAATGATCCCTCACACATCTGCGGACGAAGAGATATTTTATTGGATGTTGCGCAGAAAGCGATCGACCTTGATTTCGACGGGTTGATGATAGAAAGCCATATTGACCCCGACAATGCATGGAGTGATGCGAAACAGCAGGTTACTCCCGAAAGGCTGGCTGAAATGCTTTCAGCAATCAAATGGAGACATGAGACCATCACCGGGAAAGAATTCCTTTCGGCTCTTGCCAAGCTTCGCGAACAGATCAATCAGATTGATGATGAATTGATGCAACTGCTGGGACAAAGGATGCGCATTGCAGACAATATTGGTGAATTCAAAAAGAATAATAACATCACGATACTTCAGACGAACCGGTGGAATGAAATCCTGGAACGTGCTTTTCAGAAGGGGGAGGCACTCGGACTAAGTAAAGAATTTATTACAAAATATTATGATGCAGTTCACCTGGAGAGTATTAATCACCAGAACCGGGTGATGAATTCATGATATCCATGCCATCGAATTAACCTGGCTGCCCCATGAAAAAGATCTCATTTACTTTTTCAAAACAAACTACTGACTATTACCTCGATGCGGATTGGAATGATATCAACAGCATCGCTCTCAAAGACAGTACGGTATTGGTAACGGATCAGAATGTATTCCGTCTGCATAAAAAAAAATTCGAAGGGTGGCGAACGATTGTAATCCCTGCAGGAGAAGAACACAAGCAACAACATACTGCCGATAAGATCATTCAGCAACTTATAACGCAACAAGCGGACAGGTCAACCACCATCGTAGGAGTGGGAGGCGGAGTGGTTACGGATATCACCGGCTATGTGGCCTCCATTTACCTGCGCGGTGTAAAAGCTGCATTTGTACCCACCACATTACTTGCCATGGTCGATGCCGCCAATGGAGGTAAGAACGGAATTGACGTGGGAGAATATAAAAATCTGGTGGGTTCGATCAATCAACCACAGTTTATCTTTTATGATCTCAAATTTTTGCGTACACTTCCAGAAAAAGAATTTTGTAACGGATGTGCAGAAATGATCAAACATGGATGTATAAAAGATGTATCACTCTTCAAATTACTTTCTGGTTACTCTCCAAAGCAATTACAAAACGAACCAGCCATCTTACCTGAATTGATTGAAAAAAATGTATTACTCAAATCCCAGGTGGTACAGGAAGATGAATTTGAAAAAGGAGACAGAGCATTGTTGAATTTCGGTCATACTGTGGGCCACGCAATCGAGAACAGATACAGGTTAATGCATGGGGAAGCAATCAGTATCGGGATGGTAATAGCATTGCGTTTATCAGAAAAAATTTGTCAATTCCCATCTTCAGAAACAGAAAAAGTTATTCAATTACTGCAATTATATCAGTTGCCTGTCAAAATACCGTGGAACATTTCAGAAGCGATTCACTTGATCCGGGTGGACAAAAAAAGAAAAAATAATGAAATCCGGTTTGTATTGCTGAAATCGATCGGTAAAGCCACCACCAAAATGATTGCAATAGATGATCTGGAACTGATGATAAAAGAAATTGTCAATTGATCGCCACGATACACCCTTCCACAGTAAGAGGTACTCTTTACGCGCCTGCCTCGAAAAGCTCTATGCAAAGGGCCTGTGCAGCTTCCCTGCTTCGAAAGGGAATTACTATCATTTCAAACCCGGGTCATTCCAATGATGATCTTGCTGCAATGGAAGTGATCAGCCAATTGGGTGCAAAAATAATTCGTAGTGATGGTTTACTTTCTGTTACCAGTAACGGAATTCATCCCGCGGGAAATGAAATCAATTGTGGCGAAAGTGGTTTAGGATTTAGAATGTTTGCTCCGATCGTGGCCCTTGCCGACAAGAGCATGGTCATCAGTGGAAGGGGTAGTCTTTTGTCGAGGCCAATGCATTTTTTTGACAAAGTTTTTCCACTTCTCGGGGTTACCGTTCATTCGAATAATGGTCGGTTACCCATCACCGTGAAGGGGCCTCTTCAGCCGCGCAATATAGAAGTAGATGGTTCTTTAAGTTCACAATTTCTCACGGGCTTGTTGATGGCATTTGCCGCATCGGGTGCAAAAGGTACCTGCATAGTTGTAAAAAATCTTACCAGTAAGCCTTATATAGATCTAACGCTTGCGGTTATGCGGGAATTTGGATGGGTGGTTGAAAACCGTAATTATGAGGCGTTTTATTTTTACAATCAGCCTTTGGTTGACACCGGTGAAATTCGATATACGGTGGAAGGTGATTGGAGCGGAGCGGCTTTTTTGCTAGTCGCTGCCGCTCTTGCAGGCCCCCTGGAGATAAAGGGATTAAATCTTTTTTCAACTCAGGCGGATAAGGCAATCGTCAGCGCCATTGAGGCAGCAGGTGCATCCGTTCATTCAGGCCAACAAAAAATATTGATTACACCGGCAAAGCTGCAGGGTTTCCAATTTGATGCAACCGAATGTCCGGATTTGTTTCCTCCGCTTGTAACATTAGGATCGTATTGTTCAGGGGTTACAATACTCAAAGGTATACACCGATTGACCCATAAAGAAAGCAATCGTGCATTGAGCTTACAGGAACAATTTGGTAAAATGGGTGTGGAAATCAGGTTGGAAAACGACAATATGATAATACTTGGAGGAAGGAAGATCAAAAAAGCAGTAGTTCATTCCAGTCATGATCACAGGATAGCGATGGCTTGTGCGATTGCCGCATTGAACGCCGAGGGTCCTATAGAAATCGAACACGCAGAGGCAGTGGATAAATCATATCCCGATTTTTATCAGCATCTGCAATTAGCCGGTGTGTCTTTATCTTTAGCAGGCTAACCAACCTATAAAATCGAAACAATTGAACAGTTTTGGTAATTTATTTCGCATTCACATATTTGGCGAATCACATGGTGAATCGGTAGGAGTGACAATTGATGGATGCCCCGCAGGACTTCCGCTCGGCCTCCAGGATTTTGTGGAAGATATTGAGAGAAGGAAAGGAGGAACACAAAAAGGCACCACACCGAGGAAGGAGGATGATATACCCATTTTCAAAAGTGGTTTATTTAATGGAAGAACAACCGGCGCTCCTATTACGATTCTTTTTGAAAACAATAATACCCGCTCAGCGGATTATGAAAAGCTAAGAGCGGTGCCACGACCCGGGCATGCTGATTTTGTTGCAACAAAAAAATTCGGAGGCTTTGAAGATTATCGAGGCGGCGGGCATTTTAGTGGGAGACTCACATTACCTCTGGTTGCTGCCGGCGTCATCGCAAAAAAACTGGTCAGGACTGTCATCTCGGAGGAGATCATTGAG
>Ga0180121_10000768_pt1 | contig 13522 bp, 10 predicted proteins | sample AntDrymUQ5402106_2_FD_129676 | JGI IMG/M metagenome (GOLD analysis project Ga0180121, IMG submission 129676) | Polar desert sand microbial communities from Dry Valleys, Antarctica - metaG UQ540 (21.06) (version 2) (version 2) | ecosystem: Environmental > Terrestrial > Soil > Desert | place...
AGCAGCATCGCGATCGGCCCTTCGGCCTCGGGCTGGTCGTATCCGACGAACTCGGTCGGGGGCACCGCGCCGGCGTCGTGGCCTACCTCGACCTTCTTCACCGCGGCGCGGGCGCGGGCACGCTGCTGCTCGAGCAGCTCGCGGAATCCCTCGTCATCGACCTCGAGCCCGGCATCGGCGGCGAGCTCTACCGTCAGCTCGATCGGGAAGCCGAACGTGTCGGAGAGCTTGAAGGCATCGGGACCGGCCACCCGGCCGCCCTCGGCTCGGGTGCGTGCCTCCTCGAACAGCACCATGCCCTGGCGCAAGGTGGCGCTGAACCGTTCTTCCTCGGAACCGAGCACCTGCTCGATGAACGCCCGGTTCTCGACGAGCTCTGGGTAGGCCTCGCCGAACCCTTCGACCACGACGCCGACCAGCGGGCGCAGCACCTCGCCCTGCACGCCGAGCTGCCTCGCGTTCGACACGACCCGGCGCAGCATGCGCCGCAGGATGTACCCGCGGCCCTCGTTCGACGGCTGCACGCCATCGGCCACGAGGAAGGCGGTCGCCCGCGCATGCTCCCCGATGATGCGGATCGCGATGTCGTCGCGCTCGTCGGCGCCGTAGCGCGTGCCGGAAAGCGATTGCACCTCGTCGAGCAGCGGAGCGAACAGGTCTGTCTCGAAGAAGCTCCCGACGTCCTGCAGCGCCAGAGCGACGCGCTCGAGGCTCGACCCCGTGTCGACGTTCTTCCCGGGCAAGGGAGCGAGCACGTTGCCGTCCGCGTCGATCTGCTCCTGGATGAAGACCAGGTTCCAGATCTCCATGAATCGCTCCTCGTCGACGTCGGGACCGCCGTCGGGCCCGTAGCTCGACCCGCGGTCGACGAAGATCTCCGAGCACGGGCCCGCAGGGCCGGCCGCATGCGTGTGCCAATAGTTCGCGAGCTCGCCTTCGGCATCGAGCTTGCCCCGCCGCACGATGCGCGAAGGGAGGATGCCGGCGAGGTCGACCCAGGCAGAAGCCGCTTCCTCGTCGTCTTCGTAGATGGTTACCCAGAGACGGTCGTGCTCGATCCCGTAGCGCTCGGTGACGAGCTCGTGCGCCCACGCGATCGCATCGGCCTTGAAGTAGTCGGCGAACGAGAAGTTGCCCAGCATCTCGAACATGGTGAGATGGCGAGCGTCGTGTCCGACGTTCTCGATGTCGTTGGTCCTCATCACCTTCTGTGACGTGACCGCTCTGGGGTATGGCGCGTCGGCCTGTCCCAGGAAATACGGGATGAACTGGTTCATCCCAGCGTTCGTGAGGAGCAGGCCCGATGCGGGCGGTGGGATCAGCGACGACGAGCGGACACGCGTGTGCCCGCGTTCGGCGAAGAAGGTGAGGAAGGTCTCACGGATCCGGGCGCCGTCCATCTGGGCGAGTGTATCGGCGGGTCGAGCGGCCGAGCCCTATCGGCCGAGCCCTATCGGCCGAGCCCTATCGGCAGAGCCCTATCGGCGGGGCTGCGACTCGTCTAGGCCGTGACGGAGCTCGGCCTCGCGCTCGTCCATCGCCCGCTTCCCCTCCTGGATCGACTCGGACACGAGCTTGGACAGATCCAACAGTCCGCCCTTGGCCTCGCGAGCCAGGGTCTTCGGCGCGACTCGTTTGGCTTGCTTGCGGGTCCAGCGGCTCGCGAGGACCGCGCCGGTCGCGCCGGCGCCGAGCCCGAGCGCGACCCAGAAGCCTCGCTTCACTTCTTGCGGCCCCGCACCCTCGAGAAGCCCGATCGCACGCCGGCGCCCAGGCTGATGACCTTGACGAGGGGGCTCGACGCCGCCTGCTCGACCAGCCCGGAGAGCTTCTCCACTCGCCCGACGATGTCGTTGGCGCTGATGAGCATGGTGTCGACACGGTCGAGCTCGCGGTTCGCGCGCTCGACCGAGCCTTTGACCTCACGCAGCAGCGGCACGGCTTCCTCGCGCATGGTGTCGATCGTCATCTTCGTGCTCTCGAGCACACGGAACGTGTTCAGCAGCACGACGCACAGCGCCAGCACGAGCAGACCCCAGAACGCCGCGAGAACGATGAGGGCGGTGTCACCGGCCGTGAGGGCGAGGAACGTCATGTTCGGGCCTCCCTGTGGGATCGTCGATCGCGTCGTGGTCGAGCAGACGGCCTAGCCTACCCGACCGCCTCGGCGCCGGAACCCGCGAACCCTCAGGTCTCGTGGGCACTCGGCACGGCACTGCCGGGCTCCCGCACGACGTCATCTCCCTGGCCAGAGGGCTCGTAGTAACGCCTGCCGGCGACACTCGCCGGGCGATACTCCTGATCCACGGCATGGCCGGGGAAGTCGTGCGGGTATCGGTAACCCTTGCCATGGCCGAGCTGCCTGGCGCCGCGGGCGCTGGCGTCGCGAAGATGCAGCGGCACGGGCTCGGAGCTGGGCGCATCCTCGAACGCCGCGGCGATGGCCGTGTACACGCTGTTCGACTTCGGCGCGGTGGCCAGATAGACGGTCGCGTGCGCGAGGTTCAGTCGCACTTCCGGAAGACCGACATGCTCGACGGCCTGGGCGGCGGCGACCGCCACGAGCAGGGCCCGCGAGTCGGCCATGCCGATGTCTTCGCTCGCGTGCACGATCAGCCGGCGAGCGATGAAGCGCGCGTCCTCACCGGCCTCGATCATGCGCGCGAGCCAGAACAGCGCGGCGTCGGGGTCGGAGCCTCGGATCGACTTGATGAAGGCGCTGATCACGTCGTAGTGGGCGTCGCCCTGGCGGTCGTAGACGATCGCCTTCTGCTGTACGGCGTCGGCGACGACGTCGCGAGTCATCTCCTGAGCGCCCGCGGCGCTCGCGGCCTCGGCCGCCGCCTCGAGACCCGTGAGCGCCATGCGGGCGTCGCCTCCCGCGATCGTGACGAGGTGCTCGAGCGCATCGCCGGCGATCGTGAGGCCGGTGCGACCGAGCCCACGGTCGTCATCGGCGAGCGCCCGGCCGAGCAGCGTCGAGATCGCCTCTTCGTCGAGCGGCGCGAGCCGCAGCAGCAGGCACCGTGAGAGCAGCGGAGAGTTGAGCGAGAAGTAGGGGTTCTCGGTGGTGGCGCCGATCAGCGTGACGGTGCCGTCCTCGACCGCAGGAAGCAGCACATCTTGCTGGGACTTCGACCAGCGGTGCACCTCATCGACGAACAGCACCGTGCGGAAGAGCCCGCCGCGCGCGCCTTCCATGATCTTTCGGGCGTCGGCCACTCCCGAGCTCACGGCCGAGAGCTGCATGAGGTCGGCGCCGACGGCCTCGGCGAGCAGGTGCGCGAGCGTGGTCTTGCCCGTGCCGGCCGGGCCCCACAGGATGATCGAGGGCAGCGAACCACGTGACAGGATGCGCGTGAGCGCCCGCCCTTCCCCCACGAGATGGCCTTGGCCGACGAACTCCTCGAAGGTGCGGGGGCGCATGCGCGCCGCGAGGGGCGTCTCCCCCACGTCAGCCCTCTCGATCGGCGTTAGCGCCTTCTTCTCGATCGGCGTTAGCGCCTTCTTCTCGATCGGCGTTGGCGCCTTCTTCTCGCGAGGCGTTGGCCTCGACCGGGGCCGTCAGAGCGAGGCCGAGCTCTCGGAGCTGCGCGTCGTCGACCGGCGCAGGAGCACCGGTCAACGGGTCGGTGCCCGACTGCGACTTGGGGAACGCGATCACGTCACGGATCGCGTCCTTGCCGGCCAGGACCATCACGATCCGATCAACGCCCATGGCGATGCCCCCGTGGGGCGGCGCGCCGAGCTCGAGCGCGCGCAAGAGGTGGCCGAACTGTTCCTCGACATCGTCGGGTGCAAGCAGCAACGCGTCGAAGACCTTCCGTTGTGTCGCGGCGTCGTGCATGCGGATGCTGCCGCCACCGACCTCGAACCCGTTCAGCACGAGGTCGTAGGCGCGGGCCTTCGCCGTCTCGGGCGCGAGATCGGCCGATGCGGGCGCCGTGAAGGGATGGTGCACCGAGACCCACCGCTGCTCCTCGTCGCTGTATTCGAACAGCGGCGGCTCGACCATCCAGCAGAACGCCCAGGCGCCGGCGGGGATCAGCGCGAGCCTCGAGGCGAGGTCGCGCCGCAGACCGTCGAGCGCGACGTTCGCCCGGTCCTGTTGGTCGGCGACGATACAGATGAGGTCGCCCTCGGTCGCACTCGTCTGCGCGAGCACGCCGGCGACCTCATCGGGCGAGAGGAACTTCTCGACCGGCGAGCGGACCGAGCCGCCGGCCTCGACGGCCATCCACACGAGACCGGCGGCGCCACGGCCCTTCGCGTCGTCGATCAAACGGTCGAGGTCCTTGCGCGAGAACGACCCCGCGCCCGGAGCGGCCAGCGCCTTGATCACGCTGCCGGCGGCGAGCACCTTCGCGAACGCGTTGAATCCCGTCTCGGCGAACACAGGCGCGAGGTCGACGAGCTCCATGCCGTAGCGCAGGTCGGGCTTGTCGGAACCGAAACGGGCCATCATCTCGGCGTAGGTGAGCCGAGGGAACGGCGTGGCGACGTCGGCTCCGGCGACCTCGCGCACGATGCGGGCGTACAGCGGCTCGATCAGCTCGATCAGATCCTGCTCGGAGACGAACGACATCTCGACATCGAGCTGGGTGAACTCGAAACCGCGATCGGCGCGCGAGGCTTCGTCGCGCAGGCAGCGAACGATCTGGTAGTACCGGTCCTGGCCGCCCACCATCAAGAGCTGCTTGAGCTGCTGCGGCGACTGCGGCAGCGCGTAGAACGTGCCGGGCCACAAGCGGCTCGGCACGAGGAAGTCGCGAGAACCCTCGGGGGTCGATCGCGTGAGGATCGGCGTCTCGATCTCGACGAAGCCCAGAGCGTCGAGGTGCTCGCGCATCAAGCGCACGACCTTCGCTCGCATCGCCAGCACCTTCGTCATCTCCGGACGGCGCAGGTCGAGATAGCGGTATCGAAGCCGCAGGTCCTCCCCCGCCTCGATGCGATCTTCGATCGGGAACGGCGGCGTCTGGGACGCGTTCAGCACCTCGAGCGTCGCCGCGGTCACCTCGATCTCGCCGGTCGCGAGGTCGGTGTTGATCATGCCCTCGGGACGCGCGGCGATCGATCCGGTCACGCGCACGACGTGCTCGGCGCCCAGACGCTGCGCCGCCTCGTGTGCCTCGGCCGCCGTCTCGGGGTGAAACACCACCTGCACCGCGCCCTCTCGATCGCGCAGATCGATGAAGGTCACCCCGCCGTGGTCTCGCCGGTGCGCCACCCATCCGCAGAGGGTGACCTCCTGTCCGGCGTCGCCCAGTCGCAGCTCTCCGCACGCGTGCGTGCGCATCGTGGTTCGCAGCGCTGATCCGCGTGCGGTCGTTCCCGTCTCCGAGGTCATGTGGTGCCATCCGTTCGGTCGCCGGGCAGGTCCTCGAGCACATCCTCGAGTACGTCGTCGAGTCTCGTGAGCCAGCCAACGACGTCAGCGCGAGGTACCTGCTTCTGCACGCCGTCGACGAGTCGGCGAAGCGTGACCACGCCGTCGGCGACCTCACGCTCCCCGATGATCGCCGTGAAGGCGGCACCTGCGCGATCCGCCATCTTGAGCTGTGCCTTGAGAGGCCGTTCCTCGAGAGCCTGTGCCGTTGCGACTCCGGCAGCCCGCAGCTCCTCAACGAGCGTCGAGCCCGCGTGCCTGGCGTCGTCGCCGATCGCGACCACGAAGCACCTGGGCGTGCGCGCGGGCGCCATCGCGAGACCCTCGCCCTCGACAGCCAGCAACACCCGGTCGAGGCCCATCGCGAAGCCCACACCCGGCGTCGCAGGCCCCCCCAGCGTCTCGGCCAGCCCGTCGTAGCGACCTCCGGCGTTCACGGTGCCGGCCTTGTTCGCCGCGAGGACCCCCGAGATCCATTCGAACGCCGTGCGCGTGTAGTAGTCCAGCCCGCGCACCAGCCGAGGGTCGAGCACGTACGTCACGCCGGCGGCATCGAGGCCCTCGCGCACCGAGGCGAAGTGTTCCGCGCATGCATCGCAGAGGTGATCGGCGATCGTCGGCGCGGCCAGCACGAAGTCCTTCTCGCCGTCGACCTTGCAATCGAACACTCGTAGGGGGTTCCGCTCGAGGCGGGTGCGGCAGTCCTGATCGAGCCGGTCACGGAAGGGCTCGAAGTACGCGATAAGGCTCTCTCGATAGCCCGGCCGGCAGGCGTCGTCGCCGATCGAGTTCAGGTGCAGCGTCACGTCGGTGAGCCCGTGGGAGCGCAGGAACCGGTCACCCAGCACGATCACCTCGACATCGGCGCCGGGCGCCGGGGTGCCGATCACCTCGACCCCGAACTGGCGGAATTCACGCATGCGCCCCGCCTGCGGCCTTCCGTGACGGAACTGCGCGCCGATGTAATAGCCCTTGAACGGGTTCGGCAGCGACTGGAAGTGGGCGAGGTAGGCGCGAACCACACCGGCGGTGCTTTCGGGCCGAAGCGTCACCGAGCGCCCGCCCTTGTCCTCGAACGTGTACATCTCCTTCGTCACCACATCGGAAGTCTCGCCGGACGTGCGCGCGAACAGCTCCGTCTGCTCGAAGGTCGGCGTCTCGACGTACCGGTAGCCGTAGAGCCGTGCGATGCGATGGGCCTCGTCGTAGAGGCCGAGCATCGCGTCGGCGCGGTCGGGAAGCAGATCCTGGGTGCCGCGCGGCGGCGCGAGCTCCATCAGAGGGGTTCCTGACCGCTCGCGTCGGGGTCACCGAGACCGCGAAGGAACGGGTTCGAGGCACGTTCCCGGCCAACCGTCGTGGTGGGTCCGTGACCCGGCAACACCGGCAGCAGGTCGGGAAGCTCGAGGAACCGGCGCAGGCTTTCTTGCATCGCCACCGGGTCGGAGTTGTCGAAGTCCGATCGTCCGATCGAGCCCGCGAACACGAGGTCGCCCGAGCAGAAAACGACGTCGGCATCGACCCCGAAGGCGCAGTGGCCCGGGGTATGGCCGGGGGTGTGCATCACCGCGATCTCGAGGCCGGCCAGACGCAGCACGTCGCCGCCGGCGATCGTGCGCAGGTCCTTCACCGGCGCGAGCGGGTTGTCGAACCCGGCGCGCCAGGCCGTCTCGTCGGTGAACGCGATGGCATCGGCCTCGTGGATGTAGACGGGAAGCTCGCCCGCGAAGTCGCCCGCCTCCCCGACGTGGTCGAGGTGCGCGTGGGTCGCGAGCACGGCGACGGGTGTCTTGCCCGCCGACTCCAGCACGGCGTGCACCGCCTCGGGCGAGAAGCCTGGATCGATGACCACCGCCTCGTGGCTCGCATCGGCGGACAGCAGCCAGCAGTTCGTGCCGTACGCGTTGGCGTCAAAGACCTCGACCCACATGAGGCCGCTCATGCTATCGGACGCCTTCAGCCCGGCCTCGGGTCGTGGCGAGCGGGCAGTGGTGTGCTACAGCGCTGCGGTGTCGAGCACCAACGTGACGGGTCCGTCGTTCACCAGCTCCACCTGCATGTCGGAACCGAACACGCCTCTGCCGACCGCGAGCCCACGCCGCTCCAGCCCCGCTGCCAAGGCTTCCACCAGCACTGCGGCCTCATCCGGATCGGCGGCGGCGGACCACGAGGGGCGGCGACCCTTCCGCAGATCTGCGTACAGGGTGAACTGCGAGACCACGATCACCTGGCCCCCGATGTCGGCAAGCGCCAGGTTCGGTGTGCCGGCGTCGTCGGCGAAGACCCGCAGCGTGGAGATCTTCTCGGCGAGCCGCTCCGCATCGCCGAGACCGTCGCCGTGCCCGACGCCCGCGAGCGCCAGGAACCCCCGTTCGATCGCCGAGACCCGGTCGCCCCCAACCGTGACCGAGGCGCGGGACACCCGCTGGAGCACGACCCGCACAGACCGTGCCTACCTCGGCACCACGCGGTAGGCGTCGTACACGCTCTCGACCCGCTTCACCGACGCGAGCACGCTCGACAGGTGCGCGATGTCGGCCAGCTCGAACGCGAAGCGCAGTCTCGTGATGCGGTCCTTCCCCGTGCTCGAGGTGGCCGAGAGGATGTTGACGTGACTGTCCGACAGCACGGTCGCCACGTCGGACAGCAGCCGGGTCCGGTCGAGCGCTTCGACCTGGATCGCCACCACGAACGACGTGGACTTGCCCTCTGCCCAGGTGACCTCGATCAGGCGCTCGGGCTGTTGACGAAGCGAGCCCATGTTGGGGCAGTCGGTGCGGTGCACGCTCACCCCCTGCCCCTTCGTGACGAACCCGATGATCTCGTCACCGGGCACGGGCGTGCAGCAGCGGCTCAGTCGCACCCACACGTCGGGCAGGCCGCGCACCACGATGCCCTTGGCGGCGTCATGCGCGCCACCGAGGCGCACCGGTCTCGCGAGCGGCACCTCGGCGACGAGCTCCTCGTCGGTGTCGCCGACCACGAGGCGGGACACCCGCGCCACGATCGACTGCGGGGAGACGTGACCCTCGCCGACGGCGACGTAGAGCGCTTCGAGGTTCGCGTACTTCAGCTCGCTGGCGACGGTAGTGAGCGACTCGGTGGTCGCGAGGCGCTTGATCGGCAAGTTCTGCTTGCGCATGAGCCGGGCCACCGCATCACGGCCTTGCTCGAGCGCGTCCTCGCGCCGGCCCCGCGAGAACCACTGCCGGATCTTCGATCGAGCGCGCGGCGTCTTCACGAACTGCAGCCAGTCCTGCGAGGGGCCCTCTCCTTGAGCCCGCGACGCCAGGATCTCGACCGTGTCGCCCGTGCGCAGCTCGTAGTCGAGCGGCACGAGCTTGCCCCCGACCTTGGCGCCGATGGTGCGATGCCCGACATCGGTATGGATCGAGTACGAGAAGTCCACCGGGGTCGCCCCTGCTGGCAGGTTGACGACGTCGCCCTTGGGGGTGAACACGAAGACCTGACCGCCGTACAGGTCGATGCGGAGCGAGTCCATGAACTCACGTGGATCGGCCATGTCCTTCAGCCAATCCATCATCTGCCCGAGCCATGCCGCCTCTGCCGAGGCTTCCTTGGCCTGCTTGCCGCCTTCCTTGTAGCGCCAATGCGCTGCGATGCCGTACTTCGCGGTGCGGTGCATATCGCGGGTGCGGATCTGGATCTCCAGCGGTTTCCCGCCCGGACCCACCACCGTGGTGTGCAGCGATTGGTACATGTTCGACTTGGGCATCGCGACGTAGTCCTTGAAGCGTCCGGGGACCGGCTTCCAGAGCGAATGCACCGAACCGAGCGCGGCGTAGGTGTCGCGCAGGGAATCGACGAGGATGCGCACGCCCACGAGGTCGTAGATCTCGTTGAACTCCTTGCCGCGGATCACCATCTTCTCGTAGATGGAATAGAGATGCTTCGGGCGACCCTCGACCTCGGCCTTCACGCCGAGCTCCTTCAGCTTCGCGCGGGCCTCGCTCGTGACCTGTTCGATCAACGCGGTTCGTTCGCCACGCCTCGCGTCGACGAGGCTCGCGATCTCACGGAACGGTCCCGGATGCAGGGTCCTGAACGAGAGGTCCTCGAGCTCCCACTTGATCTCCTGCACACCGAGTCGATCCGCCAGGGGTGCATAGATCTCGAGGGTTTCGGTGGCGATGCGGCGCTGCTTCGACTCCGCCAGCACGCCGATCGTGCGCATGTTGTGCAGGCGGTCGGCGAGCTTGATCAACAGCACCCTGATGTCGCCGGCCATCGCGACGATCATCTTGCGGACGTTCTCCGCCTGCTCCTGCTCTCGCGAGTGGAACTCGTAGCGCTCGAGCTTCGTGAGCCCGTCGACGATGCGGGCGACCTCGGGACCGAACTCGGCATCGATCTCGGCGAGCGTGACGGCGGTGTCCTCGACGGTGTCGTGCAGCAGCGCTGCTTCGAGCGTCGTGGTATCGAGCCGCAGGTCGGCCAGGATGCCCGCGACCGCCACCGGGTGCGTGATGAACTCCTCGCCCGAGCGGCGCTTCTGGCCCTCGTGCGAGGCCGCGGCGAAGGCGTAGGCGCGGACGATCTCCCTCGTGTCGGCCTTGGGGTTGTAGGCGTGGACCTTCTTGATCACGGCGTCGATCGGCGAGGGCGCCGGTGCATCGCCTCGGCGCAGACGTGGGCGCGGGATGTTGGGCAGCCGCCCGCTTCGCCGCTGGGGCGCTTCCTTCTGATGGTCGAGGCCGAGCTCTTCCCTGCTGTCCACCGCGCCTCCTCACCGCAAGTGTAGGCGCCGTTCGGGCCGGGGAGGGCGCTCAGTAGTGGATCAACGTGTAGAGCTCGTGGTCGACCAGGCGTTCGCGCCCATGCAGGAAATCGAGCTCGATCACGGTGGCGATGCCGCAGACCTTGCCACCGACCTGCTGCACGAGTGATGCGGCCGCGCGTGCCGTGCCGCCCGTGGCGAGCACGTCGTCGACGATCAGCACCCGCTCCCCTGGGTTGATGCCGTCGACGTGCAGCTCGAGCGTGGCCGTGCCGTATTCCAACTCGTAGTCCTCGGCGACGGTCTCCGACGGAAGCTTGCCGCGCTTGCGGATCGGCACGAATCCGGCGCCGAAGTGATACGCGACCGGTGAGGCGATGATGAACCCTCGCGCCTCGATGCCGACGACCTTGTCGACGTTGCCTCGTCCGAACCGCACGACCATGAGATCGGTGATCGTGGAGAACGCGATCGGATCGGCGAGGACCGGCGTGATGTCTTTGAAGACGATGCCGGGCTCCGGGAAGTCGGGAACGTCACGGATGAGGTCTTTGATCTGTTCGATGTCCATGGCTCGCTGCTCCTCATCGCTCGCGTTGACTCACGGAAGTGGCTGACTTACCGCCGCTTGCGCTTGGGGGGCGGACGGCGCTTGCTCTTGGGACGCGGTCGCGAGCCCGTGCGCGCCGTCGCGGCGCTGGCCGCAGCATCGGAGGTGCGCGCTGCTGTGGCGCTCGCGGTCGGTGCAGCCGCGGCAGGCGCTGAGTCGATCGCCGGGTCCGATGCGACCGTGCCCCGGTGACGCGCGAAGCGGCGGGCTTCCAACTGCTGGTACCGCTTCTCACGCATCTTGAGCACCGCGAGCAGCGGCGCCGCCAAGAAGATCGATGAGTAGGCGCCGATCGCGACCCCCACGAGCATCGCGAAGGCGAAGTTCTTGAGCGTATCGCCCCCGAACAGCAGCAGCGACAAGATCGGCAGCAGCACGACGAGAGAGGTGTTCACCGACCGCATGAGCACCTGGTTGAGAGACAGGTCGATGACACCCATGTAGCCGAGCCGGGTCACGAGCACGCTCGACTCGGTGTTCTCCTTGATCTTGTCGAAGATCACGACCGTGTCGTAGAGCGAGAACCCCAAGATCGTGAGGATGGCGATCACGGTCTCGGGCGTGACCTCGCGACCGACGAGCGCGTAGATGCCCGCCGTGATCAACACGTCGTGCACCAGCGCCACCATGGCGGTCAGCGCCATCTTCGGCTCGAATCGGAACGCGATGTACAGGGTGATGGCGGCCAGCACGACGATCAGCCCGGTGAAGGCCTGGCGTCGCACCTCGGCGCCGAACGTCGGCCCGATGTCCTCGACGCTGATGTCGCCCGGGTCGATGCCCGCCTGCTCGGCGAGCGCGGCCAACAGGTCGTCGGTCGCGCCCGTCTGCGCGAGCGACTCGGTGCGGATGGCGACCTGGTCCCCGCTCACGATCTGCACCTCGGCGCCCTCGCGACCGGCGTCGGCGAGCACCGTCGAGACGTCGGCCACCGTCACATCGGCGGCCAACGGATATTGGAGCCTGGCACCGCCTTCGAAATCGATGGAGTAGTTGAGCTGGCTCGCCACGAGACCGATGAGCGAGACCACGACGAGCGCGCCGGAGAACATGAACCAGGTGTTCCGCCGCTCCGCGAATCGGAAATGCGGGATCGTGTGGCCGCGGTAGGCCTCGAGCGCGTGGTGCAGAGTGGTCATGCCGGCCCCCCCGCGGGCGTCTCACCGCGCGACGGTTCACCGCGTGACGCCTCGCCGGCCACGCCGGCTTCCAGCCCGAAGCCCTTGAGCGCGACGAGCCGAGGGTTGCGTGCCAGCAGGAAGACCGTCGGACGCTTGAAGAAGTAGACGACGAACAGATCGAGCAGGGTCGCGACGCCCAGCGTGAGCGCGAAGCCTCGAACGGAGCTCACCGCCGTGAAGTAGAGGGCCACCGCAGCGATGCCGGTGACCACGTCGGCCGCGATGATCGTCTTGTACGAGCGCGCGAACGCCGGCTGCACGGCCGACCGAGCGCTCTTGCCACCGCGCACCTCGTCCTTCAATCGTTCGAAGAACACGATGTAGGAGTCGGCGGTCACGCCCAGCGAGATCACGAGACCGGCCACCCCCGCGAGCGTCAGCGCATACCCGAACTGCAGGCCCGCGAGCGAGATCAACGCGAGCGCCAGCACCGCCCAGATCGACATGCCGAGCCATGCCACGACCCCGAGGAGGCGGTAGTAGAAGAGCAGGTACAGGAAGAGGAGCGTCAGCCCCGCCAGGCCCGCCACGATGCCCTGGCGCAGCGATTCCTGGCCGAGGGTCGGGCTCACGGTCTGCACCTGCTGTCGCGTGAGCTCGACCGGCAGGGCGCCGGCGTTCAGCACGGTGGCCAGGTCGCGGGCTTCACCTTCAGTGAAGCCACCACTGATCTCTCCGCTTCCACCGGTGATCACGCCGTTGACCGTCGGCGAGGAGATGATCACGCGGTCGACGACGATCGCGATCTCGTTCTGCGGCGGCGGCTGCAACAGCGCTGCGGTGGTCGCGTCGGCGAACCGATCGCTCGCTTCGCCGGTGAGCTGGAACGACACCGTCCACTCGGAGCCCGTGTTGCCGCCGAGGACCGCGTTGGCCTCGGCGATGTCCCCCCCTGCGATCACGGAGGGGGCGAGACGGTAGCGGTTGCCCACCTCGTCTTCATAGACGACCTCCTGGTCCTCGAGCGCCGAGAACGAACATGCCCGCCGCTCGCGGTCGGCGTCGGTGGGGCATGTGACCGGCGTCGCCGCGTAAGCGGGGTCCTGCGGCGACACGATCGAGATCACCGAACGTTCCTCGAGCCGGGCGGTCTGCCCGATCACGTCGAGCAGGCGCTGCTGTCCCGTCGAGCGCTGGCGCTCCTCCGCCGAGGCGCGGTCGATGAAGCACCCGAGGTTCTCCTCGCCGGAGCTGATGACGCAGAAGAGCGAGTCGACCGGGAGCACCTGGACATCGCGAACCGCGGTCATGGCCGCCGCCTCGGTCTCGAGCCCGCACGGAAGCTGGTCGGCGGCGAGCGTGAGCCCCGAGAACGACGTCGGGGCCGGCGACGGGGAAGGCGACGGGCTCGCGGACGGCGATGCCGAGGAGGTCGCCGATGCCGAGCTGGAAGGGGATGCCGAAGCCGACGCCGAGGGCGCCGGCGTGGTTCCCGCGCTCGCTTCATCGCCGGCGCCGTCGGTGACGCAGAACGTCTGCTGCGTGACCTCGACCGTAAGCTCGTCGCGAGCAGCTTCGGCTTCCTTGCGGGTCGGGTAACAATCGAGCTGCTCGCCGGTCGTGCCGACCAGGCAGAACGCCTCGTCGGGGCCGTTCGCTGAGGG
>Ga0180121_10000769_pt1 | contig 13503 bp, 14 predicted proteins | sample AntDrymUQ5402106_2_FD_129676 | JGI IMG/M metagenome (GOLD analysis project Ga0180121, IMG submission 129676) | Polar desert sand microbial communities from Dry Valleys, Antarctica - metaG UQ540 (21.06) (version 2) (version 2) | ecosystem: Environmental > Terrestrial > Soil > Desert | place...
GCGGCTGCGCGCCTGTATCCCACGCGACGAGACTGTAGAACGCGACCGCGGTGTCCGCCGTCATGCTGAGCGAGCGAGGGCCACGCAGCTCGACGGGCCGGATACCACCGTCATCGGCGGTGGTGTCGGGCCCCTCGGGCATCGAAATTCTCGCCTCGGGCTGAACTACGGCTCTCACCGTCAGCCTGAACGGCTGCCCTATCGTTACCGTGTCCGGAAAGACGCGGAGCCCCATGCGGACGGACTGCACTGGCTCCGGCGTCTGGCCAGTCGCTACAAACGGTACGGCGGCGTGCGCGAGCAGGGTGAGGAGCGAGAGAAATCTCAACGGCGGCGCGCCTGTGTCTCTCGTGAGTGGAAGAAGCGCATCAGCGGCTCGACGACGCCCGCTTCCGTCCGCACGCACACCTCGTCTATCGCGAGCCGGCGGAGGAGACGCTTCCGCTCTTCACGCTCGGCGTTCACGCTCGTCGAGTAGGCATCCCGCACCGCCTTGTGGCTGGTGTCGATCTCCACAGTCTCTCCCGTTTCGGGATCGACCAGGCGCGCGATGCCGATGTCGGGGAGGTCTCGCTCGCTCGGATCCTCGACCGTGACCGCGACGACGTCGTGGCGCTGGGCGAGGAGCTTGAGCGGGTGATCGATGTCCGGGTCGAGGAAGTCGGACACGACGAAGATGATCGCCTTCTGCTTCAGCATCTTCCGCACATACTCCACGACGGCGCCGATGTTCGTCCCGCGCCCGACGGGGTCGAACGCGAGCAGGTCGCGGATAATGCGCAGCACGTGGCGGCGCCCTTTGCGCGGAGGGATTACGTGCTCGATGCGGTCGGTGAAGAGAACGAGCCCGACGCGGTCGTTGTTGCGCACCGCCGACATCGCGAGCACCGCCGCCAGCTCGCTCGCGAGCTCGCTCTTGAACCGGTTCACCGTGCCGAAGCGCTCCGAGCCGGAGAGGTCGACGACCAGCATCACCGTCAGCTCGCGCTCCTCGATGTAGCGCTTGACGAAGGGGCGTCGCATGCGGGCGGTGACGTTCCAGTCGATCGACCGCACCTCATCGCCGGGCTGGTACTCGCGCACCTCCGAGAACTCCATCCCCTGGCCCTTGAACACCGAGCGATATTCGCCCGTGAACACGGAATTCACGAGGCCGCGCGTGCGCAGCTCGATGAGCTTTACCTGCCGCAGGATTTCCGGCGGCACACCCATCGGCCTGGCGCGCGTGCGCGGGGGCGGCGGCCGCCGCGGCTTGAGCGCGCGGAGCTTTCCGATCACGGAGCTGGAATCGCGTCCAGGATGCGGTCGACGATCGCGTCGCTCGTCACTTCCTCGGCCTCCGCCTCATACGTTCTGAGCACGCGGTGGCGCAGCACATCGGGGGCGATCGCCTTCACGTCTTCGGGCGTCACGAACGCACGGCCGCGCAGGAAGGCGTGCGCGCGCGACGCCTGGGCGAGGGAAAGCGTCGCGCGGGGGCTGGCGCCAAACTCGATAAGTGGAGCAAGGTCAGCGAGCCCTGCAGCACCAGGATCCCGCGTCGTGTGCACGATGTCGACGATGTAGTCGACGACACGGTCATCCATATAGAGCCCAGCGATGTGGCGTCGCGCGGCGAGGATCTGCTGCGGTGTCGCGACGCGGTTGACGGGAATCGGCTCGCCACTCGCCATGCGGCGGAGCACCTCCTTTTCCTCGTCGCGGGTCGGATAGCCGACGTGGAGCTTGAGCATGAAGCGGTCGATCTGTGCTTCGGGGAGTGGATACGTGCCTTCCTGCTCGATCGGATTCTGCGTCGCGAGAACGAGGAAGGGCTCTTCGAGCACATGGGTCGTGCCGCCGATCGTTACCTGCTTCTCCTGCATCGCCTCGAGCAGAGCGGCCTGCACCTTGGCAGGCGCGCGATTGATCTCGTCGGCGAGAATGATGTTGGCGAAGATCGGCCCCTTCTTCACCGAGAACTTGCCGTTCGACTGGTCGTAGATCTGCGTGCCGACGACGTCGGCGGGCAGAAGGTCGGGGGTGAACTGGATGCGGCTGAAGCTGGTGTTGATGGTCTCGGCGAGCGTGCGCACGGTCAGCGTCTTGGCGAGACCCGGCACTCCCTCGAGGAGAACGTGACCTCCCGTGAGGAGGCTGATGAGGAGCCGCTCGACCATGTACTCCTGGCCGACGATTCTCTTGCCGACCTCGCGCACGACTTCGCTTACGACAGTTGCGTCAGCGGCTGTTTGGGCGTTTACGTCCACGACTTGCTCCTCTGTTGGTATCGGTTGCTCCATCCCTTGCACTTCGCTTTGCGGCGCCGCCACGGGCGAGTGCGGCAATCACGTCACGTTCGCGCGCCGTCAGCGGGCGCACTTTGCCCGTCTCGAGCGTTCCCAGCTTTACAGGCCCGAACTGCACGCGCACGAGCCTTTCGACCTCGAGCCCGAGCGCCTCGCAGAAACGGCGCACTTCGCGCGTCCGGCCTTCGGCGATCGTGACGTGAATGTCCCACCGTCCACGCGTGATGCGGTGCGCGGATATGTCGCGCGGGACGACCAGCCCATCTTCGAGCTCTACCCCGCCGCGCGCAGCGCGTGCCGCTTCGGCACCGTCACCACGCACCGTCGCGACGTAGGCGCGCTCGATCTCGTTGCTTGGGTGCGTGAGCTGGTGCGCCGCGTCGCCGTCGTTCGTGAACAGCAGCACGCCCTCGGTCATGTAGTCGAGCCGCCCGACGTAGGTCAGACCGGGTGTCGGCTCGACGAGGTCGAACACTGTTTTCCTGCCCCCCGGATCGCTCCGCGTTGTCATCACGCCGGGTGGCTTGTTGAGCACCACCCAGCGCGTTGCGGCGGGGGCGGCCACCGGCTTTCCGTCGACGGTGATGCGATCCGAAACCGGATCAACCGATTGCCCCGTCTTCGCCACTTCGCCGTTCACGAGAACTCTGCCCGCGGCAACGAGCTCCTCGGCGGCGCGGCGCGAGGCGATGCCGGCGCGCGCGAGCGCGCGCTGAATGCGCATCGTCGCAGGCATCAGTCAGCCCGCGCTGGCGGCTCTCCGTTCTCCCTGACCAGGCTCCCCGTGAGCGTAGCGGGGCGCGGCGCGCGAAGCGCGATCGCGAGCTCGTCGGCGCGCGGCAGCTCTTCGAGATGGCGCAGTGCGAACTGCTCGAGAAACGCCGGCGTCGTTCCGTAAAGCAGAGGCCTGCCAATCCCTTCGCCGCGCGCCACGACATCGACGAGCCCGCGCTCGTGAAGCGACTTGAGAATCGCGCCCGCGCCGACACCGCGGATCTCCTCGATCTCGGCGCGACCGATCGGCTGCCGGTAGGCGATGATCGCCAACGTCTCGAGTGCCGCCGCCGAGAGCCGCTGCGGGCGCGATGCGAGCTGCGCTCTCTCGATGGCCTCGGTGAACTCCGGACGCGTCAGTATCTGCCAGCCGCCCGCGATTTCAACCAGCTCGACGCCATGACCGTCGGTTTCGTAGTGGTCGCGTAGCGAATCGAGCGCGCTTTCGAGTGTCTCCTCCCCGTCCGTGGCATGACGCGCCATCGCGCGCAGCTCTGCTGCCGACACCGGAGTGCCGCTGGCGAACAGCGCCGCCTCAAGCAGCTTCGCTAGCGGGGTCACGAGTGATCTCGAAGGAAGCGAAGGCGCGCCGCTGCTCCAGTCTCAGCTCACCGAGCTTGGCGAGCTCCAGAAGGGCGAGAAGAAGCGAGAGCACTTCCCATGGCTCCGGGTTCACGGGGAGCACATCGGTCCACTGGGCGCGCGCGCGGAGGGCGAGCAGGGCGCGGACGGTGCCGATCGCGCCGTCCACGTCGAGCGCGCGCGGAACGATGTCGTGGATGTGCGGCTTCCGCGCGAGACGCAGCACGCGGTCAACGCCGGCGAGCAGCTCGGGAAGCGACAAACTGAGCGGACCCGTCGCGGGCGCGGCGGGAGTCGTCGGCTGAAATGCCCGCGCGAAACGGCGGCGGCGCGCCTCACTCAGCTTCTCCAGGTGATCGACTACCTCGCGTACCTGCTGATACTCGAGGAGCCGTCTCACAAGCTCGGCGCGCGGGTCGTCCCACAGGTCCTCGCCGTCCCGGCGCGGCAGGAGCAGCTGCGCCTTGATGCGCACCAGCCGCGCCGCCATCTCGAGGTACTCCGCCGCCTCGTCGAGCTTGAGCGTGGAGATGCGGGCAAGAAACTGCTCGGCGATCCTGGCAATCGGAATGTCGTAGATGTCGATCTGCTCGTCGCGAATGAGCGAGAGAAGCAGGTCGAGCGGGCCGGAGAATTCGGCGAGCTCGACGACGAAAACTTCGGAGGCGGCAGCTTCGCCGCCCGCGGCAAACTTCACATCGTCCATTGGCTTGGCAGGATGTACGGAAACACCGCTCTCACCGCGAGCCTCCCCACGAAAAACACGGGCTTGAACCACAAGTTGAGTATCGGCCGCCCAAAACTTAGCAGAAGGAAGAGTATCAGGAAGCCGGCGTTGCCGAGGCTGGCGTAGCGGAGTGCCCACGCCGGCGGCAGCATGTACTTGAAGACGTGGGAGCCGTCGAGCGGCGGGATCGGAAGAAGGTTGAAGGCGGCGAGACCCAGATTGATGAAGATGCCGGTGACGAACATCGCCTGGAGAATCGACGCGCTGTCGGCGATCGCCGGCACGGCACGGCCGAGCATGCCGATGAGGACGATGAGCGGGACACAGATGATGGCAATGATGACGTTGGTTACGACACCCGCCAGCGAGACGATGATGTCGCCCCGCTTGTAGTTCCTGTAGTTGCGCGGGTTCACCGGCACCGGCTTGGCTCCCCCGAACGCGATCCCCGACGTGATGTACGTGAAGATCGGCAGGAAGATCGTCATGATTGGGTCGATATGCGGAATCGGATTCCACGTGAGGCGGCCGAGCTGGTAGGCAGTGGCATCGCCCTGCCGAAACGCGGCGTAGCCGTGGGCATACTCGTGCGCGACCATCGAAAAGAGCAGGACGGGTACGACGAGTAGAAAGCTCTGGTACTTATCCAAGATTCTTTTTTGTCGGGGTTAGACGGGGAAGTTAGCAGGCTTGGACTTAATACCGAAGCTGGGAGCCTGCGTAAATGCTGACTGCGGTCTGAGTGCAATTTGTTCGCTCTCACACTGGGAGCCGACGGCCACCGAACCGAACGGTGTCAATCCTCCAACAATTGACTTAAGCGTCGATCCTGACCAACTTTAGAGGCTACAGAGGGCCAAGAGCCCGCTCAATCATCGGAGATCGTGCTCGTGCCAAATATCGCGTCAGCGAAAAAGAACATGCGGAAGTCCCGCGCCGCTTCCGTCCGCAACCGTGCCCAGCGCTCGGCGCTTCGCACCGCCCTTAAGAGAGCCTCCGGAGCTGGTAGCGCGGATGAGAAGCTGGCAGCGGTGAAACTGCTCGACCGAGCCTCGCGGAAGGGACTTATTCACAAAAACGCTGCTGCCCGGCACAAGAGCCGTCTCGCGAAGGCCGACAAGAAGTAGCTGGACTCGAAGCAAGAAAAAAGGCGCCCATGGGCGCCTTTTTTGTTTCTCCAGGCTAAGCCTACATCGTTGCAAGCTCTCCCCCGCATCGCTCGCAGTACCACTCAGTCGGATAATTCGAAGCCGCGCACTCCGGACATTTTAGCGTCTTGTGCTGCTCGGATCGCGGATCCTGCGTGCCTCCCGACCGCGGCACGCCGGGCGGGGTTGCAACTGCCGACGATGTCCGCGCGGGCGATGGCGCTGATGCTCCTGGCCGCAGCACTGGAAATTCGTCGAAAGGCGACTTTGCCGGTGCTGGTCCTGGGGATCCCCCGGGTGGGACGCGAGACGGCTCGGCGGGCCGCGCCGGTGCGGTAAGCGTGGGCGGCTCCGGCACCGCCGCACGCGGAACGACAGGCGAGATGGGCGTCTGCGCGGACGGGTTCAGCGCTTCCGCTACGTATGCCGAAGCTGGAGGAGGCGGAGGAGGCTGATTGCCGATCGCACCCGTGCGGTTTCCTCCGATCATGCGCGCTGACAGAGGCACCGCGCTTTGCGGCGGACGAGGCGCTGGCGCTGGCTCAGCGGCCGGCGGTGATGCCGGGCTGGATATGGGCGCGTCGCCGTCCTTCGTGCTCAGCGTGAAGATGCGGGTCAGCTCGTTGAGCTGCGCCTCGACCGTCCCACGCTCCTTTGCGAGGCGACCAAGCTCCTTGTCCCACGCACCGCCGATCTCCTTCCACTGCTTGTCCGTGTATTCGCCGACGGCGGCGCGGAGCTCGGCTTCCTGCCTCGCCTCACGCTGCTGCGTCTCCTGGCCGCGAATCTCGTTGAGCCGGCCAGTCATTCCGTCGATTGATGCGCGGAGCTCCCCTGCCCGCTCGGCAAGCTTTCCGGAAACATCGTTGAGACGGTTCTGGTAATCGGTCTGGACGCGCAGATAGACGGATTCGGGAGTGGCAGCGCGCTTTCCCTCCAGCGCCTTCAGCCACTCCTCGTATCGCTGGCGCTCCTTCAGGAGCCCATTTAACGCGTCCAACGCGACCGGCTCCTTCTCAGCCATTCGTACTTCGTCCCTGGTTCGATCCCGTCCCGCCCGCCCTAGGCGGAAACACCTGAGCGATAGACGACCAACCCCGCCACAATAGTACAAGCGGCGCGCCCGGTAAGCGCCATCCCGGCGTACGGGGTATTCCTGCCCTTCGAGAGGAATTTCGATGGCTCGACCACCCACTCCGCCTTCGGGTCGAACACCGTGATGTCGGCGACTGACCCCTTCTCCAGTCGGCCACCGGGAAGGTTGAAGATGCGCGCCGGCGCGCACGCCATCCGTTCGATCAGATCGGAATAGCCAAGCGAGCCATCCTTGACGAGGTTCGTGACGACGACAGAAAGCGCCGTCTCGAGCCCGACGATGCCGTTCGGCGCGTCGGCGAACTCGCGCTCCTTCTCGTCATAGTGGTGAGGAGCGTGGTCGGTGGCGATGAGATCTATCGTCCCATCTTTCACCGCCTCCTGAAGCGCTTCGACGTCCGCCGCGGTGCGGAGCGGTGGATTCATCTTCGCATCGGTGTCGTAGCCGCGAACGCTTTCTTCGGTGAGGGAGAGATGGTGCGGACATACCTCGGCCGTGACGTTGATGCCGCGCTCCTTCCCCCAGCGTATCAGCTCGACCGAGCCCCTGGTGCTCATGTGCGCGAGATGCACGTGGCCGCCCGTCAGTCGCGCGAGCAGAATGTCGCGGATGACCATTATCTCCTCCGCTTCGGCGGGAATTCCCTTTAGGCCCAGCTCGGCGCTGACGATTCCCTCGTTCATCGCGCCGCCGGCGGCGAGCGTCGGCTCCTCGCAGTGATCGATCACCGGTATGCGGAAAGTCCGCGCGTACTCGAGCGCCGTTCGCATGAGCTGGGCACTCGCGACCGGTCGGCCGTCATCGCTGACCGCGACCGCGCCGGCGCCGACCATCTCGCCGAACTCGGCGAGCACCTTCCCCGCCTGGCCAACCGATATTGCGCCGATAGGATACACGCGCGCAGCCGCGGCGCGCTGTGCCTGACGCACGATGAAGCCGACAGCGGCCTGATTGTCGGTCACGGGCTCAGTGTTCGGCATCGCGCAAACCGCGGTGAATCCGCCCGCCGCTGCGGCGCGCGCGCCGGTGGCGACCGTTTCGACGTCTTCCCTGCCCGGCTCGCGCAGATGACAGTGGACGTCGATGAAGCCGGGCGAGACGATCAGCCCGGCGCAGTCGATGACGTCAGCGTCATCAGGATTTCCGAGCTTGCCGCCGACCGACTCGACGATTCCGCGCGCGATGAGCAGGTCGCCCTTCTCGTCGATGCCCCGCGAGGGATCGATCAGACGCCCGCCTCGCAGCAGTATCGGCTTCACGAACGATCCTCCTCGCGCCCGCGCCCGCTGCCGCCCTTTGCCGCTTCAGCGAGCTCGGGCTTGCCGCCCGCGAGCAGGTACAGTACGGCCATTCGTACCGCGACGCCGTTCGTCACCTGGTCCAGAATCACGCTGTGCGGACCGTCGGCAACATCCGAGTCGATCTCGACGCCGCGATTCATCGGCCCGGGGTGAAGAATGAGGACGTCGCGCGGGGCGCGATCGAGCCGCTCGCGCGTGATGCCGAACACCCTGTTGTACTCCCGCGACGACGGTATGTAGCCGGATGTCATCCGCTCGAGCTGCAGGCGCAGGACGTTGAGCGCCTCTGCCCACTCGATCGCATCCTCGATCCGGTCGAACACCTTGACGCCGAATTCATCGATCGCGCTCGGCATGAGCGACCGCGGCCCACATACCGCTACTTCGGCGCCGAGCTTGGTCAAACCCCAGATGTTGGAGCGGGCGACCCGCGAATGCAGAATGTCGCCGCAGATGCAGACTCTGCGACCCTCGAGGCTGCCGAAGTTGTCGCGCAGCGTAAGAATGTCGAGCAGCCCCTGCGTCGGGTGCTCATGCGTGCCGTCGCCCGCGTTGATGACGTTCGACTCGATGCGCTCGGCAAGAAACTGCGCCGCGCCCGAGGCAGAGTGGCGAATCACCACCATGTCGATGCGCATCGCCTCGAGATTCCGTGCCGTATCCACCAGCGTCTCGCCCTTGGAAACGCTGGAGCCCGACGAAGACACGTTGACGGTATCAGCGGAAAGGCGCTTCTCGGCGAACTCGAACGAGATACGGGTCCGCGTACTGTTCTCGAAAAAGAGATTCACGATCGTGGACCCGCGCAGTGCGGGCACCTTCTTGATTGCGCGCTCGCTGATCTCCTTGAACGGCTCGGCGGTATCCAGAATGAGGCGAATCTGGTCGCCGGTGAGCGACTCCAGCCCGAGAAGATCCTTGCCGAGGGCGCCCGTCACGCGGACTTTTGCACGATCACGACTTCGGTTCGATCGTCCAGCTCGGCGACCATGACATCGACCCGCTCGTCGGGGCCCACCTCAATCTTTTTTCCGACGACATCGGCATGAATCGGCAGCTCCCGCCCGCCCCTGTCGATGAGAACCGCGAGCGCGATGCGGGCCGGACGGCCGAAGTCGGCGAGCTCATCGAGCGCCGCGCGGACGGTGCGGCCGGTGTAGAGGACATCGTCCACGATGACGAGGTGTTTCCCCTCGAGGTCCCACGGGAGGTAGGTCGGCCCGACGACCGGCCGGGGCCCAACCGTCTGCAGATCGTCCCGGTACAGGGTGATGTCCAACGAGCCCTGGGGCACGCTGACGCCTTCGCCGCCCTCGATGAAACGGACGAGCCGGTCGGCCAGCTGAACGCCGCGGCGCTGAATCCCAACGATTATCAGGTCGTCTGTACCGCGGTTGAGCTCCACGATCTCGACCGACATTCTTTTCAGCGTTCGCTCGACGGCCCGCCCGTCGAGGACCGTCGTACTCTTCGTAGTCATCTAAGCAACAAATATGGCTTCCGCCGGTTCGCCGATAAAGGAGAGAGGGGTTCTACGCGGCTGGGCTCTTTTTCCGCCGCGCTCTGGTCGCAGGCCTATCCACATCGCACATTGTGTATGGCGCGGCGCCGCAAGCGGCGAACAACCTGGACAACGGAGGGTCGATGGCGGTAAGGGATTTTGTTGACGAGAAAGGCGTGTCGTGGAAGGTGTGGCCCGTCACGCCCGAATCGTTCAAGACCAAGACTGCCGCAGAGGACTATCTGGGCGACTATGGGGACGGCTGGTTGTGCTTCGAATCGGGCTCGGAACGCCGTCGTCTTGCTCGATATCCTCGCGACTGGTCGGACAAGAGCGATGATGAGCTAATTGGGCTCCTGAAAAGTGCGGCGGTGGTACCGACGCGAACGTCGGAGAAGACGGCCGAATTCAGGACAGGTCCACGCGGGTCCTGAGCGGCGCCCGTTGCGCTAAGCTGTCCCGTCGCTGATCTCGACGCCGTTCTCAGCCTCGATCATCTTCACCGCTTCAACGTGATCTGCCTCCTCCCCGAGTTGCCGCCGCGCCTCCGCATACCGTTCCGCGCCTAGCGCAATCAGCGGCGCGGCGACGCCGAGCTCCGTTGCGAGGCCGGCGGCGATGCCGATGTCCTTCTCCAGCAGGGCGAGGCGGAACGTGCGGGGAAACGCCCGCGTCAGCACGCGCTGCGGAATCAGGTTTTCCGAACTGTTCGACCGCCCGCTGGATGCGTTGATTACATCCAGCGCCACCGAAGGATCGACGCCCGCCTTCTTCAGCAGCGCAAGACCTTCGGCCGCGGAAAGGATGTGCACCGCAAGCAGCGCGTTGTTGACCGCCTTGAGCGCGTCGCCCGCGCCAACTGGACCGCAGTGGACAATCTTCTTCCCGAACGCTTCCACCACCGGGCGCACGCGCTCGAACACTTCCTCATCTCCGCCCCACATCACGGTGAGTTTCCCCCCTTCGGCGGCGACGACGCCGCCGCTCACCGGCGCGTCAATGAAGCCGATGCCACGCTTCTCCAGCTCCGACGCGAGCAGGCGCGATGTCGCCGGATCACCCGATGTGCAGTCCAGCAGCACCGCCCCGCGCTCGATCGCGCCGATGAGTTTGCCATCCTTGCTGAGCAACGACAGGACTTCCGCCGACGAAGGCAGGCAGGTGATCACGACCTCGGCGCCCTTCACGGCCTCGACTGCGGATTCGGCAACCGCAACGTTGTGATGCTTGGCGAACGCGCGCGCTTTCGAGCCGGTGCGATTCCAAACCGTCAGCTCGAACGGCGCGCCGGCAAGATGACTCGCCATCGGCCGGCCGATTGCGCCGAGCCCGAGGAACGCGATGCGCATCAGCGGGGCGCTACCGCGTGCGTGTACACCATCCGGGAGATGTCGCCGATGAGGCGGCTCGATTGGTCTCCGTCGCTCAAGCCGCGCGTGAGCACGACGAGGATGTACGGACGCCGGCCCGGCGGATACACGATCGCCGCATCGTGCGAGTGCGCAGTGATCTCACCTGTTTTATGCGCAACGCGCACACCGGCCGGCACACCGGAAGGAATCTTTTCGTTGAATTCCTGGGCGAGCAGTATCTCGCGCATCGCCCTCGCCGCGGAAGCATCTGCTGCACGGCCCTCCTCGATCGCGCGCATGATGATGGCGAGGTCGCGCGCAGTGGTGGTGTTGTTGAGCTTCGCGTCGAAGGCCTTCTGGTCCTCGACGCCGCGCCGTACCATGATCTGCCCCGCCCCAAGCGCCCGCATGCTGGCGGTGACACGCTCGGCGCCGACCAGAGTTATCAGAGTGTTGGTGGCGAGGTTGCTCGACCGCGTAATCATGAGCTTGAGCAGCGAATCGACGCGTACTCGCTGTCCGTTGAGTCGATAAAGACTGGAATCGCTGTCGGAGCCGACATCGAGCGAGTAACCGGATCCGTCGACGATCGACGCGAAGCGGTTCACGATCATGAGCCCCTGGCCGAGCGAAAAGCCACCGTTTCCCGCCTGCCGGAACAGCTCGATCATCACCGGCACCTTCATCGTGCTCGCGGCGTGAAACGCGGAATCGGAATTGATGTGGAGCGTGTCACCCGACGCGAGGTCCGCGTACGCCACTCCGACGACGGCGCCCGGCGCGCCAGCAACGCGTGTCTCGATCTCGGCTCGCAGCGTGGAAAGATTTCCAGTCTGCGAAGCCGCCTGCCCGGAGAATGCCACCGTCGCCACGAATGCGATCACGATCCGCGGCACCCTACGCCCTCGACCCCGACGCCACCGCACCGTCGCCCGAATCGTGCACCTCAGCCCAGATGCTGTCGTTGTGGTGATCCTCGAGCACGAACAGGCCGATGAAGAAAGTCGCCAGCGCGACCACGATCGGAAAGGCGAGACCGGCATAGATGTTTCCCGTGCGCGCAACCAGTCCGGTCGCGATCAACGGAAGAAATCCTCCGAACCACCCATTCGCGAAGTGATACGGTAACGACAGCGACGTGTACCTGATGCGCGCCGGGAAGGCTTCGACGAGAAATGCCGCGATCGGTCCGTACACCATCGTCACGAACACCACCTGGATGAACACAAGGGCGGTGAGGGCCACGGCATTCAGCGGATCCGAAAACAGCTTCATTGCGTGATAGATCGGCAGGTACGAAATCGCGGCGATGAGGTTTCCCGCGAGCATTACTTTTTTCCGTCCGATCCGGTCCGACAGGTGCCCGAAGTAAATGAACAGCGGCGCGCCGAGCAGGAGCGCGACGGCGACGATGATGTAAGAGGTTCTGAGCGGAACCTTGAGCACTGTCTGCAGGAACAGGAGTGCGTAGAACTGGCCGGTGTACCAGACCACAGCCTGCCCCGCGGCAGCCCCGAACAGCACGGTAAGAATCAGCTTCCACCGCGGCCACGTGCCGAAGCTTTCCTGGATCGGCGCCGTCGAAGTCTTGCCGGTTTCCTTGAGGCGCGTGAAAAGCGGCGACTCCTTGAGCCGAATGCGGATGTAGTAGGAAATCCCGACGAGAAGCAGCGAAAGCATGAACGGGATTCTCCATCCCCACTGCTTGAATGCTTCCTCTCCGAGGATCTCGCGGACGACGAGGATCACCGCCAGTGACACGAAGAGCCCCAGCGTTGCAGTCGTCTGGATGAAGCTCGTGTAGTATCCGCGCCGGCCATCTGGTGCATGCTCGGCGACGTAGACGGCCGCCCCTCCGTACTCGCCCCCGAGTGCCAGTCCCTGCAGCAGACGGAGAAGCACGAGAATTATCGGCGCCGCGATCCCGATCTTCTCGTAGCCCGGGAGAAATCCGATCGCCGCGGTCGAGCCGCCCATGATGAGAAGTGTCGCCAGAAATGCGAACTTGCGGCCGACAAGGTCCCCGATGCGCCCGAACACCAGCGCGCCGAATGGCCGCACAGCGAACCCGACGGCGAAGGTAGCGAGCGTCTTGAGGAAGCTGGCGGTTGGATTGCCCGACGGAAAAAACTGTGTCGATATGATCGCCGCGAGGCTGCCGAAGATGTAGAAGTCGTACCACTCGATCATCGTTCCGACCGACGATGCGGTGATGACTTTCCAGATGCCCTGCGCGCCTTCAAGCGGGTGCGCTCTCATTTCGTCCACCCCCGCGACCGGTAGGTGGCCCCCGCGAACATCTCGTACAACCATGCTCTGAACGCCCTCAGTCTGTCTTCTGCATCACGGATCCCGGGCATTGCCATGTCGCGCGCCACGCTTGGCGCGCAAATGACCTCGAACCCGGCCGTCTCGAAGGTAGCACAGGCTCTCCTGCTGTGGACGGGCGACGTCACCACGGCGATCCGGTTCCAGCCGCGCCCGCGTGCGATGCGGCGCATCGCCAGCGCTTCAGTGCGCGTGTTGTCCACTGAATCGGCGTAGACGATCTCGACCGGGAAGTCGAGGAGGCGAAGGATATCCTGCTGATCGGCCGAGTCCGAAACGGCTCGCCCGTTGCGCACGCTGTGCTCGCGGGAGACCATGACCGCGGGAGCGACTCCGCGTCGCGCGAGGGCGAGGCCACCCAGAAATCCATCGAGGGTTTTCCCCCGCATCTGCCCCCCGGAAGTGA
>Ga0180121_10000771_pt1 | contig 13447 bp, 11 predicted proteins | sample AntDrymUQ5402106_2_FD_129676 | JGI IMG/M metagenome (GOLD analysis project Ga0180121, IMG submission 129676) | Polar desert sand microbial communities from Dry Valleys, Antarctica - metaG UQ540 (21.06) (version 2) (version 2) | ecosystem: Environmental > Terrestrial > Soil > Desert | place...
CACCGGCGGATCGAGGCGTTCGCCGCCGAGCACGAGCTCGAGCAGGCGATGGTCGAGCTCGAGCTCTCCGACGGCGCGCTACTGCGCCTTGCCGCCCTCTCGCCCGAGCCGGGCTACGGGTTCATCACGCTCGTCCCGCACCCGGAGGACGGCGAGCCGCAGGAGTTGATCGTCCCGCTCGGAGCGATCCGCCAGCTCACCCTGAGCCGGGCCGAGCCCGAGAGCCCGATCGGCTTCTCCGTGCCGGACGCCTAGCTCAACGCCGGAACTGGAGCTCGTGCCACGAGGGGACGGGCGCCAGCTCGAGCAGTGCACGGCCGCCACGTGGCTCCGCGTAGCCGAAGTCGCCGTTCTCCTCGTCCCACGCGACCTCGAGCAGGCCTTCCTTGACCCGGTGGTCGAGCCACGCGCCCCGGAAGACGAGCTTCCGCAGCCAGTAGACGAGCGACTCGCCCTCGAGCAGGCCGACGCGCTCCCAGTGGCGCACGAGATACCGGCCGAGCGTGCTGCGCGCCTCGGCGATCCGGCCGTCGGCGGCGAGTTCGACCAGATCGGCCGTCTCCTCCTCGTCGAGGTCGTTCGAGCCGATCAAACCGAGCCGGACGGCGGCGGCGGTGACGCGCTCCTCGAAGTCGTCGGCATTGAAGCCGAACCGGTAGCCGAGAAACTCGACCACGTACTCGTCGCCGGACGCGTAATTCGCCTCGCTCATCGCGTCGAAGGGTACCCTCCGACCCGTGCAAAGGCGCCTCGTCCTTCCCATGATCGCGGTCGTGCTGGCGATCTGGCTCGTCGGCACCTGGGTGACGAAGTACACGCTCGAGGAGATGGCGCTCTACACCCCGATCGCGGTCGTCGCTCTCGGCGCGCTCGCCGGCGTGATCCTCCTCTGGGTGAAGATCGTGCGCGAATCACTCCGCCGCAAGACCTAGCTCCGTCCGACCCTCCCCGTACCGTCGATCGCCCATGAAGGACGGCTCCTGGACGATTGAAGGCTGCGACTACGCCGAGGCAAAAGCACTCGCGGACGCGCTCGAGATCGGGGAGACCACCGCCTCGATCCTCGTCCGGCGGGGCTACGGCGACGTCGAGGCGGCGCGCGCGTTCGTCACCGGCGAGATCGAGCCGCACGACCCGTTCCTGCTCGGCGACATGGCCGTCGCCGTGGACCGGATTCGCGCGGCGATAGCCGGCGGAAAGCACATCTGCGTACACGGCGACTACGACGTGGACGGCATCTGCGCCACCGCGCTGGCCGTCCTGACTCTGCGCTGGCTCGGCGCGGACGTCGATTGGCACCTGCCGAGCCGGTTCGAGGAGGGCTATGGCGTCTCGGGCGACACGATCACGCGGCTGGTCGACGAGGGTTGCAGCCTCCTGCTCACCGTCGACTGCGGGATCACCGCCGTCGAGGAGGTCGCTGCGGCGAAGGCGCGCGGCCTCGAGGTGATCGTCACCGACCATCACCGGCCCGGCGCTGCGCTGCCTGATTGTCCGGTCGTCGCGACGCGCCCGTCCGACTATCCGTTCCCGGAGCTCTGCGGCACCGGCGTCGTCTGCAAGCTCGCGCAGGCGCTCGGCGTCGACGTGGCGCCCTATCTCGACCTCGTCGCGCTCGCGACGATCGCCGACGTCGTGCCGCTCCTCGACGAGAACCGCTCGCTGGCAATCGCGGGGCTCCGCGCACTCGCACGAACGCAGCGGCCTGGCCTCCAGGCATTGATGCGGAACGCACGCGTCGACCCCGCCGCTGTCGATGCGGGCGCCGTCGGCTTCCGGCTAGCGCCGCGAATCAACGCAGCCGGCCGGCTCGGCCGCCCCGACGCCGCCCTCGAGCTGCTGCTCACGAACGACGTGGAGGAGGCGAAGAGGCTCGCCGACGAGCTGGAGACGCTGAACCAGGACCGGCAGGCGGTCGAGGGCCGAATTCTCCGGGCGGCGATCGCCGAGGTCGAGTCGTGGCCGGACGCGAAACAGCGTCGGCGCGGCTACGTGATCTGGGGCGAGGACTGGCATGAGGGCGTGATCGGAATCGTCGCGTCCCGGCTCGTCGAGCGTTTCAACCGTCCCGTCGTCCTGATCGCCCGCACGGAAGGCCAAGGAGAGGATGCCCTGTGGAAGGGCTCCGGCCGCTCACTGCCGGCATTCGACCTCCATGGCGCGCTCGCGGCCTGCTCCGCCCATCTGCACCGGTTCGGCGGGCACAAGGCCGCGGCCGGGTTGTCGATCGTGGGAGAGCAGCTCGAAGCTTTCGCCGCCGCGTTCGCCGCCCACGCCGACGCGGAGCTCGTCGAGGACGACCTCGCGCCCGTGACCCGGATCGACGCGATCGTTCCCGGCTCCGCGCTGACGCTCGGCCTCGCCACCGAGCTGGAGCGGCTCGCCCCGTTCGGCCTCGGCAACCCGGACGTCACTTTGCTCGTGCCAGCTTGCGAGGCGGTGCAGCCGGGGGTCGTCGGCGAGGGCAAGCACTTGCGCTTTCGCGTCCGCCAGGGCGGCCACGATGCGGGCTCGGCGATCGCGTTCGGCATGGGCGCCCAGCTCGACCGGATCCGCCGGACGGATGGACAGAATCTTGGCCGCTACGACCTGGCGTGCCGGCTGAAGGAGAACCGCTGGAACGGCACGATCGCGCCGCAGCTTGTGATCCGGCACCTCTTCGACGCGCCCGACGGCTACGAGGAGCTGCGGGCGAGCCTCGCCGAGCTCTGGCAAGCCGGCGAAGACGCGTGGACGAGCGACGCCCGCGCGATCTTCGCGGAGCTTCGGCTCGCAGAGGGCGCCCGGCGGCAGCTCTACGAGTCGGAGGTCTTCAGAGCGTTGCTTGCCGGAACCGCACTCGAGCTACCGCGCGCGGCCTAGGCCGCTCGGCGCGGGCCGAGTCGTCGAGCGCGAGCAGGAGGCGCGCGAGTTGGCGCGCTTTGCGCTCGCGGCGCCAGCCGGAGATGGAGTCTGTAAGGGACACGGGCAGCATCGTTCTCCGTGACAACGTCCACTCCTGCGGGGGAGATTCGCGCCGGACCTCCTGAGTACACTGAACGCATGTCTGTGGTTGACGTCGATCGGCATCACCAGGACCTCGTCAACGAGCTGATCGCTGCCGTCGAGGAGTACAACCCTGGCGTCGACAAGGAGTTGCTCGCCCGCGCCTTCCGCTTCGCGGCGACCGCGCACGACGGGCAGGTGCGCAGCTCCGGCGAGCCGTTCGTCCACCATCCCTGGGCGGTCGCGAAGATCTGCGCTGAGCTCCACCTCGACGAGCAGTCGCTGGTCGCAGCGCTCCTCCACGATGTCGTCGAGGACACGGAGGCCGAGCCGGACGACCTGCGCAATGAATTCGGCGACGAGATCGCCCAGCTCGTCGAGGGAGTCACCAAGCTGACTCGGACGAGCTTCCAGACCCGGGAGCAGTCCGACGCGGAGAACTTTCGCAAGATGATCGTCGCCATGGCGCAGGACGTCCGCGTCATCCTGATCAAGCTCGCGGATCGGCTCCACAACATGCGAACGATCGAGTATCAGGGCAAGCAGGCCCAGGTGCGCAAGGCAAAGGAGACGCTCGAGGTATACGCGCCCCTCGCGCACCGGCTCGGTATCAACGCCATGAAGTGGGAGCTCGAAGATCGCTCGTTCGAGATCTTGCACCCGCGCAAGTACGCCGAGATCGAGGCGATGGTGGCCGACCGGCGCGCCGATCGCGAGGCCGCGGTCGAGAAGGCGAGCACTGCGCTCGGCGCCGAGCTGGCCAAGGTCGACATCCCGGCGGAGATCGCCGGCCGCGCCAAGCACTTCTACTCGATCTACGACAAGATGGCCAAGAAGGGCCGCGAGTTCAACGAGATCTACGACCTGACCGCGATGCGCGTGACGGTCGAGCGCGCCGGGGACGAGGGGACGCGCGACTGCTATGGCGCGCTCGGTCTGATCCATTCGCTCTGGAAGCCGATGCCAGGCCGGTTCAAGGACTTCATCGCGATGCCGAAGTTCAACCGCTACCGGTCGCTGCACACGACCGTGATCGGGCCCGAGGGGACGCCGCTCGAGATCCAGGTGCGGACGCGCGAGATGCACGAGGAGGCTGAGTATGGGATTGCCGCGCACTGGCTCTACAAGCGCGGCAAGGGGAAGCAGGACGACGAGTGGCTGACGTGGGTCAAGTCGCTGATGGATTGGCAGCAGGACGAGGCCGATCCGCGCGAGTTCATGAAGACGTTTCGTACCGACCTCTTCGACGACGAGGTCTACGTCTTCACGCCCAAGGGCGAGGTGAAGACGCTGCCGCAAGGCGCAACGCCGATCGACTTCGCCTATGCCGTTCACACCGACGTCGGCCACAAGACGGTGGGCGCGAAGATCAACGGTCGCATCGTTCCCCTTCATTACCGGCTCAAGAACGGCGATTTCGTCGAGATCCTCACGTCGAAGTCGGGTCGCGGACCGTCGCGCGACTGGATGAGTCTGGCGGCGTCGTCGCGCGCCCGGAACAAGATCCGGCAGTGGTTCCAGCGTGAGACCCGGGGCGAGACCGAGGCCAAGGGGCGCGAGCTGCTCGACCACGCGCTGAAGGGGCAGAAGCTGCCGTACAAGAAGCTGCAGGGCTCCGCAGTTTTGGCGCAGGTGATCCGCGAGACCGGCTTCCGCAAGGCCGAGGACTTCTACATCGCGCTCGGCGCCAACAAGCTGCAGACCAACCAGATCGTCAACAAGGTCCTGCAGCGGCTGAAGACCGACGAGGTCGCCGAGGAGGCTGTCATCCCGCTGAAGCCGTCGAAGCTGCGCTCGACCGTCGCGGGCGACAGCCTCGGGATCAAGGTGCAGGGAATCGACGACGTGCTCGTCCGGATGGCGAAATGCTGCACGCCTGTGCCCGGGGACGGGATCCTCGGTTACATCTCGCTCGGGCGCGGGATCACGATCCACCGCGACGACTGCCCGAACGTGAAGGCGCTGATCCGCAACCCCGAGCGGTTCACCCCGGTCGAGTGGGACGGCGGCTCGACGGCGAGCTTCCGCGTCCAGATTGCGGTCGACTCGTTCGACCGACCGCGCCTGCTCGAGGACGTCGCCCGCAGCTTCGCCGAGCATGGCGCCAACATCGTCTCCTACGGCGGTGTCGTCGAGGACGGAATGGCCCGAAACTGGTACACGGCCGAGGTCGGTGACGTGAAGGAGTTGCGCGCTCTGATGAGCGTGTTGCGGAACCTCGAAGGCGTCTTCGACGCCTACCGTATGACGCCCAGTTGAGGCTGCAGGGGCCGCGGCTGACGCTGACGGCGCTCAGCGCCGAGGAGCTGGAGCAGATCCGCTGGTCGCCCGAGGACGAGGACGCGCGTGCGCTCTTTGTCCAGCGCTTGCGCGAGGATCCCGAGGCGCGCGGCTGGTGGGTTTGGCTCGCGACGCTCTTCGATGCGGAGGAGGTCGGGAGCGGCGGCTTTGGCGGCCGCCCGGGGCCGAACCGCTGTCTCACGGTCGGCTACGGGATTCGCGAGGAGCACCGCGGTATGGGTTACGCGACCGAGCTGCTGACGTTGCTCACCGACTGGGCGCTCGACCAGCCGGAGGTCGAGCTGGTTCGGGCCACGATCGCGCTGGACAACCTCCCGTCGCTTCGGGTCGCGGAGAAGGTTGGCTTCAAGGCGACCGGCGAGCGCGTGCACGACGACGAGGACGGGGAGCTGATCGTGTTCGAACGTTCCCAAGCCCTGCCCAACGCGCGGAAACCGGCATAGGAGAGCGGCAGAAACCTGGTTCCGGCGACGATCACTCGTTCGAGGGATCGTCCCTCGAACGAGAGGGTTACCTCGATCCAGGGATGGACGTGGGCCTGGATCCAACTACAACGAGTAGGGGAGAGGGGTTGCGGGCAGCTGCGGCGCCCGTCCAGAGAGGCCACAACTCGGGACGGGCGCGCCGCCCACACTCTTTTGGCGCAAGATCGGAATCTGCGGAAGCAGATTCCAATCGCGCTAAGACCCCTGAAGCTGCGTGGGTCACGGCCGGGGCTCAATCGCGAATGCCCGCGGGCTATGCAGCTCTGAGAGCTCACGCTTCGAGGTCGTCGCCCTCGAAGCCGCGGATCAGCTCGCGGTACTCCGCTGGGATCTCGCAGGCGCGGCGCTCGGCCAGATCGACGAGGACGAGCGTCTGCGTGGCGGTCACCATCAGGGCGTCGTCCTCCATTCGGTGGGCGGCGCACTCGTAGGTCGTGCTCGTCCGGCCGATCCGGGCGGCGCGCACGAAGATCTCCAGCAAATCGTCGAAGCGCGCGGGCGCGTGGTATTCGACCGTCGAGGCGCGCATGACGAAGTCGCGTTCCTCGATCCAGCTTCCCGACTGGCCGAGGTGGCGGTGGTACTCCGTCCGTGCGTGGTCGAAGTAGGGCAGGTAGCGGCCGTAGTAGACGATCCCCTGCGCGTCCGTGTCCGAGAACCAGACGCGCGCGATCGCCGAGTACTTGAACGGCGGTTTTCGGTCGGTGACGCGCCCGAGCTCCATCGGGGCGATGCTACTCAGCACCCCGCCGCTCCCGAGGCCTTGAAGTGCGGCCGGAACAGCGGTACGTTGGTGACGGCAGCTACAAGAGGAGGGGTTGGACCATGCGGACGTTGCCCGCTTTTGCTTGCCTACTCGTTGCACTGACGCTCGCCGCGCCGGCCGCGGCCGAGCACGGCAGCGCCGACGACGCGAGCTCGATGTCTCATCTCGCCAACTCGCCGAGGCCGGAGAGCTCCGACCTCGCGTTCTGGAAGGGCGGACCGGTCCACGGGCCTTTTCAGGATCTCGCCTTCGCGGGGAACTTCAACGGCTTCCGGATCTTCGACATCTCGAAGCCCTGGCTCCCGGTGCTGCTCTCGGACTTTCCCTGCCGCGGCGTTCAGGGCGACGGATCCGTGCACCAAGCGCACCAGCGCCTGCTCTACATCCAGTCGGTCGACGGAGGCCTGACGAGCCCAGCCTGCGGCTCGGGGAGCCCCCCGCCCGGGTATACGGGTACCCGGTTCGAGGGGCTCCGGATCTTCGACGTCACGAACCCGCTCGCGCCGCTGCACATCGCGTCTGTCCCGACGACGTGCGGCTCCCACACCCATACGACGATCCCCGACGACGACGACCAACGCCTGATCGTGTACGTCTCCTCCAACCCCGGCGGTGCCGGGACGCCGTTCTGCCCGCAGCCGCACGCGAAGATCTCGATCGTCGAGATCCCCTACGCGCATCCCGAGGCGGCGCGGGTGCTCAAGGAGCAGCCGCTCCACGTCGACACGCTGCCGTTCTTCTTCAACGGCCGCTCCTTCGGCGTTGCCTGCCACGACATCACCGCCTTCCTCGGCTCGAAGCCGCCGGTCGCCTTCGCTGCCTGCCAGGGCGAGGGGCAGCTGTGGGACATCTCCGATCCCGCGAACCCGTCGACGCTCGGGGCGCACACCCACATCCGAAATCCCCTGATCGGCTACTGGCACTCGGCGTCGTTCACGTGGGACGGCGAAGTGCTGGCGGTCAGCGACGAGAGCTCCGGTCGGTGCGTCGGCGCGGCCGACACCGTCGGCAACATGTGGTTCTACAAGGTCGTCCAGCCTGGGACGCCTGACGCGCCGCTCCTTGGCCGGTACACACCGACGCGGCCGCATCCGGGCGGGGAGTGTTTCCCGCACAACGGCAACGTGATCCCGACGAACAAGGGTTACATCGGAGTCGCGCCGTTCTGGAGAGGTGGCACGAGCGTCTACGACTTCACCGATCCTGCCGCTGCGCGCGAGATCGCCTACTTCGACCCGTCGGGAGTCGACGGCCGAGGCAGCCCACAGCAATGGGCGGCGTACTGGTACAACGACTACATCTTCGTCAGCGACTACGAGCGCGGCTTCGACGTCTTCAAGTTGCTCGACGAGAAGGGCAAGCACTTCAAGGCGCGGAGGTGGCATCACTCGAACCCGCAGACCCAGGAGGGGTTCCAGGCTGTCGGCCACGGGCGTTAGTCCGAAGATCAGGAGCGGATCAGCGCGAGTACCTCGTCGCGCTTCTCCTCCATCAGCTCCTCGGACAGCGCCTCGAGGTTGAGGCGCAGGAGCGGCTCCGTGTTCGAGGGGCGCACGTTGAAGTGCCAGTCGTCGTAATCGACCGAAATCCCGTCCAGGTGCGTGACCCGTCCGTCTGAGTAGCGCTCCTTGAGCTCCTGCAGCTTCAGCGCGACGTCGGCGACGGGCGTGTTGATCTCACCCGTCAGGAAAAACCGCTCCCGATACGGCGCGAGGATCTGCGAGAGCTTCTGGCCGCGCAGCGAGATCAGCTCGAGCAGGAGCAAGAAGGGAACGACGCCGGAGTCCGCCTGGCTGAAGTCCCTGAAGTAGTAGTGCGCCGAGACCTCACCGCCAAAAACCGCATCGTCCTTGCGCATGCGGTGCTTGATGTACGCGTGGCCGACGCGGTTCATCAGCGCGACTCCGCCGGCGCGCTCGATCGTCTCGGGGACGGCGCGGCTCGCGCGCACGTCATAGATGACGTTGCCACCGCCCTCCTTCCGGAGAATCGACTCCGCGAGCAGGGCGGTGACGAAATCGCCGGGGACGAACTCGCCCGTGTCGTCGACGAAGAAGCAGCGGTCGGCGTCGCCGTCGTAGGCGACCCCCAGGTCGGCGCTCTCCTCCCGCGTCTTACCGATGATGAACTCGCGGTTCTCGGGCAGGAGCGGGTTCGGCTCGTGGTTCGGGAACGATCCGTCCGGTTCGAAGAAGCAGGTGACGGCGTCGATCGGCAGCCGCTTCAGCACCGGCGGCAGCATCGCGCCGGCCATCCCGTTCGCGGCGTCGATCACGACCTTCAGCGGCTTGATCGCCTCAACGTCCACGAAGGAGAGCACCTTCTCGACGAACCCTGGCCAGATGTCTTGTGCCTGCACCTCGCCGCGCCTCGTCCGGGGCCCGAACGGCTTGAGCGCGCGGTCGCGCACGTCGAGCAGGCCCGACTCGCCACCCACCGGCAGGGCGCCAGCGCGGACGATCTTCATCCCTGTGTACTGCTTCGGGTTGTGCGAGGCGGTCACGCACACACCACCCTCGAGCCCGAGTTCGCCGACCGCGAAATAGACCATCTCCGTTCCCACCATTCCCAGGTCGAGGACATCCGCGCCGCCGTCGGCGGCCCCTTCGATCACGGCCGCGGCCATCGAAGGTGATGAGAGGCGCATGTCGCGCCCGACCGCGATCCTGCGCGGCTCGAACTGCTCGACGTAGGCGCGGCCGATCGCATACGCGCCCTCCTCGTCGAGCTCGGTGGGATGGATACCGCGCACGTCGTACGCCTTGAAGACCTTGGGATCGAGCACGAGCCGATGCTATGGGAACGCGCTCGGCTCGGCGCCGGCCCAGCGTCTCCTCTCGCACCTACAATTACAGGGTGGAACGCAAGCTTGCCACCGTCATCTTCGTCGACCTCGTCGGCTCGACCGAGCTCGTCGCCGCGCGCGATCCGGAGATCGTGCGGCGCCGGGTCAACTCATTCTTCGAGCACGTCTCGCACTGCATCACGACGCACGGCGGGATCGTGGAGAAGTTCGCCGGCGACGCTGTCATGGCCGCCTTCGGTGTCCCGCAGGCGCACGAGGACGACGCCGAGCGCGCCGTCCGCTCGGCGGCTGCGATCCTCGACTCGGTGCACGGTCTCGGGCTCGAAGCCAGGATCGGCGTCGAGGCAGGCGAGATCGTCGCGGACGAGTCCGACTCGACCTTCGCGACCGGCGAGGCGGTCAATGTCGCGGCGCGCCTGCAGCAACTGGCTCAGCCTGGCGAGATCCTCGTCGGTCCGTTCGCGCGCCGGCTGACGATCGGCGCTGTCGAGACCGAGGAGGTCGGGCCGGTCGCGCTGAAGGGCTTCGGCGAGCCACTGATCGTCTGGCGGCTCGGCCGGGTACTCGAGGCTGACGGCCGCGTTCTCTCGGTCGCCGCGAGCTTCGTCGGTCGCGAGTACGAGCTCGAGCTGCTCGAGAACACGCTCGGGCGTGTGATCCGGAACAATCGCGCCCACCTGTTCACGATCTACGGCGAGCCCGGAGTCGGCAAGAGCCGCCTCGCCCGCGAGTTCATCGAAGGCGTCGAAGGCGCCTCGGTCCTCGTCGGCCGCTCGCTGCCGTACGGCGAGGGCGTCACCTACTGGCCGCTCGCGGAGATGGTCAAGGTTGCGGCGGGTATCACGGACGACGACCCGGTCAAGGAGGCGGTCGCGAAGCTCCGCGCCCAATGCGGCGACGATGCGGTCGCCGACCTGCTTGCGCTCGCCGTCGGCGTGCTCGAGGGGATCGAGGCCGAGCGGAGCCAGCAGGAGATCGCGTGGGCCGCGCACGAGTGGGCGGCCGAGCTGGCCGACGCGCGACCGTTGATCCTCGTCTTCGAGGACGTCCACTGGGCCGAGGAGCCGCTGCTCGAGCTGATCGAGCACCTCGCCGAGCGCGTCAAGGAGTCGCCGTTGCTGATTCTCTGCCTCGCGCGCCCCGAGCTGCTCGACATCCGTCCCGGCTGGGGCGGTGGACGGCTGCGGGCAGCTGCGATCGAGCTCGAGCCGCTCGCCCCCGAGGAGAGCGAGGAATTGCTCGACGCGCTCCTGGCCGACCGTGAGCTTTCGAGCTCGGAGCGGCGGACGCTGCTCGAGAAAACCGAGGGCAACCCGCTCTTCGTAGAGGAGACGACGCGGATGCTCCTCGAAGGCGGAACGTCCGCAAAGCGGATCCCCGACACCCTTCAGGCGATGATCGCGGCGCGCATCGACCGACTCCCGCGAGGCGAAAAGCGGCTACTCCAGCGTGCCGCCGTGATCGGCCGCGTCTTCTGGGAGGGTGCCGTGGCGCACTTGCTGCCCGATGTGGAGGAGCTCGAGCCGGTGCTCGACGCGCTGCTCCTGCGCGACTTCGTCACCCGCGAGAGCCGCTCGTCGATCTCCGGCGAGCGGGCCTATCGGTTCAAGCACGTACTGATCCGGGACGTCGCCTACGCGGGGCTCGCCAAGGCCGGCAGGGCCGAGCTCCATCAGCAGGTCGCGGACTGGCTCACGGCGGTTGCAGGCGAGGAGCTTGTCGAGATCCGCGCCTACCACCTCGACCACGCTGCGACGTTGTACGAGGAGCTCGACGGCGCCGCACCGGCCGAGCTGGCCACACGCGCCGCCACCGCGCTCGAGAAAGCCGGCCGCCGCGCCCTCGCCCGTGAGGCGAACAACTCGGCCAGGCGGCTGCTTGTGCGTGCGGTCGAGCTCGAGCCGACGCTGCAGCGCCGCTTCCTCGCCGCGCGAGCCGCAAGGCGGCTCGCCGACCTGCCGGCCCAGGCGGTCGAGATGGAGCGCGTGTTCATCGATGCGACCGAGGCGGGCGACACGCGGCTCCAGGGTCTCGCGCTCACGGCGCTCGCCGACAACGCGCTCATGCGCGACGCCGACCTGCCACGCGGACGGGACCTGGTCGAGCAGGCGCTCGTCCTGCTCGAGGACGGCAAGCCCGAGGATCGCTACGAGGCGCTGACGATGCGCGCCCGCATCGGCTGGTGGCTCGGCGACCTGGACGACGACGAGCGTTGGATCGGCAAGGCGCTCGAGGTGGCGCGCGAGATCGGCCGCAAGGACCTCGAGGCGAGCGCCGCGGACGACCTCGCGAGCGCCGCGATCTACCGACTCGACCTGGAACGGGCGAGCCGTCTCGTCGCGGAGGCGCTCGAGCTAGCGGAGGACAGCGGCAACATCACCGCGCTCGGCTGGGCGTTGGTCTCGCAGGCGCGGATCGATGCGCTCCGAGGCCGGTTTGACGAGGCGGCGGCCGGTCTCGACCGGGCCGAGGAGTTCTTCTCCCAGTCGGGTAACGCTTGGGCGCTTGCCCGCGTCAGCAACCACTACGGCTGGGTCGAGCGCCGGCGCGGCGATCTCCACACGGCCGACCGCCGCTTCCGCGACGCGATCCGCATTCTCAAGCCGCTCGAGGACCGGGGCACGCTTTGCAAGAGCCAGCGCGGTCTCGCGCAGGTGCTCGTCGCACTCAAGAAGATCGACGAGGCCGAGCGGTACGCGCTCGAAGCGCGCGAGACAGTCGGCCCGCACGACACGATCTCCCGCTCGACGACCCGGATGGCGCTCGGCATCGTTCGCGCCGCCCAGGGCCGCGACGAGGAGGCGGAAGCGTTGCTGCGGGAAGCGGTCGCCGTCGTCGACGGCAAGGACCTGTTTCTGATCCGCCGCGAGCTGCTGACGGCCCTCGCGCGCTTCCTGCGCGACCGGGACCGCATCGACGAGGCCGAGGAGTACGAGACCGAGCTCGCGGGCTACGACGCCGCGCTCACACCCGCCTAAGGGTTCAGGACAGCCTTGATCGCCTGCGAGGAAGCCTCGTCCGGCGACTCCGAGATCACGGTCGCAGGCCGTTCGAAGCGCGCCAGCGCGTCGCGAAGCGGCTCGGCGCGAAGGGTTCCCTCTCCGTAGGGCAGGTGCTTCGTCTCGTTCCGGTTCGCGAAGGCGATGTCCGAGAAGTGGATGTGGAATGGGTCTCCTGCCTCCAGCACGGCATCCGCGCCCTCGAGCACGGCGGCGAACGCCTCAACGTCCGTGAACGCGCCGTCCGAGGTCGCGTGCATGTGCGCAAAGTCGATCACGGGCCGAACCCACTCGACGCGCTCGGAGATGTGGAGCACGTCTTCGATCGAGCCGAGCTCGCTGACACGTCCCATCACCTCGACGCCGAACGGTACGGCACGATCCTTCTGCTCGAGGCGGTCGCGCAGCGTCTCGAGCCAGCGGACGACGTCGTCGAGCGTCTGTTCCCGCTCGCGGCCGAGCCAGAAGCCTGGATGGATGACGACCACCTCCGCGCCGCAGGCGGCCGCGATTCCCGCACTGCGGTCGAGTGCACCGAGCGCCATCTTCGCCTTCTTCTCGTCGGGGTGGCCGGGGAACGCGAAGAGAGGTGCGTGGATCGAGAGCGCGATGGCGTTCTCGGTTGCGACCTCCCGGAGCTGCTCGGCCCACGGGTAATCCATCCAGAAGCCGGTCTCGAAGTCCAGCTCGCACGCCGAGTAGCCACGCTCGAGCAGGAGCTCGACGGCGGCCTCGGGCGATTCCCGCGATGGGCAGCGCGCAGGGCCGAGTCGGATCACCTGCTGACGGTAACGGACGGATGTCGTCCGACGGGGGTCCTACCCTTTTCGTCATGGCGAACGAACCCACACGCGTAGACCTGCTCGAGCTCGACATCGACCTCCGGCTCACCGACCTCTGGCGCGAGGCCGGCGAAGTGGCGGAATGGAACCTCGAAGTCGTCTCTGCGTTCATGCGCGCCGCCTACGGCAAGGGCTACTGCGACGCGCTGACCGAGGACGCTCCCGGCTCGCTCTGCCACGACCACGGCTACCGGATCCCTGCGCGGCGCGAAACGGCGCACCGCACGGTTTAGCGAGCACGGTCTAGCGAGCACGGTCTAGCG
>Ga0180121_10000773_pt1 | contig 13435 bp, 10 predicted proteins | sample AntDrymUQ5402106_2_FD_129676 | JGI IMG/M metagenome (GOLD analysis project Ga0180121, IMG submission 129676) | Polar desert sand microbial communities from Dry Valleys, Antarctica - metaG UQ540 (21.06) (version 2) (version 2) | ecosystem: Environmental > Terrestrial > Soil > Desert | place...
AAAACTAAACGACAAGATCACACTCCGGCTATCCATCGGCAATATTCGGACGACTGAGAAACACGTGCGCCAGGTTTGGGAATTGCTGAACGAGCAATTAAAGTTACAGGGGGGACCAATCTAGATCTGCCGGTCTAAGCAAGTCGCTTCAGCAGAAACATCATGAAGTCATTGCGCAGTCTCCTTCAACTGGTCGCTCTTCTATTGCTCTGTTGCCTGCCTGCCCTTGCCAGTCGGCCGGTAGTGGTACGAAACGATTCAGCAAGGACGGAGTGAGCTTTAGTTATCCCGCGCGCTGGAGCCTTTGGGATTCCAGCAATCAAAAGGCGCAAAAGTTTCTCCTGGAGAGTGGAAACAGTCAGGCTGGTATCATGCTTGTTGTTCATCAGCATCGCGTATTGGCGGAAAATTGGAACCAGGCAGTTGAGGATGTGGCCCTTTCTTACGTGGCGTCATTCTTGAAACAGTACGAAGACTTCGGGGCCAAGCCTAATCTCTCGCATGTTAATTTGAATATCGGCAGCACCAGGGCCCAAGGCATGATATTTCGTGGCACCCTCTACAAAGAACCGCGCACCGATGAGATCTACTGGGCTCTGATAAATGAGCGATTAGTTATTCTCATGTTTGGGACGCCGGACAAAGACCGCAGGGGCGCGGTGTCCGCCTGGCGTACCGTGCGTAATAGCATTCAGTTTGCCGGGCAGAAACCGGCAGCGAAATTACGCCGAAACCCGCGCCGAAAGTAAGGCCGTCGCATACTAACGAATGCTGTTTGCTAAAGAGAGTATTATCCGAGCCCCTCCCGAGCGCGTCTTCGCATTTCACGAACAACCGGACGTGTTGACCCTACTCCTTCCGCCATGGGAGAGCGCTCGCGTAATTCAAACTGCTAAGATTTCAGAAGTTGGCAGCCAGGCGATAGTAGAGACCCGGATCTTCGGCCCGATCACGGTGCGTTGGATTGCGAAACACACCGTTTATGATCGGCCACACCTGTTCGAGGACGTCCAGATCAAGGGTCCTTTTCGGAGGTGGCGGCATCGGCATGTAGTCGAGCCCCATGGCGATGGAGCAATCCTGCGCGATGAAATAGACTACGAACCGCCACTCGGATTTCTGGGACGCGCCGTTGCGCCGCTGGTTGTTGAGAGACGGCTGCGGAAGCTTTTTGATTACCGCCATGAAGTCACTCGTGAATGGTGCGAAGGAAAGAAACGGAATATCTCCGACGCTACCTCGAAAAACTAAATTGATTCCATTTCAAGCTTCGGTTTGTCTTTTCCGATGGCAAGCTAAAGCTTGAACTCTGAACTTCATCTTGGCATTCATGCGTTGGAAAAACTTATGCTGACTCACATTGTTATCTGGAAGTACCGGGCGGATGTTGAAGCCGAAGTTCGTGATGAGCACGTGCAGCTGCTTCGCAAGTTGCCGACCTTCATCAAAGAGATCGAGAGTCTGTCGGTTGGGTTCGATGTGGTGAAGCTCCCGCGGTCGTATGACAGCGGTCTCGTCGCTACATTTAAGGACCGGGCGGCGCTCCACGCTTACACCGTCCATCTTGAGCACCTGAAAGTTGCTGAGTTTGGCAGGAAAATCAGCGAGCGTGTGGCGTCCGTCGATTTCGAGAGTTGATTCCTTTGATGAAACGTTGGAAGAAACTCTTATTGGTTCTGCTCGTCCTGTTTCTGCTTTCGCAGATTCCCTTCGCCTACCGCCGTTACAAACTCGGTCGCCTTCACGCCGCGATTCAGCAAGGAAACTCCCAGCGCCAGAAGGAAGAATCCGCCTCCGCCGAATACACAGGAGTGATGCACGTTCATTCTTTCCTGGGCGGTCACAGCCCCGGCAAGTTTGAGGACATCATCGCGGCGGCACAATCAAACAATCTCGATTTTGTGGTGATGACGGAACACCCGTCGAAGAATTTCAACACGGCTGAGATGACGCTTAAGGGCGACCACGGGGGCGTCCTATTCATCAACGGTAATGAAGTGAGAACTAAGAACGGGGACCGCCTGTTGCTTGTTCCCGGTGATGGGCAGGTTGCTGCTGACAGTGATTGGTCTACTCAGGAGGTCTTGTCGCGTCGCAGCTCTGGCTTGGCGTTAGCAGCCTACCCGGGGGAATTTAGGAGTTGGGAGGCCGCGGGCTACCACGGCGTCGAGATCTATAACGTTTACACAAACGCACTCGAGATTAATCCGCTGGTCATGTTCTTTGATGCTCTCTGGTCCTACCGTAGTTATCCCGATCTTTTATTCGCTAACTTCTACCGAAAGCCAACCGAGAATCTGAAAAAATGGGACGAACAGATCAGCCGCAAAGGTGAACGCCTCGTAGCCACTGCCGGAAATGATTCACATGCGAACGTCGGGATTAGCTTAAACGACTCGACCGGCAAAACCCTCCTTGGCATTAAGCTCGATCCATATGAAAGAAGTTTTCGGCTGGTTCGCCTGCACGTTCTGACTGACCGCGCCCCGCTGGCCGGCGATCTGAGTTTGCCAGTGCTGGATCAAGCGAGATTGTTGAGCGCTATTTCGGCGGGCCACTGCTTCGTTGGCTTCGATTTATTTGGCGACACGACCGGGTTTCGTTTCACGGCCGACGACGAAGACGAAAAGAGAATAATGGGAGACGAGATTAAACTCGAGGATCAGGTGACGTTGAACGTCAGCGTTCCGCTTCCGGCGCGTGTCCTGTTGCTGAAGGATGGTGTGCAGATCCATGAGACCACGGGAGTAGACCAAATGAATTTTGTGGCCAAAGAGAAGGGCAGTTATCGCGTGGAGGTTTACCTGCCGCAGCTTTCCAGGCCGGTTGGCGACCAGCCCTGGATCATCTCGAACCCGATTTATATAAGGTAATGTAACGCAACTGTTAGTTTGCGTTGAGCGGGGCGACACTCAAGTCGGCTAGCGCCGGGTCCGACGCAAACTAACAGGTTTGCGTTACCTAAACACGACATCGCCCCACCGGGCTATTTAAGTCCCTGTGGGGCGAAAAACCGGAAAGCTCCGATTCGATCTCGTCCGGAAGCAGTGCTTAAGACACCGTAGATTTACTGTAGAGAGTCACGTTATTTGACCCTTCACTCGCCCATTCCCGAGTGTTAGGGAGGAGCGATTACAGCCTTCCTTATTCTGTTTTCAAGTGGGAACTAGTCTAGGCTTCGTAAGCATCTCTGTCAAGAATCAGCTTGACCGCAGTCGAAGCGTACAAACACTTTTAGGCCACATTCCTGCCTGTCCATCTTGTTGTTCATCCACGGGAAAAAACACACTGGAAAGGCTGTCCTACAGAGAAATTGTGCGAACCATTTGCGAATAGATCTCTTCGTGAACTAATCTGGAAAGAGTCTCGCTTTATCCGTTTTTGCTTCAGCGTTCAGCAGACAACAGTCTCTAAATCCACTATGGAAATCTCGATTACAACCCCTGCCAACTTCAGTTTCAAGCGAACGGCGATTAGCCACGGGTGGTGTGAGTTGCGGCCATTTCAAATCGACCGGGAGAAGTGGGTGCTTACCCGCAGTTTGGATCTGTCGCAAAGCCAGCCGGTGACGCTCGCGATACGCGCAACGAAACGAGCTCTGAAGGTCAATACTTCGCGCCAGCTCAACGACGCGGCCAGGAAACACGTGGTCAGTGATGTTCGCCACATGCTGAGGCTGGACGACAACATGGGAGAATTCTATCGCTTGTTGGAGAAGGACCTTGACTTCGATTGGATACCAACCCAGGGGGCGGGACGCCTGCTTCGCTCGCCGACCGTATTTGAGGATCTGGTGAAGATGATTTGCACGACCAACTGCTCATGGGCCCTTACCGAAAAAATGGTAACCGGGCTGGTGGAAAATCTTGGCCGCAAATCGGATGATGGACAAAGGACTTTTCCAACGCCTAAAGCGATGGCCCTCATGCCGGTAAACTTTTATGTAAACGAGGTACGGGCCGGCTACCGCTCAGCTTATCTAAAGCAGCTTGCCGATCGCGTAGCCTCCGGGGCGCTCGACGTTGAAGCCTGGCGTACGAGCACGCTCTCAACCGCCAATCTTATAAAGGAAATGCGCGGCGTAATGGGAGTCGGACCGTATGCCGCCGAGAACCTGCTAAAACTTTTGGGACGCTACGATGGTCTCGCGCTTGACTCGTGGACCAGGGCTAAATTTTTCACCGTGAGAAACAATGGCCGCAAGGCCAGCGACAAAAAGATCGCGCGCTACTATTCACGTTTCAAAGAATGGCGAGGCCTCGCGTTGTGGTGCGATATGACGCGCGATTGGCTTGACGTAACTTAACTGTAACCCGCGAACGTGGCCAATAACATCCGGCTTTATAGACCTAGATCCAATAAATCGTAGAAGCGTCAACTCCCTGGAGTGCGCAGGCCTGGCGGCGCTTTGGCCTACCGCGGCTTGGCGCCGCGTGGTGAAAGGAGCGGCGAAGGAACCAACGTATCTGTGAGTGCACGGCAGACCAAAGCGCCACCCGGCCGGCGCACTCCAGGGAGATGACACCGGCACAACGGAGCAGCACCGTGAAACGGGTTAGGCTTGCATTGCAGGTAGATGGGTTGGTTATGCGATCCGCGATAGCGGTGTCACCGCGTTTGATGGCTGTTTTGATATAATCAGCCGCAGGAGCTAGCTAACATGAGTGCAACCCAAAACAAACAACTCCTGCAACATATTTTCATGCCCTATAACAACACTTACTTTTTTTTCCTTTGAGTTAGCGAAGGCAAACTGCAAGAGGTGACAGAGTATCAGGACACGGAACTGGTCACGGCGGCGTTAGCAGATCCAAAGAACTAACCAAGTTGAGGCATCGGAGAGGAGAAACCAATGGTTCATGCGGATTCAGTTGAAAGTAGCTCTTCAGGCATGGGGGCCAGGCCCGCTTACATCTCGCACTACGGTATCCGTGCCCAGCGATATAAAGAGATGGTCCAATGGTACCAGAAGGTCTTCACTGCAAAGATTCAACATGAGAACGAGTTTCTCGCCTTCATGACCTTCGACGAAGAGCACCACCGGATCGTGATCTTTGAAGACGAAGCCACGGTGTGCCGGCCGGAGAATGCTGCCGGAATCGATCACGTAGGCTACGGGTTGGCAGACTTCGGTGATTTCGTTTTGACCTATGAGCGTTTAAAGGCTGAAGGCATTACGCCCTTCATGCAACTGAATCACAAGTTTACGACCTCGCTCTACTATCACGATCCCGACGGCAACGAAGTGGAATTAAGCGTAGATAATTTCCCCAAAAAAGAGGAGTGCGCTGCTTTCGTGAGGAGTGAACAGATGGGAGAGATCGGCAGACCGCCTTTCGGCTATAGCTTCGCTCCAGATGAACTCGCCAGACAATATCATCAAGGCGTAGCAGCAGCGATATTAGCGCGGATTGGGTTGCCCGACAGTCACTAACTGCAGAGCCCACCGTCGGAGAGAAAGGATTTCTCAGGGCCACGGGCACGCTGAGTGCTGTTGACAACCGCGAGGGCCGTCGGTGAATCTAAACCTCGCTTGCTGCTCCCGGCGAGAATCCAAATCATGCGGTATTGATTATGAAACGACTTTTCTCCGCCACTCCGTTATTGCTGCTTGTTGTTGCTATCGCAGCATCCACCGCGCAAGCGCAAACTCCAAGCCCATCGCCAACCTGGGACGCACGTCCGCGCACAACGTCGCCCGTCCCAAGCCAATCACCTGCGCCGCCAAGGACATATCCGCCGCTCCCGCGCCAATCGCCAGGTGAACCAACATTGCCACCGGGCAGCGTTGTCGGTAGTCCCCCTCAGAATGGAGATAGTGTGTCTCCAATCGCTGGTCCGGCTGCGACAGAAAGGCGCCCGGAGGTTCGGGCCACGGCCGCGCTGCTAATGTCGCCCCCCGTGATTCAATCGCGAATCACTGAAGCGGAGCGTTTTTTGAAATCGCGCCCGCTGCAAACTGCTATGACGTCGCCGTCACTTACCTATGTGACACTGGCGGCGCTTGATCGCACTACCTTGCGCGTTCACTTGCTCACTATCTCCAAGGAAACGTTTTTGACTAAAGGCTCGGAAGTGACGATGACGAGTTCGCTGGGCACGCCGCTGAACATCCGCATACTCCGTGCCAACGGAGTCAACACCGCGGTGGCAGTCTTCGACCCGCAGGGACGTTCGTTCGCTCCGCTGGTGGTTGAGTTTCCCATCGAGAAGCGCGGCGCGTTTCGCGAGATGGCCTATTACACTTCAGCCCATCCGGCCTTGCTCTCTCCTGAGTTGACCCGGTCGGGACGTGCGTATGTTCATCGCATGATCGATCTGGCGGCCAGGCGTTTGCGCGAGAGGGGAACATTCATCTCACCGCAGATTATCGATGTAGCCGAGCGGCTTTGTCTGGTGGAACACGTGGATCACGATCGCTTTCGACTCGAAAACCGTGCGGCGTTGTTCGACGAGATCTATTCACTTTACGCGTTGAATGAGCTGGACACTTATCGTTATTCGGTAAGCACAGCGGGGGCCGGCGGCATGGTGCAAATGATCCCCTGGGCCTACAACCTCATGAGGCAACGGCATCCCGGCGTGGGACTGATTCCTGACTTTGTCACCGGCATGCGGAATCATGCGAACGCTCTTCAGGCCATGCTGCTCTACATGCAGGACACCTGGAACGATCTGTCTGCGAACGAAGACGTGCAATACGCATTGAGAGCAAAGCTGGCGACTCAGCCGGAATTGCTTGCTGCCGGCTACAATTCAAACGCCGCGCGCTTGCCGGGTTACATTCGAAGGGGCGGCGCTTCCTGGCGAATACTGATTCCACGCGAAACCCAGATGTACTTGCAGATATACAAGGCGCTGGAAAGTGTTTTACCGCGAAAGCCGTTTACAACCGCTCCGGCCATGGCAGTACCACAGAATCCTTAACGGGAGAGGACCGGGATCTCAGCACTGGGACCGCGGGCGCCCTCGCCCGCATCTGGCGCCGCAATCTCACTACTCACGTCGTTCAACAAGTAATTCAGAGTTCAAACTTTAGTTTGTCTTCCTAACCGACGCGAACCGAAAGACGGAAGACAAACTAAAGTTTGAACTCTGAACTACTTGAGCTGTTCGGGCCGCCGCAGCTGAAAGCCAGTTTTAGGCGGTTCGCCGGTTATGGAAGTAATTAAATGAGTGAAGATTCCGAACAAGAGCTGGATTGGATTCATATGCCCCCGGGTAGCGAAGTCGAATCGCTCTGGGACTGTTTGCATGACGGAGAGCTCGTCTCTTCTCACTCTGACCTTATTAATAGAGCAGTAAGCCTTGAGTTTATCGTTCATCACCTTCAGGAAGAGCCCGATGACAATCTGCGATTCTTCCTCCACTTGAAAAATGTCCAATCGGTCAGAGCCAACGTCACCTTCCGTTGGCCAGGGGAATTCATCGTACCGGAGGGTGCTTCGCGTGACGAGGAGCTGCGCATGGGTAAAGAGTATCAGGCCAAGTGGCGTGAGGAATCCATCGGGTGGCTATCCTTTGAAGGATCCCTGTCCACCGACCCGCTACTAATATCCGACGCGGAGTTCGCACGGAGCAACGGGATGCTCGCGCTAAAGATCAGCGGTTCTCTTGATGGCGAAAGATTCAACGATCTGTATTGCTCGATATTCTTAAGAGGTACTAGTATCTCGGCCTCCCGTAGTGACGGAGAGCCATTCACCTTAGAACAATTCATAGAAATGGGACGGCGATATTGGGAAAAGTATAGCCAGCGTAACGAAGGGTAGCTTTCCCGGTACCATCACCCAACAACAGCATGTCGCGAACGCGCACCCGCATGCTCTTTATCTTGAATGGCCCAGCGCGTTGGTGATCCGCAGGTTGGGCGGTTCTAGGTTGTTGGAATAAGATCCGAGGATTTCTTCAGATCAATTCTGTATGACCCCGCTGGCTGTCGGAACCACGGTAGCCTTAAAGTCACAAACGGTTTCTAGTGTCCTGTTTCTAAAGTTCCTGGAACAAAAGTCTATTTTGACCGCTGTGGTCTTCGGTCCCAGCGGGACCAAATGTTTATAGAACCAACGAGCAAGAACAACTCCAAGCTCTGTAGGAGCGAAACATTGGTCCCGAAAAGCACATTTCGCTCCTCTGGAGCGCGGCAGTTCTTTTCGGCAATATGCCTATAAACATTTCGCCGCTATGCGGCGAGGGCAGGATTTGTGTTTAGAACTTTACAAACAAGACACTAGTAAGGTTTCATTCATCGCCTCGCGTTCTGACATCCAGTAAGCTGCACGACTAAATCATGAGCCGGTGGAATAAAGAAAACTCATCACTTGAGCAAAACGTACGAGAAGATCATGAACAAACATCGTTTCAAACTAGAGAGTAATTACGCAGTAGTAAAGCTCTACACTCTTTGGCGCCAAACTGGACTGGTGTGCGCGCTGTTGTTTGTGTCGCTCAACGTTCATGGTCAGGACCTGGCCTGGCCACAATTCCGCGGGCCGGACTCAAATCCCGTCGGGACGCATGCACGGCTGGCCGAGCATTGGTCGAAGACCGAGAACGTGGAATGGTCGCAAGAGATCCCTGGGCGCGGATGGTCCTCACCAATCGTGACCGGCGGTAAGGTGTACATCACCACCGTTACCACCGTCGGCAAGTCGAAGCCACCGCAGATCGGGACCGAATATAGCAATGAGTATGTTGCAGAGCTACAAAAAAAGGGACTCCCGATGAAGGACGTGATCGCGCGCGTGACCGAACGCGACATCGAGTTACCGCATGAGGTGGTGCTCCATTACTTCCTTTATTGCCTGAATCTAAAAAGCGGCAAGGTGGAATGGCAGAAGGAGTTCCATACGGGTCGGCCGCCCGGTGGGCGTCACCGCAAAAACAGCTTCGTCTCAGAGAGTCCGGTGACCGATGGTCGGCACGTTTACGTGTACATTGCTAATCTGGGGCTATGGGCGTTTGACCTGAAGGGCAAGCTCCGGTGGACGGCCCCCGTTGAAGCGAATCCCATTTACCTCGAGTTCGGGACAGGAAGTTCGCCCGCACTGGCCGGGAACTTGCTCGTGATTCTGAGCGACAACGAGAAACAGCAATACATCGCGGCGTACGACAAGCAAACAGGCAAGCAGGTCTGGCGCACGAATAGGGATCTCGGTGGTAAAGGGCAGCCAGTGATGCGGACAGGATGGGCGACGCCATTTGTTTGGCGGCACGCGCTGCGCACCGAGATCGTGGCAGTTGGACCAGGGGAGGTGATCAGTTACGACCTGGCGGGGAAAGAGTTGTGGCGCATGTCGGGAATGACGGCCACGCCTATTCCAACGCCTTTCGCGTACGACGGATTACTTTATATTAATGGAGGGCGAGGACGTCCCTTGTTCGCGCTTCGTCCCGGCGCAAAAGGCGACATATCTTTAGTGAATGATCAAGCCTCAAACGAGTATGTTGTTTGGTCGCAAGCGCGTGGTGGCACGTATTTACCGTCGCCTGTGGCCTATCAGGGTGCCGTCTACACGCTGACTGAGACCGGAATCTTAAACCGCTATGACGCCAGGACTGGAAAGCAGACTTACAAAACGCGGATTGACCCAAAGGCAACGGCTTTCACGACTTCACCCTGGGCGTACAACGGCAAGCTGTTTTGCCTGAGCGAGGAAGGCCAAACGTTTGTGATCGCAACGGGCGATCAGTTTCAATTATTGCGCGTGAATGAACTGGACGACATGGCTCAAGCATCGCCTGCGCTAGTAGGAGAGCGCTTATTGATACGGACGCAACATCGACTCTACTCGATCCGCAACAAAAGATAACGTGACAGTCAGGGCTGATCAATCAAGCGCAGACGGAGCGGGTCGCCCGACACGCTGCAGCAACTCGCCGGTGAGGGGCTTCTTTGGTAAGTTGCGTGGGCGAGCCACTGCAGCGCGGCGTTCGCGTCGTATCGGTTTAGGCCGAAGTCAGTTGAAACAGAATGAAGATTTTGAAACAGGTCCTTGGAAAGCAGATTGAATTCGGTGGTGAAGAACACACTGGCTGGCTTCCGCTCCAGTCAGCATTCCCCCGCGCGACTCCTGTTGAGATCGATCTCGTAGACGTTCGGATCCTTGAAACCAACGGGGATTCATCGTCGAGTGGAAATCCAACAACATACTCGGGGCAGTAGCCCGACTGTCAAGGAGGGCTCCGAGGCGCTAAGCAAAGCCCTCCTTGACAGTCGGGTTACTGCCCCGGACCCGACCGCCCCTCGGATCGAAATCAGCTCTCTCTGTTCGACTGCGAAGCGGAGTGTCAGTAGCGACTAAAACAACGAGTTGATAGAGTTTGGCAGCCGAGAAGGCAACATCATTCGCAAAGACCCCCAAAGACAAACTCCATCACTACGCGCAGCTTCAATAAACTACGATATCGCGCTAATCTGCGACGATTGACAACTGGCACCCAGGAGAGGAGACAAATGAAATACAGTCAATTCTGCATCGTTTGCTTTTCACTAATTGTGTTATCAGCTCTGCCTTTATTTTCAGCTTCGAGGTTAGCCGCCCAGGCGACGCATCCGCTTGACCCGCTCGATGAAAGCGAGATTGCTGTTGTCGTCAAGATTCTGCAGGCCGCGCCGAACTTCCCCAAAACCGCGCTCTTTTCAACGATTCAGTTGAACGAGCTGCCCAAGGATGAGGTTCTGAATTTTAAAGCTGGAGCGGGGTTCCGCCGTGAGGCCTTCGCAATTGTTTTGGACCGTGAGAAAAACAAAACTTACGAAGCAATCATTGATCTGCGAACAAACAAGATCATTTCCTGGAAAGAAATCGCAGCTGTGCAGCCGCTCATCTTCTACAGCGAGTACGATGCTTTACAAGAAATCGTCAAAGCTGACACGCGCTGGCAGGCGGCAATGCGAAAACGCGGCTTCATGGATTTTGACAAAGTAGCAGTTGACGGCTGGGCGGTCGGCCAGGTTGATCCGCGCTATACCGGCAGACTGATGCGCGGTCTTTCTTATTTCAAAGGCGATTCGGCGAACTACTACGGCCGCCCGATTGAAGGCGTGGTAGCCATCGTCAACATGAACACCCACAAAGTCGTTGCCGTGACCGACACCGGCGTTGTTCCGGTTTCGCAAACCAGTCAGGACTTCGACGAAAAATCAATCGGCAAACTGCGCGAAAAACCAAAACCTTTAGTGATCACTCAGCCCGAGGGCGCGAGCTATCAAATGACCGGCCAGGAAGTTCGCTGGCAGAAATGGCGTTTCCGCTACACGATGCACCCTCGCGAAGGTCTGGTGCTGCACCTGGTTAACTACGACGATGACGGCCGAGTCCGTCCAATTCTTTATCGCGCGTCGCTTTCGGAAATGGTTGTTCCGTACGGTGACCCGGACGCGAATTGGCGTTGGCGTGCCGCGTTTGATGTGGGCGAGTACAGCGTTGGACGCCTGGCAAGTCCGCTGGAGCCAAAACTCGATGCGCCGGAAAACGCGCAACTCATCGACGCAACTTTCGCCGACGATTTCGGTAAGCCTTACACATTAGAAAGAGCTGTCGCCATTTACGAGCGCGACGGCGGGATTCTCTGGAAGCACTACGATACCGTTTCGGGAACAAACGAAACCCGCCGCGCCCGCGAACTGGTGATGTTTTTCGTCGCGACCATCGGCAATTACGATTACGCCGTCAATTACGTTTTCAAACAGGACGGCTCGCTCGAAGTTGACCTGGCTTTGAGTGGGATTATGCTGGCCAAAGGCGTGAAGGAAAAACGCGCCGATGAAAAACATTCCATGGTGTCGGAAACAACAGGGCACCTTGTTGCTGAGAACATCGTCGCGCCGCATCACCAGCATTTTTTCAGCTTCCGCCTGGATTTCGACGTCGACGGCCCGCAAAATTCTATAACCGAAATGAACACGGCGGCGATGCGGGCGGGCACGACCAATCCGTATTTGAACGCCTTTGTGATGCGCGAGAGCATTTTGAAGACTGAAAATGAAGCTCAACGTAAAATGGATCTGCAGGCGGCTCGGGTTTGGACGGTAACGAATTTTTTAGCAAAGAACTCGCTCGGACATCACACGAGTTATATTTTAGTGCCGGGCGCAAATGCATCGCCGTATATCGCGCCCCAATCTTTGGTGAGAAAGCGCGCGCAGTTTATCAATAATCATTTCTGGGCGACGCGCTACAATTCCCAGGAACTCTACGCCGCCGGAGTCTATCCGAATCAAAGCATCGGCGGCGCCGGCTTGCCTCAATTTGTAGCTAACAACGAAACAATCGAAAATCAGGATGTGGTTGTTTGGTATACGCTCGGCGTGACACACATTCCGCGTCCCGAGGAATGGCCAGTGATGCCTGTAACGCACGTGGGTTTTAAGCTTATTCCGGGCGGATTTTTCAGCCGCAACCCAGCCCTGGACGTCCCGAAATAGGGACCACTCAAGCTCTTCACTGGGACCGCGGGCGTCCCGCCCGCCTTTCCGGAATGCCACGTTGGGGAAAGTATCAAGTTCAATGGTGAGGCGAGTGAACTGGTTGCTGATGCGGGCGGGACGCCCGCGGTCCCAGTGAAGAGCTCGGATCTTCTTATCGCCGTGGGTCCTTGCGAAACCAGGCGCGGCTGGAGGTATCCGGAAACTCACAGTTCGAGTTTCAGACTACGGTGTGAGGCCGACGCGGCGCATGAGGTCTCGGAATCGTGGATCGGAGCGCAAGGGATCGAATGCCGGATCAATGCCCAGATACTGCAACTGAAGATCGTGCGCGGCGTAGGCTTTTTCCAGTGACGCGAAGGCCTGCTCCCGCTCGCCTAAACTGCCGTAGAGAATTGCCAATTCACCAGGTGAGACATACTCCTTGCTGGTCTGCAATTGCTTGAGGATCGACTTAGCCTTTTCGCGTTCTCCCGACTTCGCGTAAGCCGCACCCAGATAGATTTGCGAACTCGGGCCTCCCACACCCAGTTTGATCGCTTCTTGTTGCTCGGCGATGGCTTCCGCGTACATTCCCTTCGCCGCGTAGATGTAGCCAAGATAGATATGAGCGAGCGGAAAATTTGGATCGAGTTCGAGCGTTCTCTTCACTGCCTTAATGGCCTCGTCGTAACGACGGGCAAAAAAGAGATTGGAGCCCAGATCAGCGTTAACGATAATCGAGACCGGATCAAGCTCTCTGGCGCGTCCAATCCGGTCAATTGATTGCTCGTGTCTCCCCATGACGGTTAGGTACGCGGCATACCAGCGGTAGGCTTCGGCGAAGTTCGGGTTCAACTCAATGGCGCGCTTGTATTCGACTTCGGCAGCCGTCCATTCCCACGCATTCAATTTTAGATTCGCGAGCGCAAGATGCGCGTCGGCGAGCCTCTCGTCCAGCGCCAGGGCCTTTAACGCGGCCACTTCTGCTCGGGGCAGAAACTCTTTCGGGTCGAGAATGCTGTT
>Ga0180121_10000774_pt1 | contig 13434 bp, 12 predicted proteins | sample AntDrymUQ5402106_2_FD_129676 | JGI IMG/M metagenome (GOLD analysis project Ga0180121, IMG submission 129676) | Polar desert sand microbial communities from Dry Valleys, Antarctica - metaG UQ540 (21.06) (version 2) (version 2) | ecosystem: Environmental > Terrestrial > Soil > Desert | place...
CATTGATCCCGAACGGGACTGCTGTCGCCGGTGACGATTCGAGCACATGCTCAAACCATCACCGGCAACCACGGCCTCAGGTGCGATCCTGCACGAACTCCTTGGTGGCATCGACCGCGTGCTCGACACCGCCCACTGCCTGCTGCACCACTTCCGTTGCCACGCGGCCGACGCGCTCAGCCATCGACTTGGCGGTACGCGATACACGCGCGGCGGTCGATACTGTGCGGCGCCGGGAGGATTTGCGACCGCTGCTGCTTTTTCTCGAGCTCGCGCCGCTACTCTTCCGCGCGGTCGATCCGCTGCTCTTTCGCGATGCGCCGCGGGACGACGACTTCCGAGTGGAAGACTTGCGGGCAGTAGACTTCCGCGCGGAGGATTTCCGTGCAGACGACTTACGACCGGTGGATTTTCGTGCGGTAGATTTCCGGCCGGTGGTCTTCCGTGCAGAAGACTTCCGTCCAGTGGACTTTCGAGCTGACGACTTCCGGGCGGTCGATTTGCGGGCGGAGGATCCACGGCTCGACGATTTGCGGCCTGACGATCCGCGGCTCGATGACTTGCGACCTGAGGACTTCCGGGTTGCAGAACCAGCACCAGACTTCCCGCCTCCCGAACTCCCGCCGCTCTTCCTTCCACTCTTCGAACCACCGCGTGATTTCCTGGCTGCAGCCATGTTACGAGCTCCGATGTAGAGGTTCGTGCGAGACTATAGCAACTTCCGCGCACAAACTATAACAGATGTGATCCCCATTCGATACACGAAATGCGCAGCGCTATGTGAGTGACCTCGTTTCACCATGTGCGAGCAACCACAACATGTCAGTCGACAGTCCCGCGTCCGACCACGCGCGAAGCGCTTCTGCGGGCGGCTCAGCAACGGGCTCATCGGTGAGCCGGAATGTTCCCCAGTGCGACGGGACCATCACGGTTGTTCGCGTCGAGACATCAGTCAGGTCGCAGTAGGCGCCAGTCGCGTCAGTCGGATTCATGTGCACAGGCTGCATGAACCAGCGCGGCTCATATGCGCCAATAGGTAGAATCGCGGCATCGAAGGGTCCGAGTCTCCTGGCGATCGCGCGAAATTCAGGATGCATCGCAGTGTCTCCCGCGAAAAAAACGCTGCGACCCCGAAAGCGTATCACCCAGCCACACCACAAGGAGTCGTCCCGGTTCCATGGATACCGCCCTGAAAAATGCTGCGCGGGAGTACAGCTGGCCGAAAACATTCCCAGATCAAGGGTATCCCACCAATCCAGCTCGGCTACCAGAGAAGCACCGCGCCGTGACAGAAACCCGCCTACGCCGAGCGGTACGAGCCAGTGCATCGAAGGAAAGCGTTGTATCAGCTGCCTTGTGGTGCGATCGTCGAGATGATCGTAATGGTCGTGCGAGACGAATGTCGCGTGAATCGGAGGCAAGTCGTCGAACGACATTCCCGGAGGTACGAGCCGACGAGGGCCCGCAAAGGAGACCGGCGATGCGCGCTCCGACCAGATCGGATCGGTAAGAATGTTCACGCCTCCTGACTGTATCAGGAAGGAGCTGTGACCTATCCATGTGATAGTCAGCGCATCGCTGTCTACTTCGGTCGCGGCTTCCTGGGAAAAGCCACACGCGGGACGATGTCTGTCTCGGCTCGACTGTGTTTTCGTGTAAGCGCCCACCGCATAACGCCAGAAAACCCGTGTGGCTGTGCATCTGGCCAGGGATTGCAAAATCCGCTGCCGGCCCGATGATGCGGTCGTCCCGTCATGCTACAGCTAGTCCGGATAATGCAGCAGGCCGGACAACCTTCACTGCTTCCATATTGTCATGACGAAGGAAATTTCCTCACTTCCATCGGTGAGAGCCCCCGAGTTTCCGGAAAGTTTGGATTGGGTGCACACAGGCGGCCGCGCACTGCGGCTGGCGGATCTCCGCGGCAAGATCGTTCTGCTCGATTTCTGGACCTACGGTTGAATTAACTGCATACATGTACTTCCGCAGTTGCGGGAGCTCGAATTGAGATACCCGCAGCAAGTGGCAGTCATTGGAGTACACAGCGGTAAATATCACGCCGAGCGTGTGACGAAGCGGATCCGGGACGCTTCGATTCGACTCGGGGCGCAGCATCCCGTTGTGAACGACCGGCAGTTCAGGATATGGCGCGGTTTTGCGGTATCCGCGTGGCCGACGCTCGTTGCCGTGGATCAGCGGGGATATGTAGTCGGCGCCCACGCGGGCGAGTTCACTGCCGCAATGCTCGTTCCGTTCATCGAACGGCTGCTGACGTCGGCACCGTCCCCGGAGGCGATGGAAACCGGACCGCATTTTCCGGTGGACGTGCCGGTGATCGCTCCAACAGAGCTACGCTATCCGGGGAAAGTCGCAGTCGACGGGAAGCGAATTGCCATATCCGACAGCGGAAACCACCGCGTACTTGTCGGAACACTCGATGCGAGCGGTTTGCGAATGGATGTAGCTCGCACCATTGGGGGCCACAGTGATTTTGAAGACGGCTTCAACGCATCATTCAATTCGCCCCAAGGCGTCACGTTTTCCGGCAACCGCCTCTACGTCGCCGACGCCGGCAACCACGCCGTCCGATCGGTAGACCTCGATACGGGTGAGGTCAGTACGGTAGCGGGCAATGGGCGACAGCTGCGGACACACGAAGACCGGGAGTCGGGCTCCCTCTCCACGCCCTGGGATCTGGTTGTGGCAGGCGAAACGCTTTACATGGCAATGGCGGGCATTCATCAGCTGTGGGCAATGAGCAAGGGCTCGGTTCGGCCACGCATTCATGCAGGCGCTGGCGGGGAAGACATTCGAGATGGCCCGCTGGAAGAGGCGCTGCTGGCGCAACCCATGGGCATCGCGTCAGTCGGCAACCGTCTCTATTTCGCGGACTCCGAATCCAGCGCTATTCGGTGGGCTGACTCCGAAGCGGCCGGGAAGGTCGGCACATTGGTGGGAACAGGCTTGTTCGACTTTGGAGACGTAGACGGACCGGGAGATCAGGTGAGGCTACAGCACCCTCAGGATGTGGCACCTCATCCGAACGGCCGCCTGCTGATTGCCGATTCCTACAACGATTGCTTGAAGTGGATCGATCCGGAAACCCGAACGGCAACCAAGTGGGTCGGAGGACTGAGTGAACCGGGGGGAGTGGCTTGTGGAGAGCGCACGCCTATGTGGCCGACACGAACGCACACCGGATTGCAGTGATCCCCTACGACAGCGCAGAAGTGGCGGAACTCACGATGGAATAAGCATCCGTCCGGCTCCAAGGTTCTCATCGAGGTGATCGATGGCGCGCATTCCGACCAGCGCGCAAGACAGAGGAAGGGAGCGCACGAAAGCAATCGCTCTCTGTGCATCCGATTCCATTCCGGGAAACACGGAGCGCACGCCGGACGGAAGGTCGCGCGTCAACTGCGTCTGCTTCAGCGATGCACTGGCGACCACCGAGATGCCCATCGATCCAGCGAGGGGAAGCAGGGCCGTGTTGGAACCTTTGGCCTGCTGCGTAGGCGCGCGAATCCCTTCGGGCATTGCCAGATTCACGGGCAGCTGCACAATGCGGAAGTGGTGATCCTTTCCACCGACTTCCTCCGCGATTTGTGTCAGGAGTGACAGCGACAGATGGTTGCGATTAGCGGCGAAGACTCGGAATCCGCTCCACGTCGCGCACCCGTACACGCCGATCGTGCCGGACGAAACCTTAGCTTCCAGACTGGTGAAGGCAGCGCGCACCATATTCGTGAACTGTTCCGCGCCGAGCGTTTCAAGTTGCTGTTCGGGGTTGTGAAGATAGTAGACGTCGATGCATGTGACGCCGAGGTTGTCGAGACTTGCCTCGATCTGGTTGTCGAGAAAGCGCGGCGTCAGACAGTGGCCGCCGGCGATTACATCTGACGGATCCATGACTGCGCGGTCAAAGAACTCGTGCTTGAGGTAGGCCGCGTAGTCATCGCGCGACTCTGGCGGCTCTCCTTCGAGGGGCACGTATCCTCCCTTGGTGCAGATGATGATCTCATCCCGTGCCACAGCACCCGATTCAATCGCCGTGTGAACGGCTCGGCCAACCGCTCGCTCGGACCGCTGGCACCTGTAGTTGATCGCGGTATCGAGGAGATTGAGACCGCGCGCAAGACCTTCGCTCAGAACCTTGACGTAGCGCGCGTCCTCGTCGTCGTCGCATGCGCCGAGGTAGGTGCCCATGCCGATGGACGAGGCGAGGAGCTGTGGGCCGAAAGCCCTGTAGAAATCCTCGACATAACTCCCAGCGAATCTGTCCGCAAAGCGGCGGGTGCCTTCAGAGGTGGCTCTGCCAGCGATGGATTCGCCACGGCCAAAGGCAAGCATTCGTTTTTTTCGTTCGCGGACTGCCATGTGCGCGACACGCTAGGGATAACTGTCTATCACCGCAAGGGGGCGTGTTGGCACGTCTATCGCTATCCAATAGATTGCGCCTGTTGCTCAATGCCCGCATCAAACGAGGGAGTAGTAGCAAATGCCGGATTTTGGAAGCTGGTCGGCCGACTGGTGGAAACCCGTGCTTTTCATAGTGATCGCCGGCCACTTCACCAATGTCTGCGTGACGCTGTTCCTGCATCGTGCACAGACCCATCGAAGTGTCAAGCTGCATTTCATCGCCGCACTGCCGATGCGGCTCTGGCTCTGGCTTTCGACGGCGATCGTCACCAAGGAATGGGTTGCCTGTCATCGAAAGCATCACGCGTTCGCCGATAGAGAAGGGGATCCGCACAGTCCGCTGATGGAGGGGCTTCGCAACATCGTCCTCAAGGGCGCTTTCTACTATAGAAAGGCCGTGCGGCAACCCGGCGTGCTCGACAAGTACGGCAAGGGAACCCCGAACGACTGGCTCGAGCGCTATCTGTTATCGCGACTCAACTGGCTTGGCATTCTCGTGATGCTGGGCGTCGATATCTGGCTGTTCGGATTTTTCGTCGGCCCCCTGGTCTGGGGTGCGCAGATGATCTGGATTCCTTTCTGGGCTGCCGGAATCATCAACGGCGTGGGGCACGCAGTGGGCTACCGCAACTTCAACGTCAAGGACGAAAGCCGGAACATCTCTCCTATCGCCATCTGGCTTGGCGGCGAGGAGCTCCACAACAACCATCACGCCGATCCGCACTCGGCGAAATTCAAGGCGAAGTGGTATGAGCTGGACATTGGATGGGTCTACCTTCGCCTTCTGTCACTGCTCGGTCTGGCGAAGATCGAATACGCGCGGTCGTAGCCGACGATGGCCGACGTAGCCTGTGTACGGTGTGGCCAGACCCGCGAAGGCTTCGAGAAGGCGCCCTTTCCAGGGGAGATCGGCGCGCGCGTGGTGGGTGAGATCTGCCGTCAGTGCTGGACGGACTGGGGCAAGCAGCAGACAATGCTCATCAACCATTACGGGTTGGATGTAATGGATCCTCAGGCGCGCTCGTTTCTCACGAAGAACATGTCGGCGTTCCTGTTCAAGACCGGGGCGGGCTCGGACATAGATACGACCAAGCAGGGCACGATCTCGCATTGAGCGCCTCGCGGTTGGTAAGAGTGTTTGCTGCGATTGCGGTTGTGGCGACGGGCTGCGCGCCAGCGGTAACCGGCAGCCGGACGCCATCATCAGCGCAGCAACGCGTCGGTTCCCGGGGTTGGGCGGATTCGGTGATGGCCGGACTCAGCCTCCGAGAAAAAGCTGCCCAAATGGTGTGGCCCACCGTGCTCGGCGACTACACCTCAGGCGATTCGCCGCAATGGCTCCGGATAACCGATCAGATTGTCAGGGAAAAAGTAGGAGGATACACGATCTCCGTAGGCTCCCCCACAGAACTGGCAGCAAAGCTGAACGCGATGCAGGGAATGGCCACGGTTCCGCTCATCTTCGGAGCTGACCTCGAAGCTGGAGCGGGATTTCGCGCCCGAGGCGGCTATTTCATTCCCAACGCCATAGACCTCGGCGGAGCTGTCGTGTTTCCACCGGAGATGGCCATCGGGGCGACGGGTGACACCTCGCTCGCCTACGAGCAGGGCAAGCTGACGGCGCTCGAAGGCCGGGCGCTCGGAATTCACATCGCATACGCCCCCGTACTGGACGTCAACAACAACCCCGCAAACCCGGTCATCAACACCCGCTCCTACGGCGAAGATCCGATGATGGCAGCGCGACTCGGCGGCGCCTTCATCCGCGGATTGCAGACACACGGCATGGTCGCCACCGGCAAGCATTTTCCCGGTCACGGCGATACCGGTGTCAATTCTCACCTGGCGCTCCCTGTCGTCACTGTGAGCAGAAGCAGACTCGATAGTGTCGAGTTGGTACCATTTCGAGAAGCCATCCGGAATGGAGTTGGAGCGATGATGTCTTTTCACGGCGCAATGCCCGCGCTCGATTCATCAGGTGTTCCTGGCACGCTGTCTCAAAGCGTGATGACGGGTCTCCTGAGAACAGAGCTCAAGTTCAACGGCATGATCATTTCCGACGCGATGGACATGCGCGGCGTTCTCGATCAGTACGGTGCCGTCGAAGCGGTTAAGCGAGCGGTTGCGGCCGGCGTCGACATTCTCATTCAGCCCTTGGATGTCGCGCAGACCATCGACGCCGTAGTCGCCGGAGTGCGCGAAGGCCGATACACCGAGGCGCGACTCGACAGCTCGGCGCGCAGAATCCTTCAGGCGAAGCGCGACCTCGGTCTGGACAGGCGGAAGCTGGTGAGTCTCGACTCGCTGCGGTTCATCGTCGGCGACACGGCACATCAGGCCGCTGCCCGGCGAATCGCCGCGCGGTCCATAACGCTCGTCCGGGATTCGCTTTCGCAAGTGCCCGTCAAAGCCCCGGCCACTGCCCGGGTTCTCTCGGTAACAGTGGGGCGGAGAAACGATCTTTCAGCAGGCGTAGCATTCAATGGAGAGCTACGAACGACGTTTCAGAACGTCCGCGCCGAGTTTCTGGCGGCCGAGGATCCGGCAGCTGACTATGCGCGTCTCGAGAGGGCCGCTGATTCAGCCGATGTAACGATCGTCAGCTCATACGTTGGCCAGAACTGGGACGCTGTGTCCGCCAGCGCACCACAGGCGTTTGCGGCCTTCGTGAAACGGCTGGTGGAGCGCGGCAAACGTCCGATCGTCGTCTCCTTCGGAAATCCGTACTTGCTTCAGCAGATTCCTTCAGTACTGACGTATGTCGTGGCGTGGGGCGGGTTTCCCCCGTCCCAGTCCGCGGCGGCGCGTGCGATCTCGGGCAAGGCGAAGATTGAAGGAACTCTTCCGATCTCCATTCCGCTCGTCGCGCCGGCGCGGACCGTTTCTCGCGGTACGGGAATCGCCCGATCCGCGATTCAGCGATAGTCACTCGTTCTTGTTGACGCGCGAGCCCAGGGCTCGTATATAGTCAGTCCCTCCGACGCGCTATTAATAGCGAATCGCTACCAAACAAAAAATCCGGGCTTGACATTAGTCACCATAAGTGACTAATTCGCGGGTACATGTCCGACCGCCGCGCGAAAAAGCTCTCCTATACAATCGATGTAGCGATCCTCACCCGCGTGCGATCGGAGCTCGCGGTGCTGCTCTGGCGATCCGCGGAAGGGCGCGAAAAATGGTGTCTGCCCTGGGATGGACCGCGCGCCGGGGAAGCGCTGGAAGCATCGGCGGGCCGGATCGGAATGGCGGTTCTGGGGACTGAGCCGGCGTGGATGGAGCAGATCGGCGCCTTCGGCGACGGAAAGCGGCATCCGGTGGATTCGGACATCTCGGTCGGCTACGCTCTTCTGGTGCCGATGGGAACCCCCTCGCCTGTTGGCGGCAACTACGCGTGGTTCCCGCTCAGCGATGTTCCCCAGCTGGCTCCCCGTCAGAAGGTCGTTCTCGATTCAGCGCTGGTCGAGGTAAGGTCCCGTATCGACCACGCGCCGGTGGCCTTCAAACTGCTGCCGCAAATGTTCACCCTGACAGAGCTCCAGCAGATGTACGAGCTGCTGCTCGGAAAACGGCTCCACAAGGCGAGTTTCCGACGGGCCCTCCAGGGAGCCTGGCTTGTCGAACCGACCGACGAATGGCGGAGCGAGGGTCGGGGACGTCCGGCGCAGCTCTACCGATATGCCCCGCGCAAGCGGCGACCAGCCCAGCGAGGTATCAGGCTGGACCTTCTGTCGTCCTGAGGGTAAAGAACCTGTACGGCGTGGGGTAAAGGGATTGTACCGGGAAGGGATAGGCGCTGGACAGTATTGCCTTTTGGGTGTATTAGTTGCAATGTGTACCTAAGGTTTAAATAGCTCTATCCACGGGAACGATGCTCGCATACCTGGACAGTCTGTGCGCTGCACTGTTGGCGAGAAACACAGCGGAGATCCGGAGGCTCCTCGCCCATCCCATGGCGCAGGACCTCCCTCGACGCGTGCGCGAGGAGGCCGTCGCCATCTCTCGTGCGGGACGCCGCAGCTTCATGGCTCCCGTCAATGCTCTTCATCTCTACTATAAGCTCACTCACATGGTGGATGAGAGCAGTGATTCAACCTTCGACTCTCCGCCGCGGCAGGATCCTTCCAAGCCGCAGGATCAGCTCGATCTTCCCCTGCGAAAGGTGAGCTCCCGCTAGGCCTCAGGGCTGATCGGCTTCCCCCCAGGCTAGACCAGCGCGCGAAGCGAGTTTCTCTTCTTCATCTGAGCCCCCCAGATGTCACCGCGCTTCGCAAACCTTGCCGGTGCGGTTTCGATCGTGAACTCCCGCGGATCCAGATCGTCCGTCAGCTCATCCCAGTCCAGCGGAGTCGAAACCATCGCATCCGGGTTGGCACGGGCCGAGTAGGCGCCAGCAACCGTTTTGCCGATGATGTTCTGGAGGTAGTCGACGTAGACCATCGATGCGCCGCGGACTTTCACCGCGCGCTCGATGGTCGCTTCCTTCGGATGCGCTTCGCTTACTCGTGTGGCGATTATCTGGGCCACGAGCGTTGCCGCTTCATTCGGGGTCGTCGGTGGAAGGGGAAGATAGATGTGAAGGCCTCTCGACCCGGATGTCTTGAGTGCCCCGTGCAGACCCAGGCTGTCCATTGTTTCCTTTGCCCACTGGGCGACTTCTACGACGCGGTTGAACTGAGCCCGAGGCCCGGGGTCGAGATCGATGATGCTGTAGTCGGCGTGATCCAGCGACTCCGCGCGGGAATGCCAGGGATCGACGGACACGCTTCCCAGCTGGACGAGATACAGCAGCGTCGCCAGATCCCCTCCGACAATTCGCAGGTTCGTCGACCCGCCCTGTGTGTGAATTGTTTCCGTGCGCACCACCGCGGGAGGATCACCGGCATTCTGTTGAAAGAACGAGGGCGCGCTCACTCCGTTCGGAAAGCGCTTGAGAACGAGTGGTCGGTCGGCCATGACCGGAAGAATTAGCGGCGCGACTGTCACGTAGTACCGCATCAGATCGCCCTTCGTCAGCGCATTCTTCGGGAAGAAAATTTTGCCGAGGTTGGTGACGTCGATGCCGATGTCCGGAGAGATTTCGACCCGGCCGTCCCTGCTTCTGGATTCTATCTCCTGCAGCTGCGCCAGAATAGCTTCGTGCTGGCGGGGCTTGACGCGACGCACAGGTTTCTTCTCATCGGCAGCGTCGAGCGTTGGCCCTGCGAGGATGCGCCGACGCGCCGATGATTTCGATACCGCGCTCGAGGCGGAGCGGGCTTTCGGCTCGATTTTCGGTGCGGCTTTCTTCCCGGTCTTCTTCTGCATACTGCCGCTCTCGCGGCCCACCTCCTTCGCTTTCTTGTCGTCCCGTGTGCCGAGGTAGATGGGTTGGCGAAGTTTTCCGTCGCCGGTCCATTCGCTGAATTTTACCTCTACCACCACCTGCGGCTCGACCCAGTGCGCTTTCCCGTTGGTCTTCGGGGTTTCCTCGAAGGGAGACGCGGCGATCTCGAGCGGCTCGAGCCGGCGGAACATCTCCGCCAGACCCGCGCCAGTGAAGCCACCACCAGTGTGTCCGACGTAGATGAACCGATCCTGGTCGAAGTATCCGAGCAACAGGGCGCCAAAGTGCTGCCGTGAGTTGCGCGGCTCGGTGAAGCCGCCGACAACGAACTCCTGCCGGAAGTCGATTTTGAGCTTGAGCCAGGACCGCGAGCGGACCCCTGGCTCATAGACGGCATCGATGCGCTTGGCGATGACTCCCTCCCAACCTTCTTTGCGGGCGTGGGCCAGCATCTTTTCGCCATCGCCTTCCATCGATTCCGTGAGCCGAATTTGTAGCGATGTAGACTTGCCGAGCTCTTTGACAAGCCGCTGGCGTCGTTTCTCCCAGGGGTCGCGAATGAGGATGTCGTCTCCCGCCGCGAGAACGTCAAACACCATCAGGGCTGCGGGGGTGGAGCTTCGGTGACGGGCAATGATGTGTGTTTCCTGCACGTGCATTCGGCTCTGCAGCTCCTGAAACCGGCCCGGCTCGCCGTCGATCAGCGCGACGATTTCCCCGTCGAGGATGTAGTTCTTCTTTTTTTTCGCAGCGAGAGACTGGAGACTTTCCGCGACTTCCGGAAACTGGGCGGACTTGTCCTTGCCGTTTCGGGTGATGAGCCGCACTTCCCCGCCAGCGACAAAGGCGAGCACTCTCACGCCGTCGTACTTGGGCTCGAAGTTCCAGCCGGCGCCGGGAACCTGAGTGCCGATGCTCGCGTACATCGGCTCGAGCTGGCGGGTGAGGGCGTCGATCGCGGCAGCTTTGTCAGCGGCACTGGTGCTCGAAGCGGATTTTGTCGCGCCTGCTTTTTCATCAGCACTCGCGCCCGAAGAAGTCTGTCGCACGAGCGTCCGTTTCACGTTCTCAGCTCGATTGCTGTGCCAGACACGGCTGTTGCCGGACGCGATCTCATCCATTGTCCGTCCGGTAGTCACCGAAGTTGTGTTTTCAGCCACGATGTCCGATTCGGCGGCGAACTCGTCCCTGTGCTTGATGAACAGCCACTGCGGCTTTGCTGATGAGGATCCGTCCCGCGAATACTTCATTCGGACCAGCGCCCAGGATCCTCTCATTCGCTCGCCGAAGAAGGTGAGCTTGAGATCTCCCTTCTGATGGCGTTCGCGCAGCACGGCTTCAGCTTCTTCGGGTGTCGCCCCGTCGGCGACGTACGTCCCCTGATCCCATAGCATCACAGTTCCACCGCCGTATTCGCCTTTGGGAATGGTTCCTTCGAAAGTGTTGTAATCGATCGGGTGATCCTCGACCTGCATCGCGAGACGTTTGACCGAGGGGTCGACGCTGGGTCCTTTGGGAACTGCCCAGCTTTTCATCACGCCATCCAGCTCGAGGCGAAGGTCGAAATGGAGGTGCGAGGCCGCGTGCTTCTGAATGACGAAGCGAAGCACACCCTCGCCAGGAGAAGATTCAGCGCCTGACGGCTCTCTCGTCTTCGTGAAATCCCGCTTACGCCGATATTCGGCGAGTTGTTCCTGTGCGTCGCCAGACCGCCCGTTGCGCGCCGCCATGTGGAGTGGTTAGGCCGTTTTTCGTTTGGTCGACCGCGCTCCCTTTTTCGCCGGTGCGGCTCGCTTCGTTTTCGCGGTTTTCTTTCCGCTGCCCTGATCGAGGCTTGCGCGAAGCCGCGACATGAGGTCGAGCACGCCCGTTTCCGCGGTCTCTTCGGCCGGTTCTTCGAGCTTGACCTTCTTTCCTTTCATCTTTGCCTTGATCAGCTTCATCAGATTGGCGCGATAGTCATCGGTGTACCGGGCCGGATCGAACGGGGACGCAAGATTCTCGATCAGTTGCTCCGCCATCTCGAGCTCCTGCGGCCGGACACCGCTGCGGCTCGGAAATGTGTACTCATCGGCGTCCACGAGTTCGTTCGAGAACCGCATTATCTCGAGTACCAGCGCGTCGCCGATCACCTTGATGGCGGCAAGGTGCTGAGTCTGGCGAATGATGATCTTGCCGATGCCGACTGCGCCGGTTTTGCGAATGGCTTCGCGCAGAAGAGCATATGATTTCTCCGCTCCCTTGCCCGGAACGAGATAGTACGGCGTCTCGAAGTAGCGCGGATCGATCTCTTCTTCCTTGACGAAGTCGAGGATGTCGATGCTCTTCGAGCCCTCTATCGCCGCCGCCTTGAAGTCGTCATCGCTCATGATTACGAACTTGCCTTTCTCGTACTCGTATCCCTTGACGATCTCGTTCCACGGAATTGGCTCGCCATCGGCCTGACTGACGCGTTCGTACTTCACCGGCGAATGGTCTTCCTGGTGCAGCAGTCGGAAGCTGATGTGATCCGCCCGGACTGCGGTGCGAAGCTCGACGGGGATGTTGACGAGTCCGAAGGCTACTGACCCCTTCCAGATCGCGGCCATTTGTGCTCCTGCGGTTGAGTCGGATTGGAATTCGGGGCAGAGGCAAATCGAATGCCGCTGTAGAGAGTGTCTTTTGTGAATGTAGACGGCAAGAGAAAAGCCCCGGCGGGAAGCCGGGGCTGATTGATCGAAGCGTTTCTCAGGTCCTGGTTACGTCAGCTGCCTGCGGTCCTTTCTGACCCTGAACGACCTCGAATTCCACCTGATCGCCTTCCGCGAGAGACTTGAAACCCTCTCCCGATATCGCGCTGAAATGAACAAATACATCGGGCCCGCCCTCTCGCGAAATGAAGCCGAACCCCTTTGCATCGTTGAACCACTTAACTGTGCCCGTCGTGCGTGCCATGACTATTTCTTTTCCGCCTCCAGCTGAACGCAGGCGCCACGCGACGACGCTGCCGTCACAAAAGGAGCGACAGGCGAGCGGAGGCTCGAACGCTGGTACTCGTTCCATCGCCGCGCATACGATGCTGCCCGTGATCGGGGCAAGTTTTGTGCAAGTGCCTAGCGGTTTCTCAGGCGGCACCCGCCGCACTGGCGACATACCGTGCGGTCCTTCCACACGCTCTGCACCGAAGGGTCACATGCGACATCGGTGCGGGAGGGAATTGTCCGGGATCGCGATCGATGGACCCCGAACAGGAGGGACAACTCAGCGGCGACCCTGACCGGTCGCTGTTGATGAGATGAAGAACTTGCGCGGGATTGTACGTAACTGGACGAGGCTTTCTCATCGGCCCTCCTGCAGCCCGAGCTCCTGCGCCACTGCCGGGAGCCCTGACGCGCTGTTCGGGTCGCTGTTATACGGCTTGAAATGAGCCGGGCGGCGCGCGGACTGGCCGCGCTCGTCATGATCACCTCATCGCTTGGCGGATGCGGGCCTCGCGCCCACATCCCATTGCGACCCATTGAGTTGCGCGGCTCCCTCGCACAGACCGATAGTGGCGCTGTACTGGCGGGGAGCCTCGCGCCGATTTTATACCTCCAGAGGGATGAAGTGTTCCCTCTATCCCGGGCGGTCGCGGTACTCCACCCCAGCAAGCGCGTAATCGCCTACCACCTGCTCTGGCGCGACGACGTGCACGGGTCGTGGATCCCATTCAC
>Ga0180121_10000775_pt1 | contig 13432 bp, 12 predicted proteins | sample AntDrymUQ5402106_2_FD_129676 | JGI IMG/M metagenome (GOLD analysis project Ga0180121, IMG submission 129676) | Polar desert sand microbial communities from Dry Valleys, Antarctica - metaG UQ540 (21.06) (version 2) (version 2) | ecosystem: Environmental > Terrestrial > Soil > Desert | place...
CCCGAATACATTTCCGACGTGCGGATCTCCAACGGCAGGATCACTCTCTACAAGAACGTTCGGTGAGTCGTCGGATCCTCGTCATCGACGATGAGCAGGGAATTCGCGCGGCGCTCGGGCAGCTCCTCGAGTTCGAAGGGTACGAAGTGCGCACGGTCGCCAACGCCACCGATGGAATCGCGGAGTACCAGAAGTGGAAGCCGCAGCTGGTCTTCCTCGATGTGAAGATGGCGGGCATGGATGGCCTGGAGGCGCTGAAGCGCATCCGCGAGCTCGATCCGACGGCGACCGTCGTCATCATCAGCGGGCATGCGACGATCCGCACGGCCGTCGAGGCGACCCAGCTCGGCGCTTACGAGATTCTGGAGAAGCCGCTCGACACCGACCGCATCCTCGTGATGCTGCGGAACGCGCTCTCGCACCTCGACCTCCAGGAGGAGAACTCGCGCCTCCGCGACTCGATCGACGCGCCGTTCGAGATCGTCGGCAAGACTCCGGTAATCCGGGCGTTGATGGAGAAGATCGACAAGGTCGCCGCCACTCCGGCGCGGGTTCTCATTACCGGGGAGAACGGGACGGGGAAGGAGCTGGTCGCACGCGCGCTGCATCGCAAGTCACCGCGCGCCGCCAAGCCGTTCGTCGAGGTGAACTGCGCGGCGATTCCCGGCGAGCTCATCGAGAGCGAGCTGTTCGGCCACATGAAGGGCTCCTTCACTGGTGCGGTCGCCGACCGGGCAGGGAAGTTCGAGCAGGCCAACAAGGGCACGCTCTTTCTCGACGAGATCGGCGACATGAGTCTCGCCGCGCAGGCGAAGGTGCTGCGGGTGTTGCAGGACAACGTCATCACCAGAATCGGCGGCGCGAAGCCAATTTCGGTCGACGTGCGCGTCATCGCTGCTACCAACAAGACGCTCGAGACAGAGATCGCCGCCGGAAAATTCCGCGAAGATCTCTATTACCGGCTTAACGTCGTCCCGATTCATGTGCCGACCATCCGCGAGCGGCGCGAGGACATCCCGATGCTGGCGCAGTATTTCTCGTCTACTCTCTCCGCGCGTGAGGGAATTCCGCCGCGGACATTCACCGCCGATGCGCTCGAGCACCTGAGCGCGCTGGACTGGCCGGGCAACGTCAGAGAGCTCAGAAATACGGTCGAGCGGCTTCTGATCCTCGCGCCGGAAAGTCAGATCGCGGCGCGAGACATCGACAGGCTCGCCGGGCAGCGCGCGCTCGACGACGTCGGGCTGGCGACGCTGACGCAGTGCAAGACATTTGAAGAGTTCAAGGACGCGGCCGAGCGAGCTTTCCTGCTCGGCAAGCTGCGCGAGTTCGACTGGAACGTCTCCGAAACCGCGCGCGCGGTAGAGATGCCGCGCTCCAACCTCTACAAGAAGATCGAGCGCTACTCGCTCTCTCGCGAGCACAGCTGAACGCCCGTGCGGTGCGCGGCCAACCAATCATGCGACAATGAAAAAATTCAGGAACTTCATCGGCGGCCACTGGGTCGAGCCCGATTCGGGCGAGTACTTCGAAAACCGCAATCCAGCCGATCGTGATGATGTAATCGGACGCTTTCCGCTCTCCGGCAAGTCGGACGTTGATCGCGCGGTGGAAAGCGCGAAAATGGGTTTCGCCCAGTGGCGTCGCACGCCTGCGCCGGCGCGCGGTGACATTCTCCGCATCGTCGGCGACATCATGACGAAGCGGAAGGAGGAGGTCGCCGACGCGATGACGCGCGAGATGGGGAAGCCCCTCACCGAAACGCGCGGCGACGTGCAGGAGGGAATCGACACCGCCTACTACGCCGCCAGCGAGGGAAGGCGCCTGTTCGGACGGACGGTCCCGAGCGAGCTGCGCAGCAAGTGGGCGATGAGCTACCGCCGACCGATTGGCGTCGCCGGGCTCATCTGCCCGTTCAACTTTCCGCTTGCCATACCGACCTGGAAAATGTTTCCCGCGCTCGTCTGCGGAAACGCGTGCGTCTTCAAGCCCGCCGAGGATGTGCCACACACCGGCACGCTGCTCGTCGAGATACTTCTCGAGGCGGGCCTTCCCCCCGCTGTCATTCAGCTCATCCACGGCCGCGGCGAGCAGGCGGGGAAAGCAATCGTCGAGCACCCCGACATCCCGCTCATCTCGTTCACGGGCTCCACTGAGACGGGCCGGCTCGTCGGCGAAACCTGCGGCCGCATGCACAAGCGCCTCTCGCTGGAGATGGGTGGCAAGAACGCGCAGATCGTGATGGACGATGCCGATCTCGACCTGGCTCTCGAGGGAGCACTGTGGGGCGCCTTCGGCACGACCGGGCAACGCTGCACCGCCACGAGTCGCCTTATCGTGCAGAGGAAGGTGCATGACAAGTTTCTCGGCATGCTCGTTGACCGCGCGAAGGAGCTCAAGCTCGGCGACGGACGGAAGAAAGGCACCGATGTTGGCCCGCTCATCAACGAAGACTCGCTGCGAAAAGTCGAGAGCTACATCGACATCGGCGACAGAGAGGGCGCCGAGCTGCTTTGCGGCGGCGACAGGCCGAAGAAGCCGGCGAAGGGAAATTTCTTCCAGCCGACGATCTTCGCCGGCGTGAAGCAGGGCTCGCGGCTCGAGCAGGAGGAGATTTTCGGTCCGGTTCTTTCGGTGGTGAAGGTCAAGGACGCTGACGAGGCGTTCGCGGTCAACAACGGTGTCCGTTATGGGCTGTCGTCGTCGATCTACACCCGAGACGTCAACACTGCCTTCAGGGCGCTCAACGAGCTCGACAACGGCATCACCTATGTCAACGCTCCGACGATCGGCGCTGAGGCGCACCTGCCGTTCGGGGGTGTGAAGCAGACAGGGAACGGGCACCGCGAAGGAGGCTGGGAAGTGTACGAGTTTTATTCAGAGACCAAGGTTGGCTACGCCGATTTCTCGGGGACGCTGCAGCGGGCGCAGATCGACAATTACCTTGGCTCCCCGGACTGAGGCGAGCAGCCGTCACATGATCTGCAGGAACGCCCGAGTGGCGGGAGCGGTATAGGGGCAATGAAGCTTTCAGAGCAGAAAAAGGCGCACGCGCTCGACCGCGCGAACAGGAGGAGGCGAAGCGGAAAGGTCGCATTCTTCGCTCACTGGGCGCGCATTGTCGTCGTCTCGCTGGCGCTCTTCGTCGTCATCCGCGCGTTCGGCGTCGAGGCGTTCAAGATCGCCAGCGGAAGCATGGAGCACACCCTCTTCGAGGGCGATTTTCTCCTCATCAACAAGCTCGTGTATGGAGCTGGGATCCCGGGCAGCGGCCGCAAGCTGCCGGCGCTGCATGCCCCGCGGCGCGGGGACATCGTGGTGTTCACTTACCCCGTTGACCGCCGGCTGAACTACGTGAAGCGCATCGCCGGCCTGCCGGGCGACACCCTCGAGATGCGCGACGCTACGCTGATCCGAAACGGCCGCATCGTGCCAGAGCGATACGTGATGCATTCGGCGGACGAGGGAGATCAGACGGACGACGAATTCAGGTGGCAAAAGGCGTATCTGATCGGCGACGCGCAGCTCGAAAATTATCGTCCGTCCCGTAACAACTGGGGGCCGCTGGTCGTCCCTGTACGTAACTACTTTGTGCTCGGCGACAATCGCGACAACTCGTCCGATTCACGCTACTGGGGCTTCGTCGCGGACTCACTTGTGCGCGGCCAGCCGATTGTCGTCTATTATAGCTACGCACCCGATACTGGCGACCGGCTCGACTGGTTGACACGCGTGCGGTGGAAGCGGTTCGGGGAGATCGTACATTGACGAGCAGGCGCTGTGAGATGGGAATGGCGAAGGTATGACCGGCTCGACTTCTCGAAAATCGAGCGTCGATGAAGGGTCGCTGGACCAGTACCTGCGCGACATCAGCGTCTTCCCCCTCATCAATCGTGAGCGCGAGGTAGAGCTCGCCCAGCGCATCCGCGTCAACGACCAGGAGGCCCTCGACACACTCGTAAGGTCGAACCTCCGCTTCGTCGTGTCGGTGGCAAAAAAGTACCAGAATCAGGGCGTGTCGCTCTCCGACCTGATCAACGAGGGCAACCTTGGGCTGATTCGCGCCGCGCACAAGTTCGACGAGACAAAGGGCATCAAGTTCATCTCCTACGCTGTGTGGTGGATACGGCAGTCCATCCTGCAGGCGCTGGCGGAGCAGTCCCGCATCGTTCGCGTGCCGCTCAACCGCGCCGGTACGCTCCACCGCATCGGCAAGCGCGCCAGCGCGCTGCTTCAGGAACTCGGTCGCCAGCCGACCAACATCGAGATCGCCGAAGGGATGGACCTGAGCGAGGAAGAAGTTGCCAAGACGATGATGATCTCGCAGGTGCACCTCTCGCTCGACGCGCCGATGACTCCCGGCGAAGACAACCGGTTGCTGGACTACCTCCCCGACACGAACAATCCGACGCCGGACGAGATAACCTTCGAGAAGGCACTCACTGAGGCAATCGAGGAATCACTCTCCAGCCTGAAGGAGAGGGAGTCGAAGATCCTGCGGCTCTACTTCGGCCTCGACGGCGCCGACCCGATGACGCTCGAGGACATTGGCACGCTGCTCCAGATCACGCGCGAGCGGGTGCGTCAGATCAAGGAGAAAGCGCTGCTCAAGCTCCGGCACAACTCCCGCCGGCGTTCCCTCGAGTCCTTCCTCGGCTGAGCGATTCTCTGGATCCGGCGCTCCTCGCGCTTCGATCCGAGCTCGAGCATCTCGACTACGTGGTGGTCCAGCACGGCGACGACCAGATATGTGTCCGGCTCCCACTGATTTCGAGCGTCCGCGTCCGCCATGAAGAGGGCCGGTTTCGGTTTACGCCGCAATTCGGACCGTTCCGCCGAAGCGGTGGATTTCTTTTCACTTCGCTGGTTTCGTCCGCCGCCGTTGCCGGGACAGCGTTTGCCGCGGGGCTGGCTCCCGTAACGCTGGTGGCAGGATTTCTGGGAGTGATGGCGATCGCGCACGATGCCTGCCGGTTCATCGTCACCGAAGGCTGCCTCACCAGATTGCAGCAGGTGATTGCCACCACTACCAGCCTTCGCCGCCCGTCCCAACCGGCGCTTGCCCAGGGACAGGCAAAGTCGCTCGGGGAGGGCTGATGTATCTCGCCATCAAGCTTCTTCACGTCCTCGGGGTGATCGTATTTCTCGGAAACATCATTACCGGGATATTCTGGAAAGCACACGCCGACAAGTCGCGTGATCCGAGGATCATTGCCCACGCCCTCGAGGGCATCGTTCGCAGCGACCAGGTATTCACGGTTCCGGGTGTGCTGGTCATCGCATTGACAGGGTTTGCCGCGGCCGTCGTGGCGGGGTTGCCGTTACTGCGTACAGCCTGGCTAGGCGGCGGAATCGCCCTGTTCACCATTTCCGGAATCGCTTTCATGGCCCGCGTTGCGCCGCTGCAGCGGCAGATGCTCGCGCTCGCGCGCTCGGGCAGGGACGCATCGAGCTTCGACTGGGCTGCCTATGCCAAGCTCTCCCGGGCATGGGGCATTTGGGGGGCGGTCTCCCTGATCACGCCCCTCTTCGCCGCCGCGCTGATGGTTCTAAAGCCCGTCTGGTAAGCGTAACAGGCGCTCGCCTGAAGCCGGGGCGGTAGATTTAGCGCATGGCGCAGCAGAGTTCTTTCGACGTGACCACCGGGGTGGATCTCCAGGAGGTCGACAACGCGGTCAATCAGGCGCAGAAGGAGATCTCACAGCGCTATGATTTCAAGGGCTCGCCGGCGACGATCGAGCTGAATCGAACCGAGTCCAAGATCTCGCTCACCGCCGAGAACGATTACAAGATGCAGGCGCTCTGGGACGTGCTGCAGAGCAAGCTGATCAAGCGCAGCGTGCCGGTGAAGAATCTCGATCCCGGCGAAATCACTCCCGCCGGCGGCGACACCGTCCGCCGCGACGTCGCGCTCAAGATGTCGCTCGACGGCGACACGGCGAAAAAAGTTGCCGCGGCGATAAAGGAAGCGAAGCTCAAGAAGGTTCAGGCGGCGATCCAGGGCGAGCAGGTGCGCATCACCTCTCCCTCGAAGGACGACCTGCAGGATGCAATGAACCTGCTGCGGGGCAAGGATTTCGGGGTCGAGCTCAAGTTCGGCAACTACCGATGAAGGTCGGTGTGATCACGCTCGGCTGCGACAAGAACACCGTCGACACCGAGCGGTATCTCGCGACCCTCGCTGGCTATTCCGCCGAGTACACGAGCGACCTCGCCGACGCCGAGCTCATCATCGTCAACACCTGCGGCTTCGTTGACGCGGCGAAAAAGGAATCGATCGACGCTCTCGTCGAGGCCGGTCGCTACAAGGAAGAAGGTGTGTGCCGCGCCGTCGTCGCGATGGGGTGCATGGTCGAGCGCCACGAGAAGGAGCTGAGCGAGGCGCTGGGCGAAGTAGACATCTTTCTCGGCTCGTCGCAGGTGGACCGTCTCGTCCCCGAGCTGCAGGAGCGCGGCCTGCTCGGCGCAGCCACCGAAGCCCTGCACCCGGGTGTGCGCGTGTACACCGGTGACCTCCGCCACGTGCGTTATCTCAAGATCAGCGAAGGCTGCGACCACGGCTGCGCCTTCTGCGCAATCCCGCTGATGCGCGGAAGGCACCGCTCGTTCGGACTGGACGAGGTTGTGCGCGAGGCACAGCTGCTCGAGCTGGACGGCGCGCGCGAGCTCAACCTCGTCGCCCAGGATCTCGCCCATTACGGCCGCGACCGTCGCGATGGCAAAGGCCTGCCAGAGCTTCTCGAGGCGCTCCTGAGCGAGACATCGGTGCCCTGGCTCCGGATGCTGTATCTCTATTCGACGGGGGTGACCAGCCGGCTGCTGGAGGTCGTTGCGCGCGAGCCTCGCGTCCTGCCGTACGTGGACATGCCGATCCAGCATGCGTCCGACCCGGTGCTCGCGCGCATGCGGCGCCCCGAGCGCCAGCGCACTATCCGCGACCGTGTTGCGCGGTTCAGGGGCGCGGTGCCTGACCTCGCCATTCGCACTACCTGCATCGTGGGTTTTCCCGGCGAAACGGAGGAGCAGTTCGAGGAGCTGCTCGGGTTCCTTGAGGAAATCCAGTTCGAGCGTGTTGGCGCGTTCACCTACTCGCCGCAGGAGGGGACCCGCGCGATCGATTATGCCGACGACGTCCCGGAGGCGCTCAAGCGCGAGCGGCTGGAGCGCCTTACCGACCTGCAGCGGTCGATTACCGCCGAGCGATACGAGGAACGGACAGGGAAGCGCGCCGTTGCAATCGTTGACCGCCTCGGCGAATCTCCGGCGACATCTGAGGCCAGGTTACCCTGGCAGGCCGATGACATCGACGGCATTACGAGGCTCGACGAATCGCTGTCCCCGGGCACGCTTGTCGAGGTGGCGGTGGAGGAAGTAGTGGACGACTACGACTTCCAGGCCTCGGTGATAAAGGTTGTCTCGCTGCCGGCGCTTCCGGAAAGAAGAATGCGCTCTCGCGAGCTGCCACAAAGCCAGGTCACGATCGGAAGCTTCGGCCGCTAGATGCGCTCGGCCGATGTGATGGCCCGCGCGCGGGATTTGTTTCCCGGAGGAGTGAACTCACCCGTGCGCGCCTTCCGCGGAGTCGGCGGAGATCCTGTCGTCGCCGAGCGTGGCGAGGGAGCGCGAATCTGGGACGTTGACGGGCGGGAATACCTCGACTTCGTGCTCTCCTGGGGACCGCTCGTGCTGGGCCATGCGCCGCCGATTGTTCTCGATGCGCTCGAGCGGACGATGGCGAGCGGAACGAGCTTCGGCATGCCGACCCTGCTCGAGGTCGAGCTGGCGGAAAAGATTCGCGCCCGCATGCCGCACGTGGAGATGATGCGCTTCGTGTCGAGCGGCACCGAGGCGACGATGAGCGCGGTTCGTCTGGCGCGCGCTTTCACGGGGCGTGACGCGATCCTCAAATTCGAGGGTTGTTACCACGGGCACGCGGATTCCTTTCTGGTGCGAGCCGGGTCTGGCGTTGCGACGCTCGGCCTTCCGGACTCTCCCGGTGTTCCCGCCGCGCTCGCCGCGCTTACCCTGACGTCGCCCTTCAACGACCTCGGTGGGGCGGAGTCGGTATTGCGCGCCAACGACGGAAGCGTCGCGGCGATAATCGTGGAGCCGGTGGTCGGTAACGCCGGGTTCATACCGCCGGATGAAGGGTTCCTCGAGGGCCTGCGAGCTCTTGCCGATCAATTCGGGACGCTGCTCATCTTCGACGAAGTGATGACCGGTTTCCGCATCGCCCCGGGCGGTGCGAGGGAGCGGTTCGGCGTGAGCGCCGATCTCACCACGCTTGGCAAGGTGATCGGCGGCGGACTGCCCGTTGCTGCGTACGGGGGGCGTCGTGACATCATGGGGCAGGTGGCCCCCTCCGGCCCCGTCTACCAGGCGGGGACGCTGTCCGGGAATCCGCTTGCCATGGCGGCGGGCCTGGCGACACTTTCTGCCCTGACTCCGGAGCTGCACTTCCGGATAGAAAAGCGCACGATCGCAATGGTCGAAGGCTTGCGTAACATTGCCGGCGACCTCGGCGTTGGGATCCAGGCGGAAAGCGCGGGATCAATGTGGGGATTCTTTTTCACCGAACGGCCGGTGCGCAGCTTTGCCGATGCAAAGAAGTGTGATGTGACACTTTTCCGGAAGTTCTTTCACGCGGCCCTCGATCGCGGGATTTACCTGGCACCATCACCATTCGAAGCGTGCTTCATGTCTGCGGCTCACGGCGACGACGAGATCGCCATGGCGCTTGAGCGCATGAGGGACGCACTGGAGCACGCTCTTGCTTAGGATTACGTCGCTTTGCGCACTACTCGGCATCGCCGCCTGTGGGTCATTTCTCTCCGGCGGCGATCCCGGAGACATCGAGCCAGCCGGCGATCGGCTGGACGGGCAGGGGCCGGCAGACAATCCGGTGCGCATTGCGCTGGGCACGAACGACACCGCGGCACGTATTGGCGCCACCGGCGAGTGGCGGCTCTACGACAGCGACGGCCAGCGTCTTGTCGCGCGCGGTAATCCGGTCAACGTCTGGCGCATCGTTCCCGAGGGACGAAGCCTGAGAGTTTTCCGGGGTACCGGCGCCTCCGGTGAGGTGCGTCCGGGTGCACTCGTGGCGAGGCCGGTTTCGAGCGCTTCGTTTCTTACGTGGAACGGAAAGAGGTACCGTGGCGAGCTCGTCGTGAGCGCCACCGATACCGGACTGTTCGTCCTCAACCGGCTCTCGATGGAATCGTACCTGCGTGGCGTGGTGCCGCGGGAGATCGGCAACCGCACGGCAGCGGAGTTCGCCGCCGTGCAGGCGCAGGCGGTCGCGGCGCGCACGTACGCATACAATCATCTCTCAACTGCGCGTGCGTTCGACATGTATGCGACCGTGCAGGACCAGGTGTACGGTGGAATGGACGACGAGAAGCCGCAGGCAGATTCGGCCGTCGTTTCTACGCGGGACATGGTGGTGCTCTACGCCGGGCGGCCAATCAACACCCCCTACCATTCCACGTGCGGGGGAACCACGAGCGCCGTCACTGAAGTGTGGTATGCCCAGCCCGACCAGCCCTACCTCAAGCCGGTGAGCGACAGAATTCCGGGCAGCGACCGCTTTTACTGCGATCCTTCGCCGCGCTTCCGATGGACCAACACGTTCACCGGGCCGCAGCTGCGCGCGGTAATGGACAAGTATCTCGCCAACTATACGTCGGCACCCAAGGGCGGGCCGGGAAAAATCACCAACATCCGCGAGCGCGGACGCACTCCCTCCAACCGGGTCGAGGCGCTGCTGATCGACACAGAGCGCGGAACTTACACGCTGCGCGGAAACGACACGCGGTTCGTGCTGCGCGATCCGAAGGGAGCGATCATGAACAGCACGTCGTTCAACTTCACGACGACGCGCGCGCGGGGCGAGGTTACGTCGCTGACGGTGACCGGCGGCGGATACGGGCACGGCATCGGCATGTGCCAGTGGGGCGCCATCGGGCGTGCGCGGGCAGGACAGGGTTACAGGGAGATTCTCGTGACCTACTATCCCGGCACGACGGTCGGCCGCATTCAGTGACGCGGATTTCGTTCATCAGATGAAGAGCGAGTGCCGGATTGCGCTGGTGGGAGCGGGGGCGATCGTGCAGCTCGCCCACCTTCCCGTGCTCTCAAAGATGCGCGGCGCAAAGCTCGTCGCGCTGTGCGACAACGACGGACCGAAGGCGAGCGCGATTGCCGAGCGACTGGGCATCCCCGATGTGTTCACCGATTTCGAGGACCTGCTCGAGCTGGATCAGGTTGACGCGGTGGTTATCGCCACCCCCAATCACCTGCACGAGCCGCACGTACTGCGCGCGCTCAAGTCGAAGGTTGACGTGCTTTGCGAGCGGCCGCTGTCGCTCACCTCACGCGGCGTCGAGCGAATCCTGCATGCGGCGAAGAGCGCGGGCCGGAAAGTCGTCGTCGGCAACAACCACCGGTTCAGGAGCGACGTCCAGCAGCTCTACCGCTTTTTGCAGGGTGGAGAGCTGGGCCGCCTGATCGGGGTCCGTGGCGGGCAGTACCAGTTCAGCAGCGCGCCCACGGGATGGCGCTTCAGGCGGCCCGAAGCGGGCGGCGGGGCCTTTCTCGAGCACGGATATCCGCTGCTCGACCTGGCGATGTGGATCGCCGATTTCCCCGAGCCGGTGCGGGTGACTGCGCACATGGATCGCGCGCGCGGAGCGGCCACCGTGGAAGATGCGATGCTCGTCCACCTCGAGTGCGCGGGGGGAATCAGCTTCAGCTTCGACGTTTCGTGGGCGTACGTCGGTCAGGAGGAGCGCTGGTGGTTCGAGGTTCTGTCGAGCCGCGGCAGTGCCCGGCTCGCTCCGCTCAGGGTGGTGAAGCAGCTCAATGGACGCGCGACTGATGTGTCGCCGAGCGGGGCAGCGGCGCGCGAGAGCGCGTTCCTCCAGTCTTACCGCGCCGAGCTAACGCACTTCGTCTCGATCGTCAATGAGGCGACGCCGTACGAGCCTCCTGATGATCAGCTCCTCGTAATGAGGATCATGGAGGCTGTGTACAAGGCGGCTGAGGAGGGGAAGGAAGTTCGGTTCTAGGGTGAAAAAGCGAACCTGGGACACAGATGCGAGGTTCCAGTGTGGCCCCATTTTTTCCTCCTCGCAACTATCAACCATGCTTCTGACCCCTCGCATCTGTGTCTTTCTCGGTTGCGGTTAGCAGTTCAGTGCCCCTGACCCGCCGAAATGCCGTCAGCCGGAACACCGCCCACACAACGGCAAGATTGAGCGGCAGCGCCAATCCGATGATCTCACCATTGCGCTGCGAGAACTGCTCCACCCCTTGCGCCAGAAACCCCGCCATCGAAAGCACGGCCACCCACGCGCTCAGCTTCCGTGCCTTCGATTGCCCGCGCGCCGAGTAGAAGGCAAGGGGGATGAGCACGAACAAAAGGAGAGAGATCGGGTTCAGCTGGAGCAGATTCTCGTTCCATCCCATGAAGAAATGCTTTGTGAGTGTCCACGCGGCGACGAGCGCGGTGCCGAAGAACCCGGCAATGAAGCTCCATAGCATGGTGATCAGCGTCGCCCCGAACATCGCCAAACGGCCGCCGCTCTCGGCGCGACTTACGAGTGCGACCAGCAATCCGGCGAGGAAAATCCCCCCCGCGATGTAGAAGGGGAGGAGACGCGGCGGCTTCGCCGGCTCGGGCGCGCGGCCGGCCGTGAACAGCGTCATCTCCGACCGCACGAGCGGAATCGCGATGCCCGGACCTTCAACCTTCACATCCCGAAGTCTGTTTGCCATCCGGACCGGCAGAAACATCTCCTCCCAAACCGATAGCGGCCGGTCAGCGGGGTGGCCGAGCGCGAGCATGATGCCGGCATACACGGGGACGTTTCGCTGTGTCAGCCGTTCGGTGTGGGAGCGATACGTATCCGTGGTGACGATTCCCGACGTTGCACGGCTAAGCTGCCCGCTGAGCCCGCGGTCCAGCATGTCGCGGAGGCGCGTCGAGCAGTTGTCCCTGTAGTAGTCGTACCGGTAGAACTTGTTCTCCGGCAGCGCGTTCTCCTCGACGAGACGCTGCAGTTGCAGGCGTTGCGCCGGCGTGAGATTCAGCTCCTGCGCGAGAATCGAGCGGTTACGCGCGCGGTACGCAGGGAGCATTGCGTCGAGCGGAAATCCTTCCAGCCAGTACGAAGTGTCGCCGGTGAGGAAACGCGTCACGAAATTTGGCTGCGCGAAGTCGAACATTCCCCAGTTGTAGGCGATGTCGGTGCCCAGCGACTGGTTCTTGATCCAGATGGCGTTGTGGCCGAACAGCTCCCACACTTCGTCGCCCTGGCCAAAGGTGAGCAGGTAGATCGTCAGCTCGGAGCCGGGCTCGCCGGCGGCGACCGGCGGGGTGAAGGGGACAACCTGCGCTTTGATCGTGCGAAGGGGAGCGCAGGCGAGGAAGACAAGCGCAGCGATGAAGAGAAAACGATGCAATGTCCTGCTCGCGGCAGTCGCGCTACGATGTTCGGCCATCGGGTAAATGTATCTCAGGCCTCGAGACTGTTTTCGCGCTCACCCGGCGGGATGTCCGAGGTCCTGCGCCCCTCTTCACCTTTCCCGCGTGACGATGCACGGCGCGGCGGCTTGTATGAGATCACGCGGTAGATGTAAAGGCCGATGACGGCAGCGAGCACGATGTAGCTCGCCGGACCCATGAACTTCTCAACGCGTGTGTACTGACTGCCGAGCATGCGGCCGAGATAAGCGAGGATCGCCGTCCAGATGACTGTTCCCGCGGCGGAATACGCGAGGAACGGCAGGATCGGCATCTTCGCGATTCCAGCGGGTACTGATATCAGCGTCCGGATGCCCGGCACGAGCCTCCCCACCATCACCGCCATGCCGCCCCTGTCCGCGAACCATTTCTGGGCGCGGTCCAGATCGCGCCTGCTCAACGTGAGCCAGCGGCCATGGTCGTCCACCCAATTCCAGAGCCTATCGTGTCCGATCCCCCTGCCGACGCCATACCAGACGCCAGCGCCGGCAAGAGACCCGACCGTGCCGGCCAGGACTGCAGGCCAGAAGGAGAGCGTCCCGCGCGCCGCCGCGAACCCTGCCAGCGGCATCACCAGCTCCGAGGGGATGGGCGGAAAGATGTTCTCCAGGAACATCAGCGCTCCAACGCCGGTAAGACCCCACTCGCCAACCGTTCTCAGAATCCAGTCGAACAATCGTCCACCTCCGCGGCGATCTCAACGCACAACGAGTGCCCCGCTAACTGGTTTCAGCCAGACGATTTATCTATTATTAGAAGCTCGATACACGTCACCCGGAATCCGTCCATGAAAGCCGATATCCATCCAGTCTACGCCACGGCGACCGTCAAGTGCGCCTGCGGAAATACTTACCAGACCCGTTCCACGCAGGCCGATATTCACACCGATATCTGCGCCAATTGCCA
>Ga0180121_10000776_pt1 | contig 13426 bp, 7 predicted proteins | sample AntDrymUQ5402106_2_FD_129676 | JGI IMG/M metagenome (GOLD analysis project Ga0180121, IMG submission 129676) | Polar desert sand microbial communities from Dry Valleys, Antarctica - metaG UQ540 (21.06) (version 2) (version 2) | ecosystem: Environmental > Terrestrial > Soil > Desert | place...
CAAAACAAACTACTTGACATTGGCTCAAACATAAGATTCCATTGTTAGATTAACCTTAAGCCTCTAACCACGATCCTCTGTTGGCACTGTCAGCTTACCCACGAATTCTTATTTTGCAAAGCCGGGACAGGAAGTGCCCTTTATAAGAGGAAAAGGTAATCATCAAACTTTTACAAATTGTAAGATGAATTATTGTAGTAATTTATATTCAAAGACTATATATGCGGCTGACCTCCCTTCCTTTGTTATTATTCTTTTTATATTTTCCTGCGAATGCACAGAAAAATAGTAAGGTAAAATCCCCTGATGGTAACATCATTTTTACTTTATACACTAATGAGCCTTCATTGTTTTATACGGTCTCTTACAAAAAGAAAGTTTTGGTAGATCGATCAAGGTTAAATCTGCAATTCGAACAAGATAAAATAGAAGCAAAGATAAAAACAGGCAAACCCGCTTATCGGGATACAACGGAAGCGTATGATCTTATAGTGGGAAAGAGCAAGAATGTGCAAACCCGTTATAAAGAAATGATTCTTCCTACAGAAGTCAAAGGGCTCACGAGAAAAATAGTGATACAAGTCCGGATGTACAACGATGGGATAGCGTTTCGTTATTCCATACAGGGGCCGCAGGGTGATTCATTCCGGCTGACAGATGAAACAACTGAGTTCAGGTTGTCTGGCAATCCAGTGACGCATACGCTTTTTCTTCCCGGCTATACCAGTTCACATGAAGGATTATACAATACACTTTCAATGAATAAGGTACCGGAAAATCGTTTGATGGATATGCCAACACTGTTCGAATTCCCCGGTAATATATTTCTGGCCATAACAGAGGCAGCGCTCCTTGATTATGCAGGTATGTACCTGATCAAACAAAATAATTCATTACGGAGTATGCTATCTCCCTTACCTGACCAGCCTACGGTAAAAGTTAAAGGTGCATACCCACATTACAGCCCCTGGCGTGTGCTGATGATCGGAGACAGGATAGGAACGTTAATAGAATCGAATCTGCTTACCAGTTTGAACGAACCCAGTAAAATAAAAGACACTAGTTGGATCAGGCCGGGAAAAACCACCTTTCCATGGTGGAATGGAAATGTTCTTCCCGATACTATAAACGCACCCGGAAACAATTTCGTTACACAGAAATATTACATTGACTTCTGCGCGCGTAACAAGATCGAATACCATTCGGTAGTAGAATACGGACTCCACCAATGGTATGTAGATGACGGAGTTGGTTTTCAGCCGGGCCCGAATGCGGATGTTACTAAGCCCGTACCGGGACTCGATATGAAGGAAGTGTGTGATTATGCTACTTCGCAAGGAGTAGGCATCCGGGTTTGGGTTCATTGGGCTGCCTTATATCCAAAACTCGATACAGCTTTTGAGGTTTTTGAGAAATGGGGAATCAAGGGAATGATGATTGATTTTATGGATCGTGACGACCAGGAAATGGTGAACATACAAACGGAAATGTTACAAAAGGCGGCGGCTCACAAAATGCATGTTCAATTCCATGGGTCCTATAAGCCTACAGGTTTATCGAGAACATATCCAAATGAATTTACCAGGGAGGGTACGCTGAATTACGAAAGCAATAAATGGAGCAAAGCTGTTAACCCCGATCACGATCTGGACATCATCTTCACCCGAATGCTTGCAGGTTCTACCGATTATCATATGGGAGGTTTTAGGTTTGTAACGGATTCAATGTTCAGACCACAATATACGAGGCCCTTCATCATAGGTACTCGTTGTCACATGCTGGGGATGTACGTGGTATTGGAAAATTATCTGGGTATGGTATGCGATTATCCCGAAGCTTATGAAGGACAGGATGGCTTTGACTTCATCAAAAATGTTCCTACCACCTGGGATGACACGAAAGTGATTGATGCCAAAGTGAAGGAGTACATTGTAGTAGCTAGAAAAAAAGGAGAAGACTGGTACCTTGGTGCCATCTCTAATCATGATGGAAGAACGCTAAACATTCCCCTGCAATTTCTTGATGAAAGTTTGTATACAGCAGAAATATATACAGATGCGGATGATGCAGGACAAAATCCCAATAAGGTGGTTAAGAAAATTCAGGAAGTAAGCAAAACTTCGCTTATAACATTAAAGATGGCCGTAAATGGGGGAGCTGCGATTCAACTGAAAAAAATTCGTCAACCATGAACCTTTTTATATTAAATTTTATTTCAACACCTTTGTAAAGCACGATTGTCAAATTTATTTTTGACTAAATGTTTTCACCGCAGAGAACAGGAGGCACAGAGGTTGCGCAGAGCTAATAAATCATAATTGGTAAAGCGTCATGCGGTCATCTTCAATTAACTCTTTGAGTTGATCAGGTCCGCCGGGTAATGAATGCCGGCTATTTCTCTGATCTTGTCAAGTGTTTCCATCAATAACATCGTGTCTGCAAAAGTAACAATGTTGCTTTCTTTCTTTCCTTGCCGTAAACAATCATTAACATGTCTTGCTTCATACTGGTACCCAAAACCCTTTTCCCGATCCACTTGTATTATTTGTTTGCTATCTGCGCGCTCAGTATAATATTCAATAACAGATGAAGGTTCATAGAATCTGGAAGCTAACCGGATTCTTCCTGCAGATCCACAAATATCTGCTTCGACGGAGAGGTTAGTAGCAAAAGAAGAGAATAGCTGTGCCATGGAACCATTATCATACCGAAACAGCACAGCACATTGTTCATCCACACCCGTTTTCGCAGGAGTCATTACGGCGTCAATATAATGGGGTTTGCCCAACACACTCAGCGCAATAAATACATTGTAGATACCGATGTCCATCATTGAACCTCCACCTAATGATGGATCAAATAACCTCGCAGGAATCGGGGAAGTTGGCTTAAATCCAAAATTTACCAATAGGGACATGATATCGCCTACTCTTCCTTCCCGGATCATTTCCTGCATCTTGTTGTAATGCGGCAGAAACTTCGTCCACAATGCTTCCATCAAAAAAACCTTTTTTTCTTTGGCCACCCGTATCATTTCCCGGGACTGACCGCTGTTGATGGCAAAAGGCTTTTCACACAATACTGCTTTGTTATGAAGAAGGCAAAGCAGCGTATTTTCATAATGCAGGTTGTGCGGGGTAGCAATATAGATGATATCTACCTCCGGATTCTGAGCAAGTGCTTCATAACTGTCATGACAGTGCTCCAAAGGGAATTCCGCTGCAAAGGCTTTGGCTGATCGAAGAGACCTTGACCCGACAGCAACCAGTTTGGCATTTTCTACCAGCTGGAGATCAGCAGCAAATTTGCGGGCAATGCGTCCCGGGCCCAAAATCCCCCAGCGAATTGATTCCATGATAAATTATAATTAAGTTTCTTGTAATCACCATTCCTTTCTATCGTGTTTCCAATGACACATAATATTAATAATTGTATTCATTGCCATCTTATAAGAACTTAAATCTATGTGGCCCTAAGTTACTAATGTACCTATGTGTTGTCCCTTCTCTCTTCAAGATGACCTATAAGCTATCGGATGATAATTCTTTTTATGCTGTCCCAGGAATACGCGGGCATATATTCTGATTATAGCCAATTCAATAAATATAAAACTTAAGGTCGTTAAAATTACCAATGACACCTGGTTTTTATGAATGTGAGTAAATAACAGATCAATGCCTAAAAAGGTGGGAGTGAACGGAAATCCAATTAAACCTAAACAACAAAGCAGGAATACAAATGCGATTTTTGGATTTTCGTAAATGTATCCATGAAACCGATTCAGGTCAATATCCTGATCTGATTGCTTTATCTTCTGCAAACACACAACTCCAACAATTGCAGCAAGCACTACACCGCTTAAATAAATAGCGATCTGATGTAATGCTACATACTCGTTCAAAGCAATTGACAGAGTAACAAATAATTGCCCTGCTATAACAAATAACCATGCTTTTATTGAGTTGCCTCTTTCTGCAAATGAAGTTAATATCAGTAATAACCCGAGTAGAGAGAAAATATTCGTAAACAAACTATCAAAACGATCAGGAATACTTTCTGCTGTTATAAAACTGAGTAACCCTAAAATAAAAATCACAGCTATAATAACAAGTGATACCCGATTTACAAGGAAATACATGCTGCGACCTGCCCATTTAAAAGGATGCCATAAAAAATTATACATAAACGAATCAAGATTCCATTCTTTTAAATTTAATATATATACCGCATTGCTCATTTTCTGTAAGAAGCGATTTATTTTTTTCTGCCGATAGGGGATATAATTGAAGATCATGTCATGTATCTCATAATTTAAAACGGATGGTGATACCAATAACTGATAGGTTCTCAAAAAGGCATTGCCTGCAAAATGAATTAAAGCAAGTATGTGAAAACCTAGTGCAACTTCGATAAAAATCAATCCTATCTGCGTAATGGAAGAATAGGCAATTTGTGTTTTTACAGTTGATTGAACACTTGCAATTGATGTGGCAATAAGACTTGTAGCCAAGCCAAGAACGATGATCAGAATTTTAATTTCAGCAATGCCCTCCCAAAACGGGTAAGTCCTGATTAGCAAGAAAGCGCCCAGGTGAACGGATAATGATCCATAGAAAACAGCACTTGAAGTGGTTGGACCCTCCATGGCCCTGGGGAGCCAGGATGAAAAAGGCAACATGGCCGATTTAGCTGCTGCAGCAATTACAATCATACAGGATATGAAAATAAATAAAGAAGTATTTTGGGATAGATGTTGGGCAATAAATCCGGCATCACTTAATTTCAGGAATGTAATATTCTCAAGAAACAAATGATGGCTCATCCACATCGCGAGCATCAGACACACATCCCCTAACCTGTAAACTGAAATCACTTTTAAACCATTTTTTACCGGGAGGTACCTGTCGCGATAGAAAGCAATCAGCAGGAAAGAACAAAATCCGAGTATTTCCCAACCAACAAAAAGTGTTTCGAAATTCCCGGAAAAAATTACCAGGTTGTATCCTAAAAAAAATAAAAGAAGGGTATTGAAAAACCGTTTGAAACCTTCATCTCTGTGCAAATAATAACGGCTGAAGATTGAAACCAATAATATAATGGACGAACCAACAAATGCAAATACTGCAGTAGTCTTGTCAAAATAGAAATCTATAAAGAATTCAAACGAAGTTGTTTTATACAATACAATATGTTTGCTATCCAATACAGGAAGTCCGTAAATGATCCAATAAACAATAAATAATAGGCACCCCAGCAGATGCATTCCTGTTGTAGCAATGGCCAGCCAGGCAATGATTTTTTCCTTTTTACGCGGAATTGCCATGCTGGCTATAAAAGCAAAAAGCGGAAGTAAAACAAATAACTGCAGTATAAGTGGCATGGATAATTAATTATTTCAATGAATAAACAGGTAAGTTTTCCCGCGTTGCATCAACAATATTATTGGTCTCCATTTCTTTGGCGTCTTCCACTAAAACAATAAGATTATTGACCGTATTTACCTTTTTTACAACAGGAATATATTCCTTAAAAACGCCATTATTGAAAGAAAAGAATTGATTGGTCTCAGGGTGCACCACCATTAAATGCACCCAGTTATTTATATACCATTCATACATTTCAGGGGAAGACCGGATGGTTTTCAAAACCACTTCGGGATAATGTTCAACAATAGTTAATAATCGGACAGGGTCATGCACTTCTATCATTTGCAAGGGAAGACCCGGGCGTAGATCTCCATCACTACTGTTTGCCACTCCTATCAATCCCATTACATTGTGTGGTAGTTTTGTACCAGCGCCTAACTTATGATTATCCACTCTGGAAAAATAATACTCCAGGTTGATGCCCCCGCATACTGGTCCGATCGGCCTCATAATTCCAGCGAGCAGCTTTCCGTCCAAATCTGTTTTATAATCATACGAATTCAAAAATGCCCGCCGGTCTAAAAACAACCCTTTGGTCAGATTCCGGTTGGCAATAATACAAAGCGTATTGGTGCCGTGCCCTAATTCCGGCCTTGGTTCAAACATAGAAACAGATCTCTTGAATATTTCCTTTCGAACGTGCTGTAAACTTTTTTTAGTGTCAATGGAAGCAAAACGCCTGGATCTCTCTTTGGCGTTTAAATCCAAAGCCCTTTCAAATGATTCGATATTTTCCTGATGATGTGCAGCATTTATGGATGAAAGGATTTTTTCATCATAAAACTCCATTTGGTCTGCCGCCGTATCATGCAATCCTCCAACAAACTGCGTTTCTGCAGGTATGCATATTCCTCTTTCATCCAGCAAGGCCCTTACTATCCGGTGATTTGCCATAAAAGACAATACCCTTGCATTTACAGACCCGGGCCGTCCGCTGCAGGCTCCACAATCATGCGCACCATGATGGGGGTTATTAGCGCTACTGCTGCCATGGCCAATAACATATATGATGGGTGCAAAATCTTTAATCAAACCAATTCCCCTTACTAATCCTTCCACCCTTGCAGTCATTTCCTCAACCGTAAAGCCAATTTGCAAATCATTCTCCATTTCGTCCACACTTTTATTTTCTATAGTCAACTGACCATCTTTACTCATGTGGGCAAATGCGTTGGAAATTGCAGGGCTCATTTTAGGATGAAAAATAGTTTGTACTAACCTGCCTGCGGCAAAAAAACCAAGTGTTAGAGCACTTAAAAAACCTCCAAAAAAAGTATGCGTTTTATCAGTGTAAAGCAGTTCATGTTTCCTTTTTTCTTTAACATCAAATTCTTTGATCAGGTATCGCGGGGTAACGGGTGCCGGACAAAGTTTATCATAGAACTTTGCATTCTCCGGTTGCATAAAAAATTCCACTCCAAAAAATCCGGGTGTACCCAGTGTTTCACAATCCGGAACAACAAATTCTATATGCCTTCGCAACGAACATTCCCGTTCATCAATACAGAACATTGCCTGGAACCTTTTATTGTCTGGCACTACATTCCCTCTTTTTTTCTCTGCAGCAATTCCTGCAAGCACCTCATCGTAATAACTCCATTCAAATGCGTCCTGCCATATTGTAAAAATTTCATTCAATTCAGTGAAAGCAACATCAGCAAACAGGTTTACAGGTTCAATGTTGATTTCACTGCACAATGGTTTCCAATTTTTTCCCAACTGATCATCCAGTGCATCTATTTCTAGCAAAAGTTCAAAAACTATCAGGTCATGAAGCGTTATTTTCTTAGGATCGAATAACGATTTTGGAGATGTTTCAACTGTGCTTACCATACCCGACCAGCCGCGATGGCTGAATTGCTGATCGAACAGGTATTGCTCAAAAAAAGCTCGGTCTCCAACAACTATTTTTAAAAGATCATTCAAATCGCAATTGCCTTGTAATAAAAATTGTTTAGCTCTCCCCCTTTTAAAAAAACTGGTAAAGCTATTTTTTTCCAATTCCCGGATAGAAGCAAGAAACCCTTCATTGTCCACAGGAAATTTCCAGATGGAGATACCCTGATCCAAATAACTGCAGAGTACCCTAAAAAGCAGTGGCTGTACAAGATTGTCTAAATCTATTTTATATTGATGCTTCCAATTTGTCCGTAAGGATCCAATCCTTGGCGAATTATGGGTTTCATATTCTTTGTGCAACAATTTTTCCTTCCATTGCTCCAACTGAGCGGTACCTTTTCTATCGCCAACAATTCTTTCCAGCACATCCTTCCTTATCCGTCCGATTTTATACAATTCCCTGAATTCGGTTAATTGGAGCGTAACCTGATATCCGAAAATTTTGGAAGCTTTAAAAATGGCATCGTAAAATTTAAGGTATTGAAAGGCATGCAGGGAATTATGATGAATAAAATCCTTTAAAGGTGTCTGAGTAGGCAGGTAATGCCTTAATTCGTTCAAAGTGTGTGCCTGGTTAAAATCAGAATAATTCATCATAATCAGTAGTATTCTCTATAAAATATCAAAACTTGTATTGCACTGGCTTATCTTTTAGCATTACCACCTATTTCAAACCTGTAAATATCATCAATGTCCTCACTGCTGTTATGGATAACGGAAAGGTCTTTTACCAAACCATTGTGCAAGCCGTAGACCCATCCATGAAGGTGCAACGCTCTTTCGCTCCAAGCTTGTTGAATGATCGTAGTTTTAGCCAGGTTCCTCACCTGTTCTATCACATTGAGCTCGGTCAACCGGTTCGCTCTTTGCACTTCATCCTGAATTCCATTTAGTTCAACAGCGTTTTTATGATACACATCTTTGATATTGCGCAACCAATTATCCACAAACCCATGATAAGTATTGGTCATAGCTGCAGCAATGCCTCCACATCCATAGTGACCACACACGATAATATGTTTCACCCCTAAATATTTTACAGCATACTCCAACACACTCAATAAATTAGTATCGGTATGTACCACGAGGTTAGCGATATTGCGATGCACAAATATTTCACCGCTTTTGGTGCTGGTGATTTCATTGGCCGGCACCCTGCTGTCACTACAGCCGATCCATAGGTATTCCGGAGTTTGACCTTTTGAAAGTTTTTTGAAATAATCCGGATCCTGAAAAATCTTTGTTTCAGCATATAACCTGTTTCCCTTTAATATTTTTTGATACGACTTTTCCATAATAGTAATTTTTTGCAATTAATGCACAGATTGAACATGAAGGTGATTTTCTATTTGATATCTTTCCTGAAATCCCACCAGCCGGCAGGTGATTTTTTTAAGTGGCGCTTTGATATCCCTGAATTCCTTGATCAGTTCCAGCACATCAAAATCGATATAATAAGTATGGGCAGCATCTATTACAACAGTAGCTCTTTCAGGTATATGGTCTAAAGTTTCCCGTATAGCTGCTTTATTTAAAAATGATACTTCTTCCGCTAAACGTATTTTAATAATGTCGCCTTCCTGATGCTGGTCTTTATGGAAGAAGTAAGAGTTTTTAAGATTGCCATGCAATATAGCGCCAAATGCAGCGATCAGGCCTGCGATCACACCTACTAATAACCCCTCTCCTTTTAAGGGTGTATACAATCCCAGCAAATCAATGCTGATAATAACCAGTACGGTAAGAAAGAAAGGTATGAATTGGTATTTACCATTGCTTATCATTTTTGAGAAAACGGGCAGTTTGCAAAGTTTGTATCCTGTTAATAATAAAATGGCAGCTAATGCAGATAAAGGAATTAAATTAAGCAGGCGCGGAATTGTGATTACGCAAGTCAATAATAATATGCCGTGGAAAATGGTTGATAATTTAGATTTAGCGCCAGCATGTAAATTGGCACTACTCCTTACAATTACACTCGTAATTGGCAAACCGCCAATCAAACCTGCTACTGTATTTCCTATTCCCTGAGCTAATAATTCCCTGTTTGTATTAGTTACGTTTCTTTCCGGATCAAGATTGTCAATAGCTTCTATGCATAACAATGTTTCCAGTGAGGCAATGATAGCTATCATTATGCCGGTAACAATTACCTTACTGTTTAGAAATCCATTGAAATCAGGCAGCGTAAAAAAGCTGAAAAAATCAGCCGTGCTTTTAGCTGCATCAATTTGCACCAGGTGATCTGCACTTACGGAGAGCGGGCTGCTGGATGCCTTGAATAATTCATTAACGATTATTGCAACTACCACCGCCACCAGGGCACCCGGTATGAATTTTACTCTATTTTTTATAAATGGTTTTTCCCAGATTATAATTACTAAAATGGATATGATGCAAATAATAAGCGCCCCTACATTGATATGCTGCAATGGTTGAAGTAATTCATGCCAGTCCTCTGTACCAAAATCCGTTAAGATGCCCCTGTTATCTATATCGTAGCCTACAGCATGTGGAATTTGTTTGGCAATTATTAATATTCCTATACTGGTGAGCAACCCTTTAATTACACTGGAGGGGAAATAACTGGCTATTCCTCCCAGCTTTGCCACACTAATCAGTATTTGTAAAATACCTGCTATCAATACGGCACATAGGAAAAGATCAAATGCACCAATATTGGTGATGGCAGCTAATACCAATGCAGCCAGACCCGCTGCTGGTCCACTTACACTCAGCTTTGAACCGCTCAAAGAACCAATTACAACTCCTCCTATGATCCCTGAAATTAATCCACTGAAAAAGGGTGCCCCGGATGCTAAGGAAATTCCTAAACAAAGTGGAAGTGCCACTAAAAAAACAACCAACCCGGAAGGCAGATCATTTTTCAAATATTTAAAATTTAACCCCTGAGGATTATGCATAAAGAGGAAATTGAAAATGAGCAAAAAAGACGGGATATCGGCGTTTACCGGATTACTTAATAAATGGCATACTTCTTACTAAAAGAATATTTAAATCCCTTCATTTTTATTAATGATTGAATGAACTAACCAGGTTTTTTTCTGACCTTTTAGTATGAAAAATAAATTGATACAGCAATAAACCATTAATAAAGATCAAGCGCGAGGATTAAACCGCATCGGGAGGAGGTGATACAACTTCAGTAGAATGATTCGAAGGAATTTGTGCTGAAGAATGAATATAAAAATTTGCAGCACTACGGGAAAAGTCAAATTGCAAATGATGAGGAGTAGCGGGTATAAAATTATTCAGGCTGAATTCACCTTTGCTGGTATCTTCTGCAGTGCCTTGAGGTAATTCTTCTGTCATTTGATTACAACACATGCTAAATTCATATCCTACCCCGGAAACCGGTAATAATTGGATAGCCATTACCAATGAAAGGAAAAATGATATGAACCGTAACTTAATCATTCAGGCCGCAAATTTATGCTATCATTTAATATATTTCATTTAAACTTTTAAAATAACAATCTAATGACACAATGTTCAAATGAAAATTTTCTGTCCCGTAATTAGAGTGTATTGCCTGTCATTCCAGGAGCCTATGAATTGTGTCTAACGAAAGTGTGTCGGAGGAGGGTTATTCATTCACAAATTTATATTTGCGATCTGCGTCTCAACAGACACTTCGAATGATCAAACAAACTAAGTAAAACTATCTTCAAAACAATTAATAGGGAATGAAAGCTTGATTGTTGTTTATAATAATGGGGCCTGGTTCCAGATGATTATTCGTAAATCATCCTGCCAACTCATAATTACTAAAGAAAGCTCTGGACTGAATTCAATGGTCTGAAAAGATCTTTATCGTATTACAACGATTTTTTCTATATATACCTTATTTCCTACAGTTGTTCGCATCAAATATAATCCGCCTTTATTGATAAAGGAAAGGTCTATCTGTGTTTTGAACACTGCGTTGCTTTGATTTCCAAAATCCTTTTGGTAAATGCTCGTTCCATTCCGGTTAAATATTCCAATGTTAACCCTGGCCGAAACGGGGATAGTAACTGACACCATGAGCTGGCCGGAAGCAGGATTAGGCCCTGTAATAAATTTCTGAATGGGCTGCTCGATCATGATGCTATCACTGACAGGCCCCTCACACACACTGTCTGTCAACATGACCATATAAATGCCTCCTTTTTTGATTTCCAGAACGCAGTTGGTTTCTCCTGCTATTACCTGGTTGTTTAAAAACCATCGGTGCGTCATCCCGCAAAAATTCGTAAATAATTTTCCACTGGTATCGGGCATGATAACTGGTGTAGGCATCCGTTGCACAAAAATTTTCACCGTATCTCTATCAATACAGCCGGCCGGAGAGGTCAGGGTTAAAGTATAGGAAGTAGTTGTATCAGGTGAGACGGAAATTTCCCGGTTAGAAGACCCGGTACTCCATACATATACATAACCAACTCCTACAGGTCCTTTCAAAATTGTTGATTTACCCTGACACGAAAATAAATCCCGCCCAAGTGTTACCGCTGGTTTCAAACCTATTCGGACAGTCATGGTATCTGTTACCAGGTTATTTTCTTCATCTTCTATCCTGAATTTTACCGGGCCGTCGAGCAATGCTGTTCGCAGGTCAATTCTATATTGCCCTGTAGCTGCATTGATACCTGATGCAAGCATATTAAAAATAGTTTCATTCTGTCTTTGAACTCGTATGGTAATCCTGTTGATGGAAGGTGATGCAGTCCATTTTACCACATATATACTGTCAGTGCATGCTGGTTGCTGAGAAACCGACTGTATCCATTTTACATTCCGGGGAATGGAAGTTACCCGGTAATAACCTCCGGCTCCTGAATAAATATTGCTTACGCAGCCATTCGCATATGTTGCCACTGAATAAAGCCCGGTGTCTTTCGGAATCAGCACACAGCCTGTATCAGGAAGGAGTTGCCCATTTAATCGCCATTGATGTCCAACAGCGCATTCTGTTGAAACAATTTTTTCATTGCTGGATGCATTCACTAGGATAGATGATTTCGGGAAGAAAGGTGTGCGTGATATTTTCATGAAATCATACACCGAACAACCGGTTGTTGTATCGGTAATTGTCACACCTACATCTCCTGTGGAAACCGGAGGTACATGGGTCTGGATGCCTTCATTATAACTGCCCCCGCTCCATTTATATTTAAAAGGCCCTTCGATTGACCTGATGGATGTAGTATCATAATAACACATCAATGTATCACGACCCATTAATGATTTCGGAGGAAGAAAGAATAGTGTATCCGTAAATGAGTCGGCCAATACACTGTTTATGGACGATTGAATTCTGAAAGTAAGTTGCCCCGTAAGGTTCAAAACTTTCGGATTGTAGGAGATCCATAGTGAATCTGCGGGGTAATCCTGCACCAGTGTTTCATAGCTGACACCATCCCGGCTATAACTGATATTGATTTTTTCGATATTAGAAGCAGACCAAAATAATTTTGCGATGGTATCTACACATTTGTACCTGGTAGAGAGCTGTTCAAATCTCAGGGCAGGTTTTGGATCAAGGCAGGGACTGGCACTGCAGCCGGAGCTACCGCTAAAGTTCCAGATCATCATTTCAGCTGATGTCTGTTCATACAAATAATACCCGAAATAAGGATCTTTACCGATCAGGTCCTTGATACCGATACCCAGGATATTTCCGCAATTGTCTTGTGACACAGAATATAAACGTTCGTCATTTTCCGTACCAAGGGTTTTCATTTGAGTACCACTTCCATCTCCATTCATGGTGATCATCAAAAGGTCAATGCCACCTGAGCCTTCGATTCCCAATTTTTCTCCGGTGTTGCTCGTAAGGAAACTTATCTTTTTACGTTCTCCGGAAGGATAGCCTACAAATAAAGTATCCCTGTTGGAATGGTAATAGGGAATACCAATATTGTTATTAAATGAGTGTCCTGCAAGACGGTGAAAATCGGTCTGGAAGTTTTCACCAATAATCATCAGCTGGTTATTATCTTCAAAAAGACTGACTGGGTTTAAACCATCTACCAGCTTTTGCCAGAGCAGATTTCCCTGAACATTAAACTTGCTGATATAAGTTTTTAACTTATAAG
>Ga0180121_10000777_pt1 | contig 13417 bp, 9 predicted proteins | sample AntDrymUQ5402106_2_FD_129676 | JGI IMG/M metagenome (GOLD analysis project Ga0180121, IMG submission 129676) | Polar desert sand microbial communities from Dry Valleys, Antarctica - metaG UQ540 (21.06) (version 2) (version 2) | ecosystem: Environmental > Terrestrial > Soil > Desert | place...
CAACTTTTAATCGAACTACAGTAGAATTGAAATCAAATACAGGGTTTTAATAATATGTTTGGTTTGACGGCTTTTAATCGAACTACAGTAGAATTGAAATATCAAAGATTGTTTCTTTATCTTCTGAATATGAACCTCTTTTAATCGAACTACAGTAGAATTGAAATGTTACCGAACCCATATAAACAAACACAGCCCCGACTTCCCTTTTAATCGAACTACAGTAGAATTGAAATGTGGGTGGTAAGCTCTCATATCAAGTCTTATACTATCCTTTTAATCGAACTACAGTAGAATTGAAATGTTCTTTTCACTGGTACTACGGGCACAGGTTTGGAATCTTTTAATCGAACTACAGTAGAATTGAAATAAATTCCGCAAAGTTTAGGCGGAGATTTTATATAAAAACTTTTAATCGAACTACAGTAGAATTGAAATATGCACTTAGTAAGCCTTAATAAATTTTCTAAAAATTCTTTTAATCGAACTACAGTAGAATTGAAATACTGCAAGACTACATTTACCGGCGGGGACAACTTCTCTTTTAATCGAACTACAGTAGAATTGAAATACTTTAAATTTAGATAACGCAGCGGAGTTTGATATTACTTTTAATCGAACTACAGTAGAATTGAAATAAACACGCATTGAAAAAAGTTATTTGTGAAGGCGGCTTTTAATCGAACTACAGTAGAATTGAAATTCAGTGGTATAGCTGAGGTAACCGGTGCAACTATTGTCTTTTAATCGAACTACAGTAGAATTGAAATAAAATTATTTCGTTTACTTCATAACTGAAAAATTTACTTTTAATCGAACTACAGTAGAATTGAAATACAGATTTAAAGCAACTGGCGGAAAGTGTTATGTTCAACTTTTAATCGAACTACAGTAGAATTGAAATAAGGGTTATGAGACTCCAACAACCGGCGGAGGATTCTTTTAATCGAACTACAGTAGAATTGAAATATATTAACTGAAGTAACCCCGTCAGGCCAAACAGTTCCTTTTAATCGAACTACAGTAGAATTGAAATGTAGTTTCGCAATGTTCTTGCTATGCAAATAGCCGGCTTTTAATCGAACTACAGTAGAATTGAAATTACGACTTAAAAATGATTCGTGTAGTATCATTACTAGCTTTTAATCGAACTACAGTAGAATTGAAATGGAGACGGCGGCATCAGAGTTTTTATTGCCTATCCGGCTTTTAATCGAACTACAGTAGAATTGAAATCCATATCCCTAGGTGGATCACAGCCGTCTATTTGCCCGCTTTTAATCGAACTACAGTAGAATTGAAATGTAAAATTCTTTATCCCGTACATTGTAAAAAAAATCTCTTTTAATCGAACTACAGTAGAATTGAAATTGCAAAGTTCCTCGGAGTTGGTGAGAAAAACGGTCAGCTTTTAATCGAACTACAGTAGAATTGAAATGACCGAATCACCGACCGAATCACTGACCCAATCACTGACTTTTAATCGAACTACAGTAGAATTGGGTAGTTTAGGGTTGTCGGAACTAATTCCTTTTAATCGAACTACAGTAGAATTGAAATCAGATTATCTTGTCAATTGCACGTCTGGGACTTTTTCACTTTTAATCGAACTACAGTAGAATTGAAATAAAACAACGCCGCAGCTTTCGGGAAAATTTTATCAATTCTTTTAATCGAACTACAGTAGAATTGAAATCAGATTATCTTGTCAATTGCACGTCTGGGACTTTTTCACTTTTAATCGAACTACAGTAGAATTGAAATGTCTCAAAGTCAATTGCTTCCCCGTCATAAATCGGATGCTTTTAATCGAACTACAGTAGAATTGAAATTACAAAGCAGTAAAGGCAGTTAATCTCAATAACTCCTGCTTTTAATCGAACTACAGTAGAATTGAAATTAGTTAATAATTACTACGCCTTCATTTGTTTGCTAATCCTTTTAATCGAACTACAGTAGAATTGAAATGGGAATATTCGACGCGCATAGCAAAAGGACAACTGATCTTTTAATCGAACTACAGTAGAATTGAAATTAAGAAGGGCCGTAAAAAGTAATTGTTTGTGCAATGTCTTTTAATCGAACTACAGTAGAATTGAAATAACCTTCACGGGCTTAAATGTGTTCACAAAAGATTTCTTTTAATCGAACTACAGTAGAATTGAAATGAACTGTAGTGAGCCGATTCAGAAGTTTATCTCTGACTTTTAATCGAACTACAGTAGAATTGAAATTTACTATAATAGCTTTATAGCAATGCTCTTCACCCTTCTTTTAATCGAACTACAGTAGAATTGAAATTTACAATTCACGGTATGAAAGTCGGCCTTCAAAAAGCTTTTAATCGAACTACAGAAGAATTGAAATAAATATACTTTGAATAGTGCGGGGATGTCTATCTATTCTTTTAATCGAACTACAGTAGAATTGAAATTTCTAAGTTTTCAATACAATTGTTTAATTGGTTTCCGCTTTCAATCGAACTACAGTAGAATTGAAATACCAAATGTGCACCCCGCTGAGCGTAATGCATACTAACTTTTAATCGAACTACAGGAGAATTGAAATAACCAACATGAACCAATTGATTTACTTACAAGCGTTACTTTTATCGAACTACAGTAGAATTGAAATCTATTTACAGCGTTTGTTTCCGAAGAAAATAAATTACCTTTTAATCGAACTACAGTAGATTTGAAATTTTGTCTTTGCACAGCTACAGCCCGTGCTAAATCTAAACTTCTATTGCCACATTTTTGGTATTGTGCAGGTTGTTGCTTTTAATCGAACTACAGTAGAATTGAAATTTTTATTAGTTGACACAGATAAAGCATTAATAATTAGTTAGTAGAAATTGCTCTCCTGTATGCTCCGAACGTCACCGGGCTTTCTTCTTGGCTTCGTCATAAATAGATTGATGCGCGGGGTCAAATCTTCCTAATTTGTCGTAAACACTTCTGTCACCAAAATCAAGGAAAGTATCGGCTATCTCGCTAGCTTTAGAATCAAAGAAAATGTCTATATTGTATGCTTTTACTTCGTTCTTCTTTACATTGCTTATGGTTTCAAGGGCATCTAAAATATTTTTTTGAGCATTGACTTTTTTAATGGTGAGTGAATCAAGACCCGTCCACATATACTCAAAAAATCCGTTTCTGAAATTATCATACCTGACATTTAAAAGCTCCTGAACAAGCTGAAGGCGCGTGGGCTTTGAACCTCCCCCTGCCTCGTTCCATCCCTTTATATTTCCAGTTACTTTATTGCAGATATCAATAGCTTTTTGAAAATATTTGTTACCACCTTTCGGGTAATAGCTGTCTTCATCGTAACCAACCATCATGTAAGCATAATAGTCAAGTAGGCTTAGAAATGTATCAAACCTTTGATCATTTTTTATAAATGGAATATTTTCATTATAAATGAATTCGCACCTTTCATCTAAAAATCTGAAAGTAGTGGAATATTTATCAGGTGTGTTTTTAAATGGATTATAAATTTCTCTCTGGCTTGCAATAAAAAGTTTTGCTTCGTAGGTAAGGGTTGTTGTATTTACACCGGTAAAGTTAAACTGCATAAGCACTTTGATCGGAGGAATCTTTTCAAGATGATATTTATTCTTGTTTAAATAATCTTCAACTTTTCGCTTAAAGTTAATCAGCTTTTCCTGTATAGCCGGCGCCAGCTGAGAAGCATCCACGGTTACTTCTACCTGCATATCCTGCTGTTGAGCATTTCCCTCAGATATCAACGTGACGAGAAATATTATTAAAATTAAAAACCATTTAATTTGACTTTGCATTTTCTATCTCTTTCGATTAATTTATTTCTGATAAATTGAAATTCCTGCTTTAAAGAATCAATACATTTATTTAAAATTGACTATGAGAAAACTTTTGATTGTAACATTGTTCATAATAAGTTCTGAACTCTCATTTGCCCAGTTCGAAAATACAGATATAGGAGCCAGAGCCATAGGACTCAATGGAGCTTTTACATCCCAGTCTGATAATTCTCTTGCAATATTTTATAATCCCTCCGGTTTGGGTCAGATGAAATATAGGGAAGTATCGGTTTTTTATTGTCCTTCACCATTCGGCGTAAGTGAAATTGCAACTGCAGCTTTAACATATGCAGAACCTTTAAAATTCGGAACCCTTGGTATTGGTTTAAAGACTTATGGTTTCGAATTATACAGAGAGACAAGTATCAGTTTATCTTATGGAAATGATTTCCGGGGAAAAATATTTTATGGTCTTAATGCAAATTTTTATAATCTGAATATTCAGAATTATAACTCTGCCTCTGCATTCGGAGCTGATCTAGGTGCAATGGCGTATATATCTGATTTTTTGAAATGGGGGTTTTATGCAAAGAATTTTACCGGAACAAAGATCGGTGAATCTGAAGAAAAACTGGCGCAGGTCTACAGGACAGGCTTTACTGTTCAACCAAGAAATGATCTTAATTTTGTTTTGGAGGTTGAAAAAGATGTTAGATATCCGCTTTCATTCCGAGGGGGAATGGAATATTTCATTAATGAATATGTAGATATTCGCGCAGGAGTCGGGACAGAGCCGACATCATTTTCAGGAGGAATAACAATCAATTATAATATTTTCCAGCTTGATTATGCAATCTATAACTATTGCGACCTCGGTATTACAAACCAGGGATCGATAACGGTAAACTTCGGTGGGAACTCTGCAAGAAAATTAGCAAGAGAACAACTCAAGAATGCTTTTAAGTAAGTTCTTTTTTTCATAAAAAATTATAAACAGAAATATAAAATGTTGTACAGGAGGATCGGCAAATGTGGTTCTAGGGTCAGCGTCCTAGGTTTCGGGAGCTGGCTTACAATAGGCGGAACGGTCGATAAAAAAACCGCTACTAAGTTAATAAGAAGCGCATTTGATAACGGAATAAATTTTTTTGATACAGCTGATGTGTACAGTAACGGGAAAGCAGAAAAATTTTTAGGTAGTGCGATGCAGGAATTTAAACGAAGTGAATTGTTCCTTGCATCAAAATGCTACTGGCCAATGACTGATAAACCGAATGACAGAGGGCTGTCAAGAAAACATATTACAGAGTCAGTTCATGGTTCTCTTAAAAATTTGAAGACCGATTATATTGATCTTTACCAGTGTCACAGATATGATTTTGAAACACCCGTTGAAGAAACTTGCAGAGCTTTTAATACAATTATTGAGCAGGGAAAAATTATTTACTGGGGTACTAGCGAGTGGACTAAAGATCAGTTGATGGAAGCTGTATCAATTTGTGAAAAATTTAATCTTCATAAGCCGGTAAGCAACCAGCCGCAGTATAGTTTACTTGCAAGAGAGATTGAGTCTAACGGCGTACTGGATTATTGCGAAAAAGAAGCCATTGGTCTTGTTGTGTGGTCTCCGCTTGCTCAGGGAGTATTGACTGGAAAGTATAATAAAAAGAAATTTGATAAAGGCTCGAGATTGCTTGATAAAAAAAATAATGTTTTTGTAAAGAAGCTGGCAAGTGAAGAGAATCTTCAAAAAGTTGAAAGGCTTTCTGCAATCTCAAATGAAATGGGAACGACGGTTTCCAATCTGTCATTAGCATGGTGTCTTAGAAAAGAATTTGTTTCCAGTGCAATAACTTCTGCGACAAAAGCACAACAGCTTAAAGAAAACCTTAAAGCATCCGAACTGGTAATACCTGAAGATGTATTGATGAAGATTGAGGAAATTTTAAAAGTATCATAAATGAATTATTTGATTATCGGTGAACCCTGTGTCGATATTATTCATAAAACAAACGGTGAAACATCTCGCAGTTACGGAGGAGTTTTATATTCTGTCATCAGCATGGCTGTTCTGTCAAGTGAAAATGACAGCGTGACTCCTATTATGAATCTCGGTGAAGATGAGTATGAGAACATAATTAACATTTTTAAAAAATATCCGAAAATAAAAATTCACGGAATAAACAAAGTAAAGCATCCGACAAGAATAGTCAATTTATTTTATGATATGTACAATGCCGATAAAAGCGCGCGGGTTGAAAAGTCCACTGAGCCTACACGAACACTGGATTATCTTCAATGCGAAAGTTACTTTCATATGGCCGACGCGATACTTATTAATATGATCTCAGGGGTTGATATTTCAATCAGTACTCTAAAAAATATTCGGAAAAATTACAGGGGCATTATTCATATTGACATTCACAACATAGTAATGGACACTAAACAGGATGGAAGCAGAATACATGTACCCGTAGACAACTGGTTTGAATGGTGTACAAATGCTGATACAGTTCAAATGAATGAGTTTGAAATTGCCACTTTAAGCAGGGACAAACTATCTGAATATAAGATCGCGGAGGAAATACTTTTGAACAAAAGTTATCCGGTCAAAGGACTCATAGTAACAAGGGGAAGGCAGGGAGTCACTGGATTTGTTAAGAGAGAAAAAGCTTTCGGGGAAGAAAAGTTTTTAGATATTGACCGCTGTGAAATTGCTGCAATTGAGAATCCTAATTTTGTCGACTCTACAGGCTGCGGCGATGTCTTTGCCTCATCGTTCACGCTCGAATATGCGAAGAAGAGAGATTTTGAAAAAAGCATTCATTATGCAAACAGGAAAGCGTCACTTAATTCTTCATTAGATGGGATTGATGAGCTTTACAAACTAGAGTAAGTTCGTTGTCCGCCGCGGCGGATTGTTGAGTGTGTTGAGTGTGCTGAGTGTGTTGAGTGTGTTGAGCGTGTTGAAGTATCATAAAGTATCCTAGTTCAATTAACAAATCAACGAATCAACAAATAAACAAAATCAACAAATCAACTGATTAACTAATTAACTAATTAATGAATCAACGAATTAACGAATCAACGAATCAACGAATCAAATGAAAATATTGATAACAGGATCGAACGGACTATTAGGTCAAGCGATAACCTCTATATTTACTAGAGAATCAGAATTTGAGTTAATTCAGACGTCATATGAAGAAAAAGCATATTTAGAATATGGGCATCCTTACCAGACACTTGACATTACAAAGAAGGAAGATGTAAAAAGAATTGTAGATTTTTATATGCCGGATGTAATTGTGAATTGCGCAGCATTCACCGAAGTAGATAAATGCGAATCAGAGAGAGAGCTTTCCTGGAGAATTAATGTTGACGGCGTAAAAAATCTTATTATAGCTGCACGGCGAATTAATTCTAAAATGGTTCATTATTCCACCGATTATATCTTTGATGGAAAAAACGGGCCATACACCGAAGAGTCTGTTCCAAATCCGATCTCTTTTTACGGCAGAGGAAAGCTTGCAAGTGAAAATGCTTTAATTACTAGTGACGCTAATTTTGCAATTATAAGGACACTTGTGCTTTACGGGATCGGAAACAATGTAAAGCCCAACTTCGCATTATGGCTCATAGACAAGCTGAGAAATAATGAACCTGTAAATATTGTGACTGACCAGATAAGCAATGTTACTATGATCGATGACCTCGCGTTTGGAACGTTAAAGTTAATTGAAAAAAATCTGATAGGAATTTACAATATTGCAGGCTCTGATATATTATCAAGATACGATTTTGCAATGAAAGTTTGCGATGAATTCAAATTAAACAAACAATTAGTTAATCAAATATTAACATCAAGCTTAAACCAGCCCGCTCAGCGACCTCTCAAATCGGGTCTTACAACATATAAGATGGAATCTGAACTGGGATTTAAACCAATGGATTCACTCGAAGGACTGCGGCTTTTGAAAGTTCAATTGGGTTATTAATAAAGTTGTCAAATCTATTCTAATTGGTCAGATAAATAATTTGTAGATAAGATTTGACAACTTTACCCAATGAAGTGAGTAAATTAGAAGTCAAGACAAATGTAAATTTTAAAATCAAATGTTAGATATAAAATTTATCCGTGAAAATCCCGACTTTGTAAAGACAAAGCTAAACTTAAGAGGCGAAGATATTACAACGATTGACAAAATTCTGGAATTGGATGAAAATTGGCTCGAGCGAATCCATAATACGGAAAAGATGAAAGAAATAAGGAATAAAGTTTCCGATGAGATAGCTGTCATGAAGAAAAATAAAATGGATGCTTCGGAAAAAATTTCAGAGATGAAAAAAGTTTCGGATGAAATAAAATTAATCGATGAAGAACTGAGAAAATATGATTCGGACATAGACCTTCTATTGAAGTATGTTCCTAATCTCCCACATGATTCTGTCCCTCACGGAAAATCCGAAAAGGACAATGTCGAAATAAAAAAATGGGGAGAGAAGAAAAGTTTTGATTTCAAAGTTAATGATCACGTTGAATTGGGGAAGGCTCTTGACATACTTGATTTCGAGCGGGGTACAAAAATTTCTGGAAGCGGATTTTCATTGTATAAAGGAAAAGGTGCGCAGCTTGAAAGAGCCTTGATTAACTTTATGCTAGAAGAGCAAGTTAAGAACGGTTACAGAGAAGTAATTACGCCGGTTCTTGTTAACAGAGCTTCGATGGAAGCTGCGGAGAAAGTTCCGAAGTTTGAAGAAGATATGTATCACATGGAAAAGGACGATCTCTTTGCAATCCCAACCGCCGAAGTTCCGATAATGAATATTCACCGTGATGAAATTCTGAAACAGGAAGACCTCCCACTAAAATACTGCGGCTTCTCAAATTGTTTCAGACGTGAAGCAGGAAGTTATGGAAAAGATACTAAAGGTTTTTTGAGAGTTCATCAGTTTAATAAAGTTGAACTTATAAATCTATGTTTCCCAGAAAACTCCTACAACGAACTGGAGAACATGTTAAATCATGCATTGGGAATTCTTGAAAAGCTGAATCTTCATCACAGAGTATTAGAGTTGTGTACGGCAGACATTGGATTTTCCGCAAGCAAATGTTATGATATAGAAGTATGGTCCTATGCAGAAGATAAATGGTTGGAAACGTCTTCTGTCAGTAACTGCACGGATTTTCAATCCAGAAGGGCAATGATAAGATATAAAAAAGCTCTTGAGAATAATAAAACTAAGACAGAATTTGTTCATGCGTTGAATGGTTCAGGATTGGCGACATCCCGGCTGTTAGTGGGATTACTTGAAGCAAATCAGACAAGGGAAGGAAATATAATTATTCCTGATGTGCTGAGAAGATATACGGGGTTTGATTCGATTTAAAGCAAGTTTAATTTTTTTGAATAATTAATTGAGATTCTTTTTAAAATCAGTTAAATTTTTTCTTAGCGAGAACAACAGCGCCTACAATTGCTGCCAGTAACAGGAATGATGTGAGCTCAAAAGGAAATGAGTAGTTTGTGAAAAGCTCGGTTCCGAGAGTTTCAGCTGTTCCAAGCGTCAGAGCTTTATCGGACATTACTTTAAACTTGCCTTCAAATCCAAAATAAATTGTAAATCCTAAAAGGCATAATAAAAATATTGACAATAATACGGCCGTTATTTTTTTATATGAAAATTTTTCAGTGAGCTTGCTTTCATCCTGAAGATTCAGGAGCATGATCACAAATAAAAATAAAACCATTATTGCTCCCATATAGACAAGTACCTGTATTATCGCAATGAATTGTGCCCTCAACAAAAGGTAAAGTCCGGAAACTGTGAAAAAGTTAAGTATAAGGAATAATGCGCTTGAAATGGGACTTCTTCTTGTTATCATCATAATCGCGGATCCAATGGATAATACTGCCAGTGAAAAAAATAATACGGATTCCAGATTTAACTGCATATAATTTTTTAATTGAGAAGAAGTGCAATATATAATATCTAAAATAAATTTGATATTCCAATTCTTAACCAACGCCCACTAAACTGCAATGGGACCGAGACTTGGCATTTTAAGTTAAGTAAGTTGAGTAAGTTGAGTAGTTAAGTTCAACACACTCAACACACTCAACACACTCAACAATAATCCTAAGTAAATTTTTTTCAAATATTTTTTTTGTTAACTTGATTAAAACTCTATGAAGGATACTTTACTCACCGAAGAGCATAAAAAGGAAATATTAAAATCCATTAAGGAGAAGAATTATCCACGGATAATTTCAATTCTCGAAAAGATAAAAACCTCTCATGCAGGGACCGCAAAGACGAAGGACAAACGATTCACGATAAGTGAAATTGAGAAAAGTGTACTTGACAGGGGGAAAAATCATGATAAAGATTTTTACACAGTCGGTAGCATGTTTTGCAAACAAAAAGAAGATGTCGCAAAAGAGATAGGAGTAGCTGTTATATGGCGCGGTTATAAAACCAGCCCTGAAAAAGTAAAAGAAGTTTTATTAAAGATTGCCGATGATCCAAACTGGGAAGTTCGCGAGTATGCAGGAAGCGCTTTTGCCAATGCTCTTTATCACAATCATGATTTTTATGAAACACTTTTAATCTGGACAAAGCACCCTTCGGAGAATGTCAGGCGGGCAGTTGTTTTCTCTGCTGTTGCATTCAGGGATAAAAAAAATTTATCAAAAGCATTCAGACTACTGGGAATTTTGATGTTTGACAGTTCAAAATATGTTAAAAAGAATTTAGGTCCGTTCATTCTTGGTTCGTACTTCGGAAATAAATTCCCGGAAGAAACTTTGAAAAAATTAAAGGAGTGGCGTAAAATACGAGATGGAAATGTCCGATGGAATATAATAATGGCATTTAATAACAGCTTCGGCAATAAATACACGAAAGAAGCATTGGAGGTTTTAAAATATTTTGCCGGCGATCCGGACTTGAGTGTAAAGAGAGCGCTTTTCTCGACGCTTAATTTTTTTAGTAAGAGGCATAATAAGCGGGTGACGGCTTTTAAGAAGAAATATAAGTTAAGTTCGAAGAAAGATGTTATTTGGGAATGAAAGTGCAATGATTGTCCAACGGCGATTGGTAAAGGTTGTCAAATCTCATTTAACATACAAATAATTCACACAATTTTAGAATAGATTTGACAACTTTAGTTGACGGGTTAACATTTATTCTTCTCTCGTATCATCTCCGCAGCAATGCTGATCGCAATTTCTTCAGGTGTGTCGCTGTTGATATCGATCCCGATAGGTGCATTAACTTTTTTCAATAATTTTTTATCCACACCTTCTTTAACTGCTTCGTTAAAAATTTTTTTTATCTTTGACTTCGTTCCCATTAATCCGATGTAGCGGATATTTTTGTTGATTACTTGTTTAAGGGAATCTTTATCGGATTGATAACCTGTAGTTCCAATGGCTACATAAGTTTGATCTCCTTCTTTAATATGTTTTCCTAAATTATTATAAGAGCTGATAAGTTTTTTGTTCGCAAAAATATTTTCTTTCATAGTGGAAAGATTTTCCCTGTCATCATAAACTGTAACATGAAAGTCAAGCATTGACATTATTTTGCAAACAGCCAATCCGACATGCCCGCCGCCAATCACATACACGATACTCTTACAACCTATTGTTTCCATATAGATCCAGTCAGATTCATTTTTGAAATCAAATGAATACGTATTTTCATTAATTGCATTTTTGGAAACAGAAATTCCTTTATTGTTGAAAATTAATTTACCTGGTTTATTTGATTCAATTAGATTATAAATGCGTTCAACTGTTTTAATATTTTCCCCCTTAAGGAAAATAGTAAAATTAGTTTGTGAGCCGGCGCAAATTAATCCTGATTTATTTGACGACGATTTGCGATTATGATTCAGTGTCTCAATTTTGTTTATCGGATTACTTTTTTTAAGGAGAGCTTTAGAATCTTTAATGATCTTATATTCCATGGCACCTCCACCGATCGAACCAATGGTACTGCCGCTTGAAGAGATTGCCATTTTAAATCCTTTTTTTCCGGGAGAACCTGTTTCGTGATTAACAACAGCAGTGAGAATTACTGAGTTATTAATTTTAAGATGGTGAAGAATGAAATTCCAAAGATGAAGCTCTTTCATAAAGCAGACTCAACCTCTTTCTTTGATGATATTGATTTATCCTGCGCGTAACCGTTTTTATCATATAAATTCATCAACACTTTTTCCGGAGTGATCGGTGAGGAAAATTTAAATTGCTTTTCGGGCCTAAAGGCTTTGATCGCATTCAGAATGGCGAAGTAAGCTGCTATACCGTACATTAGAGGCGGCTCTCCGATTGCTTTTGAATTGAAGATGCCGTGAGGATTTGGTTCATCGAGAAAATGTATTTCCATTTCTTTTGGAGCGAAGTGAATGTCAGGAACTTTGTAAGTTGAGAGAAGGTCGGTTAGTAATTTGCCGTCTTTGTTATAAATGATTTCTTCAATGGTCATCCAGCCGATTCCCTGCATTACAGCCCCTTCAGCCTGACCTTTATCAATTACAGTATTCAAACTGTTTCCGAAATCATGAACTGCTTTAACAGAATCGATGACATAAGTTCCGCGCAGGCAATCAACTGTCGCTTCTATAATTGCCGTTCCATAAACATGATATCTGAATGGATGCCCTTTGCTAGTCTCTCGATCAAAATAAATTCCTGGTGTTGCATAATGTGCATGAGCGGATAAACTAATTCTATTTGAAAAAGAATTGTCTATTAACTCATTCCAGCTTAAATCGGTTTTCTTGCCCTCATAAAAAACGAATTCTTCTTTAATTTCTAATTTGCCAATATCATTTTTTCCAATTTCTTCCAATGCAGACTTTCTTAACCTTTCTAAAATCACACTGCATGCATTATAAACCGCGCTGCAATTCAAATCGGCGCCGGCGCTTGCGGCAGTAGGAGAGGTATTTGCGGAGCGCGTTGTGTTTGTCGGCTCGGTTCTGATGCGGTCGTGACTAATAGAGAAAACTCTTGAAACAACTTCTTTAATTTTCGCATTAACTCCCTGTCCCATTTCAACAGCGCCAGTGCTGAAACTTACACTTCCGTCGGTGTAAATATTTACAAGTGCGTTTGCCTGGTTCATCCTTGTAGTTGTGAATGAAATTCCAAAACAAATCGGCATGAACGCAAAACCTTTTTTGAAATTTTTATTTTTCGCATTAAATTTATTAATTCTCTTTTTAATTTCTTCAGGATGAAATTTTTCTTCTACAGAATCCCACGTATTATGCGCCTGTGCGTGCTCAACGATTTGTCCGTAAGGAAATATATCTCCTGATTTAAGCAAATTCTTTTTTTGAATAATAAACGGATCTAATCCCATTTCATCAGCAGCTTTTGAGATTGCGCATTCGATCACAAACATTCCCTGCGGTCCTCCAAAACCTCTGAAAGCAGTATTTGAAGGAAGGTTTGTTTTGCAGCAATATCCGGTGGCTTTTACATTAGGAATGTAATAGCTGTTTGTACAATGGAAGAGTGTTCTGTCCAATATCGCTGGTGACAAGTCAGCAGATGAACCGGCATTCTGATAATATGTTGCTTCATATGCGACTATACTTCCGTCTTTTTTTAAGCC
>Ga0180121_10000778_pt1 | contig 13389 bp, 11 predicted proteins | sample AntDrymUQ5402106_2_FD_129676 | JGI IMG/M metagenome (GOLD analysis project Ga0180121, IMG submission 129676) | Polar desert sand microbial communities from Dry Valleys, Antarctica - metaG UQ540 (21.06) (version 2) (version 2) | ecosystem: Environmental > Terrestrial > Soil > Desert | place...
AGATCACTCAGCATGCCCAACATGTTCCGGTCGCGGCAGGTGTAGTGGAAGACCGTCTCCAGGCCCACCTCGCGCTGGACGATCAGCGCCGCCGGGAGAACCCCCATCCGGCTCTGGGCCCGCGCGCTGTCGAGGATATTGACCGCGTCCACGCCGGCTGTCTGGAGCATGCGGCACTGCTCGATCATATCGGCTGGATTCCAGCCCTTGGGTGGCAGGATCTCGACCGTAGTCACCAGCTCGCCCGCGCCGAGCTTCCGGCCCAGCTCCGAGCGCTGACCCAGAGGCACCTCCTCCACGCCGGCTGGCCCGGCCGGACCCTCGGGAGCGCGGCCCACAGAGATGAGGCGGGGCTGAAGGCTGGCCACGTAGTCGTGGATTTTCCTGATGTGATCGGGGGTGGTGCCGCAGCAGCCCCCGACAAAGCGGGCCCCGGCCTGGATCATCCGCCTGGCATAGGACCCCATGTATTCCGGGCTGGCGAGATACATCCGGCGATCGTCCACTGCACGGGGGAGCCCGGCGTTGGGCTGGGCCGACAGCGGACGGTTGGTGCGCTCCACCAGGCGCTCCAACGCGTCGAGCATCGCGGCCGGCCCTACCGAACAGTTGAGCCCGATCACGTCGGCGCCCAGCTCGGCGAGCCTCGACCCGATGGTCTCGACGGTTGTACCGTAGCTGGTGCTGCCGTCGTGACCCACGGTCATCTGTGCCATGACCGGCAGCTCGCTCAGCGCCCTGACGGCGCACAGCGCGGCTTCCACCTCGTGCAGATCACTGAAGGTCTCGAGGATGAATCCGTCGACCTCGCCATCGAGCAGCCCGCGCACCTGACGGCTGAATAAGCCGATTGCTTCCTCCCGCGCGGTGGGCCCCCAGGGCTCCAGGCGGATGCCCAGCGGCCCGATGGCTCCAACCACGAGCGCTCGGCCATTGGCGGCCCGCCGGGCAATCGTAACCGCCGCGCGGTTGATGGCTTCGGTCTCATCGTCGAGGCCGTGGCTCGACAGTTTGACCGGGTTGGCCCCGAACGTGTTGGTCTCCAGGATCTCGGCCCCAGCCTGGACGTACGCTTCATGCACCTCCTGCACCAGCCCGGGCTGGGTAAGGTTCAGGCCATCATACGACACGTTGACGAACATCCCGCGGTTGTACAGCATCGTGCCCATGGCCCCGTCGAGGACATGGACCCGCTTGTCGGCGATCAGGTCGCCCAGCGTCGGCATGCTATCGCTCGTAGTTCAGGTTGGGAGAGAGCCAGCGCTCAACCGACGCGACATCCATCCCTTTGCGGCGGGCATAGTCCTCGACCTGGTCTCGTCCGATCTTGCCGACCCCGAAGTACTGGGACTGGGGGTGGGAGAAGTAGTAGCCGCTGACCGACGCGGCCGGCAGCATGGCAAAGCTCTCGGTCAGCGTAATGCCGGCACTCTCCTCCACCCGCAGCAGGTCGAAGAGCATCCGCTTCTCGGTGTGATCGGGGCAGGCCGGGTAGCCTGGGGCCGGCCGGATCCCCTGGTAGCGCTCCTTGATGAGACCCTCGTTGTCCAGTGCCTCGTCGGGCGCGTAACCCCAGAACTCCCGGCGGACCCGCTGGTGCAGCAGCTCCGCGAACGCCTCCGCCAGCCGGTCTGCCAGGGCCTTGGTCAGAATCGCGTTGTAGTCGTCATGAGCGGCCTCGAAGCCGGCCACCAGCGTCTCGATGCCCACACCCGCTGTCACCGCGAAGGCTCCGACATAGTCGGCTATTCCTGTCTCCCTCGGAGCCACGAAGTCGGCCAGGGCCAGGTTCGGCCGGCCTGGCGGCTTGATCATCTGCTGCCGGATGGTGTGGATGGTGGCCTTACGGTCGCTCCGGTTGGGATCACCGTAGACCTCGATGTCATCGCCGACGCTGTTCGCCGGGTAGAATCCAAACACACCGCGGGCGGTCAGCAGGCGGTCGCGGACGATGCGACCGAGGAGATCCTGCGCGTCCCTGAACAAGCTGGTGGCAGCGGGCCCGACCGCAGGATCCTTGAGAATGGCCGGGTAGTGTCCGGCCAGCTCCCAGGTCTGAAAGAACGGGGTCCAGTCGATCAACCGAGCCAGCTCCTCCAACGGATACTCTTCCAGGGTCCTGGCACCGACAAAGCAGGGCTTGGGCGGGTTCTGCACCTGCCAATCGATGGCGAGCCGGTTCTTTCGAGCGTCGCTGACCGACTGGTGACGCTCCTCCGCCTTCCGGCTGCCGCGCTGGGTGCGGACGTCCTGATACTCGGCGTGAATACCAGCCACGTAGTCGGGACGAAGGGAATCGCTGCGCAGATTGCCGGCCACCCCGACTGCCCGGGAGGCGTCGATCACGTGGACGGTCGGACCCTTGTAGTTGGGCTCGATCTTCACCGCCGTGTGCACCCGCGACGTGGTGGCACCGCCGATCAGGAGTGGAATGGTGAATCCCTCCCGCTGCATCTCCCCCGCGACGAAGGTCATCTCCTCGAGCGATGGCGTGATCAGCCCGCTGAGGCCGATGATGTCCACCGCTTCCCTGCGGGCGGTCTCCAGGATCCTGGCGCAGGGAACCATGACGCCGAGATCGATGACCTCGTAGTTGTTACACTGGAGCACGACACCAACGATGTTCTTGCCGATGTCATGGACGTCGCCCTTGACCGTGGCCAGCAACACCCGCCCATTCGACCTGGCTTCGCTCTCATCGCCGCGCGCGAGCTTCTCGGCCTCGATATAGGGGATCAGGTGGGCAACGGCACGCTTCATCACCCGGGCGCTCTTCACCACCTGCGGCAGAAACATCTTTCCGGAGCCGAACAGGTCGCCCACGATGTTCATGCCGTCCATGAGCGGCCCCTCGATCACGTGGATCGGCCGCTCGGCCTGGTGCCGCGCCTCCTCCGTATCCTCGACGATGTAGTCGGCGATTCCCTCCACCAACGCGTGCGCCAGCCGCTCCGCCACGGGCGCATTGCGCCAGGCGAGGTCGGTGGCCTGCGCTGCCGCCCGGCCCCGAACCGAATCGGCGACCTCCAGCAGCCGGTCGGTGGCGTCGGGCCGCCGATTGAGCACCACGTCCTCCACCCGCTCCAAGAGGTCGGGAGGTATGTCGGAATAGATGAGGAGCTGGCCCGCGTTCACGATCCCCATGTCCATGCCCGCCTCGATGGCATGGTACAGAAAGACCGAGTGGATCGCTTCCCGCACCGGATCGTTGCCCCGGAAGGCAAAAGAGACGTTGCTCACCCCGCCGCTGATCAGGGCGTGCGGCAAGCTCTCCTTGATGCGTCTGGTGGCCTCGATGTAGTCGACGGCGTAGTTGTTGTGCTCCTCGATCCCGGTAGCAATGGCGAAGATGTTGGGGTCGAAGATGATGTCCTCGGGCGGGAAGCCCACCTGCTCGGTGAGGATCCGATAGGCGCGCCGGCAGATGTCGACCTTCCGCTTTGCGGTATCGGCCTGTCCCTGTTCGTCGAATGCCATCACGATCACCGCGGCCCCGTAGCGCCGGACCAGCGTGGCCTGACGAATGAAGACGTCCTCTCCTTCCTTCAGGCTGATCGAGTTGACCACGCCCTTACCCTGGACGCACTTGAGTCCCGCCTCGATGACGGACCATTTGGACGAGTCGATGACCACCGGTACCCGGCTGATATCGGGCTCGGCCGCGATCAGCTGGAGGAAGGTCGTCATGGCTTCCTGGGAGTCGAGCATGCCCTCGTCCATGTTGACGTCCAGCATCTGGGCGCCGCTCTCCACCTGCTGGCGGGCGATCTCCAGCCCCGCATCGTAGTCGCCCGCGAGAATGAGCTTGGCGAACTTCCGGGATCCGGTCACGTTGGTCCGCTCACCCACGTTTACGAAGATGCTCTCGGGGCCAATGCTGAGTGGCTCGAGTCCGCTGAGTCGTAAGCGGGGCGGCGGGGCAGCGGGGCAGCGTGGCGGTACGCCGGCAACGGCGTCCGCGATCGCCTTGATGTGTGCTGGGGTGGTCCCGCAGCAGCCGCCGACCAGGTTGACCAGCCCGCTCTCGGCGAATTCGCGAAGGATGCCGGCCATGTATTCGGGGCTCTCGTCATACTGCCCGAATTCGTTGGGAAGTCCGGCGTTGGGATGGGTGCTGACGAACGTGGGGGACACCCGGGATAGCTCCTGGACGTACTGCCTCAGTGCCTTGGCGCCGAGCGCGCAGTTGAGCCCGACAGTCAGTGGCCGAGCATGGGCCACCGAGTTCCAGAACGCCTCGGTTGTCTGGCCGGACAGGGTGCGGCCGCTCGCGTCTGTGATGGTGCCGGAGATCATCACCGGAACCCGCAGCCCGGTGGCGGCGAAGTGCGCGTCGATGGCGAACAGCGCGGCCTTGGCATTGAGGGTATCGAAGATCGTCTCGACCAGCAGCAGGTCGGCTCCTCCGTCCAGCAGTCCTCGAATCGCGTCGCCGTAGGCCCCTACGAGCTCGTCGAAACCCACGTTCCGAAAACCGGGGTCGTTCACGTCAGGTGAGAGCGAAGCGGTTCGGTTGGTGGGTCCGAGTACGCCGGCCACGTAGCGCGGAATGTCGGGGGCGCGCAGCTCGAATTCGTCCGACACGTTCCGTGCGATACGGGCCGAAGCGAGGTTCAGCTCGTAGGCCAGCTCCTCCATGCCGTAATCGGCCATGGAGATGGCGGTGGAGTTGAAGGAATTCGTCTCCAGGATGTCCGCGCCGGCCTCCAGATAGGCGGCGTGAATGGCCCGGATAATGGCCGGCTGGGTGAGGGAAAGGAGGTCGTTGTTCCCCCTGAGATCACGGGGCCAGGTGGCAAAGCGCTCGCCCCGGTAGTCCTGCTCTCCCAGGCCATAGCTCTGGATCATGGTTCCCATCGCCCCATCCAGCACCAGGATCCGCCGCGCCAGGAGCGGCTCCAGCTCGGCGAGCCTGGATTCCCGGGTGCGGGTGTGCAAGCCTGGCGGGCGAGGGGCAGCGGTGGTCACGAGACCTCCCAAAATGAAAAAACCCTGAGGCCAAAACGCCTCACGGGTAGCGTTTTAGCGATTATTTAACGTGGCCGCAATCAGCGCAAATCGCCACGGAATCAGTTGTTACGACATCTTCAAGCTACTCGGAAAGACGGCTCTGGGCTAGGGGCTATTGGCTATTGGCTATTGGCTAGGAGCTAACTGATTTGGCAATAAGGTGTGGGCCAAGCTCCCTTGGTCAAAGACTGAGCCGCGTTTTCGGAGCCGGATCCGGATGGTGTCTCCGTGCACGCCCACGACTTGATCGCATGAGGCCCGAGGTTGAACTCTGACCCCGACTATAACGCCGTCCGCGGATTGCTTAATCGGCTTCAGGGTTGGGCCTCATTGCCGTTAGCCAATGGCCAATAGCCCATAGCCAATAGCCCTCTACAACATCCCCCTGACGAATCCTCGCACCACGTACAAGACCAGCCATGCTACCATGGGACTGAAGTCGATCATCCCGGTGGGCGGAAGAATTCTCCGGATTGGATCGATCAGCCAGTTCGTGAGAGCGTACATGGGCCGCATCCACCGGTTGTACGGTCCAATACCCACCCAGGACCCGATCACCCGGATGAAGATTGCCGCCATCAGCACGGTAAAGACTGCGTCCACCAGGACGCGGGCCCACGCCCGGGTGCCACCGTGGGCAAGAACCATGATGCCCGCGGCGGTTCCTATCAGCCAGCTGGTCAGGCTGAGCAGCAGGAGGCCAGCACCAATGACGATGCCCAGAAGCCAGAGCGGCGCGTTTTGCGGACTGCCCCCGAACCGGATGATGCGGCGCTCGAGCGGCAGCAGCACCGGATCGCTCAGCTTGCGGATGAAGCGGGCCCAGACGCCGAACGGATTGATCCGCCGGGTACGTGAAGCCCAGTGGGTTAGCGCCACGATACAGGCATACGCCAGGGCCACAATGACGAGGATTCGAACCGCAACGTCGAGTACGCCGAAGAATTCCATGAGGGCGGGGCCGGAAGCTCAGGGTTCCGACGAATCTCCTATTTCCATCGGACGTTGAGCGCCGGATCTGGCGGTGCACATCAGAGTGAAACGCCCGCCATTCACCGAGGCCTCGACCAGAATCTGGCTGTCACCACGGCAGGACACGATCTCCCGCTGGGCCGGCTGGCGGTAGGCAACGGTCACTACCGGCTCGCGCTGAACGTTCAGGATACGGCGAACCGTGTGGGTGGTGAGGCTTTCGATTCCCATCTGACGGAGAGTGGTGGCGGGACGTCCCTGGTGCGATCCCCGGTAGGCCACTGCGCGGTCTACCAGATCGAAGATCTCGAGGCCGAGGGTGCGGGCATCCTTCTGATCGGGCGGAAGGCTCTCGTCGTCCGTCACCCGAGGCTTGGTGTCACCTCCTGACCCACATCCTGCTGCCGCACAGGCCAGCAGGAGGGTCATCAGCCATGCAGCCCGACCAATCATTCCATTGCGAATTCGCGGTTGAACACGACCTCGAAGCTGAAGGTCTTGCTCTTACTCTTTGTCTCCATGTGGTCGGCGATTCGCTTGAGCCGCGCGGGAATACCAAGGATCTTCTCCTGCGCCTTCCGTCCCAGCTCACCCAGACCGTCCATACTTTCGATCTTCCAGTAACGGATCTGCTCCTGCACAATCCGCAGATAGTCCCGCGGACCATAGATGCCCGAGCGGCGGATGACCTCAGCCAGCTCCTTGAAGCCTGGCATGGTCACGCCGGGCATGTCGATAGCGGGCAGGATAAAGGATGCCGAGTGCAGGGCCTGATCGGGATCTCGCTTCAGGATCTCCTCGAACACGGTCCGGTAGAAGGTGTAGTGGCGGGCTTCCTCCTTGGCCACCTGACTGAGGATTACACCCAGCCGGGGCTCGTACTCCGCCACGATCTTTCCCGTCTCGCTATGGGAGAACTGGGTAGCCCGCTCCTGAACCGTGGTGTAGGCAAACACCCGATACGGGTCCCGGTCCCACTGGGGATGGAAGCCGGCCCGGAGATATTCGAACTGCATTTCCTCCAGCTTCCGCTGCTGCAGCAGGTGGGTGTCCCGGGCATAGTCATGAAGCACCTGGCCGTGGCGGTCCTCCTCGGCGGTCCACAGGTTGTTCCAGCCTCTCCAGAAGCTCTCGTCGCCCAGGTAGACGGCCAAAATCCGGTGAAAGTGCGGGAGGCCCTCTTCGGTAAGGAGATTCAGCGCCAGGGCGGCCCGGGCATGGTCCGGGATGCCCGCAGCCCGAGTTCGGAGGGTGGCCAAGTGGGTATCCGGACATTCATCCGGACCCGGAGCCATGAGGTCGGCCGGAAACCAGAGCTCTCGCTTCCGCTCATGGGTTTCCATCAGCTCCCCGACTTTTTCCTCCAGGTCCTGGAGTACCTCGATTTTCGAGTAGATCTGGCGCGCGGAGTCGGTGACGGTGCCCATGAGTACCCTAGAACTGCTGAGAAGCTTGCCAATATGGGACAGGACCAGCCACCAAAGATAGTGTCGCTGGTCCTGACTATGCCACTCGGGTCCCTTCCGGGCTACAGGCCGGCCGGTTCCAGCCGCTTCTCCATCAGGAACCAGGTGCGCCGTCCCAAGTAACCGTCTCGTTGGAAGATGCGGCGCCAGCCCAGGGCGGCCAGGAGTCCTTCGGCTCGGGAATCGTCGGTCCAGAACTCCGCCAGGTGGGCCCCGGACTCGGTGGCGCGTTCCTCGAAGGCGGACAGAAGCCGGTGGGCGTGGCCCCGGTGCCGCTCCTGGGGCAGGACCACCACATCAACCAGGTGGGCGACCCCGCCGCGGAGCCAGAACCGGAGCCCCCCGATCCAGTCACCGATCTCGTTGCTTAAAATGAGATAGCGCTCATCGAGGGCGCTGGACCAGCCGCTGGGATCCTCCTCCTGCTCCAGGATCTCGGAGAACCAGGCGGCGAAGTCTTCGTCCTGCTCCATGTCTCGAATCGTCAGCTCACTCATCTGCCACCTTCCCCGATGGGAGACTCCCATCCCTTGGCCAGCAACACTAATGCCACGCCCGCTGTTCCTGTTCTGTGAAGGTGATCCCAGCCCGGAGGTGCGCGTTCCCCTACCGTGATAGGGCGACTTCCATATTGCCTGGGACTTCTGCGAGGCTAATTATTAGCCATGGCCACTACAACCGCTCAACCGGCTCGACCGGTAATTGTGCAGTGTCCTTTCTGCTCCGCCGCCAACCGGGTGGATCTGACGCGGCTCGCGTCCGGGCCCAGGTGCGCCAAGTGTGGCAAACCGTTCCGGCTCGACCGGCCCCAGAAGGTGACGGACAAGGACTTTGACCGAACGATAGCAGGGTCCAGCGTTCCTGTGCTGGTCGATTTTTATGCCGACTGGTGCGGCCCCTGCAAAGCGATGGCGCCGACGCTGGACGAGCTGGCTCAAAAACGAGCCGGAGAGGCTCTGGTGGTCAAGCTCGACACCGAGGCCAACCCGCTCACCGCCTCGCGCTTCGGGATCAAGGGAATCCCTACAGTCATTGCATTCGAGCGGGGGAAGGAAAAGGGCCGTCACGTAGGCCTGGCGGATCTGAAGGTACTGGAGGGCCTCGTCAGCGGGTGATGTGAGCCTGCTGGTTCATCACTTGAGTCCTATAGCCACGCCCAGGGCCAGCGCGGTTGCCGCTAACACCATGAGCCCCGCGTACAGTTGAATCACGAACTTGAGCCAGTCCTCGTAGCGCACGCCCGCCGCCGCCAGCATCGCCATCAGCGCTCCATTGGTCGGGGTGATCATCTCGCACAACCCGGCGCCATACTGGTAGGCCAGAACCGTGACCTGCCGGGAGAGTCCAATCAGGTCGGAGAGAGGCACCAGGAGCGGCAAGGTGAGCACCGCCTGGCTGCTGGTGCTTGGAACCGGCACATGGATGACCGCCTGTACTGCCATCATTCCCAGCGCGGCCAGGACGGTAGGAAGCTCGGCTATGGGGGTGAACAGACCATGAACGATGGTGTCTACGATCTGCCCCTCGTTGAGCACCACATAGATCGCGCGGGCAAACCCTACCAGCAGCGCCGCGAGGGTCATCGATCTGAACCCATCCACGAAGGCGTCGGTGGTGCCCCCCATCCCCAGACGCCCCAGCAATCCGGCCAGTATTCCCACCGCGAAGAAGAGTGCGGCCAGCTCATTGAATTCCCAGCCAAGACGCTGGGCACCGTAGATGTAGGTACCAAATGCCGCGAGTATCGCGAGGAGTATCGTGAGGTCACGCCCGTCGAGCGTGGCTTCCTCGTCCGCTGCCGCCGAGTCCGGGGGCACACGGGTGCGCCGGGCATGATACATGGTGCCCAGAATCCAGAGGCTGAGCGCCGGAACCATAAAAGCCAGGCGAAAGCCCAGGCCTGACGCCGGCGGGAGCTCGGCGACCTTCTGGGCGATGATCACCTGAAAGGGGTTGACCGGACTGAACGCCGCGCCGACCGCAGCAGCGCCCAGGCTCATCGCCACTGCCGTCACGGGGGTGAACCCGAGATGGCGGACCAGCAGTAGGAGGACAGGCACAAAGGCGATGAGCTCCTCCTGCATCTGCATCATGATCCCGCCCAGACTGAATGCGATGCTGGCGACCGGAATCACGAGAATGCCACGGCGTCTCATCCGGCGGACCAGGCCATGCACCAGCCGGACAAACGTACCGGTGCGCTCGACCACCGTGAATGCCCCGCCGATCAGAAAAATCAATCCGATCACCGAGGCCGCATCCACTATTCCCTTGGGTACGGCGACGAGGGCCTGGAACGGGCCAACCGGCTGCTGCGCCACCTGCTGGTAGGTACCGGGCACCACCACGCTGCGGCCGGTGGCCGTATCCTCACGCCGCTCGTACCTGCCGGCAGGCAGCAGCCAGGTGAGGGCCGCGGCGACCATCACGCAGCCGACCAGTAGGGTGAGGGGATGAGGGAAACTGGGTCTGGGCATCAGCTGAGGGTTGTCACCCTGAGGGCCCGGCGGGCCCGAGGGGGCCGAAGCTCAACGGTTGTACAGCCCATTCGAGTCTCTGGAAAGACCTCTCCTTATTGAACTGGGCTCCGAGCACATGAGACGATTTCGCTACATGCGACACTTCGGCCCCCTCGCCTTCGCTGCGCTCCGGCTCAGGGTGACAAGTAAGTCTCTTCTCTACAATCAGAGGCTCCGGCACTGCCGGCTGACGGGAGGAATCCGCCCGCACGCGATCGACTCGTTCATGCCGTTCGCGATCGGGCCGCATGCCGCAGTCTGCGCCTCTCGGGTGGCATCGGTCTCGGAAGCGGCCGAGGCTATGGCGCTATTCTGCGTGTTATTGAAGGCGACGGTGACCGAGCATTCCACCCGCTGGGATGATAGGGTAGACCAGAGCAGGAAGCCGGCAAAGGCCACCACCGCCAACAGGGTCAGGAGCCGTCCTGGTTTGGTCACGTATTCCTCCGGATGGGTACCCGGGTGACGGAACCCGGTGCAGCGTCCCGCTGTTCTGGTGGAAGCGTCCGGGTGCCCGGACGACACCCTTCCCGGGATGAGGCGAATGAAATGTGAAGCGGTTCTGGTGCTGCTGTGGGAATATCTTGATGAGGAGCTGGGTTCGGAAGAGGCCGAGGTGGTACGGTTGCATGTGAGCCAATGCCCCCGGTGCCAGCCAGCCTGCTGCTGTGACCGCGCCTTCCTGGAGTTGCTGGCTCGGCAGCGCGCTCGTTGTTCGGCGCCGGCTCCGCTGGTGGCCTCGATACGCGCAAGCCTGCGGACCTATTAATGCCATTCCGGCTGTACCTCGCAATCCTCGGGCTGCTCGGCCTGCACCGGCCGGCTACCGGGCACCCTGGGGCCTCTCACGCCAGCGTGGTCTTGTTGACCCAGGCCGCGCGCGACTCCATGAATATCGTGTTTCGCCGGTTCAACCGGCATTGGGACGAGCTCGCCGATCTGACCACACTCGAGCAAATGCTGGGGACCATCCGGCCGACCCAGCTGGAATACCTGGGCTGTCTTCAGGGTTCGATGCGAGGGGATACGGTCAGGGTCGAGACCTGGCAGCCGGCGGCCGACATGAAACAACTGCAGTTCGCGGTGGGCGGAAATTGCGACTCAGTCCCACAGCTGGTGGGGACCTGGCACACCCATCCTTATCGGGCGGATCTTCAGAATCGGGCTATCAAGGAGCGGAGCCTCTCGGCTCAGGACCTCGAGACCTTCAGAACGTCGGCCTTCCCCGTCACTCTGGTGGTGTGGGATGTCGACTCAGTGGATGCAGCGGTGAAGAACGCCGGCCGGCTCACCCACCCTGCCGCTGTTGTGACCCCCTAACCGGTTCCACCCCTGCTCCGATCCATTGCACGTATTCGCCGTCACCGTCCTGGATCCTGATCAGCGCCGGATGCTGGTCTTTGTGGTCTCAAGGTTGCAGTACCATCGCCCGGACGGGTTGTGGTTACCTCCAACCAGTCGGTCACGGCGGGATTCTTTGGGCCCACGGGATATATTGTTGGACGACTAGCGCCCGGAACCGGGGCCCGATTCGGCGGGCAGACCCCCGGTCTCGGCGCCCCGCTTTCCGTCGTCGATTGGCGTGACCATGGTCAGCCAGCCGCTCCTGAAGCGAATGGTCAGCCGAAAACCGAGGGGATCGGCCCCGGCATCCGCCACACCAGGCAGGGTCCGGGCGTACCTCACCGCAGCGTCAGCCCGTTTCACCAGATCTTCCGGGGCTGATCCGCTGGCGGCATGGCTGTATTCGCGTGCAATGGCCACCTCCTGGGCTTGCTCGCGGCCGTAGCGGGCGAATCGGTCGGCTGGAACCAAACCCCCTTGATCGGCAAGACGGGATTCGAGGTCATAGCCCCGGCAGGACGCCAGCGTTACCACCAGCACCACAACGCCAAAGGATCGCTTCATCACACATCCCCGAGCTGAGGTCAGTACTCGAGCCGACATTCCTACGCCCGAAGGTAAACCTTCGGTGGAAAGAGTAGGAGTGTCCCGCCGCGGCGTTCAGCCAGGGCGGGGGACGCTGTCCAGGTTGCTGCTGGCGGCACTGGTCCTTGCGCATCCGTTGCAGGTTGTCGCCCAGGAAGCAGCCGCAAGCTCGATTCAGAAACCTACGGTCCTTCGTTGGTGGCACGGGGCGATCGTCTTGGGCGGACTCTCCGCCTTTATGCTGCTCGACCGGCCCCTCCAGACTTTCGTGCAGGAGGGACGATCAACCTCGAAGGATGATGTGGCCGGAACGGTCCGTCGCTTCGGCCAGATCGAGGTGTACGGAACCGTCACCGCGGGACTCGTTGCCGCGGGTCTGTTGAGCGGGAATACTGAGCTGACCCGCAGCGGCGGCCGGCTGGCCGCCACCCTGGCATTTGCCGGCGCCGCGGGGATGGCGGGCAAACTCATTACGGGACGGCCTCGTCCCGAGGATAGCCAGGACGCGGATGGCTATGTGCCCTTTTCCGGACAGGCGGCGATGCCGTCGGGCCACACAACCATGGCCTTCGCGTTCGCGACGGCGCTGGCCGACGACATCAATCGCCCATGGGCTACCGTAGGCTTGTATACGCTGGCCACCGGCGTCGGCTGGTCCCGGATCAACGACAACCGCCACTGGCTGACCGATGTGGCCGCCGGTGCGGCGCTGGGCATCACCTCCGCCAAACTGATGAGTGGCCGGTGGCGGATCTTCGGTTTGCGTCCACCCCAGGTGCTACTGGGCCCCAGCCATGCCGGCGTTGCCTGGCGGGTTGAATTCTGAGCTAGATGCGATGAAGTCCGTCCCGAAGCCGGCGGCCTATCGCCTGCATCTCGCTGGAATTGTGATCCTCGGGGCCTTGGTCTTCGCCCCATCGCCCGCGGTGTCTCAGGCTGCCCCGACCGGCCCGCTCGTGGTCTTCAACGCCGGCAGCCTGGCCAGGCCATTCAACGGCATGCTGCAGGCGTTCAAGGCAAAGCACCCGGGAATCATTCCCGCGCAGGAGAACTCCGGCAGTCTCGAGGCGGCGCGCAAGCTGACGGAGCTCGGGAAGATCCCGGACGTCATTGGCGTGGCGGACTATGGCGTCATTCCCAAGCTGCTTATTCCAAAACACGCGACCTGGTTCGCGACCTTTGCCCGGAACTCGATGGTTCTGATCTACACCGACCAGTCGATCGGGGCCGATGAGATCAACGGAAAGAACTGGTGGCAGGTGCTCCTTCGGCCCGGCGTGCGCGCGGGTCGCTCGGATCCAACGCTGGACCCCAACGGCTACCGCACGCTGATGGTGTATCAATTGGCGGAAGAGTTTTACAAGCAGCCGGGCCTCGCGAACCGTCTCGAGCGCGCCCACCCCCCGAAGTACATCCGTCCCAAGGAGGCCGACCTGACTGCGTTGGTGGAGGCCGGGGAGCTGGATTACTCCTGGTCCTATCTGTCGATCGCC
>Ga0180121_10000779_pt1 | contig 13360 bp, 10 predicted proteins | sample AntDrymUQ5402106_2_FD_129676 | JGI IMG/M metagenome (GOLD analysis project Ga0180121, IMG submission 129676) | Polar desert sand microbial communities from Dry Valleys, Antarctica - metaG UQ540 (21.06) (version 2) (version 2) | ecosystem: Environmental > Terrestrial > Soil > Desert | place...
AAATATTTAAATGGACTAAAGTACCGATTTAACACAGAAAAAGACATATCTGTTTTATTGCTGAATATTAAAAGAGTAGTAAATGAAAACGGAAGCTTAAAAAATGCGTTTCTGAATTTTTATAAGGATTCTGATGAAAATCTTCTCCCAGCACTAACAAACTTCACTGACTTGTTAAATAAAAACGCTATCAAGGATTCCTACTATGGATATTTAATACCATCTCCTTTAAAAAACTCCACTTGCAAAAGACTGAATCTGTACTTAAGATGGATGATCAGAAAAGATGCAATAGATCTCGGAATTTGGAGTGATAAGGTGAGCAAGTCAAAATTAATTATTCCTGTGGATACTCATATTTACAGGATATCACGAAAACTCAAGTTGGTAAAAAGAAAATCCTGCGATATTAAATTTGCAATCGAACTGACAAATAAGTTGAAAGAGTTTGACGAAAGTGATCCGGTTAAATATGATTTTTCGCTTTGCCATGTGGGAATAGATAAACAATTAAAAATTACGGATTAGGAATAACGAATTATTTTTTAAGTGAAAATATTTTGTGCATCATAAGTCACACCATATTAATGACATAAGCGAGCCGGCATTGTTTCCTGCGACTAGTATGTGAAGCAAATGTCCCTAAAATGATATATGAGTTTCAAAAACCTTCTATCAATTCGTAATACTTAATTCGTAATTTTTAATTTTTCCTTAAGGCTTGGATTGAAATTACTTTTCATTATGAGTATCTTAAAAGTTCATAGGTATTTTTAATGATAATTGATAATATGAACCGGTTAGAGAAAATAAAAAGTAAATTTGATCAATTAAAAATCGATTCCTTTCTTGTAAAAAATCTTCCAAGTATAAGATACCTCTCTGGATTTTCCGGCAGCGCTGCTTCAGTAGTTTTAACTAAAGAAAAAAACTACTTCATTACCGATTTCCGGTATAAAACTCAGTCTCAACAAGAAGTCTCGAAGGATTTTGAGATAATAATTTATACTCAGAACTCCAATATGTTTCTCAAGGATCTGATTTCGAAACACAATCTTAAGAGAACCGGATTTGAATCTAATTTTTTAACATATGCAGAGACAGAAAATCTGAATAAAGATTTTTCAAAAGAAACCCAACTATTTACAAAAGTCAGAGGACTCGAAAACGTAGAAGTTCATTGGTCGTCGCATGTCGAGTTTGTGGCGGTTGACAGCTTAATAGAAAACATTACAATAGTAAAGAATGAAAATGAATAGATTTGGCCAAGAAAGCTGTCAAAATAACAGATAAAACTTTTTCGGATCTTTTAGACATAATAAAACCCGGAATGACGGAGAGAGAAATTTCAGCCGAGATATCTTACCTTCAAAAAAAACTTGGAGCTGACGGTGATTCATTCGATTCAATTGTCGCATCGGGAGAGCGAAGCGCTTTTCCTCATGCAAGAGCTACGGATAGAAAAATCCAGAAGGGCGAATTGCTTAAGCTTGATTTCGGATGTACTGTAAATGGAATGAAATCTGACCTCACAAGAACAATTGCGATCGGTGAAGTTAACGGTGAATTGAGAAAAATTTATGAAATTGTTAAAGAAGCTCAGCAAAGGGCATTGGATAATGCTAAGGCCGGTGTTTCGGGAAAAGTGTTAGATTCGTTTGCAAGGGATTTTATAAAAGAAAAAGGATACGGAAAAAATTTCGGACACGGACTGGGGCATGGACTCGGATATGACGTTCACGAAAAGCCGTCATTAAATGAGAGATGCGATTATGTACTTGAAGTCAATAATATAGTGACTATTGAACCCGGAATTTATATAGAAGGGATAGGCGGAGTGAGGATTGAGGATGATATCGTCGTGAAAGAAAATGGATGTGAAATATTGAACAGGTCTACGAAAGACTTTATTTCCTTATAGAAATTTCTGTAAAACTTAACTCTCAGAGGTTATCAGTTTTGCTGATTAGATGCTGGACAATCCGCTGCAGCGGAATCCCAGAATTACATATAGAATCTTTTTTGGAAGCCTCTTTATAATAAAAAAATATTGTGACCATATAAATAATTGAATAAAGTTTTAATTATATCATACTATTTTCCGCCTATGGGCATGGGCGGAGTTCAGAGAACATTAAAATTCGCAAAATATCTTAAGGATTACGGATGGGAATCTGTGGTTATCACTGACAATCCGAAGAAGTATTATGCAGTTGATGAAAGCTTGCTGGAGGAAGCAATAGAATGCGGTATCCAGATAGAGAGAACTGGAAAAGACGACTTCAATGTGAAGGATATAATAGTAAAAGCTCCAAATGAAAGAATTAAGAAATTTAAGAACAAATTATCGCAGCTTATTTTTATCCCCGATTCAAAAATTCTCTGGAAAAAAAAGGCATTGTCGAAAGTCGATGAAATATGGGATAAGTACGGAGGATTCGACTTGGTATTTGCAACTGCACCTCCTTACACAGACTTTCTCATCGGACAGGCTATAAAGAAAAAATATAAAATACCATTAGTAATAGATTACCGCGATTTGTGGGTCGATAATACCGTACTCAATAAATATCCCACATATTTTCATAAAATGTCTAATGTGAAGCTGGAAAAAAAGGTGCTTGCAGAAGCTAATAGAATAATTACAACCAACAGGAAAACCAAAGAGCTTATAATTACCCGTTACGGTAATGTGGATTATAATGATGTAAAGATCATACCTCACGGTTTTGATCAGGAAGATTATGATAAGGCTGCCAAGGAAAAATTACCGGTTACCAACAAAATGAGATTTTTATACTCGGGAAGTTTTTATTGCTACAATCCGAAACCATATTTTGAAGCGATAAAATCTTTATTTGATAAATATCCTGAACTCGAAAGTGAAATTGAATTTTGTTTTCTAGGCCAGTTTACAAATGAGTATGTCAAGCTTTGTCAGAATTTAAAAATTTATGATAAGCTGAATATAAAGGGTTATGTAGATCATACAGAATGTGTAAAATTTATATTGAGCTCGGATGTACTGGTATTGCTTAAGAGCACAGGTGAAAACGACATTGTTGCGATGGTGGGAAAAATAGGAGAGTATATAGGAAGCAGAAAAAATATTCTGGCATTGATACCAGACGGTCTGACACAAAAAACTTTACAGGCGTATGAAGCTGTGAAATTTGTTAATTCTGAGGAGCCCAGGGAAATTTCAAAAGCTATTTATGATTATTATCAACTTTACAAGGGAAAGAAACTTCCTGTCGCTAATGAAGAATTTATCGGACAATATAACAGGAAAACGATGACGGACGAACTTGCGACGGAATTAAATTATTTACTTGATATAGAATAGAATTTAGAATTTAGAATTCAGAATTTCTAAATTCTAAATTCTAAATTCTAAATTCTAAATTCTAAATTCTGAAAGCATGAAAATTTTATTGATTGGAAACGGCGGAAGGGAAAATGCTTTAGCTTGGAAAATATTCAATTCAAAATCATTCAGAAATTCGAACAGTAAATTATATAACACACTCGGAAATCCCGGAATAGATAAGATAGCTGAAACTGTGGGGATAGGTCCATCAAACATAGGTTTATTGAAAAAATTTGCTATGGAAGAAAAAATTGATTTTACCGTTGTGGGACCGGAGGTGGCTTTGTCAAAAGGAATTGTAGATGAGTTTGAAAAAAATGATTTAAGAATTTTCGGACCTTCAAAAAAGGCTGCGGAAATTGAATCCAGTAAGATCTTTGCAAAGGATTTAATGTTCAGGAATAAAATTCCAACTGCGAAGTACAGATCTTTTTCAAAAGATGAACTCAATGAAGCACAAAGGTTTTTGGGAGATTGTAGCTACCCGATTGTATTTAAAGCTGACGGCTTAGCTGCAGGTAAAGGAGTAGTAATTGCTCTTGACCCATCTGAATCAGAGCGGATTCTAAAAGATTTTTCAGAAGTTAGTTCTATAAATGATTCTTTTCTTAATTTCCTAATTGAAGAATATCTTGAAGGTGAAGAGGTTTCTGTCTTTGCAGTAGCAGATGGACACGATTATTTGGTACTTCCTTTTTCCCAGGATCACAAAAAAATATATGAAGGAGATAAGGGAAAGAATACCGGAGGTATGGGCGCTATTGCCCCTATTAAGAAATTTACGGGTGAGAATCTGATGGATAAGATAAAATCAAACATCATCGAACCGGTTTTGAAAGCTATGGAAGAGGAAGGAAGAGCTTATAAAGGTTGTTTATATTGCGGGCTTATTATAGTTAATGATGAACCTTTTGTAATTGAATTCAACAGCAGGTTTGGAGATCCGGAGACACAAGCAGTTTTGCCTTTAATAAATTCTGACTTCCTGGAGATGTTAATTGCATCGTCTGAAGGAAGAATAAAAAATTATACTTTTGAAGTAGTTGATGAATATACTTGCTGCGTTGTCCTTTCATCAAAGGGGTATCCCGATAAATTTGAAGTTGGGAAAGAGATAAAGGGTTTAGAGGAAGTAGGAGAGAACTGTCTGATATTCCATTCAGGAACAAAATTTGACGAGAGAAGAAAAAATATTTTATCGACCGGAGGCAGGGTGCTTTCAGTCGTTGGAGTTTCGAAAAAGTCATTAGAAGATGCGGCAAATATCGCATATGAAAATGTTGAAAGAATAAATTTCGAAAATAAATATTTCAGAAGAGATATTGGATTTCGCCAGATGAAGGGATTTAGAAACAGGAGTAAGGAAATTGTAATTTGAAAATATTAGTAACAGGGGGTACAGGGTATATCGGTTCTCATTCCGTTGTAGAATTACAAAACGTAGGGCATGAAGTTTTGCTTATCGATAACCTTTCGAATTCAACAGCTGATGTTGTGGATAGTATTGAACAGATATCCGGAAAAAAACCATTATTTGAAAAGATCGACCTTTGCGACTTAAGGAAGCTTAAAATGTTTTTTGAGAGGTACAATGATATCGAAGCCGTAATACATTTTGCTGCTTTCAAAGCTGTTGGAGAATCTGTTGCGATGCCTCTACTGTATTATAAAAACAATGTGGTTGGAATGGTTAACCTTTTAAATGAGATTGTTACACGTAAGATTGATAAAGTAGTTTATTCATCTTCGTGCACTGTTTATGGGGAAGCGGATTCACTTCCTGTAACTGAAGAATCTCCGATTAAAAAAGCTGAGTCTCCGTATGGATTTACCAAGCAGATCGGGGAACAAATGCTTTATGATCTTTCCAATTCGGGAAAATTTAATTCTATAATACTAAGATATTTCAATCCCGCAGGTGCACATGACACCTCTTTGATCGGTGAACTGCCAATTGGTCCCCCGAATAACTTAGTACCGTATATTACTCAGACAGCAGCAGGAATAAGAGAAATCCTTACAGTGAACGGAAATGATTATGATACGCCAGACGGGACTAACATAAGAGATTATATCCATGTCGTGGATCTGGCTAAAGCTCATGTGAAGGCTCTTCAAAGATTACTTGACAAAAAAAATAATTCTAAAGTTGAAGTTTTTAATCTCGGAACCGGAAAAGGAAATTCTGTAATGGAAGTAATTAAAGCATTCGAAGAAGTTGCGGGAATGAAATTAAATTACAAGGTTGGACCCAGAAGAGCCGGAGATGTTGTCAGTATTTATTCCGACACAAAAAAAGCAAATGATATTTTAGGCTGGGAAGCTAAACGTGATTTGAAAAATATGATGTTGACTTCATGGAACTGGGAGAAAACGCGAGACGTGAAACGCGAGACGTGAAACGTGAAACGATAGAAGCCAAGCGTGAAACGTCAAAAATCAAAAGTTATAAAATAGTATTCAAGAGAAAAACGCACTCAACCACTAAAACTATCTTAACAGTCTCTAACAGACTTAACAGTCCGCCGCGGGGATAACAGACTCAACGGACTCTACAGACTTAAACAAACTTAACATACTCGACACACTTTGATGATTGATAACGATTTGATAGACAGGATCATTTCCTCTGATAAAAGAGCAATTGCAAAGGCTTTGTCATTAGTGGAAAATGAAGATAGCGGTAGTGAAATTATTCTAAAAAAACTTTACAAACATACGGGCAAATCTCACCGGTTAGGGATTACTGGACCTCCGGGAGCAGGTAAATCAACCCTTACAAATAACCTTGTGAAACTCCTAAGCGAGAAGGGATATAAAGTTGGAGTTATAGCAGTTGATCCAACGAGCCCTTTCACAGGAGGAGCGCTTCTTGGAGACAGAATAAGAATGCAGGAAGTCGGTTTGTTGGAAAATGTTTTTATCAGGTCCATGGCGACTCGTGGAAGTCTCGGAGGATTATGCAAAAATGTAGTTGAGGCTTGCGATGTATTGGATGCTGCCGGAAAAGATTTCATTATTATTGAAACCGTGGGTGTTGGGCAATCGGAGCTTGATATAGCTCAGACAGCCGATACGACTATAGTAGTACTGGTTCCGGAATCAGGAGATTCGGTTCAGGCAATGAAAGCTGGATTAATGGAAATTGCTGATATTTTTGTTTTGAATAAATCTGACAGAGAAGGTGCCGATGCAGTTGCTGCAACTCTGAAAAATATTATTCATCTTAAACCTCCGACAAAAGACGGATGGATAATAAATGTATTGAAGACTGCAGGAAGCCAAAATAAAGGCACTGTGGAATTGTTAATTGAAATTTTGAAACATAAAGAACATCTTGCGCGGAGCGGTTATTTAGAAATCAAGAGAAAGGATCATTTAAATAAAAAGATCATCGACCTCGTTAACAATAAGCTTGAAGTGAATTTCTGGGATGATAGCAGGCGCAAAAATCTTTCAGAGAAGATTGAAGCAATATTTGAAAGAAGATCTGATCCGTACACATTTGTTGAGAACCTTATTAATTAAAAGTTGATTATGAATTTCTAAAACACTATTAACCGTCTCTCATCAGTAAAATAGTTTTATCAACTGGTGGACCTTGTGTTTGTAAATTCATTGATTTTGCAAAGCAAAAAATTTAGTTTAAAAGTCCAAATTCAACAAAATAAAAACTTTAAAAAATTATTTTAAGGAGTAGTTTTATTTAATGGCTAATACGACAAAAGTTCAACATACCGGTATCATGAATAAGATGCGCGACAAGATGCCTTTGATAATCATTATACTTATAATAGCTTTTCTGGCTACCATAGTATTCGAATGGGGAATGAATTATATGGGCATGGGAGGAACAACAGATGCATTTGCAAGTATAAATAACCAGGAAGTAACTTACCAAGAATATGAAAGAATTGTTCAGCAACAAATAGAGCAGTCCCGCGAGCAAAACGAGGGTAAAGATGTTACTGAAGCACAAATAAAACAGATAAGAGACCAAGTGTGGTCAAGCTTAATTAGTCAAACATTAACAAAACAGGCAATTGAAAAATACGGGATTAAAGTTTCTGATAAGGAAATACTGGATTGGATATATAACCGTCCCGAGACATTGCCTGAGCCAATAAAAAAGAATTTTATGGATTCTACAGGAGTTTTCAATGCAGGATTTTATCAGCAGGCTTTAAATATGAAAACAAAAGAAGCTACACAATTCTGGGGACAGGTTGAAAATTATGTAAGAGAGACATTATTATCGGAGAAACTTCAGGCTGTTCTTTCTGAGGGAGTGGTGGTATCGGAAGGGGATGTTTTGGAAAAGTACAAAGATGATAATATAATTGCTAATTTTAATTATGTGCTTCTTGATCTTAATACGATAACAGATTCGTCACAGTTCGCAGTAAACGATGAGGATATGAAGAAATATTATGAAGAACATAAGTCTGATTTCAAACAAAATGAAAGTGTAAAATTAAAATATGTAACAATACCAGAAATTGCATCAGCTGAAGATTCCGCTCAGGTAATGAAGCAAATGGAATCCTTCCAGAAGCAGATGAAAACAGCAAATTTAGAGGATTCTTCGATCATAAAATTGATGATGGGCAACTCTGCTACATCATGGAATGATGAATTCCAAAAGTCCAATGCATTTGAACTTCCCGTGCAGAATTTTTTATTCCGCGCAAATGTAGATGATGTATCTGATATTATAATAGGTGAAGACGGATATCAGGTATTAAAGTTATTGGCTGTAAAACCGAGTGAAGATTTTTATGTTAATGCAACTCATATTCTGATCAAAATAGAAAGTGATACTGCTGATGCCAAAAGGAAGGCAGATGATTTATATACGAGAATTAAAAACGGAGAGGATATAAGTAAGTTAGCCATTGAGTCTTCAAACGATCCTTCGGCAGCTCAGAATAAAGGAAATCTAGGATGGTTCACTAAAGGAGCAATGGTAAAGGAATTTGAAGATGCAGCATTCAAAGCTAATGTGGGTGATCTATTAGGACCAATTAAATCAAGTTATGGATTTCACATAATTAAAGTACTTGGCAAAGAGAAAAAAGAGTTTAAAGTTGCGCAAATGATGAAACTCGTTTCTCCTACCAGCAGAAGCAGGCAGATAGCGGAAAAAAATGCTCAGGATTTTTATGAAGAGATTACAAAGAATGGGCAGAATATGGATTCTCTTGCAAAGCAAAAGAATCTTCAGATGCAAGTAACACCTGAGATTCCAAAAGACGGAACAATTCCCGGTGCAGGACAGGATAAAAGTTTACTTAAATATTTTTTTGAGAACAAAGCAAATTCTATTTCAGAACCTGTGAAGACAGACGCCGGATATGCTATTTATGAAAGTACATTAAAATTAGCCGGTGGATATCAGAATTTCGATTCGATAAAAACCACAATGATAAAACCAAAAGTTATAAACGAGAAGAAGTATAAGATACTTTTGGGAATAGCAACGGATCTTGAAGGGAAGATCAAAGATAGTGATGTAAACTCTTTAAAGGAGGTCGCTCCGCAGTATTCTTATGAAGTTGCCGACAGTTTTGCTGTTACAAAGCCTAATAATATTTTGGGACAGGATTATGCATTAAGCACAGCCGTCTTTAAGATGAAACCAGGTGAAATTTCAAAACCGATAAAGGGAGCGAAGGGATATTATATAGTTAATTTAAATTCTATAACTGAATTTAAAGAAGAGGAATATGTTTTAAAAGCTCCGGAAATCAAAAAGAATTTATTGATGAATAAAAAACAACAAATAGTATCGGAGTGGCTGGCAAGAATGCAAAGCGAAGCAGAAATAATTGATAACAGAAACAAATATTTAAATTGAAACCTGGATATTTATAGCCCGGAAATTTTGAATTTAAAAATTATTTAAAAAACATTATTTAATATCCACTATGTGTAATTTCAAATAGTGGATTTTTTATGAAGTTTAAAATAAACATAATTGTTTTTTTTGTCCTGATGTTTTCCACCGGTGGAAATGGGCAAGACAATCCTTCTATTACTTTAGGTAATGGCTTTAGCTTAATGCCGAAAGTGATTTATATATCATCAGCGACACTACAATTGTTTCCTTTCTCGAATGACCTGTTTGAAAGAAGTATAACAGAGGAACTCTCAGGTGGATATGGATATGGAATCGCCTTTAGAAAAAAATTACTGCGGGAAGATCTTTCATTCGGACTATCTACAGAGTATATCAAAATTGTAGACAGTGAATTGACACAGACATTCGATAATGATACTGTCCGGTACAGAGCAAGGGTGACAGAAGAGTTATCAATGATACCCATCGAATTGACAGGCTATTTTAATATTCCCAATTTCAGCGAGGATCTGAAAATTTATTTGGGAGGGGGAGTCGGGGTATATTTTGGAGATAGAAAAAGAACTGTAATAAACGTTGAGAGCAAAACAATATCAAAACAAGCGGGGTTTAGTTTCGTAGTACTTAGCGGTATTGAATATTATTTTACAAAAGCTGTTTCAATGGTGTTTGAAATGAGATTCAGACAGGCAGAGTATAAAGTAAGAAGCGAATATCCGGTATCAAATATAAAAATTAACGGGACAACGTTCCCTCTTGAAAAAAACTTAAATTCAAAGATCTTTGTTGATGGACTGAAACTAGGCCTTGGATTAGCATACAACTTCTAAAATTTAAAAATAAAATTAATAATTAGAATGAAGATTTTTTTATCATTTGTCGCAGCTACAATTATTTTCGTCTCTCCCCATAGAAGCCAAACGAATGTAAATAACCTTTCATCAATTTATTCAGACAATTTTTTTGTAAAGACAATGACAGAGCTTCCGATATCCGAAGCAACGGGAAGAATTTTACTTAATACAGGAATTAATTCATTAGATGAAAAAATACTAAAGTATAAAGTAACCGATATTAAAAGACTTTTTAACCTTAATAATGGCGATGCCGAACTTTATAAAAAGCTCGGTATGTCAAGAATATATGTATTTGTTATAGATGCAAAGACTGATATTGATGTAGAAAAAATCTTTAAGGAATTCAACAGTGACAATGCTGTGGAATTCAGTGAGCCAAATTTTAAAGGAACATCTGCTGGTCAAAAAGAACTGGATCTGAATAAATCTTATACGGCAAGTGTTCCTAACGACGAAATGTTTTATAAGCAATGGTATCTGCAGAATAACGGTTCTGTGGATCCTTCGAGCGGAGGGATGGCAAAGGTAGGCGCAGATATCAAAGTAATTGAAAGCTGGGAAATCGAAACCGGCAGTGAAGATGTCATAGTTGCAATACTTGATTCAGGGATTAAAGATGATCATCCCGACATTAAGGACAGGATGTGGATTAATAAAAACGAGATCCCTAATAATGGGATAGATGATGATCAAAACGGATATACTGACGATATTAAAGGATGGGACTTTGCTTATGAAGACAGGAGACCTGAAGACGGATTTGGTCACGGAACAAACATTGCAACAGTTATAGGGGCAAATACAAATAATATCATTGGTTTTTCGGGAGTTGACAGAAAATGCAAATTAATGAACTGTAAAAATCTTAATGCAGAAAATACCGGTGAATATTCTTGGTGGGCAGAATCTATAAAATACGCCGTTGATAACGGAGCAGACATAATTAATATGAGTGAAGGCGGCGATGATTATTCAAAAGTTTTGAGGACCGCAATAGAATATGCAATTGAAAGCGGAGTAATGTTGACAGCAGCAATGATGAATAAGGGTGACAGCAGAGATTATTATCCTGCGAGTTATAAAGGAGTATTTGCAGTTGGAGCCACCGATACAGATGATAAACGCTCCAGGAAGTTTTCATGGGGAGGAGGAAGTTGCTGGGGAAAGCATATTTCAGTTGTTGCACCAGGAAATAAAATTTACGGGCTCGATTATGAAAGCAATGATAATTATGAAGTTTATTGGAGCGGCACTTCGCAGTCCACGGCTATTGTAAGTGGTATAGCTTCTCTACTTCTGGCGCAGGATAAGTCAAGATCCAGTGATGATCTGAAGCGTATCATAAAACTTTCTTCAAGAGACCTTGTAGGTGATTCAAGAGAAGACCTACCCGGCTGGGATAAATATTATGGATACGGGAGAGTTGACAGCTATTCTGCCTTAACATTCGACAAAAAAACAGAGCCTGTGAAGAGAGAGGAAGAATTGATTGAAGGGAACATCGAGGATGTCAATAAGGGAAAAGACACCGGCCCGGCAGATAATTATAAAGATGACATCGATCTCAGCGGAAAAGAAAGACCTGCAAAGGCTGTTGACCCGAATACAAACTCACCTGAAGAAGATGAGGGAATCGGCCCGGCAAGAAAAAAATAATATTACCGATCTTACGAAAGCCAAAAATAAGACAATTCTAACGGTTACATTTTTATAAAAATATTTGGTACCTACCTTGTGTTTAAAATCAGACTCTTATTCAGTTTGTTAATATTCGTTTAGATAATGAATTCAATATTGTTGAAAAGTTTATTGGTTAACAAAAATTTATTAAACGATCTTGTATATTTTGAAGAGTTAGATTCAACAAACGCATATTCCAAAAAAAACAACCTGTTCGATAACACATTGGTAATTACATCTCACCAAACCGGCGGAACAGGAAGATTCGGGAGGACTTGGAGAAGTTCGAAAAATAAAAACCTTACATTCACATTAATAAAATGCTTTAAGGTCAGAGTGGATGAAATCCATCTCATTAACTTTTATTCGTCATATATTTTATTTCTCACACTTAAAAATTTTTTAGAAGAGTATAGAGAGAAAAAAGATTTTGATATTACTTTAAAATGGCCTAATGATATATTGTTAAATAGGAGAAAAGTTGCAGGGATATTGTTGGATGTCAAGGATGTTAAGCAGAAAATAAAAAAATTTATTATTGGCATTGGTCTGAATGTTAATCAGGAAAAATTTTCGGAAGATATCAGTCTTAAAGCAACTTCTTTAAGTAATGAAACAAAAATTTTGATTGACCCGGAAAAACTCTTGACTTTATTTATAAATTACTTCTATAATAATTTGAATCTCATAACTCAAAAGGAGAAACTAATGAAATTATGGATACAAAATTCTAAGATCAAGGGTAAGCAAATAGAATTTAAGCAGCTTGAAGACGATAAAGAAAAAAAGGCAACAGTTATAAGCATAGATAGTGACGGGGGACTAAAAGTTAAATTCAATGACGGACAGATCGCAAAATTTTTTTCCGGTGAGATTAGGATGGTGTATTGAAGTCAATAAGTCAATAAGTCAATAAATCAATAAATTAATAAGTCAATAAGTCAATAAATCAATAAGTCAATAAGTCAATAAGTCAATAAGTCAATAAGTCAAACAAGTCAATAACTCAATAAGTCAATAAGTCTGGAAGTCAATAAGTTTAGAAGTCAATAATTCTTTAAGTCTATAAGAGTATAATGTGAGATATATTAAGGCTTGGAAATAAAATCAATTTAATGACTTTACAAAGAAGTAAGTTGCCTAACATTGAATTAACCCCTGGCGAAAGAATTAAGTAATGTTCATTTAACTAAATTGTATAAATAAATAGTTTCAAAGGATTATTAGAATTTTTATAGGATAAAAATATATTTATATATAAAAAATTCTATAATCAGAATTCCATCGCAACAATTCTAATTTATTTAATTGTTGCTGAGTTTATATTTGATTTAGTGGATTATTTATCCTATTTTACAACACACACACACACTTAAAATTCACTAAATTAATTAATCTAAAAATGAAAAACTCAATGAAAAGTTTTTTCAGTTTAATTTCTTTGTTAACGTTGATGCTAAGCCTAAACATTAATGCTAATGCACAGCCTCTTCAGGATTTCGAAGCAGTTACATTCCCACCGGGAGGGTGGACAATAGAATTTACCGGAGTACAATTCTGGTCACGAGCATCACCCCCGGGTGCATACAATAC
>Ga0180121_10000780_pt1 | contig 13357 bp, 17 predicted proteins | sample AntDrymUQ5402106_2_FD_129676 | JGI IMG/M metagenome (GOLD analysis project Ga0180121, IMG submission 129676) | Polar desert sand microbial communities from Dry Valleys, Antarctica - metaG UQ540 (21.06) (version 2) (version 2) | ecosystem: Environmental > Terrestrial > Soil > Desert | place...
GAGGGCGTCGAGGATGGCCTCGACCGGTTGGGCCTGCTCCATCACGCCGCCCATGGCCGACACCTGGTCGAGCGCCGACAGGGTGTCGCGGGCCGAGCCCCCGCCCTGGCGCACGACGTGCTCCACGGCGTCCTCGCCCAGCCCGAGCCCGGCGTCGTCGATCACGTAGCGCACGTGCTCGGCCAGCTCGTCGGCGTTGAGGAGGTGGAACTCGAAGTGCTGGGTGCGGCTGCGAATGGTGGGCAGCACCTTCTGCGGGTCGGTGGTGCAAAGGATGAACACCACGTGGGCGGGCGGCTCCTCCAACGACTTCAGCAGGGCGTTGGCAGCGCCCGGGCTGAGCATGTGGACCTCATCGAGGATCACCACCTTCCGGTTGCCCGAGGTGCCGAGCGGGATGCGCTCGATGAGGTCGCGGATGTTGGCCACGCCGTTGTTGGAGGCGGCGTCGAGCTCGAGGAGCCAGTCGACGATGCGCCCCTCGTCGACGGCCACGCAGTTCGGGCAGGTGCCGTCGGGCTCCCCGTCGGCCGGATGCTCGCAGTTGAGGACCTTGGCCAAGATGCGGGCGGTGGACGTCTTCCCGGTGCCCCGCGGACCGCTGAACAGGTAGGCGTGGCCCACACGGGCTTCGGCCACGGCCGTGCGCAGCGCCCGCACCACGTGGTCCTGGCCGCGGAGCTCGCCGAAGCGCCTGGAGCGGTAGCGGCGGTAGAGCGCCTGGTACGCGTCGGCCATCGGCCGACCCTACCGGCCCATCGGAGTCCTCGGGCTGAGCCGTTCAGCGCAGGTCGAGCTCGGTGACCTCGCCGCCCACCACCGTCACCTGGGCGATCACAGTGGTGTCCGGGACACCCTTCTCGGCCAGCAGCTCGTAGGTGCCCTGGCGCACCTCGGGGAACACGGCGACGAGCACCGTGCCCGCCTCCGTGTCCCTCGGGTGCACCCCGGTGTGGAAGCGAGCGGCGTCATCACCCGGCGGGCGGGCCTCGAGCTCCCCGCCGGGAGGCTCGGAGGCGAGGTAGACGACCATCGCGCCCACCTCGCCTCCGATGTCGAGCACGACGCTGATCCCGGGCGGCGCGTGGTGGTGGCCATCGCCGTGCTCGTGTTCGGACCCGTCGTGCTCGTGCATCCTTGCCTAGGCGGCGCTCGAGCCGGCGGGGACGTCGTAGCCGCTGTAAGGCACCCCGAGGTAGGGGAAGACGGCGAGGAACGCTCGGTCGAGGGTGGCATGGGTGCCGTCCTCGATGCCGCCAGCCGCCGCATCGGGCACGTACGTCGGGTCGATGAGTGGGTAGAGCAGCCCCGCCACGGCCCGAAGCTCGACGGTCACCACGTCATCGGTGACGCGACGCCCGTTCGGGAAGCCGGCCAGGTCGTTGCCCATCAACCCGAGGCGGTTGGGCTCAGCCGAGGGCTGGATGGCCACGTTGAGCCGAAGCTCGTCGGCCTTCTTCTTGCCCGTGTAGTTCTGGAACCCGGGGATGAGCCCGCCGGGGATCCCGGTGAGCAGGATGGCCACCAGGTCGGCCCGATCGGCGCTCAGGCCAGCCAGGTTCGGGAACACTCCGGGGTACAGCACCGGGAGGAGCTTGGCCAGCTCGGGCTCGACGACGTACTCGGCGAACTCCTTGTCCTTGTCAGGTCCTACGGCGTTCCACTCGTCCTTGTCGGCCATCGGCACGATGACCTCGTTGAACAGCGGGTTTCCAAGCCGGGACACCTGCACCCAGGGGCCCATGTTCTCCGTGCGGCCCTTGCCGTTGCGGGTGGTGCCCTTCTGTCGGCTGGCCGAGCCCCAGACCCCGATGACGGCCTCGGGCGCAGTCACGTCAGTGGGCACCGACCCGTCACAAGTGAGGTCGCCGATCGGCACCTGGATGGCGATCGTGTGGACGTTGACCTCCTCCAGGGAGTCGACCCCGGGGGACGCGGCGCTTGGGATCAGGTGGAGGTCCTGGAACGGACGCAACGTGCCGAGGTCGAAGATCGAGCCGAGATCGACGAAGAACCCCTCGGCCCGCTGCCCGGCGAAGACCACCTCGCCGGAGGAAAGGGTCTCCACAGCGGCTTCGGCCAGCGACGAGTAGTTCGGTGTCGAGCGGGGCCCGATGTTGCAGGGCGGGCACGGGACGCGGGAGCCCAGGACCCTCGATGTCGCCTTGCCCCTTGAGCTGTACGTGACCTTCGTGACCTTGTAGGTCTGCCTCCGGTTCCAGTTGTCGCTGTCGAGCGAATCGATGGGCCCCGTGTTGTAGAGGAACGTGTCCTCATTGGCGATGGTGGTGGTGAACCGGAACTGGTAGACGACGTTGGGCTTGCCGTCGCCGTCGTTGTCGATCTTGATCTCGTAGAGCACGTCGTCGCCGAACTCGTAGAAGTTCGGGCCCCCCGCCGGCGTCTGAGCGGGCAGGTAGTTCGTGATCAGCGTGACCGTGTCGCCTGGTGTGCGGAAGGCGTAGGTGTCGGTGTTGTCGGCCACCGGGTCCTTGGAGATGGACGGGGCTTCGCGATGTGAAGACATGGGGGTGGCTCCTCTAGCGGGAGGCGCGCAGCACGCGGGCCACGAGCGCTCGGTCGGTGAACACGATCTCCTCATCGCCGACGAGGATCTCGACCTCGCCAGCGGCGGCATCCCGGATCTGCAACAGCATCGGGCGGTCGAGGACGGCCAGCTCCTCGGCATCCAGCGCTTGCTCGGCCGCACCCGCCGGGCCGCTAGCGAGAGCGATCCCCCCGGCAGTGACGCTGGCGACACCGGCCATGCCTGCCCCGCCTTGCACCAGGAACGAACGTCGGCTGACTGCTGTCATGGGCCCCTCCTTCGTCATGCGAGGGGCACATCCCCCCGGTCTCATCCGGAGAGGATGGCACCCCTGGATGACCTTGGCTCACGAACACCGGGCGAACCCGGCTGCGGGCATGAAGCGGCCCGCTCCCCCATGTGACGGTCAGGCGATCTGCGGCACACCGCAGGCTCCGCTGAGAGCTGCTGCCTCCCGGCCCTGACTCGGTTCACGGACTGCAGTTGCACAGGACCCGACCGCCACATGAGAGAGCGGGCCGGTCGACACGATAGCCTCGCCGGTCCTGGGAGCCACCGCCGGGTGGACCCGAGGAGGGGTGCGAGAGCGGCCGAATCGGCACGCTTGGAAAGCGTGTGTGGGGCAACCCACCGTGGGTTCGAATCCCACTCCCTCCGCCAAATGTCGTTCTTTCGAACTCAACAGAGGTAAGGCCCTGGTCAAGCGACCGGGGCCTCTTCGGTTGTAGGCCGAGCGCGGGTCAGCATCGAATTCGATGGTCTCGCCAGCCACCGCTGGGCTCACCATGACGGCCGCCTCGCCGTGTCTGGTCATCACGGTCTCGAACGGGTGGTTGTACTCCCACCCGGTGACGCCCTTCTCGGTGACCCAGACCCTCTTGAAGAAGGCCTGATTCAACTGCCGACGCCCTTGAGGCTTGGAGGCCATGTACGCCTCGTGACAGCGGCTTGCCCACTCCACAGCGGCCGCCACGTTCGTCTGGATGCGTTCCAGGTGGCCGCTGGTGGCCTTCCCGTTGGCTCTGAGGACGTCCAACTCTGAGCTGATCCGAGTCTGTTCCGTGGTGAGGAGGTCGAGCGGGACGGCGTCCGCGTAGTGAGCGTGTAGCAGCTTGGTGCGTTCGGCCTCCAGCAGTTGGATGCGCTTGGCCCGGCGTCGTCGTTCGCTCCGCTCGCTGTGCAACTGCTGTTCGGCCTCGCCGAGCAGTGCCGTGGCGGTCAACTCGAGGCCTTCTGCGGACATCTGCACCAGCCGGTAGTGATCCTCGATCTGCTGTTCCACCAACTCGAGTGGCCGGTAGGTCAGCTGGCAGGTGGTGCGCTTCTGATGGCGCCCCAAGCAGAAGTAGTACGGGTAGCGAACGCCTTGCTTGCCTGTCGAGTAGGTGACGCACAGCCGGCTGCCGCAGTTCCCGCACCAGATGGTGCCCTTCAGGTAGTGGTGATGCGTCCGCTGCTTGAGCCCGTTCTTCTTGGCACCGAGGCGTTCCTGGACTCGTTGCCAGGTCTGTTCGTCGATCAGCGTCTCGTGCTTGCCGGGGTAGTTGCCGCCGTTGTAGGTGACGACGCCCTTGTAGTAGGGCGAGCGCAGCAGCCGGTTCATCTGGCTGAGCGATAGCTCCTTGGCTGGCGTGTTCGGTCCACCTCGGCTCTTGAGCCCACGGAGCGTCGCCTCGGCGAGCAGGCTCTGCACGCTGTATTCGCCGGTCTCGTAGGCGGTGAAGCACCAAGTGATGAGTGGCGCCCGCTCGGGGTCGAGCACGACGTAGCGACGACCGCTGTCGCCTGCGTTCAGATAGCCGAGCCGTGCGACGCCGGGTGTGCCGCCCGACAGGACCTTCTGCAGCGTCTTGCGCTTGATCTCGTCACCGAGGTTCCGGCTGTAGAACTCGTTCATCACGGCCAACATGCCTTGGAGCAGTTGGCCCGGAGCGGTGCCGTCGATGGCTTCGATACACGACACCAGGGTGGCGCCGGCAAGTTCCAGCTGCATCGAGATGCGGGCATCATCGAGCCGGTTCCGAGCGAACCGGTCGAGCTTGTAGACGATGACATAGTCGATGTCTCGCTCTTGCACGACCCGCTCGACCAGGCGTTGGAAGCCGACCCGCTTGTCGGCGCTGGTGGCGCTGTCCTTGTCGAGGTACTCCTCCACGACAGCAGCCCCGAGTGCTTCTGCCTTCTTCCGACATGCTTCACGCTGGGTCGGGAGGGAGTAGCCCTCGGGGTTGCCGTCACGGACGGCTTGCTGCTTGGTACTGACTCGGATGTAGATCACCGCACGCTTGAAGACGGCGGTGCTTTCCGAGGCCCGTGCGGACGTTTCGTCCATAGTGGTTGTCCTCGTTTACATACCCATTGACGCGCCGAAGGCGCGTTGGTTCAAGTGCTAGGCCGCTAGTTCAAGCGGCGAGACCGGCAGTGACCGGAGGTAGATCTCATCGGTGCTGTTGTCGATTCCACGGCATCGGCTATGGCGGTCGAGCAGCCCGAGCTGCAGGAGCCGAACGTGCATGGCTTGCGGCGAGACTTCGAAGCGCTCAGCCAGAGCAACCACATCTTGCACCCCAGAGCCGTAGGCCTGCTTGACCCACGAGCGTGGCATCAGCAGACAGGCGGCGAAGTAGTCGCAGAGTCGCTCGTTGGCCAGACGCTTGGTGGTCGAATCGAGCGCCCCGAAAGTCGCCTGGCGATGCGGGTGATCGAGAACGTGCTTGAACTCGTGCGCCACGCTGAAGCGCTGGCGGGCCGGGTTCTCATAGGCGTTGAGCAGGATGACCCAGCGAGGCTTCACCCAACGGGTAGCGCCAGAGGCCGGCAGCAAGCGTCGTCGAGCAACTTGGACGAACGGCAGCTCCGTGATGACCTCAATCGGCACTGGTGCAGACGTGACGCCGGAGCGTTGCAGCAGCCGGGTGGCTTGCCGTTCAGCGACCCCATAGGCCTCCAGAGCGGTGAGCCGCCTCGGTGGCGTCAGGCTGCGCAGGTCAGCCAGCAACTTCATGCCTTGCCTCGACGCTTGGGAGCGCTCTTGGTGGTGACGGCAGCGAAGTGCTGTTCCAGTTCGGTGATGGCCTCGGGGGACAGGTCGTACTTCGCTCGTAGGTAGGGAGCGAAGGTGGGCAAGCCGTGGTTGCCCAGTGCCAGCAGTTCCTCTGGGTCGGTCTTGAGCACCCTGGCCAGGCGCTTGAGCAGGTCTGGACCGGGGCGGCGTTCGTCCGACTCGAAGCGCAGCACTGAGGAGGCATAGATGCCCAGGGCACCAGCTAGGCCGTGCATGCTCATGCCTTGGGCTTCTCGCTTGGTCTTCAGCACGCTGCCGAGTGTTCGTTTCTTGGTTGCCATCGCTCCTCCTTTCCTAACGGTGATTGCTCCCATTGTCTCATGCGTTGCCCGTCTAGGCAACGAGTTGGACGTTGTGGAATGGACGACGGCCCTCATCCGGCGTTCCCCTCGAAGATGTGGACGCTGTCGATGTCCTCGATAGCCAGGATGTCGCCGCCGAGCACCATGTCGCGAGCGAAGCTCTCGATGTCCAGGGCTAGGTAGGACTGCAACCAGACCGGCACCTGTGAAGCGGCCTCAACCGCTCCCAGGTCATCGAGCCGCTGTTCAGCGAAGTCCTCAACGGTGCCCCAGGTGCCGAGGTACTCGTCCTCGAACTGCAGCCGAAGTTCGGCTTCTTCGCTGGAGAGCGGGTTCACGTAGGACCACCAGGCAGCGAAGCTCATGCCGTAGGTCTGCATCCCCCGTGCCAAAGCGTGGACTCGCTCCAGGTCGGTGTACTCCCCCAGCTCGACATGACGACCGAAGCCGCTGAAGTCGTGGATGGCGTACTCCTCAGCCCCAGGGGTTCGGCTGCGCCGCAGCATCCCGGTGACCTCCTCGCGGACGTCGTGCAGGTCCTGAGCAGGATCGAGCCAGATGCCGTGCAGTCGTCCGGCGTTGTAGTCCGACAGCGAGGCGACGTAGACCAGTGGCTTCTCGACTGACTCGGTCTCAGCTGACGCCGGCGGGCGAGGCCCGCCGTTGTCGACGGTGCTGGCTCGCTCAGCGCTCTCGGCGCTCACTTCGTCGCTCCGTTTCGTCCCGTGGTCTGACTCGGTGGGCGGCGAAGGATCTCGTCGTGCAAACGGCGAGTGGTGTAGCCGAGGCGCTCAACGTGCCGTTGCGGCAGCGGCGCCAGGGCAGTGCGGACCTGTAGTTCCTTGCCGGTGCAGCGGGCGGCATCGAAGCGAACCAAGCGTTCGATGGCCCGGTTGATCTTGGAGTTCTTGGTGAGGCTCTCGCCGAGACCGACGGAGACGGCCAGGTCGACGACGTCGACCTTGGTGCCTTCGGGGTTGAACTCGGCCCAGCTACCGAGGCGTCGGTACAGCCAGGTGGCCGTTGGTCCGAGGACTGGTAGCCAGCACATCTCGACGTACATCGAGCGGGGACCGAAGCCGAGCGACTCGACGACTTCGTCTCGCCACGGCGTCAGCCAAGCCTCGGCCGGGATCGCCTCGTGGCAGTCGGCGGCTTCTATTGATGATGGTGTTGTTGGTGCTCCTTCCATGAGCAGTTCTCCTGTTTACGGTTGCTTCTTCTTGATCGGTCGACTGGTCCCGATCGACTACGGGGGTTCGGTGAAGACGCCCAGGGCGTCGTCGTAGCGAGCGGCCCGGTGCAGGGCCTGGGCGTCGGCGGGTTGCCTGTCGACAACTCGCCGCACGACCGCCTGGCGGGCGTTGGTGGGAACCAGCCACAGCACTTCGGGGTAGACGCCGTGCTCGGTCTGCTCGGCGTCGCTGAGCCAGTGCTGGCGGTAGACGTCAAGCTTGCGGCTCAGCGTGGCGGGTGACTCGGTGGCGCAGTCCACCTCGATGAACACACTGGCGACGTCGTCGCCGACCTCGAAGCGGGCGAAGGCGTCCGGCTTGAGCGTGGTCGACCCGCCTTGGTCGTTGAAGGTTCGCCAGCACAGCGGCTCGGGTTGGTAGTCGAGGAGATGAAGTTGCCCGGCGTGGTCGGCGGTCTTGAGTACGACGTAGAGGTGGCTCGAGGCCAGGGCGTGAGTCAGCCACGACGGCCGCGGTGTCCACGGCCGTCGCACCGAGACACCGCCCTCGGGATCGAGCAGTCGTTGTCCCGCAAGGCCAAGGCCGTAGACCCAGCCGGTCGAACCGGAGCTCGGACCGCCCACCCGGCGCTCTAGGCGCGCCAGGACATCGAGCTCGAACAGGTGCTGCAGCCGGCGCCGGAACTGCCGGACCTGCAGGTCGCCTCGCAGCGCTGCCAGGGCTTGCAGGTCCAGGGCGCTGGCCAAGCGCATGTGCTCGACGTCGTGCAGCACTGCCCAGTCTTGGGCCAACAGACGGCGTCTCAGCTCCATGACGGAAGCCGTCGTCACGTAGGGGTGAGAAGAAGTCATGGACGGACTCCACGGGTTCCGTCATTCGTCGCTGTCAGATCCGCCGCCTGCAGGCCGGCTGACCAGGGCTGACGGGCCATCGCCCAGCAGCCGACCGGACAAGCGAACGGACAGCTCACGACGCACCTCGCTTGGCCTTGGACTGCCGACCGATCGGCGCCGCCGTCGTCGCGGTGGCGTGCCGGGCCCGCATCTCCGCTTCGATGTCCTCACGCGTGCGGCCGTAGTGCTGGCGAGACCACGCTCGGCACCGCTCGCCGTTCCCGGTGACGTCGGTTGGCGGCAAGGTCATGGCCGTGACCGGTGGCGCCACCCGCTGACCAACTGCCAGTTGCGCCACGATCTCGAACCGGCCGAGACCTTGCAGGTCTTCGGCGCTCAGGTAGGGCTTGAACTCGGCTTGGTACAGCTGGGCGTCCTTGGCCGAGGGCTGGAACACCACCTTCGACCGGGCGTTCGACAGCACCGCCTGGCGCAGGTCAGTAGGCCACTGGGTCAGGTGCTGCGTGGCCAGCACCAGCGACAGTTTCGTCGCCCGGGCCTGCGCCAACATGTTGTCGAGGCTGATCGCCGAACCGACCAGCCGATGGGCCTCGTCGAGGTAGAGCGTGGAGGCTCGCCGCTCGGACTCGGGCAGCCCGATGCGGGCCTGGGTGTCGGACCACACCCGGCCGACCAGCAGGCTGCCGAGCAAGCTGGCCGCTTCGTCCCCGAGCAGTCCCTCGGGCAGACGGATGAACACCAGCCTCCCGGTGTTGATGGCCTGCCCCAGATCGAGCCGAGACTTCGATTGGCCCACACAGTTCCGCACCGCCGGACGAAGCAGGATCTGGCGCAGCTTGTTCATCACCGGGGCGATCGTCTGGGCTTGCTCGTTCGGTCGCATCACCGCGTAGTTCCGCCAGAACGGGGCCAGCCCTACCGGATCGTCTTGCACCATGGCGACGAAGCGACGACGGAACGCTTCGTTGGTCAGCAGCGGCACCAACTCGACCATCGTCATGGCCGGGTCCCGCATCAGCGTCAGGATCGACGCCCGAAGCAAGTCGTCAGACCGTGGACCCCAGAAGGCTTCGAAGAGCAGGTGGAACGTCTGGGTCACTTGATCGGCGCGTAGTTCCTTCGCCGTGTACTCCGTCGAGAGGAAGTTGGTGCCGACGGGTTGCTCCAGGTCGGACGGATCGAGCAAAACGACATCCTCGACCCGATCCGAAGGCACCCGTTCCAGGCACTCATTGACCAGGTCGCCCTTGACATCGACCACCACACAACCCCGACCCCGGCGCATGTCGTCGACGATCAGACTCTGAAGCAGGTTCGACTTCCCGGACCCCGTCGGTCCCGTGATGCTGACGTGGGTGTTGCGGTCAGCCTCGGAGATGGCGATCGTGCGCTCACTGCCCGGGTAGGTCGCCTGACCGATGACATAGCCATCCGAAGCGATGTCCACCGCCGGCGGCAACTGGCGGCAGCCACCGAGGTCGACGCCTGGCAGCTGGGTCGCACCCGCCGGCCACCCGATAGCGCCAACCAGTTCCGAGGCGTTCAGCGACGCTGGCCACTGGAGCACTGGCGTGCTCCGTCGCATCAGCCGCTGAGCGGCAGACAATCGTCCGACGAGCCACTGCTGGCGCAGTTCAACACCAGCCGCCGTCAGTAGTTGGTAGCTGCCCAGGATGCGATCGAGGAGGTAGACGCTGCGCTCGAGGTTCTCCGCCTGAACCGCCAACCGACCAATACAGACGAACAGCGGCTCGGAACGCTTGTCTCGTTCAGCCCGGAGAGCCTCACCATGGGGCGACAGGTCGTAGCCATCGGCTGAGACGTTGGTGGCCAGTGGTTTGTGAGCTGATCGCTCCGGCAGCCTTGGTGGTCTCGGGATGACACCAGGCGTCAGGGACCACTGGACGACGGCCTGCTCACCGTCTCGGAGCGGCAGCAGGCTCGTCAGCAGCGCCGCTGAAACAGCCTCCAGCCGATCGGTACGCAAGGGTCGGTGCTTGGTCGAAACCCGCAGCTCACGACCATGCGTGAGCGCAGCGAGCCTCAGCTCCGTTGGTGGATCAAGACGGACGCTCGGCAGCGCCGCTCGCAGATGGGTCAGCACGACGCCGGTCAGCCGCCGAGGCACCACAAGGTAGTGCTCGATCCGCCCGTCTCGGGCGTGGACCTCGAAGATGACCGTCGGCATCCGCAGCCAACGCCAGAACCACGGAGGACGTACCCCCGAGAGGCCGGCGATGAAGGTCGTGACATCGCTGGTCGCCATCTCGCGGGGGAACTGCAGCCGGAAGACGCGAGCACCACGAGCAGCTGAACGAAGCTCCAGCCGGCGCAGCATCAGGACGCTCCCGACCACAAGCAAACCGAGGCCGATGCCAGCGAGAAGTGCGGGACTCATTCAGCTGGCCTTCTTCTTGGCTGTGTCCGCTTGCTCGGAGGCTTCTTGTTGCTCGACGAGCAGGAGCAGGGCTCTCGCCAGCTTGCGAAGATTTGGTTGGTCTCGCTTCACGACCTTGATTCGCACGTCTTCCTTGCCCACTGTCACCCTCCTCTCGTTCGCTATGTGTCGCCTATTTAGACAACAGATAGTATGAGGATTGTTGCCCGATTAGGCAACGCATGTTGTGTAAAGCACGGCGTTTGCCTGGGTCGTCAGCGACGGTGCTGCCAGCGGAGGTAGCCATAGACCACGAACACGAACGCCAGGATCGGCAATAGCGGCACGACCAGCCGCCAAGCCCAAGACAAGGCGATGGTCGACACCAGCAACGTCACCGACAGCGCCAGCAGCTTGTCGGCGTAGGTCTTGGGGGCGTCGCTCACGCCACCACCCGACCATCGACCAGCACCTGGAACCCGGTATGGCTCGGCGGAAAGGCCGGCAACCGTGTGCTCAACCGTTGCAGGTAGCGCTGCAGCCCGGCGTTCGGCACCGTGGCCGGCACCTGCGTCAGGCCGAGCGTGAGAGCCCAGGCCGGGAACCACTCGCCGTCGTCGCTGGCGCAGTCGTCGCTGGCGTGCACCAACTCATGCAGCACGGCGGCCAGCGCCTTCGGTCCGTCGGCCACCTCTGGGCTGATGGCGATGCTGGCCAAGCGGCCCCGGGTGTGGTCGCCGAGCCGACACTCACCGAGGGCTCCGATGCTCTCCGGCTCGTCGACCCAAATGGTGACCGGCGGTACCACCAAGCCTCGGTTGGCGCAGAAGCCTCGGAGGCTGATGACCGTCCGGCCGAACCAGATGTTGCGCTCGAAGACTGGTACCAGCTGGCCGGTCACCTCGGGCCAGTTCGCTTCTCGATCTGCTCGGCCATGGCCTCGAAAGCGCCGCGGGTCAGCTCATGCAGCTGGCGCTCGGCATGGGCGCTCTCCAGCCGCACCCGTGCGAGCTCCTGCTGACCATGGTCGCCACCGAGCTTGAACCCCAACAAGTAGACCGTGGTCACCAGCAAGGCCACCAACACCAGGAAGACGATGGTCAAGACGATCACCGCCGGCTCTCCCGGCAGAAGCTGTCGATGGTGTCGGCCAGAACCTCGCCCTTACCCATCCGGGCCATGTCGCTGAAGAATTTCAGCTCATCCCGCAACAGCGGATCACCCGCCGCCAAGGTGTCACCCCACTTCACCAGCAGGGCGTGCCCGCTCATGGCCATCCGGCCAAGGTGGTCGATCTCGTGCAGCTTCTGGGCTTGCACCAGGCCTTCGGCCTGGACGTGCGCCATCCGCAGCAGCGTTTGCAGTTCGACGGCGCTCAGTGCTCGCTCAGTGCGGCGGCTCAGGATCGCAGAGGAGATGGTTGACGTCCTCTGTCCGCGGGGTTCGAGGGTGCCCCCGGGCATCAGACATCCCCGCTGTTCGAGGTCTGCGCCGCTTGCGCACGGTCAGCGATTGCGCGGCGAGCCAGGAAGCGAGTGCACCTCTGGCAGGCGGGTGGCACCTCATCGACGGCGTAGCGGAAGGTTCTCTCGCAACGCCTGCAGGTGATGACGATCTGGGGGTCGCCCCATGGATCTGGGTCCCGGCCTGTCAACGCCTCTAGTTGTTCCATCGCTTCCTCCTCGAAGTTTCAGAGGCCCCACGCGGAGCCTCAAGGCGATGGTTTCTCAACTCGTCGGGGCCACCCTCCTGGCGGACAGAAAGCGCGCGATTACGCGCGCGATGGCCCTAGGTGACCGTGGTGAGGACTCTGAAGCGCAGCGCCGACGGTGGGCTCTTCACCGTCCACGACGCCACAACGCGGCTGCCGTCGACCCTGCGACTGACGGTGCCGGCTTCCGCTGGCTCGATTCGGACCAGACCGAAGTCGGGAAAGCGAGCTACGTCCGCGTCCATGGTTACCGTCGCAGAGGTGACGCCTGTTGTCCCTAGCCGACCCGAGCCGTAGCCATCGCTGCGCACCGAGTCCCACATGTCCGGCCAGCGGAAGCGGATTCGCCACCGCACCACGTCGTTGCGAATGGGCTTGCTGAACGTAATCCCCAGGCGGTGTTGATGACTGGCCTCGTCATGCTCCAGAACCGTCGCGCTCACACCGATTGGAACGGTCGGCGCCGACTCCAGGCGAGCCTGAATGCGTAGATCTATGGCGGCGAGGTCGAGGATGCCGAAGGCCGGCTGACCTCGTAGCTGTCCGATGGCGACTCCTGCGAACTGAAATGGCTCATCGCCAACGGGTGTGAGGCGCTCCTCAACCACGCGGTCGCCCTCAGGCTCATTGCCGACGGCGTAGGTCCAATGCACGGTTTCGTTCCCTCGCCCGTGGTTAATCTGCTCTCTCGAGAAAGCGTCACGCAGAGTGATCGTCGACAAGCTGCTGCGCTTTCGGCCGCTAACGGCCGTTTGCAATAGCGCCTGCTCATTTGCTGTGAGTTCAAGACCCTCCGCCAGCAGAGCAAGGCTTGCCTGGTGCGGCTTCCTCTCCTCCTCGAGCCACTGGCTGATTGTGTTGGGATGAACCCATCGATCGCTTGCCTTCAGAACGGCCGCAACGACGGCACCGCTGGCAGGTATGCGGCGGGCCTGTAGGACAGTCCGAAGCGCCGCAGCGAAGGCCTTGCGACGAGCAGCGTCCCTTCTTGCCCTTATCTCAGCCTTGGTCTCGGTCATCTGACCCTTAGAAGGAGGTTGCATCGTGGCCATATTGGAGGACAATAGAAGGAACGGAAAGGGGTAGACGGTTGGATCATGGAAGGCGAGGCACCAAGGAGCGAACAAGAACCTCCAAGTCACGAGCTAATGGACGGTACGTGGCAATTCAGCCTTGACGGAACACTTCCACCTGACCCTATTCCTGATGCCTTCTTCGAGTCGATCGACGGCTTGCGTCAGATGGGATGGGAAGGCCTCCCCCCGCCGGATGATCGCGAACTTGCCTGGCGCAAGCAACGTCGCC
>Ga0180121_10000782_pt1 | contig 13338 bp, 14 predicted proteins | sample AntDrymUQ5402106_2_FD_129676 | JGI IMG/M metagenome (GOLD analysis project Ga0180121, IMG submission 129676) | Polar desert sand microbial communities from Dry Valleys, Antarctica - metaG UQ540 (21.06) (version 2) (version 2) | ecosystem: Environmental > Terrestrial > Soil > Desert | place...
GCCTGATCGTCGGCGGTGTCGTGTCGGCTGCTGCAGCTGTTGTCGCCGCCCTGGTCCTGGCCCGGGTCAAGGGCCTTGCGATGCGCTCCGAGCTGCGCGACCTCCCGCGGTCCCGCGCCGAAGCCGACCTTTTGGTGGAGTCTGCGCAGCCGTCCTGACAGGGTGGGCGCATGACGCCTGACGACTTCCTGGTCCACCTCCGCCGCGACGCCGGGCGGATGGCCGAGCTCGCCCCGCACGGCCTCGACAACCCGGTGCCGACCTGCCCTGGCTGGACCGTCGAGGAGACGCTGCTTCACACCGGGTCCGTCTACTCGCACAAAGTCGCGTGCATGCGCCTGCCCGAAGGGCCGCAGAGCAACGAGGACTGGAACCACGGACCCGAGGAGGGACAGGACCCGGTCGAGTGGTTCCGCGAGCGACTCGACGAGCTGACGACCGAGCTGGCCACCCGCGGACCCGACGCCAAGGCCTACACGTGGTACGACGACGACCAGACGGTCGGCTTCTGGTTCCGTCGGATGGCGCAGGAGACTGCCGTGCACCGGGTGGACGTCGAGAGCGGGGTGGGCGCCGTGACCTCGGTCGCCGACGACCTCGCGGTCGACGGCATCGACGAGGTGCTCGACTGGTTCCTGCGCTACCAGAACGAGGACGTGGGCCCCGACGGGCCCGGCCGGGGCACCGTTGCGGTGCGGACCGGTGACCACATCTGGCGCACCACCCTGACCGCCGACGAGGCTCAGCTCTCCCGCGAGCCCGGCCCGGCCGAGGCCGTGGTCAGCGGCGAGCCCTCCGAGCTGCTCCTCTGGCTGTGGGGGCGCCGCCCCGACCGCGCGGTCTCCCGCGAGGGTGACGAGGGGCTGCTCACCGCCTTCCGCGAGCGCCTGCGCATCGTGACCCAGTAGGACACCCGTGCCGACGTACGACGTGGTCGTCGCCGGTCTCGGCGGTTTCGGCAGCGCCGCCGCGGCCCACCTGGCACGACGGGGGCTGCGGGTCCTCGGGCTGGATCCGCGGCCGGCCGCGCACACGGAGGGCGCCAGCCACGGCGAGTCGCGGATCGTTCGGAAGGTGTACTTCGAGGGCGCCGCCTATGTGCCGCTGCTGCGGCGGACCTACGAGCTGTGGGACGAGCTGCGCGGACCGGACGGCGACGCGTTGCTGTGCCGCACCGGCGGCCTGTTCATGGGGGCGGCCGGGTCGCGTGTGCTCGAGGGGAGCGTGGCGACTGCGCTCGAGTGGGACCTCGAGCACGAGGTGCTCTCCGCTGCCGAGGTGGCACGGCGGTTCCCTGCAGTGCGACCGCCCGCGGGCACGCTCGCACTCTTCGAGCCCGGCGCCGGGGTGGTCGATCCGCAGGCCGCGGTCGTCGCCCAGCTGCGGGCGGCCGCTGACGCCCGCGCCGAGCTGCGGCACGACGAGGCGGTGGCTGCTTGGGCGGCGACCGACGCTGGAGTCCGCGTCACGACGTCGCGGGGGAGGGTCGACGCCGGTGCCCTGGTGCTCGCGCCGGGGAGGTGGGCGGCGGGGCTCGTTGAGGGGATCCACGTGCCGCTGGTGGTGGAGGAGCGGGTGCAGCACTGGTTCGCGCCCTCCGCGCCGGCGGACTTTGCGCCCGGGCGGCTGCCGCTCTGGATGTGGGAGATGGCCGACGGCACATCGCTGTACGGCGTGCCCTCGCTCGGACGGGACGGTGCCGTCAAGGCGGCCGTGCACTTCTCGAGTCGGCCGCCGGCGTCCTGGACACCGGCGGAGGTCGCGGCGGCGCTTTCCCCGCTGCTGCCCGGACTCGGTCACCGGCACGTCCGCTCGGCGCCGTGCTGGTACACCCTGACCCACGACGAGCACTTCGTCATCGGGGCGCACCCGTCGTCGGACCGGGTGCTGGTCGCGTGCGGGTTCTCCGGGCACGGCTTCAAGTTCACCCCGGTCGTCGGGGAGGTGCTGGCGGACCTGGTCGTGGACGGAGCGACCTCCTACGACCTGTCGCTGTTCGACCCGATGCGCGCGAGGGCGTGAGGCTCTTCGTCGCGTTGCGGCTGCCGGCCGAGGTGGCTGCCCACGCCGACCGTTCGGTGGCCCCGGTGCGCGCAGCGCACCCTGAGCTGCGGTGGGTGCCCGCGGACCGGTGGCACCTGACGCTCGCGTTCTACGGCGACATCGAGGACGAGCGGGTCGGCGGCGTTGTGGAGATGGTCGGGAGGGAGGTGGCCGAACGAGGTCCGCTGGAGCTGCGGCTGGCCGGCTCGGGCATCTTCGAGCGGCGTGCGCTGTGGCTCGGCGTCGAGGGCGGCAGCGCCGGCGACGGTGGGGGCGACATGGATGCGCTGCGGGCCCTGGCGCGGGCCGTCACGTTCGACCGGTCGCGGTTCCGGGCGCACGTGACGGTGGCCCGGCTGCGCGGAGGCGTGGACCCGGAACCGGCCCGCGCCGCGTTGGCGGGCTACTCCGGTCCGAGCTGGGTGGCCGGCTCCGTGCACCTGGTCCGGTCCCGGTTGGGTGCGGCCCCGGCGTACGACGACGTGGCGAGCTGGCCGCTGCGCCCCCGGTCGTAGGGTCCACTGCGTGGACCCCAGGACGCGCCGACGAGTCGTCCTCGCCGCCCTGGCCCTCTTCGTCCTCCTCGTCCTCGCCGGCACCTTCCTCTGACACCGGAGGGCCCAGTGCCTACCAGGCGTAGGCCTCGGGGGCGGTGCCGCCGGGGCCGGGGAATATGTCGTCGAGCCGGGCAAGCACGTCCTTCTTCAGCTTGATCTGCAGGGAGCGCAGGGAGCCGTCGAGCTGCTCCATCGTCCGCGGCCCGATGATCGGCGCGGTGACCGCCGGCTGGGCCAGCAGCCAGGCCAGCCCGACATCGGCCGGGTTCTCGCCCAGCTCGTCGCAGAGGTCCTCCCAGGCCTTGATGGCCTTGCGGTTCTCCTTGAGCGCATCCTTCGCACGCCCGCCCAGGCGGCGCTTCCCGGTCTCGGTCTTGCGGATGATGCCGCCCAGCAGCCCGCCGTGCAGCGGCGACCACGGGATGACGCCGATTCCGTAGTCCTCGCAGGCCGGCAGCACCTCGAGCTCGACGTCGCGGGTGAGCAGGTTGTAGATCGACTGCTCGCTGACCAGCCCGGTCGAGTGCCGCCGCCGCGCGGCCTCCATGCCCTTGGCGATGTGCCAGCCGGCGTGGTTGGACGAGCCGACGTAGAGCACCTTGCCCTGCGCCTTGAGGATGTCGAAGGCCTCCCAGATCTCGTCCCACGGCGTCTGCCGGTCGACGTGGTGCATCTGGTAGAGGTCGATGTGGTCGGTCTGCAGCCGCTGCAGGGACGCGTCGCAGGCTCGCCTGATGTTGCGCGCGGACAGGAACGTGTCGTTGGGCCAGTCGCTCATCGACCCATACAGCTTGGTGGCGATGACGGTCTTGTCCCGCCGCCCGCCGCCCTGGGCGAACCATCGCCCGACGATCGCCTCGGTGAGGCCCTCTCCCTGCTTCCAGCCGTAGACGTTGGCGGTGTCGAAGAAGTTGATGCCGAGTTCGAGGGCCCGGTCCATGATCGCGTGGGAGTCCTCCTCCGAGGTCTCCGGGCCGAAGTTCATGGTGCCGAGGCACAGGCGGCTGACGGACAGGCCGCTGCGGCCGAGGTGGGTGTAGTCCATGGGCCGATCCTCCCCTGCCCGGCCCTCGGCGAACCACCTACCCTCGTCCGGTGACCGGAGCAGGTGTGCAGAACGACGTCGAGACCTTCGACGTACGCCGGGCCGTCTGGGCCACCCGGGTCGTCTTCGCGGCCAACGGCGGACTGTTTGCGACCTGGGTCTCGCGGCTCCCGGCGGTGCGGGACGAGCTCGGTGCGTCCGAGCGCGGCCTGGGCTTCGCCCTGCTGTTCATCGCGGTCGGGTCGCTGGTCGCCATGCCGCTGTCCGGCCGGATGGTGTCGGCGTTCGGTGCGCGCCGGGTGATGGCCGTCTGCGTGGTGGTGTGCGCCGTGTCCTACCCGTTGCTCGGGCTCGCCCCCGACCTCGTCGTGCTCTCCGCGGTGCTGCTCGTGCTCGGCGCCGGTGTCGGTGTCTGGGACGTCGCGATGAACGTCTCGGGGCACGCCGTCGAGGTCCGCTCGGGCCGGACGCTGATGCCGGGCTTCCACGCCGGCTGGAGCATCGGCACAGTCGCAGGTGCCGGGGTCGGAGCGCTGGCCGCCAAGGCCGACATCGACCCGGCCCTGCACTTCGGTCTGTCCAGCCTCGTCGTCGGTGGCTTCACGCTTGCGCTGCTGCGCGCCATGCCCGACCGGTCGGCCGACGATCAGACGGTCGACGCGGCCGGCGAGCACCACGTACCGGCGCGGACCGGAGCGATGGTCCGAGACCCGCGGCTGATCGCCCTGGGCGTGATGACGTTCTTCGCCGCCTGGGCCGAGGGCTCCGCCAACGACTGGCTCGCCATCATGCTGACCGACGACCGCGACGCGTCCGGGGCGATGGCCGCGCTGGGCTTCGCCGTCTTCGCTGCCGCCATGACGATCGGGCGTGCCGCCGGGAGCGGCGTGGTGGACCGGCTGGGCCGGGTGCGCTCGCTGAGCATCGGCGCCGGTGTCACAGCGGTCGGCATGGTCGTGCTGCTGACCGTGCCGGTGCTCGGCGTCGCCTACCTCGGGGCCCTGCTGTGGGGGCTGGGCATCGCGATGGCCTTCCCGCTCGCGATGAGCGCCGCCGGCGAGACACCGGGCCGCGGACCCTCGGCCATCGCGACGGTGGCGACGATCGCCTACGCCGGGTTCCTCGTCGGCCCGCCGCTGATCGGGACCTTCGCGACCGAGATCGGCCTCGACCGCGCGCTCTGGGTCGTGGTCGCCCTCTGTCTCGGCATCCTGGTCCTGGCCGGCAGCGCCCGCGACCCCCGCACGCGCGACCCCAGCAGTCCCTCTCTCGGCGATCCCTCCCCCCACCGTCCGCGCTGATCATGCAGTTGTGGTTGTCGGGCACAACCACAACTGCATGATCACTGGGGAGGGTGTTGGGGGGAGTGGGGGCGTGCGAGGCTGAGGGGATGCCCGACGACCTCGGTGCCGCGCTGGCGGCGCTGCGCCCGCTGCTGCTCGACGAGCAGTCGCTGGTGCGGGCCGTCGCGGCCGGCCGGCAACGCAACACCCGCCCCCGGTGGGAACGCGTCGAGCTGCGACCCGTCGACCTCAAGGCCGGGCGCCACCTGCAGGTCGTCGCCTCCGCGGGAGGCGCGCCCATCACGGCGAACCACGCGTTCGGGGAGCCGGCGGCGACGGCCCTCGACGAGCTGCTCGCCGAGCCGTTCGGCAACTGGCACGTCTGGACGACCGCCGAGACCGTGCAGCTGCGGGTGACCAAGAAGGGCCACGCCCAGGTGCACCGCCACGTGGCCGAGGCCGTGCAGAGCACCGGCCACGACCGGGCCGCCGCGCACCTCATCGACCCCGGCGACCCGCTGTTCAAGACCCTCGGCGCGGGAGCCAGTAAGCGCCGGCAGGTCGACGCGTTCTTGCGGGTGCTGCAGTCCGCCGCCGAGGAGGCCGACCTCCCGACCGACCGGCCGCTGCGGGTGGTGGACCTGGGGTGCGGCAACGCCTACCTGAGCTTCGCGGCCTACCGGTTCCTCGCCCGGGACCGTGAGGTCCGCCTGACCGGCGTCGACCTGAGACTCGAGTCGAGGAGGCGCAACACCGAGCTGGCGGCCGAGCTCGGATGGGACGCTACGGTCGACTTCGTCGAGGGGTCGATCATCGGCGCTCCGGTCGACGGCCCGGTCGACGTCGTGCTCGCCCTGCACGCCTGCGACACCGCGACCGACGACGCGCTCGCCCAGGCCGTGCGCTGGGCGACCCCGGTTGTCCTCGCATCGCCGTGCTGTCACCACGACCTGCAGCGCCAGATGAAGGAGGCCAGGCCCCCCTCGCCGTACGGGCTGGTGGCCCGGCACGGGATCCTGCGCGAGCGCCTCGGCGACCTCCTCACCGACGCACTGCGCGCGGCGCTGATGCGGCAGGTCGGCTACCGCGTCGAGGTCGTGGCGTTCGTGTCCGCGGAGTACACGCCGCGCAACACGATGCTGCGCGCGGTCCGTGCCGGGGCGGGTGCGCCGGAGGACCCACAGGCGCGGGCGGAGTACGAAGCGCTGGTCGGGGACTGGGGAGTCACGCCGTACCTGCAGACGCTGCTCGCCGATGCCGGGCGCTAGCTCGCCGGCGGTGGTGCTGCTCGTTGCGTCGCTGGCCGCGACGACGCCCGCCTTGTCGCTGGCCGCGACGGAGCCCACGCCGCTGCTGCAGATCCAGGACCCGACCCTGCTCGAGACCAGCGGGCTTGCGGTGTCCGCCCTGCACGAGGGCGTGCTGTGGACGCACGCCGACGGCGGCGCGGCGGCGGAAGTGCGCGCGTTCGACGCGGCGGGGGAGACGGTTGCCACCGTGACCCTGGCCGGGATCGACCCCTACGACCCCGAGGCGCTGGCGCCCGGCGTCAACGACGCGGGGAAGCCAGCACTCTTCCTCGGCGACCTGGGGGACAACCTCGAACGTCGGCCGGACGTGTCGGTCTTCCGTTTCACCGAGCCGAGACGGCTGGCCGACCAGAGCGTCGAGGCGACCTGGTTCCGGTTCACCTACTCCGACGGGCCGCACGACGCCGAGGCGCTGCTGGTGCACCCGCGCACCGGACGGATGCTCATCGCGACGAAGGATGCGGGCGGCGGTGGCGTGTACGCCGGGCCGAGGGACCCCGTCCCGGTAAACCAGGGCACCAACCGTCTGGTCCGGGTCGCCGACGCACCGCTGCTCGTGACCGACGGGGCCTACCTGCCCGACGGCCGGTTCGTGCTGCGGACCTACGGATCGGTGCTGGTCTATGACCGGCCCGGGCACCAGGTCGGGACTGCGTCGCTGCCGCTGCAGCCGCAGGGTGAGTCGGTGGCCGCCGACGGCGACCGACTCCTCGTCGGCAGTGAGGGCCCGCAGTCCGCGGTCTACGCCGTCCCCGTCCCGGCGCCCTCCTCCGACTCGGCGCCCGGAGACCGGGCGACCGCCCCGCCCGTCGACCGAGAGCCCGGCGGCTCCGTGGCAGCCTCCGGAAATGGTCTGGGGGAGGAGTCGGGATGGCGCACCGCCTACCGGGTGGCCCGCGTGGTCGCCATCATCCTGGTGTTGACCGGCGTCATCGCCTACTTCCGCCGCAGTCGCCGCCGCTGAGGCACAGGTCAGTCCTGCTCGGCCGCGGCGCCACCTGTGGGTGCTACTCGCGATCGGCATCCTTGGCTACGTCATGCGCAGGTTCGGGTACCCCATCGCGCCGGCCGTGATCGGCCTCATCCTCGGACCGATCGCAGAAGAACAGCTCCGGCGCACCCTCGCCATCAGCCAGGGCGACCCGACGGCACTGGTCTCCAGCCCGTTCGCGGCGACGGTATACGTGTTGCTGGCCATCGGCATCGTGGTGACCTTGCTCGTCGGCGCCGGGCCGAGCGCGTTGTCGAGGAGGTGGTGTCGGCTCCCTGACCGCTTCGCCGGCGATGAGTTTGTGCCGGGGGGCCGGTCTGTCCTGAGTGAGCTCCGAGCTGTGGCTGCGCAGGCCGATCGCGCCCTCCGACGTGGCAGCCCTGTGCGCGCGCGTCCGTGCTCTGGCTCTGCTCTCGAGCAGCGACGGGGTCTTGGTGTGCGACGTCCGCGCGATCGGTGACCCCGGCCTCGCCACGGTCGACGCCCTGGCCCGCGTACAGCTCACTGCCGCGCGGCTCGGCCGCCGGACGGTGCTGTTCAACGTCTCTCCCGAGCTGCGGCAGCTGCTCGACCTCGCGGGGCTCTCGGACGCACTCCCGTCCGCCGCGGCTCAGGACGGCGGCGTCGCCGGCAACCCGAAGAGAGGGAACAGGGTCTCGGTGTCGAGGAAGAACGCGAACTCCACGATCCGGCCGTCGGACACCTCCAGCACCTGGAGCGCCCACGGCTCGTAGCTCCCGCCCGGACCGCTCGGCTTGTACTGCCCGAACGCCGGACGGCCGTTGGCGGAGGTGGGCACCAGGCGGGAGTTGCGGCAGGCTGCGCCCGTCCCGGTCCAGAAGCCGAGGATGTCGTCGCGACCGCGCAGCCACAGCTCGTAGGGCGGCATCGACTGCGTCGCGTCCTCGTGCAGGAGCGAGGTCAGTGCGCTCATGTCGTAGCGCTGGAAGGCGTCCACGTAGCGCGCCAGCAGCGCGCGCTGCTCGTCGTCCATCGGCGCTGCGCGATCGGCGATGTCGACGTCGCCGGCGGCGAGGGTGGCGCGCGCCCGCTGGAGGGAGCTGTTGACCGACGCCTCCGTGGTGTCGAGGAGCTCGGCCACCTCGCTGGCCCTCCAGGCCAGCACCTCGCGCAGGATCAGGACGGCCCGCTGCCTGGGTGGCAGGTGCTGCAGCGCGGCCACGAGCGCCAGCCGCACGGAGTCCCGCGACACGGCGACGTCGGCGGGGTCGCTCACCGCGGGCAGGACCCGGCCGTCGGGGACCGGTGTCACCCAGGTGACCTCGGGCAGCGTCCCGCCGAGCGGAGAGTCAAAGGGCTGCGCCGGCCCCATGTCCATCGGCCGCGCCCGGCGCTCTCGTCCGCGCAGCATGTCGAGGCTCACGTTGGTGGCGATGCGGTAGAGCCACGAGCGCAGGGCAGCCCGGCCCTCGAACTTGTCGAGGCCACGCCAGGCCCGCACTATCGTCTCCTGGACCGCGTCCTCTGCCTCGGCGGCCGAGGCCAGCATCCGGTAGCAGTAGGCCGTCAGCTCCACCCGGTGCGCCTCGAGCTGCAGCTCGGGCTCAGCGGGTGCGTCCGGACTGCCGCTCCTGACCGCACCGGCCCTCGTGTCGAGACTGGTCACCGTGGCTCCTCTCGCCGTCCCACGCATCGTAGGGGCCGCCACCGACAGGCGCACCGGGTCGCCCGACCCGGATGCCGATCGCAGCGCCGACGAGCAGGGCGGGTACGACGAGTAGCGCGAGTCGGATGCCGACCACGTCGGCGATCGCACCCAGGAGGAAGGGCGCGGCTCCCGAGGCCAGGGCCGCACCGAGACCGACCCGGGCGCTGGCCTGGTCCGGCCGTCCCTCCGAGGCCTCGATCGCCCGCGCGATCCCCAGCGGGTAGAACAGGGCGATCCCGAGGCCGCACACCAGCAGGGCGGGCAGCCCGAGGACAACTGTGCCGGCCAGCCAGAAGACCGTGAACCCGGCCATGGTGGTGAGGATCGCGGCGTACAGCAGCTGGTCCAAGGGGAATCGAAGAGCGAGGCGACCGCCGGCCACCCGCCCGACGCACATGCCGGCCACAAGTGCGGTCAGCCCCGCCGCTGCCTGTCCCGGCGCGAGGCCCATCTGCTCCCGCAGGACGTCGGCGGTCCACAGGAGCAGGCAGAACTCCACCGCGATCCCGGCGGTCACCACCGCCCAGGAGATCCAGAACCGCCGGGGCAGCCGGCCGTTCTCGATGTGGTGCGGGACGGGCGCAGGGCTCGGGGCCCGCACGTGGCGGCCGGCGAAGGCCAGGACGAGCACGACCGGCAGCAGGAGGAGCAGCGCCGGTCGCCAGCCGAGGCCGAGGCCCACGCACGCACCGACGACCAGCGGCGCGACGGTCCCGGCACCCGCCGCGACGGCGTTGGCCTCGCTGATCGCCGAGGGGCCTGAGACGCCGTGCCGATCGGAGAGCACGGGTGCGCTCGACACGACGACGAACGACCCGCCGAACGCCGCGACCGTCACACCGAGCAGCGTCGCCGGCAGCGCCGTCGACGACACGTAGGTGAGGACGCCGGCGCACAGGCCCGCCATGCCCGACCACACGATGGTCGACCGGCCGTGGCGTCGCAGGAGTGGAGCCACTATCAGCGCGGCGAGCAGCGAGCCGACCGCGAGCGCCGTCCCGTGCAGGCCAGCGACCGAGCGGCTGACGCCCTGCTCGTCGCGCAGCAGGCTCAGGGTGGGCCCGAACCCGTAGATGAAGTAGCCGTAGCAGCCGAGCTGGAGGTAGGTCAGCCGGGTCAGCGCGTCGCGGTCGAGCTTCACGTGGGGTGGTCACCGCACCTGCGCGACCACGTGGTCTATGCACGCGGTCAGGGCCTCGACGTCGTCGGGCTCGACAGCCGGGAACATCGCCACGCGCAGCTGGTTGCGCCCCAGCTTGCGGTAGGGCTCGGTGTCGAGGATCCCGTTGACCCGCAACGTCTTTGCGACCAGGGCGGCGTCGATCGAGCCGTCGAGGTCGATGGTGGCGACCACGGCGGAGCGGGCGTCCGGGTCGCTGACGAACGGTGTCGCGTAGTCGGACTTCTCGGCCCAGGTGTAAAGGCGTCGTGACGAGTCGGCGGTGCGCTCGGTCGCCCACGCGAGCCCGCCCTGGGCGAGGAACCACTCGACCTGCTCGGCCAGCAGGAACAGCGTCGTGAGGGCCGGGGTGTTGTAGGTCTGGTCGAGCCGCGAGTTGTCGATCGCGATCTGCAGGTCGCTGAACGCCGGCACCCAGCGTCCCGTGGCGTGGACCTCGGCGACGCGCTCGACGGCCGCGGGCGACATGAGCGCGAGCCACAGGCCGCCCTCGGAGCCGAACGACTTCTGCGGCGCGAAGTAGTAGGCGTCGGTCTCGGCGACGTCGACCGGCAGGCCGCCTGCGCCGGAGGTGGCATCGACCAGGACCAGCGCCCCGTCCTGCGCACCCTCGACCCGTCGCAGCGGCATCGCCACACCGGTGGAGGTCTCGTTCTGGGTCAATGCGTAGGCGTCGACGCCGGTCTCGGCGCGCGGCGCCGGGTGGGTGCCGGGCTCGCTGCGGATCACGACCGGGTCGGCGAGGAACGGCGCGGCAGCGGCCGCGTCGGCGAACTTCGAGGAGAACTCGCCGAACACGAGGTGCTGCGAGCGCTCGCGGACCAGGTTGAGCACCGCGATGTCCCAGAACGCCGTGGTGCCTCCGTTGCCGAGCACCACCTCGTAGCCGTTCGGGAGGGCGAAGAGCTCGCCCAGGCCGGTGCGGATGCGGCGTACGACGTCCTTGACGGTCTTCTGCCGGTGCGAGGTCCCGAGGTACGCCGAGCCGGTGCCCACCAGCGCCGCCACGGCCTCGGGCCGCACCTTGGACGGGCCGGAGCCGAAGCGTCCGTCAGCCGGCTTGAGGTCCTCGGGAATGCGGATGTCGCCCACCCGGCAAGGCTATGCGGCCCCCAACCCCCCCAAACCGCGGGATCGGAGTGGAGGGCCCGGCGTGTCTGCCCCCGCTCCACTCCGGTCCGCGAAAAAGGGGGTCAGTCGGTCCAGCCCTTGACCGCCGACGGCTGGCGGGGGCCCTCGCCGATGTAGCGCGCCGACGGGCGGATCAGCCGGCCGGTGCGCTTCTCCTCGAGGATGTGCGCGGCCCAGCCGGCCGTGCGCGCGCAGGTGAACATCGGCGTGAACATGTGGGCCGGCACCTCGGCGAAGTCGAGCACCACGGCGGCCCAGAAGTCCACGTTGGTCTCCAGCACCCGGTCGGGCCGGCGAGCCCGCAGCTCCTCCAGCGCCGCCTTCTCGAGGGCGGCTGCCGCCTCGAACCGAGGGGCGCCGAGCTCCTTGGCGGTGTTCCGCAGCACGCGGGCCCGTGGGTCCTGGGCGCGGTAGACCCGGTGCCCGAAGCCCATCAGTCGCTCGTGGCGGTCCAGCACACCTCTGACGTACGCCGTGGCGTCGCCGGTCTTCTCGACAGCGTCGAGCATGTGCATCACCCGCGCCGGGGCGCCGCCGTGCAGCGGACCGGACATCGCACCCACCGCACCGGAGAGGCAGGCGGCGACGTCGGCACCGGTGGACGCGATCACGCGTGCGGTGAACGTCGAGGCGTTCATGCCGTGCTCGGCGGAGGTGATCCAGTAGGCGTCCACGGCCTTCACGTGGCGCGGGTCGGGGTCGCCGCGCCAGCGGATCATGAAGCGCTCGACGATCGTGGCCGCCCTGTCGACCTCGGACTGCGGCACCATCGGCAGCCCGATGCCGCGCGCCGACTGGGCCACGAACGACAGCGCCATCACCGATGCGCGGGCGAGGTTGTCACGGGTCTCGTGCTCGTCGATGTCGAGCAGCTGGCGGAAGCCCCACGCCGGGGCCAGCATCGCCAAAGCGCTCTGCACGTCGACGCGCACGTCGCCCGAGTGCACCGGCAGCGGGAACGGCTCGGCCGGCGGCAGGCCCGGGTTGACCTCGTTGTCGACGAGCAGGCCCCACACGTTGCCGAAGGACACGTTGCCGACGAGGTCCTCGATGTCCACACCCCGGTAGCGCAGAGAGCCGCCCTCGCGGTCGGGCTCGGCGATCTCGGTCTCGAACGCGATGACACCTTCGAGGCCTGGCTTGAAGTCGGACATCGTGCTCCTCGGTTCGGGTGCCAGGCATTCTGGCCCACATCGTCCTCGCCGGCCCAGGCTCCCCCCCGTCGCGTCGTGCAACAGTGACCCCGTGCAGCCCCCGGACCCCGCGTCGATGCGGGAGCGCTACGCCCGCCCTGGCCTGCTCGAGGTGGACGTCCCTGCCAACCCGCTCGAGCTGTTCGCCGCCTGGTTCGTCGACGCGGTGGGCGCCGGCCTCCCGGAGCCCAACGCGATGGTGCTCGCGACCGTCTCGGCGGAGGGGGTGCCCGAGGCGCGCACCGTCCTGCTCAAGGGGTATGCCGGGTCAGGGCTGCGGTTCTTCACCAACACGGCCTCGGCCAAGGGGGCGGCCCTCTCTTCGCACCCCGTGGCGGCGCTCGTCTTCCCCTGGCACTCACTCGAGCGGCAGGTCCGCGTCACCGGAGAGGTGCTGCCGATCGCGGTCGAGGAGGTAGCGGCGTACTTCGCGAGCCGGCCGCGGGAGTCGCAGCTGGGGGCGTGGGCGAGCCCGCAGTCGCAGGTGGTGGGGTCCAGGGAGGAGCTCGACGGGCTGCTGACCGCCGCCGAGGAACGGTTCCCGGAGGGGACCGAGGTGCCGGTGCCGCCGTCATGGGGGGGCTACCTGGTGGTGCCGAGTGCGTGGGAGTTCTGGGCCGGGCGGCCGGGTCGGATGCACGACCGCCTCCGCTACCGGCGTACGGACTCGGCTGACCCCACGCCCGCTTCCGTCACCGGCGTCACCGACGTCACCGACGTCTCCACCGACCCCTGGCTTCTCGAGCGCCTCGCCCCCTGACCCCTGTGATCGACTGAAACGTTCAGCGAGCTACAACGCTTGTGAATCAAGGGAAAGGTTTCAGTCGATCATGGGAGGAAGAGTCCCCGGACAGCAGCGACCCGCGGGCCTTTGCGCAGAGGGGACGTGTTCCTCTGCAGCCCGCGGGTCGGGTGACTGCCTGGTAGTCGCCGGCC
>Ga0180121_10000783_pt1 | contig 13334 bp, 8 predicted proteins | sample AntDrymUQ5402106_2_FD_129676 | JGI IMG/M metagenome (GOLD analysis project Ga0180121, IMG submission 129676) | Polar desert sand microbial communities from Dry Valleys, Antarctica - metaG UQ540 (21.06) (version 2) (version 2) | ecosystem: Environmental > Terrestrial > Soil > Desert | place...
AGGACATCGAGCGCGCCGACGCGCGTACGCAACGGCTCGCGCGTGGCCACGCGGTAGGCCGCGATGTCGTCCGCGAGCTCGGGAATGAGCTCGGTCACCGCTTCCGAGCCGACGTCGCGAATGCGCTCCAGCGTCGGTACGAAATCGGCGGTCTCGATCCGCTCCGGGACGCCGTAGATCCGGCGGCCTCCCTCGTCGCGCTGCAGGATCCCCGTGAGGATCAGATGCAGGAAGAGCTGCGCGTCCGTCGCGTCGTGGCCGCGCTCGGCCAACTCGATCGCAGGCTCGACGAGCTCTGGCCAGGGCATGCTCGCAAACCGGCGATGCGCCTCCTCGAGACCGGCGACCAGGCCCGGCACGGCCACCGAGCCAGCGCCGATGTGGTAGCTCTGCGTCGAGTCGCCGAAGTCAACGGTGAGGTCTTCGATCTCGCCGAGTGGCTGGGCGGGCGCCGCGAAGAAGCAGTCGAGCACGGTGACCTCCCCCGCAACCCAGGTCAGCAGGAAGCCGCCCCCTGTCGGACCGGTCAAGGGGCCTTCGGTCACGGCAGCGGCAAAGGCGGCCGCGATGCAGGCGTCGACCGCGTTGCCGCCCTCGGAGAGCACGCGCGCGCCTGTCTCCGCGGTGACCCGATTTCCGGCTGCGATCGCTCCCTGCATGAACTCAGGGTAAAGATGTGGCCGGGATGCCGATAACACCCGGAGGAACCGTTGATTCACCGGGAACGTTGAGACTAGATGCATCTCGAACTCGAACTGCGCAAACGACACCTCGCCCTCTTCTTCGGCTCGATCGCCGCGCTCGTCGCGATCGCGGTAATGCCGCAGCTCCTCGGTGAGCGCGTCGCCGACGGCATCGACGGGCTCGCGGCGGCCGAGGCGGGCTGGATTTGGCTCGCGGCCTGCGCCTTCGGAGCCTCGCTGATCGCTTCGGCATCCGGCTGGGCCTCTGCTCTGACGCGGTGCGGCGGCACGACGACGCGACCGGACTCGACCGCCCGCTATTGCACCGGCTCGCTCGTCAACGCAGTCGCACCCGCCCGGATCGGGAGCGCCGTGCGCTTCGCGCTCTTTTCGCGCACGCTCCCGAACGAGGGGCGCCTGTGGACGACCGGAGGAATCGCGACGTCGCTCGGTGCCGTCCGCATGCTTTGGCTCGCGCTGGTGCTCGCGCTGGGATCGGCAAGCGGCCAGCTCCCGCGCTGGCCGATCGCGCTGATGGTGCTCGGCTTCGGGGTCGCGGCCGCCGTAGCCTGGCGCGCACGTAGCACGCGGCCTGGAACGCGCTTCGCGCACGCGCTCGACGCCTTCCGCGTCCTTGGCCGGTGCCCGCGCGCCGCCGCGCAGATCGCCGGCTGGATCGGGCTCGGGATGGCCCTCCGCCTTGCCGCCGCGGCCGGAATCGTCGCCGCTTTCGGGATCGACCGTCCGTTCGCGGCGGCGCTCCTGATCATCCCCGTGCTCGACCTCGCAGGACTGCTGCCGATCACGCCTGGCAACGTCGGCGTCGCGAGCGCAGCCATTGCCTTCGCGCTGACCGCGCACGGAGCCGGATCAAACGTGGCGCTTTCGGCCGGGATCGCCTTCGGCGTCGTCGAGACCTTGACGACCGTGGTGCTCGGCTGCGGCAGCCTCCTCTACTTCGCCGGCTGCCGCACGGATGCCCGCCGCTGGCGGACGGCGGCGGTCAGCGTCAGCGGCTGTCTCGCGCTCGCCGCCGCGTTCGGCGCGACCGTGCTCGCTCCGCTCGTCTAGCTCGCGCTAGTAGCTCTAGTTCCGCATGAAGCTCGGGGGCTCGAGCGGGTCTTCCGTCCGGCGGGAGCTCGTGCCGGCGCTGAAGCTCGGCGTCATCCGGCGGTGGCTGCCGCCGAGGCCGGTCGCGACGACCGTGACCCACACCTGGCCGGCGAGACGCTCGTCGACCGTGGCTCCGAAGATGATGTTCGTGTCGTCGGTAGCGGCCTGGCGGACGGTCTCTGCCGCGTCGTTCACCTCGAGCAGCGTCAGATCCTCACCGCCTGCGATCGAAAGCAGGATCCCGCGGGCGCCGACGATCTCCGTGTCGATCAGCGGCGACTTGAGCGCGCGCTCGGCGGCCTGCTTGGCGCGATCGTCACCGGTGGCGTAGCCGATGCCCATCAACGCTGAGCCTGCGTCGGACATGATCGTGCGCACGTCGGCAAAGTCGAGGTTGATCAGGCCGGGCATCGTGATCAGGTCGGTGATGCCCTGGACGCCCTGGCGGAGGACGTCGTCGGCGATCTTGAAGGCGTCGAGCATCGAGGTGGAGCGATCGAGCACCTCGAGCAGCCGGTCGTTCGGAATCACGATCACCGTGTCGCAGGCTGCGCGGAGCTCGTCGACGCCCAGCGTCGCCGAAGTCATCCGGCGGGAGCCCTCGAAGCGGAACGGCGTCGTGACGATGCCGACGGTGAGCGCGCCGAGCTCGCGCGCGATCCGCGCGACGATTGGGGCGGCGCCCGTGCCGGTGCCGCCACCCTCGCCTGCGGTGACAAAGACCATGTCCGAGCCACGGAGGGCGTTCTTGATCTGGTCGTAGCTCTCCTCGGCGGCGCGGCGCCCGATCTCCGGCTCGGAGCCGGAGCCGAGACCAAGGGTGAGGTCACGACCGATGTGGATCTTGACCGGCGCGTCCGAGAGCTGCAACTGCTGCATGTCAGTGTTGACCGCGACGAACTCGACCTGCGAGATGCCGGCGTCGATCATCCGATTGAGCGCGTTCAGGCCCGCACCGCCGACCCCGGCGACGCGGATCACGGCGAGATAGGAGACGGAGTCGCGCGGGGTGGCGTACTCGAGCCTGGGGGCGGGCTCGGGCATCGACTCGATCGCCCGAGGCCGCGATTCATACACGGGCTCACGGGCGGGTGGCGGCGCAGTCGGGGCTGGCGCGGCGGCCTTGGGCCGGTCGCGCGGCGGGCTCACCGGCGGCGCCGCCGGCTCGGAGGGCGCGGCCGTCGGGACGGCCGCGCGTGCTTCCTCCTTTGCGAAGTCGGGCACGTGCTCGACCGTCTTCTCCTGCGGCTCCTCTGGCGTGACCGCCGGCTTGGCGGGCTCCTGTCCGTCAGCCTGCCGCTGTGCGGCTTCCGTCGCGCGGAAGAGCTCCGCGAGCGGGCCTTCACGCATGCTCGCGCGGTTTCGCGCCATCGAGCACCTCCTTCGCCAGATCGCGGTAGCCCTCGGCCGCCGTCCCGGACGGGTCGTATTTCAGCACCGATTGGCCCTTCACGGGCGCCTCGGCATAGCGGACAGTCTTACGGATGCGCGTCTTGAAGACGAGGTCGCCGAAGCTCTCCTCGAGGATCTCGACGGCCTCGCGCGAGTGCAGCGTGCGCCGGTCGAACATCGTCGGCAGGATCCCCTCGATCTTCACCTCGGGGTTCAGGTTCTCGCGCACCATCGCGAGCGTGTTCTCGAGCTGCACGAGCCCGCGCAGCGAGAGGTACTCGCACTGCACCGGCACGATCACCCCGGTGGCGGCGACGAAGGCGTTGATCGTCAGCAGGCCGAGCGACGGCGGCGTATCGACCAGGATGAAGTCGTAGCGGTCCCGCACCTCCACCAGCGCCTTCTCGAGCGCCCGCTCCCGGCCGATCATCGCGCTGAGCGCGAGCTCGGCGCCGGCAAGGTCGATCGAGGCAACGGCGACGTCTACCTCGGCGGTGTGGATGATCTCCGAGATCGGCAGCCGGTGGACGAGCACGTCGAACATCGAGCGCTCGATCGCGTCAGGGTTCATGCCCTGGCTCATCGTCAGGTTTCCCTGCGGGTCGAGGTCGACGACGAGCACGCGGTAGCCCTGCTCCTTGAAGGCGACGCCGAGGTTCAGCGTCGTCGTCGTTTTCGCGACGCCTCCCTTCTGGTTGGCGAACACGATCACCTTCTGCAACGACTTCTCCTCGGTGGCGTTGTGCGCTCGAACGTTCGGGCGCGGTAGCAGACGCATGAGTCCCATGTGGGAGCGCCTTTCAAGGGTACAGCCGCTTTTCCTTCACCCCGGGCGAACTGCGGCCCGCGTCGTCGTACCAGTGAGCGATCACATGCCGATTATGTCCCGAGCCAGCGCCGTGCGTAGGCGCTCGATCACCTCCCCGTTGTCGCTCGTCGCATTGCTGTTCATTTCACTGCGCTGCTCGCGCGTCCACGTCTCCGCCTCACGCAGCAGCCCTCGCAGCTCCGCAAGCAACTCGCCGGGCGCTGCGCCCTTACGGTCGAGCGCGTCGATCCGGTCGAGCCGGGCGAGGACGCGAGCTTCCTCCATGAGGTCGACGCTAGCGGGCAAGTTGCGTCAAGACACTCACACGTCCGCCACAAATGTGTGCCTGTTTCGCGAGCTAAGCGGTCTCGGCCAGCCGCGGATCCGCCCGCAGCCCGAGCAGGGTGTCGTCGAGCGAGCGCACGAGCGCCGCGCGGTCTCCGTGACGGAGCGTCTCGACGAGGGAGCGGCGGACCGCGCCCTCGGCCCGCTGCGAAGCCTGCTCGCCCGAAGCGAGTGCCCGCAGAGCGGCGTGGATCGCCCGGCGCTCCTCACTCGAGTCTCCGAGGAGCACTGCGGCACGTAGCTCCCAGGTTTGGCCGAGCAATCCGGCGAGGGCTCCGCGGAGCTGCTCGGAACGGAACGGCTCGTGCTGGAAGAGCGAGAGCTCCCAGCGGTCAAGCGCCTCGGCGAGCGCCGTGTCGGCGTCGGCGAGCGCGAGGCGCGAGAGCAGTTCGCGCGCGAGCTCGGCTCGAAAGGAGTCGAGCCGCGTCGGCTCGCCGGGCGGTTGCGTGGCCGCGATCGGCAGGACGGGCCGGATCCCGAACGGCCGCCAGTCGAGCCGCTCAAACAAGACCGGTCCGGCGGCGACAGGCGCGGCGGTGGCGAGACGGATCGCAGAGACGGCGTCGGCGAGCTCGGCGGGCGCATCGGGCGGCTCGGCCCCGGCCTCGAGGCCGCGCTCGAGCTCGAGGACGCAGTACCGGTCGACCTCGCGCCCGAAGTCGGGCGGAAGGAGGCCCTGCGCCTCGGGCCAATGGTGCGCAAGCTCTCCGGTCGCGGCTGCGCGAATGCGGATCCCCTCACTGAGCTCGACTTGCGTCACGACCGAGATCCCGATGAGCGGCGCGACGGCCGAGTAGGCACGCGCGCCGCCGAAGAGCGAACCCTCGAGCTCGGCGTAGGCTCGCTCAAACGAGGTGTCGTCCCAGTCGAAGCCGCCGCACGACTCGGCGGTCGCGATCAGCAGGGAGACGAGAATGGTGCGGTAGAGAGCCTGCTCCTCGGACGGTTTCGGGCCAGCGTGCGCGCGCGCGAAAATCGCTGCGGCCGGCTCGCGCAAGAGCTCGTCGAGCGCGATCCGCGCGTCCGCTCGACCCGCCAGAGCGCTCGCCCGCGACTCGACGAACGTCCGCACGAGCGGCCGGTACTCGTACAGCGCAGGGCCTCCCCGCTGGACGTGCTCCTCGAAGGCAAACGGCAGGTCGTCACCTTCCTCGAGCGCACGGCCGAGGAAGACGAAGGCGCCCAGACAGAAGGCGCGAAGGGTGAGGTGCAGGTGGGGTGCGCGTACGGCGATCCGTCCTGCTTACTCCCCCGGCGGTCCCGCTCCTGCCTGACAGCCGGGACACCAGTAGGCCGTCCGGTTGTCGTCGCCTTGGCCCCGCGAGCGGACGATCGTGCCGCAGCGAAGGCACGGCCGACCCGCGCGCCGGTACACCTGGCGACCGGGCCTGCCGGTCGCGAGCGATTCCTGCATCAAGCGGCGCGCGGCGGCGACCGAGTCGCCCAGCATGTCGTCGCTTGCCTCCGCCACGCGCACCCAGGGCGACAGCTGGATCGTCCAGAGCGCCTCGGCCATCCACATGTTCCCGATCCCTGCGACGAGCCGCTGATCCTGAAGTGCCTCCCCGAGGCGCCGCTCCCCCGCGTTCCGCAGCCGCGCCACGGCCGCATCGAGATCGAGCTCCGCACCGAGCACATCCTGGCCGAGCCGGCCTACGTTCCTCGACTCGAGCGTTAGCACCGGCCCGTTCCAGAGCACGCCCTCGAGCTCATCGCCGCGGAGGACGAGCCAGGGGAACCCGGCCCGCGCCTTGCCGCGTGGCTCGATGCGCCAGCGGCCGGTCATCCGCAGGTGGCTGCGGACGACGATCCCGCCCTCGAACCGGAGCAGGAGGTTCTTACCGACCGCCTCCACCGACTCGAGCACGCGGCCATCGACGCGGTTGGCGACGCCGGTCGCCTGGGCGCGCGGATTTGGCGACTCGACCTCGAGCCGCTGCCCGACGAGCGGCTGCAGCCGCGCCGCCGCGCGGTGGAGGGAGTCACCCTCGGGCACGGCGCGAGCCTAGCCGCGCTAGTGTTTTGGGGAATGACACAGCGTGTGCAGGGTGGGACCGCGCAGCTCGCAACTACCGCACGGCCAGGCGCCGGCCGACACGGAGGGGTACGCGACGCAGCGGCGCGGCTTGTCTTCGATCGGTTGACCCGACTCGTTTCGGCCCTGCTCGATGTCCCAATCGCGATGATCAACGTCGTCGACGAGGAGCAGCTGCTCTACGCGAGTTGGGTCTGTCCACCAGAGCTGACGCTCGACGAACGCGGCGTGCCGCTGCCGCATTCGATCTGCCAGCACGCCGTGCTGAGTCGGATGCCGCTCGTGATCGAGGACGCCCGCGCCCATCCCGTCGTCCGGGATCTACCGGCAACGAGGGATCTCAGCGTCGCCGGGTACCTCGGCGTGCCGCTGCTGAGCGCCTCGGGGGAGGCGAGAGGCACGCTGTGTGCGATCGATTCCAAGCCGCGCACGTGGGACAAACAGGAGATCACCACGCTCGAGGACCTCGCTGCGACCGTGATCGCCTACATCGAGCGGACGCCGGGACGCCAGGAGCCGGGAGCGGAAGGCCTTAACATCGCAGCGGTCGCGCGACGCACCGGCATCGGCGCCGACACACTACGAAAATGGGAACGGCGCTACGGCGTGCTGCGCCCGAACCGGACGACAGGCGGGCAGCGCCGCTACGACGAGAGGGATGTGGCTCGGGTCGAGTGGCTGCGCGACCGGCTTGCTGAGGGATTCCGGATCAGCGAGGCCGCCGCGCTGCTCGCGGACGACGCGGCGACGACTGCCTCCTCGACGAGCGGACTGAGGGACGCGATCGTCGCGGCGGTGCGGGATCCCGACGCGCGGCAGCTGACTGCACTCGTCGAGCAGGCCTTCACCCTCCACGACGTCGAGACGGCGGTCGAGGAGATCGTCGCCCCGGCGCTGCGCACGGTCGGCGACCGGTGGCGCGAAGGCGCCGAATGCATCGGCGAGGAACACTTGCTGAGCGAAGCGGTTCGCTCGCGCTTGCGCGTGCTGCTCTCCGACCGGCGACACGCCGTCAGGGGTACGGCCGTGCTCGCCTGCGCGCCAGGCGAGCGCCACGAGCTGGGGCTGCTGGCGCTCGCAGTGCTGCTCCAGGCTGATGGGTGGCTCGCCGTCTACCTCGGCGCGGACGCGCCCGTCGAGTCGTCGCTCGCTCTTGCGGGCCGGATGGGCGCCGACGTGCTCTGCCTCAGCGTCTCCACCCCCGACCTGCTCGCAGAACTGCAGGGCCGACTGTCAGACGCGCAGCTTCCGGACGCGACGCGAGTGATCGTGGGAGGCGCCGCCGCGGAGCACCCGCAGCGGCTCGGCGAGGCCGTCGCCGACTTGCGTCAGAGGGTCTGAGAGCCTCCAACGCAATGAAGCTCTGAATCGGCGGGCCCCATTACGTTGGAGGCTCTAGCGATCAGGCGACGTGCGTGAGCGCGTGCTTGCCGACGTACATCGCCGCGTCGGCGGCGGCGAGCAACCCGTCGGCCTCACGCGAATCGGTGGGGTAAATCGCGACGCCGATGCACGCTTCGACGCGGACTTCGACCGCGCCGACCGGGAGCGGATCCGCCAGCAGGCTGCGGATCCGGGCGCTGACGGTCTCGGCGAGGACGGAGGCTTCCTGCACATCGAGGTCGGCCAGCACGATGACGAACTCGTCGCCCCCGACCCGCGCGACAACGTCCGTGGCGCGCGCGCCGGCTCGGAGTCGGGAGGCAACCTCGACCAGCATCCGGTCGCCGTACGCGTGACCGAGAGAGTCGTTGACCTCCTTGAAGCGGTCGAGGTCGAGGCAGAGGATGGCGACGGCGAGCCCGCCGCGGCGCGCGCGGGCGAGCGCGAGGTCGAGCTGCTCGCCGAGCAGGCGCCGGTTCGGCAGCTGCGTCAGCTCGTCGGTGGTGGCGAGCACGGTGAGCTTGCGGTTCGTCTCCTCCAGTCTGCGTTCGACGGTCTTCAGGTGGGTGACGTCCGTGACCGCGGTGCCGACTCCAACGATCCCGCGCGGGCCGGGGACGGGGTAGTAGCTGACGAGATGGCACTTGCCCTGCACGTTCTCGACCTCGATCCCGATCACCGGTTCCCCCGATTCGATCACCCGACGGGCCAGAGGCTCGAGGATGTCCGCGTTCTTCGGCGCCAGCTCGCGCAGCGTGCAGCCCTCGATCTCGTGCCGCTCGTGTCCCATGATCTCGGCGAGCGCCTGGTTCACGCGCTCGTGACGGAGATCGCAGTCGAGCAGGCCGAAGCCCAAGCCGGCGGGCGCGTGCTGGAAGAAAGCGTTGAGGGTGGCGAGGTGTGTCTTGGCGCGCTCGGCCGTACGCTGCAGCTGGTCACGGATGGAGCGGGTCATCGCGGCGGCCGCCGCCAGAGTGCCTGCGCCGAGGATCCAGATCTGCGCGGCATCGTCCACCGAGTGAACGTGTCCGACCGCGACCGCCCAGAGGCCCACCGCGACGAGGAGCTGGGCAAGCGCCTGCGTCCGGCTGAAGAAGAACGAGACGTAGATGACGACGCCGAGATACAACGGTGCGTAGAGCTCTCCGGACGGCTGGAAGAAGGTCAGCTCGGCGACGATCAACGTCGACGCCAGGGCGATCAGCCGGTTGGCGTGCCGCGGTAGCCGCTCGTAGCGGCAGACGAGCAGCAATGCGAGCGCGGCAGAAGATCCCGAGGCGAACAGCGCCGGGCCGCCAAGATCGTGTCCGGCCGCGGCCGCGGCGAAGACGAGCATCCCCAGGATCAGCAAGCAGACCGCGGCGGCGCGCGCCGCGAGCAAGGTTCGGCGCGCTTCCGGCGGGAGCTCGACGGGATCGAGCCCCACCCGCTGGGCGAAAGTTGGTGTCACCACCCAGTCATCGGGCAAAGCCGCCCCAAAATTTAGGGGCGCAGCACCGCCCGCCGGGGCCCGGCGAGGAAACCGGCATCAACGAGTAGCGGCATGACCTCCGTTTCCGTGACCGGGCGGCCGTCGAAGCGCTCGACTGCGAGCCGTTTCGCTCCTCCCGCCTTCACGTGCTCGACCAGCGCCGCGATCGCCGGGCGCAGCCATTCCTCGTCCGGCTCGCGCAGCGGCACGAGCGTCCTGCCGCCGCGCTCGACGAAGAGCGCCGCCTCGCCTCCGAGCAGCACGACCTGAGCACCGGCCACTCGCGCCGCCCGCGCGCCGGCCCGGCGAGGCCACGGCAGCGCGGCACCGTACGGCTGCGCCGGATCGGCGGCTGCGAGCACGAGCGGCTCCGGATCGTCTTCGGCGCGCAGCTCGCGCAAGCGCTCGACCGCCCCTGGAAGCGCGAACTGGGCGCCGCCGAGTCCCTCGACGAAATACCCGCGCCGGCAGGCGCCGATCGTCTCGAGATCCTTGAGCTCCGAGTAGACGGCTCCGTAGCCACCCGGGATCCCCTCGCCCCGCACACCGTCACGCGTGACGATGCCTTGCCGCTCAAGCAGCAGCTCCGCGAGCGCGCGCCGGTCGGGAACGCCGGCGAACAGGCGCTCCGTCGGCGACCAGCGGCCCTGCGTGGACGTGATCGACGCGCCGCGCGTGCGCGAGAATCGGCGGCGGCGTTGCAGCGCTTTGCTATTCGGGGTCGCATAGCGGTGGCCCGCCCGCAGCGGCGTCCAGGCGTCGTTTGTGACCTCGCCGGCCCAGACGAGCTCCCAGAGCGCGGGCAGGGCGGCCTCGCCTTCGAGGCCCGTTTCGGCGAGCAGATCGGCCCAGAACATCGCTCCACGCCCGAGCGCCTCGCGAATGCTCGTTGCCTCCGGAGACTCCGGCGGCGGCGCGCCGGGCGGCTGGCCGAGGAGGGGCGCGTCCTCCCGGAAGTAGACGGCAACTCGATCGAGGCCGGCCCCGACCCAGACGAGCTCTCCCGAAGCGCACAGTCCGTCGAACCACGCGGGCTGGTAGCCCGGAACGCGTCTCGGAAGCACCTCGCTCTCCCACAGCGAGACAGGAAGGGCGAGACCCTGAAGCGGGACGAGCGCCTCGCGCAGGCTCGCGCGGCGACCGATCCCGTGCCAGGCCGGCAGGAAGCGTCCGAACGAAGCCTGCTCGGCCGGCTCGACCTCGCGGCGAAGTGCGGCGAGAGAAGCCCTACGCAGGCGGCGGAGCACCTCGGGGTCGCACCACTCGCGCTCACTGCCGCCCGGCCGGAGCTCGCCGCGCACCAGTAGGTCGGCGCGCTCGAGCTCGTGCAGCAGGCTCTCGAGCTCGAGGCCGAAGCGCTCGTCGGCCTCGGCGGTCGTGAACGGGCCTCGGCTCTTCGCAAAGCGCAGTACCAGCTGTCGGAGCGAGTCGGGGCCGCCGCTGAGAAAGGCCTCGGGAAGGCCCCCGGGCGGCATCACACCGAGCGCGTCTCGGTAACGACCGGCGTCCTCGGCGGCGATCAGCCGCTCTCCGCCCGCGAAGCGAACGGCGAGCGCGCGGCGCTCGGCGAGCAGGATCGCGGCCTGCCCTTCGTCGTATTCGCCCGGGCTGAGGTCGCCGCGGCGGCGGAGCACGTCGTGCAGCTCGTCGGGATCTCGCGGATCGCCGCGCAGCTGCCGCTCGACCTCGGCAAGCGCGTCCGGGTCGATCAGCTCCCGCAGCTCCTCCTGCCCGAGGAGCTCGCGCAGCAGGTCGCGGTCGAGCGAGAGCGCCTGCGCGCGCCGCTCGGCCGGCGGCGTGTCGTCCTCGTACATGTAGGTGGCGATGTAGTCGAAGAGGAGCGACGAGGCGAAGGGCGACGCGGAGGCTGTCTCCACCTCGACGAGATCCAGCTCGCGGGTCTGGATTCCGTGCAGGATCCCTTTCAGTGCCGGCAGGTCGAAGACGTCCTGGAGGCACTCGCGATAGGTCTCGAGCACGATCGGGAACGAGCCGTACTTGCGCGCGACCTGGAGCAGGTTTTGGGCTTTCAGGCGCTGCTGCCAGAGCGGCGTGCGCTGGCCCGGACGGCGCCTAGGGATCAAGAGCGCGCGAGCCGCGTTCTCCCGGAAGCGAGCTCCGAAGAGCGCCGTCTGACCGACTTCGCCGACGACGAGCTCTTCGATCTCGTCAGGGCCGATCAGCAGGTCGGCGGTGCTCGGCGGCGCATCGGCCTCGGGGAGGTGGAGTGCGATCCCATCGTCCGACCAGATCGATTGGACGTCGAGCCCGATCGTGTCGCGAAGCCGCGCGGTGAGCGCCATCCCCCAAGGCGCGTGCACGCGGCCGCCGAACGGCGTCAGGATGCAGACGCGCCAGTCGCCGATCTCGTCGCGGAAACGTTCGACCACGATCGCGCGGTCGGAGGGGACGACACCGGTGGCGGCGGCCTGCTCGCGCAGGAAGGTGAGCAGGTTCTGGGCGGCGCGCGGGTCGAGGTGGTAGTCGTCGCGAAGGCTCGTGAGCGCGCTCTTGTCCGAGCGTGCGACGAGCTCGCGCGAGGCGCGACCGATCTTTTCTCCCAGCTCGAAGGGACGGCCGACGCCTTCCCCTTTCCAGAACGGGACCGCGCCGGGGACGCCGGGGGCCGGCGAAACGATGACGCGGTCGCGGGTGATCTCCTCGATCCGCCACGTCGAGGCGCCGAGCATGAAGGTCTGGCCCTGCCGCGCCTCGTAGACCATTTCCTCGTCGAGCTCGCCGACGCGGCCGCCCCCGTCGATGAGGTGGACGCCGAAGAGGCCGCGGTCGGGGATCGTGCCGGCGTTCGTGACGGCGAGCCGTCGCGCTCCGGTGCGTCCGCGAATCACACCGGCCGTGCGGTCCCAGACGATGCGCGGCCGCAGCTCGGCGAACTCGTCCGACGGGTAGCGGCCGGCAAGCATGTCGAGCACGTTCTCGAGCTGGGCGCGGGAGAGGTCGGCGAAGGGATAGGCGCCGCGGACGAGCCTGTGCAGCTCCGAGACCTCGATCTCCTCGTCGGCGACGATCGCGACGATCTGCTGCGCGAGCACGTCCAGCGGGTTGCGCGGGATCTTCGTCTCCTCGATCTCGCCGCCGCGCATCGCGCGCGCGACGACCGCCGACTCGAGCAGATCGGCGCGGAACTTGGGGAAGATGCGGCCCTTCGAGGTGGAGCCGAGATCGTGGCCAGCGCGGCCCACCCGCTGCAACCCGCGCGCGACCGACTTCGGGCTCTCGACCTGGATCACGAGGTCAACCGCGCCCATGTCGATCCCGAGCTCGAGGCTCGACGTCGCGACCAGGCACGGAATCCGTCCCGCCTTCAGGTCTTCCTCGATCAGCACCCGCTGCTCGCGGGCCAAGGAACCGTGATGCGCGCGTGCGACCTCTGCCTCCGCCAGCTCGTTGAGGCGAATCGCGAGCCGCTCGGCGAGACGGCGGCTGTTGACGAAGACGATCGTCGAGCGGTGCTCCCGGACGAGGCGGAGGAGCTCGGGATAGATCGACGGCCAGATCGAGCCGCCCTCGCCCGGCTCGCGCATGTCGTCGAGCGGGACGACGACCTCGAGGTCGAGCTCCTTCGTGGTCCCCGCGTCGACGAGCTGGATCGGCCGGTGGCCGGAGACGAAGCGGCCGATCTCCGCCAGCGGGCGCTGCGTCGCGGACAAGCCGATGCGTTGCACCGGCTTGTCCAGGAGTTGGTCGAGCCGTTCCAAGGAGAGCGCAAGGTGTGCGCCTCTCTTCGTCCCGGCGACGGCATGGACTTCGTCCACGATCACGGTCTCGAGCGTCCGCAGCGTCTCGCGCGCCTGCGAGGTCAGCATCAGGAAGAGCGACTCCGGGGTCGTGATCAGAATGTCCGGCGGCTCTTTCACGAGCTCGCGCCGTTCCTTCTGCGTCGTGTCGCCGGTGCGCACGCCGACGCGAAGCTCCGACTGGAGGCCGGCGAGCGGGCCGCGCAGGTTCCGCTCGACGTCGTAGTTGAGCGCCTTCAGCGGCGAGACGTAGAGGAGGCGCAGTCCGGTTCCGGGGGCGCGGTCGAGCCGGTCGATCCCGTAGAGGAAGGCGGCGAGCGTCTTGCCCGAGCCGGTCGGCGCCTGG
>Ga0180121_10000784_pt1 | contig 13327 bp, 11 predicted proteins | sample AntDrymUQ5402106_2_FD_129676 | JGI IMG/M metagenome (GOLD analysis project Ga0180121, IMG submission 129676) | Polar desert sand microbial communities from Dry Valleys, Antarctica - metaG UQ540 (21.06) (version 2) (version 2) | ecosystem: Environmental > Terrestrial > Soil > Desert | place...
CCATTGGAAGGTCTTTCAGAGTGGAGTGAAAGATTGGTTGGGATAGTACTTATCGGGCTTGGCATTTGGGGAATACAAAAAGCTTTGAGCGCCAGAGTACATTATCATCTGCATGAACATGATGGCTCCGCACATGCTCATTTTCATCTTCATAATAAACACAGCGCTCATGCTCATGAAAGACAGGCAGTTCATAATCATAAACATGCTCCATTAAATATTGGAGTGCTTCATGGTTTTGCAGGCAGTTCGCATTTACTTTTAATTCTACCGGCATTGGCATTGCCAGGAACATTTAATGCTGTAGGATATATTGGTGGATTTGGTATCGGGACGATTCTTGCAATGGTAATTTTCTCCTGGTTAATAGGAGCTTTCATTAAAAAATATACCCATGAATTCTCAAAAGCATATAAAGGGATACAACTAGCCTTTTCTTGCGCTGCAATTGGAGTGGGTATTTTTTGGCTAAGCAATTGGTAAAATGATCAATCAATAATTGTATTTAATTTTTATGCACGAAGTATCAATTTGTCAAAGCATCATGAACACAATTCAAGCGGAGTTTGAAGCAGATCAACTTCCAAACATTCGAGAGATACACTTAAAGGTCGGAATACTGTCCTGCGTACAACCTCAGATATTAGAACATATGTTTAAGTATATGACAATAGACAGTCCTTTTAAAGATGCAGTTCTCTATACCGAAAATGTTGATGTTCTTGCCGAGTGTGAAAATTGCAGTCAAAGTTTTAAAGTAAAAAATTATCAGTTCATTTGTCCCGAATGCAATACCCCCACATCAAAAATAATTGAAGGGAAAGAATTAGAAATTTATAAAATAATTTTAGAAGAACCGGCGTATGCAAAAGTTGACCAATAAACCTGTTGGAACATTGAAAGTTCATGACGTTTCACTGAATCTTTTGAAAGCAAACGATTTTGTTGCAGAAGTGATACGTGATGAAATGAAAACCAAAAACATTCTGCTGATCAATTTAGTCTCTTCTCCCGGCAGCGGAAAAACTGCACTGCTTGAGGAAACAATTAAGATTTTAAAAGACCGGGTGAATATTGCCGTACTTGTTGGTGATCTTGAAACTGAGCGTGATGCTATACGAATACGTAAGCACGGAATTCAGGCGTTACAGATTGTTACCGGCGGGACATGTCACCTTGAAGCACAGATGATAAAGCAGGCCATGCCAAGTATTGATCTTACAGGAATTGATATTCTCTTTATTGAAAATGTTGGTAATCTCGTTTGCCCTGCATCATATGACCTCGGTGAAGATTTACGTGTAACTCTAATCTCATGCACAGAAGGAGACGATAAGCCTAAAAAATATCCAAGCATGTTTCTGACAACTGATATCATGTTAATTACAAAATCTGATTTACTGCCTTATGTCCCCTTTTCAATTGATGCAGTAATTAAAGACGCTCATGAAGTCAACAGTAAAATTGAAAATTATGTGTTGTCCAGTTTAAAAGGGGAAGGTATGGATGAGTGGTGTAAATTCTTAGTCCGCCAATTGAATCTAAAACGAAAAGAAGTTTTGACAGATGCTATTTAAATTAAATTTATGATTGAATCTTTTCATATAAAAATTTTAGGCGCAGTGCAGGGAGTTGGATTCAGGCCGTTTATATACCGGTTAGCTAAAGAGTTGAATCTTAACGGCTGGGTGCTCAATTCTGCTCAAGGTGTATTTATTGAAGTTGAAGGACCAAGGGAAATCTTAGAAAAATTTTTGCTTCGTATTGAAAAAGAAAAGCCATCAATATCTTCCATTCACAGCTTAGAATATTCCATTCATGATGTCTCGGGTTATGAAAAATTTGAAATCAGGCATAGCGAAACAAATGGAAAGAAAATTGCTTTAATTATTCCTGACATTGCGACTTGCCGGGATTGTCTGAAAGAATTGCTTGATCCAAACGATAGACGATTTCGATACCCGTTCATCAATTGTACTAACTGCGGTCCGAGATTTTCAATTATTGAATCTCTTCCATATGACAGGCCAAATACATCAATGAAAAATTTTATAATGTGTAAGGAATGTAGGAATGAATATGATAATCCTGAAAATAGAAGATTTCATGCACAGCCCAATGCCTGTCCGAATTGTGGTCCTCAACTGGAGTTGTGGAGTCATGAAGGAAATATTCTTGCTTCACATGAAGATGCATTGCTTCAAGCAGCAGATACTTTGCGCAAAGGAAAAATACTTGCACTAAAAGGAATTGGGGGATTTCAGTTAATGGTTGATTCACGAAATGATGTTGCAGTTAAAATTTTACGAAAGCGTAAACATCGTGATGAAAAACCATTTGCAGTAATGTATCCGTCTTTAAAATCCGTGAAGAATGATTGCAATGTTTCATCACTTGAGGAAAGGCTTCTCCTTTCTACTGCATCTCCCATTGTTTTATTACAAAGACGGAACAAGGAATTTCAAGAAAGTGATATAGCAGCTTCTGTTGCGCCAAACAATCCTAATCTCGGAGTGATGCTCCCTTATACTCCAATTCACCATCTTCTTCTTAATGAATTAGGTTTCTCGATTATAGCTACAAGCGGTAATCTCAGCGATGAGCCTATTTGCATTGATGAACAAGAAGCATTAAAACGTCTCAAAGATATTGCAGATATTTTTTTGGTTCATAATCGTCCCATCTTTCGTCATATTGATGATTCTGTCGCAAGAGTAATCTTAGGAAACGAACAGGTTTTGCGAAGAGCAAGAGGCTATGCTCCTATGTCTATTCATTTAAAAAATCCAGTGCTGCAGATGATAGCTGTAGGCGCTCATCTGAAGAATGCAATAGCAATGAGCAATGGAACAGAAATTTTTATTAGTCAGCATATTGGTGACCTTGAAACAGCGCAAGCATATTCAGCTTTTCAAAAAGTTGTTACGGATTTTCAGCAGCTATATGAGGTTAATCCGAGGAATATCGTTTGCGATATGCATCCGGAATATCTTTCGACAAAGTATGCAATTAAATTAAGCGATGCGGTAATTCCTGTTCAGCACCATTATGCTCACGTCATGTCATGTATTGCTGATAATGAATTGGAAGGTGAAGTGCTTGGTGTATCATGGGATGGAACGGGATATGGAACAGATAAAACTATTTGGGGCAGTGAATTTTTATTAACCAATGAAAATTCCTTTGAACGAGTTGCTCATTTTTTTCCATTTAAATTACCAGGCGGCGAAGCGTCAATTAAACAGCCTTCTCGTACTGCGATAGGTGTGTTGTTTGAAATATTTGGTGAAGAAATTTTTAGCCAAACTGACCTTAAGCCTTTGCAAAATTTTTCCGGAAAAGAATTAATGCTTCTTCAACAATTATTGAAGAAAAATCTGAACACGCCATCGACTACAAGTGCAGGAAGGTTATTCGACGCGGTTGCTTCACTGATCGGCTTAAGACAGATTGTAAACTTTGAAGGACAGGCAGCGATGGAACTTGAATTTGCAATTCAGCCTGAAATTTATGAAAGCTATCCTTTTGAAGTTCTAAATAAAAAACCTTATATCATCAACTGGCAGCCGGTGATTTTGAAAATCATTGATGATGTTAATGGTGATTTGAGTATAAAAATTATTGCAGCTAAATTTCATAACACACTATCTGAAATTATTGTAAACATTGCCAATAAAATCGGTGAATCTAAAATTGTATTAACAGGCGGATGCTTTCAGAATAAATATCTTACTGAAAGAACTGTTGTGCGTTTGAGAGAAGAAGGATTTAAACCTTATTGGCATCAAAGAATTCCTCCCAATGATGGAGGGATTGCAGCCGGACAAATAATGGCTGCTGTAAAGCTTAAGCAAAAAAATTTACAAATAAATTTTAAATTACAAAGTGCTGCTATATAATATTATTAATATTTGACAGTCGCCCACTTAATAAAATAAATTATAATGAAAGGTGGCAATTATGTGCTTAGCAATTCCGGGAAAAGTTATTGAAATCAGCGAGATTGATAATGTCAGAATGGCGAAGGCAAACTTTGGAGGTATTGTAAAACAAGTTTGTCTTCAATACACCCCCGAAGTTGTGCCGGGAGATTATGTATTGGTGCACGTCGGATTTGCTTTGAACAAAGTAGATGAAGCAGAGGCAGAAAGAACTTATAAAGCACTCGAAGATCTCGGGCAGCTTGATGAATTAAATATTCCCGAATTTCAGGAAGACTCAATAAAAGAAAAAGAAAAGAGAAAATTATGAAGTATCTCGATGAATATCGCAAAGAAGAGTTAGCACAAAAAATTATAAATGAAATTAACCGGATTGTCACTCAGCCGTGGGTGATAATGGAAGTCTGCGGAGGACAGACACATTCAATTGTAAAATATGGATTGGATGAACTGCTTCCTTCAGAGATCGAATTAGTTCACGGTCCGGGCTGTCCTGTATGTGTGACCTCTCTGGAGATGATAGACAAAGCACATGCTATTGCAAGCAGAAGTGATGTTATCTTTTGTTCATTCGGTGATATGCTCCGGGTTCCGGGTTCTGAATCGGACCTGTTGATGCTAAAATCACTTGGCTCTGATATTCGAATAGTTTATTCCCCTATCGACTGCATAAAAATTGCAAAGGCAAATCCTGAAAAGAAGGTAGTATTCTTTGCTATTGGGTTTGAAACCACTGCGCCTGCAAATGCAATGACTGCCTGGATGGCGAAGCAACAGGGAATAAAAAATTTTTCAATACTTGTATCACATGTACTTGTTCCTCCGGCAATGGCTGCAATATTACAATCACCTGAAAATCGAGTCCAGGGTTTTCTAGGGCCGGGGCATGTGTGCACTGTGATGGGCTATCATGAATATATTCCAATATGCGAACGATTTAAAGTGCCCATTGTCATTACGGGTTTTGAACCTATGGACCTTCTTGAAGGAGTATTGCTCACAGTTCGTCAGCTTGAAGCAGGAATAGCGGAAGTAGAAAATCCATACTCACGTGTTGTAAACGAAGAAGGCAATAAAGTAGCTCAGAATCTGGTAAATGAAGTCTTCGAAGTATGCGACCGCAAATGGCGGGGAGTTGGATCGATACCAAAGAGCGGATATAAACTTCGGTATGAATTCCGTGAATTTGATGCAGAAAGAATTTTTCATGTCGAAGAAATAAATACTGAAGAACCTGCCATATGCATCAGCGGACAGGTATTGAAGGGAATAAAGAAACCCCACGACTGTCCTGCGTTTGGCAATATTTGCAATCCTGAACATCCGCTCGGAGCAACAATGGTCTCTGCAGAAGGTGCCTGCGCGGCTTACTATACTTATGGACGTCACCTCGAAAAAAAAAGACCGGAATTGATAAAATAATTTAGTAATGGCCGAGACAAATTCAAATAATGTTTCTGAAAACTTTAAGGAAAAGATATTTCGTAAGTGCCGTGAAAGCTGTGAAATGAAAATAAAGTTTTTTGATAAGTATGCGCAGCAACTGGAAGAGATGTGCGAAGTAATGGCTGAGCGTTTCAAAAACGGGAAGAGAATGTTTGTAATGGGAAACGGAGGAAGTCTTTGCGATGCGCTTCATATTGCAGTAGAGTTTAACCATCCGATAATTGAAAAGCGTAAAGCTTTTCCTGTGATACCTCTTATGACTGATATTGCAACAATGACCGCGATCAGCAATGATACAGATTTCACACGTGTATTTCTAAATCAACTTATGCTTCAGGCTTCGCCGGGAGATATGGCACTTGCAGTAAGCACCAGCGGCAAGTCTCCAAATTTAATTTATGCTCTTGAAGCTGCTAAAGAGAAAGACATACTCACAATAGCTTTTTCGGGTAAAGACGGAGGAAGATTTCCGGAGATTGCAGATTACTGTTTTGTAGTGCCTTCATACAGTATTCATCGTATTCAGGAAGTTCATGGCATTATGACACACATACTCTGGGATCTGATTCATATTTCATTGGGAGAAGAGGATGTAATTTAATATGAATAAAAACGATCAAAATAATGGAATAGCAATAGCTGGACTTTCGGGTTCATGTCCGGTTCCAATTACAAACTACAAAAAAATCACGCTCGCTCATGGAAGCGGCGGGAAGCTAACCCACCAGCTTATTCAAAAAATGCTGCTGCCTGAATTTAATAATCCTATACTCGAACCACTTCATGATGGAGCTGTCTTTACTGTCAACGGTGTGCGTATGGCATTCAGTACAGATTCATATGTTGTAAATCCGATTTTTTTCCCCGGAGGCGACATTGGAGAATTAGCAGTTAACGGAACAGTTAACGATATATCCATGTGTGGGGCAAAACCTCTTTATCTATCGGCCGGATTTATTATTGAAGAAGGATTTCTTATGGAGGATTTATGGAGGATTGTTCAGTCGATGCAAAAGGCTGCAAAGAATGCCGGAGTTCTTTTAGTTACAGGAGATACAAAAGTTGTAGACAGGGGAAAAGGCGATAAAATTTATATAAATACTTCCGGACTGGGGATCGTTAAGGAGGGTGTTAACATTCATCCGTCCCGGGTGAAAGCCGGAGATAAAATTATTGTTAGCGGATCTATTGCTGTACACGGAATTGCAATAATGTCTGTTCGCGAAGAATTGGAGTTTGAATCCGAAATCGTCAGTGATACTGCTTCCTTAAACGATCTGGTTGACACAATATTAAATGTGAGTAAGGATATTCATATGCTGCGAGATCCGACACGCGGTGGCATTACAAGCACCTTGACTGAAATAGCAGAATCAACAAATTTTGGGATTTATGTTGAAGAAACAAAGATCCCGATCAAAGAAGATGTAAAAGGTGCATGCGAAATTTTGGGGCTTGATCCTTTGTATGTTGCCAACGAAGGTAAACTTATAGCCGTAGTTCCGCCTGAGATCTGTGATGTCATATTAAATGCAATGAGGGCGCATTCATTAGGAAGAGAATCTGCTGTAATAGGTGAAGTTGTCACTGACCATCCGGGCATGGTTATGATGAAAACTGCAGTTGGCGGCACTCGCGTTGTTGACATGCTTTCAGGTGAACAACTGCCGAGGATTTGTTAAAGATCATTTCCTGTCTATTGTATTCTATTCAAAAATATTAAAATTTTTCACACAGTGACACCGAGGCCACTGAGGTTTGATTTCTACTTATTTACTCTGCCTGTCTGGCGCGCAGGGAGGTTGTCTCAAAACCCTTCTCTTTCCCAAGCCCCCTTGCTTGGGAAAGTTGAATTTTACTTACAAAACTGCCTGCATAGGTTGAAGAAACCTATATAAAAAATGAATGAACTTGCTTAGCAAAAAAAACAAGAAACTGGACCTTACTTCAACAAAATCATTCTCTTCGTGTCAACAAAATCCTTAGTTCTCAACTGATAAAAGTAAACTCCGCTCGAGAGGTCTGCTCCATCTATACTAACATTGTATGAACCTCTCTGTAAAAAACCATCTACATAACTTGCAACCTCTTTTCCGAGCATATTAAAAACTTTGAAACTTACGTTGCCATTATCGGGCACAGAGAATTTTATGTTGGTAACTGGATTGAAAGGGTTCGGATAATTCTGTGAAAGTGAGTAACTATCTGCAATTTCCGGATCATTGCCCGTAATCCCGACAGTTCCTGTGACACTTTCCTCAATTGCTTGCTCAATATTTGCAGAAGCTAGCGGTGAATTATTTTTGTATGCAAACACAACTACTTCGCAATTTGCAGCATTCCAACCGGAATTAATTGTTGTAATAATACTTTTTGAGAACATCTGATTATTGTTCCATGTATTTCCTATATTAAGTTCTTCACCCGTTGCTGAGTTAACCATATTTCTCACTACGTGTTTGTGTACGTAATCCTGAACGACGCCCGGAGTGCCGCACTGTGAATAAAAGGATTGTTGATAGATAAGGTTATTTTCCAAAATAACAAAACTTATTTTATACTCGCCGGTGAGATCTTCAAGAGCAGTGGCATTCACCGTTAGATTTAGTATACGTGAGCTTTCGTTAAACGATTTAGATTCAATAACTAAGTTAATTTTTGAATCGGGTGATGTGTTGTATCTATTCTGAACTGCGCTGATCCATTGCGAATAATCCGAATTGCTTACGCGAAAACTTCTGTCTATAACAGCCGAAGGAGTTGCACTTAAGTTTAATAAGCTGACAATTTGGTTACCATTAAAATCCCTCCATGGATCGTTACTAAATGCATGATATGCAAGAACAATTGTCTGTGGATACTGTGAATTGATAGTGCTCAATGTCTGATGGCCGCAGGGACAATTCCCGCACCAAGTACCGGTTACATATTCTATTAAAACATTCCTGGGCGCAGCAAGTAAATTAATTGAAGTGATTGATAAAAGGACAACAGCAAGAAGGAACTTACAAAATAATTTTTTCATGAACTATCTCCGCAAATTTGATTAATTTTTTAAAATAAACTTGATATCATATTAATACGTAAAAAAACTTTATTTGTATTTTTACTTAATTTTAAAAAATCTTACGCATCCAGAGTCTATCGTCTCGCGTCTAGCATCTAGCATCTCGCGTCTAGCGTCTCACGTCTCGCGTTTCACGTCTTATCCAGCTCACCTATTATATTCAACACGCTTAATCCATCAGCTTCCGCATTAAAGTTTGTAATCAATCTGTGTCTCAGCACAGGTTGTATAACTTTTCTGACGTCATCTATTGTAGGTGAGAATCTTCCCTCGAGAATGCATTTGGTTTTTGCACCAAGGATTAGATACTGAGATGCCCTGGGACCTGCCCCCCAGCTTATATAATCTTTAACAATTTTTGGTGCGCTTGCATCCATAGGCCTTGTTTTAGCAACAAGAGTTACTGCGTAATTTATTACTTCATCTGCAACCGGAACTTTCCTTACCAGATCCTGAAAAGAAATTATGTCTTCTTTTGATAAAATGATCTTTAATTCCGGAGAATACATGCTTGTTGTATTCTTTATTATCTCAAGTTCTTCCTCAAATCCCGGATAATCAAGCCAGAGATTGAACATAAACCTGTCAAGCTGTGCTTCCGGCAAAGGATATGTGCCTTCCTGCTCGATAGGATTTTGTGTGGCAAGTACAAAGAATGGTTCATCAAGAGTATACGAAACTCCCGCAGCAGTAACTCTATGTTCCTGCATGGCTTCAAGCAATGCTGATTGAGTCTTTGGAGGAGTCCTGTTTATTTCATCTGCTAAGATAATGTTGGCAAACACCGGTCCTTTAATAAACTTAAATAACTTGTTTCCTTCCTTATCGCTTTCTAGAATTTCCGTTCCGGTGATATCCGAAGGCATAAGGTCGGGTGTAAATTGTATTCTGCTGAAATCCAAATCGAGAACTTCCGAAAGCGTCTTTACTATTAGAGTCTTCGCAAGACCGGGTACACCTACAAGCAGGCAATGACCTTTTGCAAGAATTGAAATAACTATCTGCTCAATAATCTTATCCTGGCCAACGATTACCTTTGCAATCTCTTTCTTTAAATCTGTATATTTTGAATTTAAAATTTTGACTAAATCAACGTCGGAGATGTCCTGAATTTTGTATTCTGCCATAAAATTTTTAGAGGTGTTTAAGATATATCATCTATTACTTTAACTTCACCAAATTGTTTCATCTCATCTTTAATTGCATCTGTATTTCCAGCAATAGAGAAACTTAGTTTATCCGGATGAAGATATTTTTCTGCTGTATTTCTAATGTCCTCTTTTGTGAGATCATTAACTTTTCTAATATATGTATTGTAGTAATCGTCTTCCAGATTGTGGAGTTTTAGGTTAATAACTTTTGATGCAATCGCGTTTGGAGTTTCAAGCTGAAGAGGAAAATTTCCCGAAATATAATTTTTCACGTTTTGCAATTCCTCTTTCCCAACAAAATCATTTCTAATATCGTTTAGCTCTTTCAAAATTTCCTTAAGTGTATTTGAAGTTATCTCCGTCTTTACTTCGGTATTGATCGAGAAGTCGCCTGAATATTTATTGCAGCTGAAATATGATCTGGCGCCGTAAGTATAGCCATTTACTTCACGCAGATTCTTGTTTATTCTTGAAGTAAAATAACCACCGAGCATTGTATTCATCAGATAGGCAGGAATGAAATCGGAATTATCCCTGCTAATTCCTAAATGTCCTATTTTCAGTGAAGACTGCACCGCCCCTTTTTTTTCAACAAGATATACTTTTGAAGAGTCAGGCAAAGCAGGAGTTATTATTTCGTCATCCGGTGATCTTACATTTTCCCATTTAGAAAACTTTGAATTAAGTTTAAGCATCGCTTCATCGGCAGTTATATCTCCAACAAAAGCGACTATTAAATTTTCGGGTGAAAATACTTTCAAATAAAAATTTTCTATATCTTTTCTGTCGATTCTTTTAATCGAATTGTGATTTCCTTCAATTGGGTATGCATACGGACAGTCTCCGTAAACATATTTTTTGAAAATTTTATCTGCTAGATAATCACCGTCATCGATCATTGATAAGAGAGTGTTCAATCTCTGTTCCCGCAGTCTGCTAATTTCTTCTTCAGCAAACAAAGGATTCAATATCACATCTGAAATAATGTCAAACATATTATCAAAATACTTTTTTAATGAATATGAGCTCACATAAGTCGCATCGTAATCGCATCCACTTGATAAAGTAGCTCCTATGTAATCTACTTCTTCGGCAACATCCGGAGCAGTCCTGCTCTCAGTACCTTTCACCAGCAATTCGGATGTCATCGAACCCAAGCCGTATTTATTATCCCCGGAAAAATAATCTGTATAAGAGCCGTTTTTAAATACGAACCGCGAAGTAACCAATGGGAGTCTGGTATCTTCAATAACAAGGACTGTAATTCCATTATCCGTCTTTGATTCAAAAAATTTCGGGAAATTTACGTCCTTAGGTTTACCTGATTTAGGAGGCTTTGACCTATCCAGCTTTTCAGCTTCGGCAATATCTTTAATTTTTGATTTATTCATCTTTTGTAATAATATTCAATTATTTTTTTGGCAGATAATTCAAAACTAATCTCTGTTCCGGATTAAGATATTTATTTGCAGTATTTACAAGATCTTCTTTCGATACAGAAAGATAATCAATGATTTCAAAATTAATCTTTTCACAGTCATTGAAAAAAGTTTTCAGATAAGAAAATTTGTCCGCAAGCGATACGATGGATTGCCGCTTTGAATTGTAATAAGTCTCGATCCGATTTTGAATTTTCCTGAACTCATTGTCGGAGATATTACCTTTCTTAACATCCCCGATTATATTATCTATTTTATTTTCGATCTCAACAAGACTTTTTCCCTGCATTGCAATTGCGCTGATTATGAATATACTGGTCTCCTCCATTCCATAAAGCGTCGTGTCAATTTCACTGACTAGCTTGCTTTTATATTCCAATTCCTTGTAAAACCTGGAGCTGTCACCTTCGGAAAGAATCCCGTTTAGAATACTCATTGCGTAATAATCCTTCGTTCCCATTTCAGGCATCCTGTAAAAAATAAATTTGCCGTCCAGATGAATGTTATCATAAATATCCTCCCTGATTTCTTTTTTAATATCGTCTTCAGAATATATTTTCCGCACAATTTCTCCACCCGGAGAAATATTTCCGTAATATTTTTCTATCGAGCTTAATGTTTTATCATAATCGATGTCGCCTACTACAGAAATCACTGCATTATTTGGTTTGTAATATTTTCCAAAGAAATCTTTTATGTCTTCAATAGTAACTTTTCTGAGATCATCCATATTGCCAATTATAGGCCACCTATATCCGCTGCTCTTGAATAGTCTTTTTGAACTTTCTTCTTCAAGTGAGCCATAAGGAGAATTATCCACATACAATAATTTTTCTTCAAGAACTACATCTTTCTGGATCTCGAGACTTTCTTTAGAAATTCCAAATCCATTGATCCTGTCTGAATCAAGCCAAAGAGCTGTTTCAAGATGATTTGATGGAATCACTACATAATAGCTTGTACTATCCCAAGATGTATAAGCATTGCTGTCGCCGCCGTTCTGATTCAGGATCTCATCAAATCTGCCCTTAGGAACATTAGGAGAGCCTTCAAACATTAGGTGTTCAAATAAATGAGCAAGGCCAGTCTTGTTTTCTTCTTCATCTTTGGAGCCGGTGTGAAACGTTGTGTTAACTGCAACCATCGGGATGTTTCCAAATTTGCTCATTACCACCTGAAGCCCGTTATCCAAAGTATGTTCCTTAAAATCTATTGAAGGAATATCTGATTTTATCTGCGCTCCTAATTCGTTAGTTGTCATCTTGGCATATTTTAAATTAGTCAATTCTTTTTTTGAATAAACATAGTTTACTCTGTTATTTATATATAGTTGTTTCAGTTTCAGATTTTTTTCGTATTAAAATTTAGATCTAAAAGAAATTACAATTACAAGGAAGTTAATTCTTTAGAGAAAACCAAGGCTGTATTTAAAAATTAAACTATGTTTGGCTTCAAATAAAGTTATCAAATCTATTAAATCAATTTTGGAACATTATATATTAGATGAGAATTGACAACTTTCAGGAAAACAAATCGCACTTTAATCCATTGGAAGGTAAATAAGAGTAAGCTTATTCTTATTTACTATAAATTCGTTTACGGAATCAATAACGTCTTGTTTACTTACAGATAAAAATTTTTCGAGTTCAGTGTTAATTCTGGAGATATCTTGGAAATACAGATAATTGAAAGCAGTTTCCATTGAAATGTTAAGCATCTTTAGATTCTTTACTGTGTTAATAAATTGCAGCTGATTTTTTATGGTTTGAAACTGTTCATCTGTACATCCTTTTGTGACGAAGTCATTGATCGACTGATGTACCTCTCTTTTCACTTCATCCACGCTGATGCCCGGATTTATCCTTACTTTAAAAAATAATACTCCGCCGTCCTCAAACATATATTTTGAAGCGTGAACCGATTTTACCATTTTCTTTTCATAAACTAAACGTTTATACAGCCTGCTGCTTTTATTATTTGCAATCATTTCAATGAAATATTCCATAAAATAACTTTCCTTTGAGCCGGCTTTTGGAACCTGATAACCTATACACAGCATCGGAAGATTAACATTGTCATGGATTACAAGCTCTGTATCTTTTGTAAAGCCGTAAATAATATTTTCTTTTCTTTCTAACAAATTTTCTTTTTTAATTTCTGCGAAATATTTATGTATCAAATCCTCTGCTTTATCAAATTCAATATCTCCGGTCACTACTATTACAGAGTTTTCCGGCGAATAATAATTAGAATGAAAATCAATCGCCTCTTTCATTGAAAAAG